>FSSH01000025.1_pt1 | contig 26478 bp, 42 predicted proteins | sample 1166101 | NCBI WGS metagenome assembly FSSH01 (sample SAMEA32972668, study PRJEB13176) | freshwater metagenome | biome: Drinking water system; feature: Biomass in drinking water that filtered by 0.45 um membrane; material: drinking water | place: USA | collected 2012-12-20 | depth 0 m
TGAGATACTATTTTATACCCTGGAGGAGCTTTGATACAGCCTTTAACTATGGCATTATCCCTAGGAAATTGCTGTGCATTTAACTTCCCACTACTAGATAGTCTCCCGCTAGTAACAAAGGTATTATTGAAATTAGTGTGCAATCTTCCGCTTTTATTTATACCAGTTATAACTTTTTCTATATAGGTACTACGGATTTTAGTTAACCGCCTAACTTTTAATAATAAGGCGGGTAATGGGTGTTGTTGCGCTAATTCTTCTAATACTTCTGCATCTGTTGATATTGCTCCAGTTGCAGTTTTAGCTCCAGTAGGTTGTAATCCCAAATAATCAAATAAAACAGCTCTTAAGTGATAAACACTATTTGGATTAAATATAACATCATGATCTTGTCCATATTGTATAATTTCTGGATAACTAAATATAGCCTGTTTTACTTCTTCTATTTCTTGATCAAGAAATTCTTTTGCTATATTTAAACGAGGTATATCAAATGGAATACCTACTTCCTCCATATCCATTAAAAATAAGGTACTTTTAATACCTAATTCTTTATATGCATTATTTATTTTAGGGTTCTTCTCTAATATAGGTTTAAACTTTTTATACAATACTAGAGTTACACATGCATCAATTGCAGCATATTTACTAATAATATCAAAGGGAATTAAATCATAAGTAAAATCTTCTGCCTTTATCCCGTATTTAGAACAGTATTCCTTCTTAAATGCGTCTAACTCAGAATCATAGTCACCAAAATCAGTATATTTTAGCGCTAATGCTTTCAATCCGTGTGGTGAATTTTCATCTAAGAAATAATGCATCACCATTGTATCATCAACTTTGTCTCTATTAAATTCTAAGTTAAGATGATAAGCTGACATTTTATAGTCAAACTTCATATTATGGAACACCGTTCCACGTTTAACTATGGCTGTTAAAATTTTCATGCACTCATCAGATAAACAGTCAGTGAGTATATATCTCCCTCGATTTTCTTGATAAGCCAATGATATACCTAATACATATCCATCCCTCGGGTACAAAGCCGTTGCCTCGGTATCAAATGCTACTATATCGGGATTTGCATTATAGATTTCTAATAAGAATTCTAGAGCTTCTTCTGTATCATTAATACCTTTGAAGTCGCCTAATTCTACATACTGTTTTCCAGTTTGGTAAACTGAATTTACTCTATTTATAGCGCGTAAGAAATCCTGTTTACCTTCAGGCTTAAATATAAGCATAGCAGGATTTGGAATTGCTATGAACTTATTATTTACTAACTGTCCCATCATAGTAGATACACTACTTATTTTTGCATACTCTTTTGCTGCCTCACTTCCTACTAAAATTACTAATTCATATTCATCTAAAGATATATCTAATGTTATATCCTTTTTTAATAGCTTCTTAACTGGTACATCTGACATATGAAATACGTCAAATTCAAATTCAAAATATTCTTTATATTTATTTCTACTAGGGGCTTTATCAATAATGGCTACTTTTTTCATTTATAATATCCGAATAAAATTGTATTTTCTCAGCTGTTAGTATACCAGGATCGCTTCCATCCGGCAAGTCTATTATTTCAACATTAAATAAGTTTTCTTCTAAAATTGGTTTTAGTTTTTTTGTTGCGTTCCTTCCAGCACTATCCCCATCGTACATTAGGAATATAGTTGAAACCCCTTGCACTTTATAAGGAAGTAATTTACTTGCAGTATTCTTTGTTAGAAAATCCACACCAAATGAACATATAACATTAGCAAGACCTTTGTCATGCAAATTTAACATATCAAAAATACCTTCTACTAACACTATGTATTTCTTAGAAGTATCTATAGTTATAGGAAAGCATGTCAAAGGGACACCAGCAGGATAAACTTTATACTTAGCTCCTGAATCTGCTAAAGTATGTCTACCTATGAAACATTGTATTTTTCCTAATACATTTCTAATTGGGAAAATAATTCTGTCATCTAGATCAGGTACTTGAGTTGTGTAAAATGCTTCAAACTTTTGTAAGGTTTTTGGGGAAATACCTTTAAAAGTATTTTTAAACATAATAGAACCTTTTGGAAAGCTTAAATCCGTTAAAGCTTCTTTTATCTGTGCTATAGATCTCATTAATGAATGAACTTTTATAGAAACAGATGAAGTTAAAATATTGTAGTATTTTAATATATTACCCCCATACCCACATACAGGACATCTAAATTTTCCAGTATTAATATCTATTCTTAAACTAGGATTTTTGTCATCATGTTCCGGGTTTAAGCAGTGTATTAGGTAATCCTGTCCGGACATTTTTATAGTATGCCCTTTACTAACTAATAAGTCATATATAGGATTTGTCATAATTCCCATGGTAAGTCTACACCTTCTTCATTAGTATCAGATTTGGCTTCTTTAATTTTTGAAGCCTTTCTAGGTCTATCAATATCTGTAGGATATATTCTTAAAGTATCCCAGTTTATAGGTGATGTAAAACTTAATTCTTTATCCCCTCTTATTTTAGTTGTATCAAAAGATATAGCGTTATCTTCCTTCTTATGAGCATCTAGTAACAAGGCTATATCCGCAGGATCTAAAATACCTTTGGCAAATCTTGTCTTTCCATTATCATCTATTTGATATGGGGAGACTATAGCTACATCATGTTTTCTACTTAAATTCTTAAGTTTAGTAGCAACTTCTACTTGAGGTTGCCAATCATATTTATTATGATTACCCTCTATAACAATTTGATTTATGTAATCTACTAATACTACTTTTAGAGAGTCTCCAAATTTAGATTTGGCCTTAGATATATTTAGATCTAATGTAGATATGGTTAAGTCTCTATCATCTACAATAATCATTTGATTATTTGGTTTTAGAATACAATTTCTTACTAGGTCTTCTTCAAACTTAAATCTATCATTATGCTTTAAGAAATTATTAAAAGCTACTTCACCATCCTCAAACATATTAGCTCTTACTTTAGCAACTTTAATTACATCTTCCTTACTAAGTGTACCCTTCTTAAGGTCAGAATGTGAAACATTGGCTAAAATAGCCAGATTTCTCTCATTAATTTCTCTAGCTGTCATTTCAATAGTAAAGTATTGACAGCTATTGCCAAGCTCGTATTGAGAAACAAAAATATTACTACATACTAGTGATTTTCCAGAACCTCTTTTTCCACCTAATAATAGTAATTCTTGTTTAGCTATACCACTTAATTGAGAGTCAAACGTATTATTAAATCCTAAATAAGTTCTATCATTTAAAATATCTTCTGCTTTATGAAATATACATAAATCAGACATAGAAAATATATTTTCAGAAGTAAACGTTTTTTCTTCTATAGTTAAAGCTATAGAAGCTAAATGATCTTTTATCTCATTGGAATCGCATAGGGGTAATACAGGTATAAACTTTTCTAAAAGATTTATAGTTTCGGATTGAGTGTATTGGTCTATAAGAGCATTTAAGGCTATATCAGGAGTAACTTCAGGTACTTCTGTTAATTTAATAGTAGCTAATACTTTTGCAGCTTGTCCTTCTCTTATAGTTAATTCTAAATCCCCAAATGAGGGAACCTTCCCATATTTTTCATAATGTTTACATATTAAGGTAAACAATGTTGAATAAGCAGGATCTATAAATATTAGTTTTAGTTTACTATAAATATCTAAGCTTTGCTCGGACAGAAGTTTATGTAATACTACTGCCGAAACATCCATTACATTCCCTCTACTTTTGCTTCGTTATCTTGTATGACTTGATCTAGTATTTCGACTATATCTTTTAAAGCTTTCTGTTTGATAATATGCAAGGATACTTGATAGCTACCTGTTCTATCAAACATTGCGCTTATTTGTTCCTTAGTTACTATTTGCTGTATCGCCCAATAAATTTGGTCATGTGGTAGTTGGGAACTAGCTGTTATTTCTACTACTGTTTTATCCCCGTAATTAGAAATAGCTTGTCTAACTATTTCTTCAACAGTTAGACTAGAGTCATCCTGGTATTGTATTGTTACATTAGGCATAAGTTCTCCATAAAAATAAAGGACTGGATTTCACCCCAGTCCTTTTTAGTATTAATCTTCGCTAGAAGTATCCTCTGTTTTTCCACGGGCTTTCTCATGTTTTTTAGCACCGTCATAATCTGCAACACTAATACCACGTCTAGTTAGACTAGTTTTTACACCACGTTCTGTTTTACCTATTGCAGTTGCAATATCCGCAACACGCATTGCAGTAATTTCGTCACCCAAAGCATCCAATGGATCTACAGTTACTTTTGCTTTTGAATCCCGTTGTGCAGGAATTTGTGAGATTAATTGTTTTTGCAATAGTGCCAATGCTTTACCACGAATTGAGTTAACTTCACGATTAAAATGAGCTGCAATATCTTCAATATATGCACCACTATTAGCCATTTCGATAAATTCAGCTTCTTCTGCATCTGAATATTTACGTGCAACTTCTACTTTTTCAGAAGCTTTTACAAGTGCAGTTAGTTCTAACGCTAGCACTTTACCTTGAATTTGTTTAGGTCTGAATTCACCGCCTTTAAACTGTTCTGCAATTTCTGTATATGTAAATGCCTGGGGATTAGCTTCGATAAAGTTCACTAAATCAGCAGTGTCTTGTTCACTAAATGCTGATTCTTTTTCTTTTGCTAAACTATCCACAGTATAGCCAAGTTTGCGCAATTTTGCACTTGCGCTACGCTCTGAAATTTCCATTGCGGCAGCGGCACTACGAACTTGTTCAGCAGTAACATTACCGGATGCAGCACCAATTACATTAATCAATGCTTGTGTATTTTCTTCATTCCATTTTTTTGTGCTCATGTATTCTCTTCTTTAATTAAGGTTGAAAGATCTTCTACTATTTTAATGCCCATTTCCAGTGCTTTTACACGTTTAGAGCTATTTCTATTTTCTTCGTCAATAAGTATATTGACTTTTTTTGTGAGATTATCTACTACAGTATAACCTCTTGATTCTAAAGCTTCTTTGGCTTCTTCTTTTGTTTTGAAAGATTTTAACTTTCCAGTTATGCAAACTACTAATGTTGATTCCGCTTTAATAGCGGGAATATTATTGAATAATTTTGGAAAAGGTAAAAAATGTTTTATTTCTTGAAATTCAGTATTAATAAATTCCATTATATTTGTACTAGCTACATCACCTAACCCCAAAGCTTTACATTTTTCAAATGTAATCTCTTCAATAGAAGTTATTGAGGAAAGTTTAGCTGCTGTAGTTTTTCCAACTTCGGGTATACCAAAAGAAGTAATTATATCGCTAAACTCAGAATCTATTGATTTCTCAATCTGAATAATGAGCTTTTTAGCAATTTTATCGCTCCCTAGTTTCTCTATGAGAATTTCCTCAGTTAAATCATAAATTTCTACATAATGAGCTATACCTAGTTTTTTTATAGTTTCCGGCCCTAATCCTTTAATTGAAAGGACTTTTGCAAAATGCTCCAAACCTTTTGTAGCTCTAGCTGGACACATTATGTTTCTACAAAATAGCTGTAAATTAACTAATTCTAATGGTGATATACAGCTTGGGCAGTTTTTTGGTATTTCTATTTGTTTTCTCATTATTAATATTATAATCTAAGATACATAATAAAACAAGTTAATTTTTCTCATGCTTCGACCTTATGCACAACCTCAGGAATTATCATGCCAGCTAATCTTACTGCCACTGTATCACCTATACAAATGTCCAATGACTCTATAAATCCTTTATTATGCAATGAAGCTCTAGTTACTTCTTTTTCCATTACTATTACTGGTTTTAGTATTGCAACTGGAGTCACAACTCCAGTTCTACCCGTTTGCCAAATAACATCTAAAATTTCTGTCTCTTCTGCTTCTTGCCTTTCTTTTAAAGCATAAGCAAATTTTGGGTGATGGGATGTAAATCCCAATTTTCCCGCAACTGCATGTTCATTTATTCTGTATACTATACCATCTGTTGGGTATATATTGTGTATATCAGGGTCTTTGACAGTTGAAAATTTATTTTTACTTAGCCATTCCATATCTTTTTCATATGTATCATTTATATCTGGATACATATCATGTGCAAAAAATGTTATAGCTCTTGTTTTAAACTCATTAATATCTTTAAGATGCAAAGCTCCAGAAGCATAATTTCTGGCGTTAGGAATACTACTCGGGGCCACTATTTCGCCAGTTACTTGCACAAATACTTCACTCGTTATTATACTGCTTGGAACTATATTAGTGTTTAGAAATTTGTCAGTTATTACCTGCCCCTCTATTCCATCACCCCTTGTTAAGGCCCTAACAAGGACTCCATTAAAGTATAGAAGTGAGATAGCGGCTCCGTCTAATTTTGGACTATAACTAAGGTTTTTATACTCTTTTAACGGATTTTCACTATTGGAATCTTTATAGTATTTTTGTAGACTATACATACGTCTATAATGCTCTGCGGTTACACTATTATCCAATTTTGCGCCAACTTTATTATATTGGTAATACTCTGCTAATTCATCAAATACATGATCTGATATTACTGGAGTACCCTTATAGTACTCTTCTGAGGCCTTATCCAGGTAGGATTTGATTTTTTCGTTCACGTAATATAAGTTCCAAGTCTGCCACTGTTAGTAACTTCGATAAATTGTCGACTATAGTTCGCACAGATTCTACTTCTAGTCTAAATCCAACTCCCTCGTTAGATGGCAGAAACTCTCCGTCGTAACTTTGATACCACCATCTAAAATGTATGTAGCTATTATTTTTGAAGTCAGATATTTCTATCTTTAGTAATTTTCCTTCTATTTCTTTAGAAAATATTATTTGCTCAATTTCCATTTGCTCAATTTCCATTTGCTTTCTTTAAGATGCTTAAACTACCTAAATCATAAGCTGCTGTAAACGCAAATTGCGGATGATCCCCTAATAACCATACTTTATATACATAGCCATATTTAGGATCATATGATTCCGCTTTTATAATACAATTAGTATTATACCTAGCATTATAAACTACTTCTCCAATGTCAAATCTATCTCTTGCGTCTGCATCAGATATTAAGGTAGGATTAAAATAATCGTGTGTCGCAGATCTAAATGTAACGCCCGCTTGTTCTAATACTAGATTTACAAAATTTGTGGATCTATACAAAGATGCAGCTATACTAGATATTGACATATACTCTAATAAGTAAGAATTTAAACAAAATTCTATTTCTACATCTGTAGCAGGTTTACCACGTTTCTCTGCTCTCATTGCCTTATCTGTCGCAATTTTCTCTTTGTGCTCTTTTATAATCGAGTCCAGCCTGGTTGTATTATATGATATTCCTAAGAACGCACATATATCCTTTTTAGAAGCAGGTTTAACGGCTGGATCAGAAGGTTCCAACTTTAGAATCGCCTCTGCTATCCTAGCTTCTGTGAGTCTTTCATTTTCTTCTTTGGATTTCCTTACAGCCATTATTAATTTTTCCTTTATGAGAGAATATTTATAAAGTATTCTGCAGCTTTACCTGTCATCTTATCCACGATAGTGTCATCAACTTCTTTATCCTTGGAAATAATAAGTTCTTTTAATTTCTTAAGAGAAACTTCTTTTGGTATCCGTTTAGTTCCAGTAGCCTTAGCATCTTTATCAACTTCGGCAGGTTCTCTTTTAGCTGATACATAAACCCCTTCTTTAGTTAAGAAGGTACGTATAGAATTAGGACTTACCTCAAACTCTATTCCTAATTCCTTTAAAATTTCCGGGCTAGTTTTAGCCGTAGGTTCATTACTTAAATATGCTGCTTTAACTGCCTCTTTAAATTCTTCATCATCCCATACTGTAGCCATATTTTATATTTCCTCTTCTGTTATATCAGACATTCTGTTAATTTTAAAATTTCTTAAACTTTTTTCAAGACCAAATTCAGTTAATAGTTCTTTTAAAGAATTCATATATTCTGAATGAATTTTTTGTAATTCAACAGTTAATATTTCTTCGGTATGTGGTAAATTTACTCCCGAAATATCTATTACATGGTCATAGTCTTTAGCTGGTTGTAACACGATTACTTTTCTGCGTGATACTTCGCCATTAGATTTAGTATAATCAAAAGATTTTAATTTCATGAAGTTCTCCGATTTAAAGAACTATTATACCATGTTTAGTAGGGTTGGTCAACTTAGAATTAATCTTCTGAATTTATAGCTTTATTAAACCCAATTTGAATAGAATTTTTAAAGGATTCCGAGAAGAAATAAGGAATAAATACTGGCCAAACAATAGCAATAGCAAAGATATTTACTATAACGGATAATACTGGATTTTTAGTAAAGACATTATCTATCCCATCATCTTTTGCTTGTTGTACCAACTCCATAATTAAAGTAGTGGCAATATAAAAACCTAATACTACTCCAATAGAAATATAAAAAATCATTGTTTAACACCTTTTAATAAATTATTTTTAATACTATCTTCGAGATAGGATTCCCATTTAGATCTGCCTATAACTGAAGATAATAATGTTAAGGGGAATAAAATTACAGCAGCTAATAAATATAATAGAACTAAGTTCCAATTTGTTAGCATTACTGAATTTACATTTGAATTACACCGTGATATGGTATCATATAAAGTTAAATACTCTAATAATACGCATAGAAATATTACAATAAGTAGAAATTCCATTTGTAATCCTTTATATTATACCGTTATTCAGATTCTTCGTCAACTTGAGAATTTTTATTCTCTAATAAAGTTATACACCTAATTGCTACTTCTTCTGCGTCCATCCATAAATCTTTACCACTTATAACTTGCTCTATTTCATTTTCAGTTAAAAAGTCTTTATAGAATCTTCGTAGAATTTTTTCAAACCATTGTTTTTTAAAGGTTAATTCGGCTACTAGCTCATGGCCTTTTCCAAATAATCCGCTAGAATAATTATGAATCATAAAACTACAATCTGGGCCTACTTCATACTCATCTCCCGCTAAAAATATTAGCGTTCCTGCACTGCTGCATTGTCCATCAATTACGGTTATTATATGTCCATGGCTCTCATTCATAGCTTTAATTATAGATAAAGCTGTATAAGCATCTCCACCTTCAGTATTTAAGTATATACGAATTATATCCCCCTCATTAGCTTCTCTAATGGTTGTTATTCTTTCTATATACTCTTCTGAATTTGAGGATATTTCCCCATAAAAATATATCCTTATATAATCTCCTAGAGGAGATCTAATCACAGGTTCTGGTTTATATTCGTTATTCATTTTAATAGGGTATGTTTAATTATATACTCAGATTTACTTGTTTTATTGATAGCTTTCTCCATTTTGTGATAAGATGAATCAAAGGTTAAACGAGCTATCCATAACTTCCATATAAGGATAGCTTTAGCTACAATATTTTTTATCATAATCTATGATCTCTTTTGCAAATGTAATTATTTTTTGTTTAACCATTAAGTTAGGGCATCTTAGCGATAAGTGTTCTGTTTCAAATCCAAAATACTCACATGCTTCCAGTACTCCACCAGACCTACTTACTCCCATCATACAGTGAACTAAAATATTAGTTTCTGTATGATGGGCATTTAGTATTATTTCTGCTATAGCTTTAGCATCGGCATTAGATATACCAAGATCAGCTAAATCTCCATCACCTTGATCAAAATCCATAAAACTAAAATGATGTATTTCTTTAAATGAAGATTTGAATTTAGGCTCTGGAAAATCTTTATCATAGTCTACTATCTGTATAAGAATACAGTTATCAGGTTTTTTATGATTACCTGTTTGAATGTCTTTAAAAGAACATTTAGATACCCATGCCATTGTAGTCTCCATTTAAAAGTAATATTATACAGAAATTTTAAATAATAGTCAACATTAAATTATTATATAAATATTTATATTATTGGCTCAGGAAAATCTGTCCAATATTCCAAGTTGGTTATGCTGTGCTGAATCTCTATCGTTTTATTTCCAGGATAGGTATTCACAGTAATAAATCTAGTAAGAGGATCTTCCAATGCTCCTAACTGTATACATTATTCCCACCACTTCCATTTTTCAAAACATCATTAACTGCGGAACGTTAGCAGCAAATTGTGCGGGATCTTGTACCATAGCGGCGACACCGTTGGCGACCGCGTAATCGCTGCTCTTATCTTGATATGTATCATTGTTTATTTTTGTAGCCGCAAAAATAAATGTGGCCTCAGAACCATCAGTCGGCATCAGCATCGGCCCAGTCCCGCCGATTGCGGGCAGAGAATCCAATCCGGTCAAAATACCATTCCCCGCATTGTTACCTGGGGCTGTCCTTGGCACGCCATCAGCCCCGACCGCCAATAGGTATCTAGGCGTCGCGTTAAAACCGCCGGAAATTGGCTCAATCCTTGCGCGCACTGATACAAACAATCCGCCCAAAATGCTGTAATCAAGCGGTATTACCTGATTGCCGTTATGAGCAATGCGGTATTTGCTCACGTCACTGCTGGGAGCAGACCTATCCACCGGGTTTTTGACGCAAGAAAATCTAGCCAGCGGACTGCGGCCTATATAGATGCGATCGCAAACACTGTCTCGGGCGTAATTATTTGTTAAAAACCATACGAGATCGGGGAAAACCCTGTTTGTGGGATCTGACAACATAGTCCATTTTAGAGTGTTTTTATCAAAATACTGACACTGCAAATCGTAAACCCTAATCACTGCATTCGTGCAAGTATTTGCAGCGTCTGGGATTAATGCAATCCAGGGAGTTATAGCCTCCCAGGGCGTAGTTAGCAGACCGGCATTGGCGCCGCTTGGATACCCAGGCAACGCCTTAACTCTGTCGGCATAGTGTTTCGGGACAGCATCCCCGTGCAATCTAGTGCCAAAACCGATGTACCCTCGATATGGCCAGTTGGCTGTTCCCGGAGCCGGGGGGTTCATTGCAGCGCCCGTAGACAGCCCCATTGCGGTCACAAAATCTTGATAAGTTAATTTTTTCGGTTGATATCTTAAGTTCATTTTTGACCTCTACGGGATGATTGATATTTGCAGTTTTTGGATATTGATAGTTTGATTGTTGGGAAAGCACGCGAGCAGAACGTAAAAATCCAAATTAGTGTCGCATCCTTTGTCCACAAATGATCCGGACGCGGTTTTGCTTGCCCCTTTGCTATCTCGCAAAGTTCCGTTCGGCAGAAATTTTCCGGTCGACAATGCTCCAAAAGCGGTGATGCGGGCCGTTGCCTCGAATGTGAGCTCGTCTCCAACGCCTGCCGTGCCGTCAATCAATGTTGTTGTCGCCACCCCGTTTGTATTACCAAATAGGATGCGCAAATACGGAGTGCTGCCTCCTGCGGCATGTTTGTACGTTGCGACAACTCTAACCCCGGCTCCGAGGTAAATCAGCTCTACCGGTATTTTAGGATTGCCGCCCGGCAAATTGATTGCTACAGCGCTAACAAGAGGATTGCCTGAAATCTGAGCAACGTAGCTAGAATATGGCGCATGTGCGCTGTACAAAATTTGCTCGCCTTCAGGGACTAACACTTCGCCGTCGCTTACCAGCCTTATAGGTGTTTTTACTTTTCCACAGCCGGACAGGCATTCCGGGTCAATCAGCATCTCGGTACCCACCGGTACATCCCACGGATAGGGCTGAGCGCCGAGCGTCCATAATTTTGGCTTTATGTCTATGATATCGCTACCGGTTTTCAGATGATTAATCGCCCCAGCATCATTTTTAATACCTCTAGCAAAACCAAAGACTTTATCCGCCACTAAAAGACTGTCAAACATATACTATTCTCCTTTTAAGTTTATCTCCACCGCTGTTAGCGCTTGTATATGTGGATAATATAGAATTTTGTCCGCGCAAAATTAACTTTGGCTTTGGTCTACCATAACCAGTCATCCCATAAGAATCTGTTAATGACCCATTTAGTGTACGAACAATTTTTAACCAGCCATTCTCAAAAAAATCTGAGGTAAAATCTTTCATTTATTTTCCTTGTTATATTTTAAAAACGAATAAATGCATAGCAAGATATGCATTTATTTGGTGGATAAGGTAGTGATCGAACCTACAGTGTTTACCCAGTGGGGAGGGATTTACAGTCCCCCGATGCACACGCCTTAGTATCAACTTATCCAAATATTAAACCTTTTCTCGCTTAATTAGTGGTATTAAGCATAATCCGGCCAGAAGCATCATTAGCGTTGAGGGTTCTGGTACTGCGGGTATAACATTAGTTACTAAAAGTACGTGGTCGTTAAAGTCGTTATCCCCACCCCCGTATGTATCCTCCCACCGTACTATTAATGCGGGTGTCATATCTTGCATATAGATAGGGTGGTACATAAAGTGCTTAACACCGTCGTCGTTAAATTGCTGATGTGAATACCACCAGTTATGCGTATCTACTACATTGTCCACAAATACTAATTGTGTGCCAGCGGTATATGTGCCATAATTAAAATAACTTCCTACAGGCTGTTGATTGCTTAACCATGCGGGAGAGTCTATAGGTGTTGAGGATACTCCATCAAAGTTAATTGTAAAATTATTCTTAAATTCTGCTGACGACCCCAAAAAGTATGCCTCTACACTTCCTGTATTAGCTACTTTGAACTCTGTTGAAGCTTGTGCAAAAGTACAACTAATTAGTAATACTACAAACATAATATATTTCGATAAAAATTGTTTAATGCTTCTCACTTCGTTCTCCTTTAGTTGTAAATACTCTTTATGTAAACTTGTTGAAATTTACATAAAGAGTAAGACTAGTCAACATCCCCGTCAATCTAATCTTACCTAGTATATGTTTCAATACACTTGAACTTTTCGCTAACCTGGTTTAATAAGGATAATAAATATTTTTAGTTTAAAGATCTTCGCTCTACCACTGAGCTACCCACTCGCTAAATAATCAATAATTACTTAGCGAGTGGAACTGGATTCGAACCAGTGACCAAAGATGTATTGTATATAGTCAATAACCATTGACAAACAAAAATACCAGAAAACGTTTCATTCAAGCTCTTAGCACAAATTTATTAAGGCAATACTATAATCTATAATTATAAACTTCTGTAATCAATAACTTTAAGCGTCTACCAATTCCGCCACTAACTATACTTTAGTAATTTAGTTAGTACCAGGGACTGGATTCGAACCAATACGTTACTATTTACAAATTCACGATAACTATAACTTTACCTTAAATTTATTTGTTAAATGCTTTTAGAATCAATCCTGTAATTTTAGAACCAATCTTGTCTTTAGATGCTTCAACTTGATTAGCGCGCATTCTGGCCTGTTTTACCGATGCGATCAAGGAATCAACTGTGGTTAACACTTCGGCCTTTTGCGCCGATGTTGCGGCACCACTAAATTTTGTAACCTCAAATGTACCAATTGCCTTGTCTACAACCACTTTCTCAACTTGAGCAGGGTGTTTATCATTACCTTCATGCAATACAACTGGTGTCATTACTTTTTCTGTTTTTACCGTTACTTCTTTACCTGCTGTTACCCAACTACCTGCACGGCCAGAGATTAATGAGTTGTCCTCCCACTTAACGGCAGCTTTCAGTGTAGGCATAGCCTGTAACATTTTACGCAACTCAACTAAACGGTTTTCTAGACCCATCAATTCGTCAACTGGGACATTAGTTGCAAGTACTTCACCCTCAAACTCAAGATCAGCTACGGCAGAACGATTAGACACATTGATCTGAAATACTACATCTTCCGCTTTAGCCCATGAAGCAAAAAGGTACTCCAACGTTTCTTGTACAGTAGTAGGCAATTCACGATTTTCAGCAGCTGCTCTCTCAATTGCGTCATTTTGAGGATTTTCAGCAATCATTTTCAGTGTTTTTACATGCCCTTGGAAATACTCTTCTTTTCCAAATTTCTGCATTGTATCTTGAAACAATCGTTTAAATTGTTCTGATAATGTTTTCTCTACAGCTAAAAGTTCGTGTAATGCGGCCATGTTTTTCCTTTTTAAGTTAAGTATAAGTATTATATTTATTTGGTACTCAAGAGAGGACTCGAACCTCCAAAGCCACGGCTTCTAAGACCGTTAGGTGTACCAATTCCCATCAGGCACTTGAGCATTTATAATGTTGCATCTCGCAAAGTTTTTATTAAATCCGATAATTTTCTATCTTGCCTTTTAGTTAAAGCTGGTTCTAAGTTATAGAACTCATCCAATGCATTTAGAGCTACTTGTATAGTATCTTTATAATACTTTAATTCGCAAATCATTTCTTCTATAGAATCTTCTTGTGGCATTATAATTTATCCTTTGGTGGGGATACCAGAAAGCGAACCTGAATTACGGGAGTCAAAGTCCCATGTCTTACCATTAGAACCATACCCTAATAAGTATTTAACCCCATTGTTCCGCCATAGCTATGGCTATGCCTTCGTAAGTTTTACTTCTTTCCTTCCCTCTATTTTTAGAGGGAGGTAATCTGTGGATACGATTATCTCTGCCTTCTACAATATTAGAAGGTACTAGCTTCGGTAAATTTTTAAGCCATAAGCATGTGGCTTTAGTTTCCCCGTGCCCAAATTGCCAAGGGTGTATTATCTGAGTATAATTCTTACCTATTATATCTTTGGCATAGGATAGCATAATAGGATTTTCTACAGCTATTTTTTCTATAGGGTATTCTAATAGCTTTTTAAAAAAAATCGCAGCTGCTTCTAAATTTTGCCATCTTATAGGGTTTAATCCATTATCTTTCTTACCATCTATATATAAGTGTTTTGCACCACTATTACACATATAAGTGCATGGAGGATGTGCAATCATTAAATCAAAACTAGAATCTAATATATCAAAAATATCTCCCTTATAATGGGGTCCAGGCTTTTCTGTATCCAGTAAATCACAACTTATTGCATTGTGCCCTTTAGCTATAAAGGCATCCCTTACAATTCCGCTATATTCACACGCTACTATCACTTTCATATATCTACCTTATTGAATAGATTTTGCTAACACTAGGAGTCGAACCTAGTACCTTCTGCTTACAAGGCAGTTGCTCTACCGAATGAGCTATGTTAGCGAATTCTGGTGGGCCGTGAAGGACTTGAACCTTCTGTCCTCCGATTATGAGTCGGACGCTTTTACCACTTAAGCTACCAGCCCAATTATTTTCCGTAGTATATCCATTCAGGTTGAATAACGATTACGTCGTAGTACGTAGAATCCCATGCATTATCTAGTTCTAAGCCTATTCCCTTGGATAAGATAAAACCTCTCTCATTAGAACCGTCTCCATTGCAGCTTTCGCATTTGGAATAGTCTGCATTGTCTAACCAACTTTGTATCAATTGAGATATTGATTTAGCACTTGTCAGTACACATGGTAATTCCTTACTACCTTCGCCACCATTCCATTGTAGTTTTAAATAAGGTACTCCATGAATATCCGTACCATTTTTAAAATGTGATACACCTTGACTTAGCATAGCGGATACGTTTACTATTACTTCTGGGTTATCCGACTTAATAAGCAATTCTGTAATCATTTATTTCCTTAATAATGTTTAAGTTTATGGCAATTTGCACATAAAACTATTAAATTTGATATATTATTATTAGACCTATCTTTATCAATATGATGTACTTCCAGTACTTTTTCATTACTGTTATACCCACACTCGCCACAAAATGCACCTAATTTAGATATAGCTAATTTCCTATAAGAAGTTTTCCCGTCTATATAGTTTGGATTATCTTTTCCGGATCTAAAATATGTATTAGCACAAGATACACTGCATGTAGTTTGATCCTCAATAATATACTTTTTATCACTAAATACGCTATTACATACTGGACATTTTTTAGATATCACCTCTGTAATAGGTCTGCCATTTGGAGTCCAGTGATCTATTGGTACTTTATTCTCATTTAAAAATTCTTTAACTAGCTTTACATATTGTCCTTTAGCTGAGTATCCCATTTTAGCTAATACCTGAGAAGCTGCTAATGCATCTGCTACTATTTTTAGTAGTTCTCCGTTATCCAATGATTTGTTTAATTTTGATAATAAAATTTTACTCATAATTTTTCCTTTATTGTATATAATACAATAATTTCTATAAAATTACAAGTCAAATTTAGTAATGGTGGTCTGAACGGCAGGACTCGAACCTGCGAAATTTCCACCCCAAACGGAATGATATAGCCACTAATCGACGTTCAGTAATTATTGTTAAGATTTCTATGTATGATCTATTTAGGGGTCAGTAGCTTACACTTCCCAAAGCGACTAATCAGTTATATCAGGACGCGTTCCTCGCTAGTTGCGCCCGAGTAGTTAATACGTCTATTAACGCTACCGTGTATAGATTGTTCAGCAATAATTTGTAGTATTTGACATTAGCCGGATCTGTTTAGCATTGAGTTTAAACAGTACTGTATGTTAATTCATACTTATACTACAAGACCTTTGGTGTTCCCACCGAGGATCGAACTCAGGCTACCGGAGTCACATTCCAGGGTTCTACCATTAAACTATAGCCGCACCTAGATATTTTAGGAAAAGAGTGCATGGGGAGTTGAACCCCACCTTCCATCCCGTAATCGAATCGAACGATTAACTCAGCCAAAGGCCGAGCCGTCACCAAAACCCACTCTTTATAACTTTATTCAGGTATTGCGCAGTACATTCTGAGGGTTTCTGTACTTGAGCCATTAGCTAAAGCTACAGCGCATCCGGCTTTTTTAGGACTTACACCCTCAGTTACCATTCGTCCAATTGTATCATTATTTTTAGTTGTATTAACTGAATTCAATGTAGAGCAGGATACTACTGTAGCTACCAATACAGTCGCTACTAATTTCCAAAATAATGCATAAAGTTTATTATCATTCATATATTATACCTTATATCTGTCTTTCATTATAGTTTGAAGCATTATGTTTTCAGGTGTCATACTGTTTAAATCAGCTAATAAAATTGATTTAAGTATGGCTGGACTAAATCCCGATATCAGGGCCGCCCCATGTTGAGTGCTAACTACAGGTACATTACTATGAGCTGCTATATTCCAAAATATTATTTTTGGAAGTACGTATCCATATTGGCTATACTTACGCGCTATCATTTCCATAGCAGAATCATCAAAATACATACACTCGTCGAATTGCATATCTGATAATATCAATAGTACCTCTGGCATTTCCTCTTTAGGTACTTGCCCATTTAAGGCTGTACTTAAAATAGTTTCTATCGCCAAGTGTAAATTTGTACTAGTATCCCAGTCTGCTCTTTCTAACTGGAAGAATCTTTCTACAATATTACCCTCTAATTTTTCTATACTAGGATGTTTAGCAAATGTAACAAAAAGATCTTTAAATTTGCCTACATTTTTCTCGGAACAATATAACCCTAAGGACAAGGCCACATCCATAGCTGTAACAGTCTTACTATTTCCTGCGGGTTGATCCATAGAACCTGATACATCTACCATAGGTAGAATACTTGCACTACCGATATAGTTTGGTAGGGCTTCCCATTGGGCAATAACATGCTTTAACTCATTAGAAGAATAATTACTATTTTTTAATCCTTTTAAAACATCATAAGGATAAACTGCCCCAGTATTTACTTTTACTTCTTTATCCCCTAAAGATAACTTATCTACGTATTCTTGGAATTTAGGGGTATGTCTATTAAATGCTTTTTTATATCTAGCAGAAGCTAATGAGGGAACTTTAGAAAACTCTATATTATCCCAGTCATTGGAACACATTTGTTGTTCTACAACATTAGTTAATCCCACTAATGTTTTTCGGAATTGTTTTGGAGACATACCGATATATTTACGCAATTCTGCGGCTATTGGGCCTTGTCTAGGACACCATTTAGCGGCTAAACCATTTTTATTCATTAATGCTAGTGCTAGCATACCATAAGCTTCAAACTTTAAGGCAGAAGTTTGAAAAGCAAATATATCATCCCAACGTCCAAGCTCGGGTATATGAGTTAGTAATATCTTTGCATGTTCTGGATTGTATTTTTCCAGCCATTGTAAAATACATTTGAATAATTCCCGTTCTCCAGCACCTTCTCTAATATCTCTTAACCATAGAGCTAATCTTAAAGCCTTTTCCTGATCCTCTGTATACGCAGCCACAAATGTAGGTACAATATCCTGGCCGCGCATAGCGCCAGCTTTAAAGAAAAAGTCCACTAAAGCACTAGTAGTAGACTTTTTGGCTTTCATTCCATTTTCTGTTCGAGATTCTTGAGTTATTACTGCATTAACAAATGTATTCATTTTTTGTCCTTTAATTAACAGGTTCACTGTTTAACAGTTTAGATTAGAAGTCTAGTGTTTTATATATTTGCTGAAATGAACCTAAATAAACTGGATAGCGTTTTGGTTTGATAATATAGGATCAAATTAATTTGCTGAAACTATCCAAAGATTAACAAGCTGCTATTTGTTTTCTATACCAAGAAAAATTTTGCTGTAAGCAGCTTAAAACTGGTGGAGGTAACAGGAATCAAACCTGCGACCTACTGCGTGCAAGGCAGCCGCTCTCTCTCGACTGAGCTATACCCCCTTATTTGGTTGCGGAGCCTTGGAATCGAACCAAGTATCTTTAGTTTATGAGACTAACGAGTTACCATTTCTCCTGCCCGCCTTATAAATATATTCGCTGAAATTCAGGCTCATCAGAACTGCCTGTTCTAAATCCGTCATGCTCTTCTGGATTATAATCCTCGTAATATCCTTCAATGTCATCTGAATAGTGATCTGTATCATCTTCACTTACGTCGTTAGGCATATCCTCTTCGGGATAAATTCCATATGCAGCAGCATTATCTCTAGCTAATTCCCAACAAAATTCAGATATGGCTTCTTCTATAGCATCTGCATTAATTTCATAAAACTCATGAGCATTCGTACCACAATAACCAGTATATAGATGAACTATTATTTTTCTTGTGTCAGACATGTTTATCTCCGTATCAATTTATAAAAGATATTATACGCTAGTTTTAGCTTAAGATCAATACAAATTATTAATTGGTTAATTCTCTATATAACCATCAAGGGACGGGTATCGCAGTCCACACGCATTTATCATAGCCTATTTATAGACGCTGGCAACTTAGGTTATTTCCAAGATTCGGTCTTAAGTCAATTTATAAAAGATATTATACGCTAATCTTGTTTTTAAATCAATACAAATTTTTGTTTGGCGGAAAGTATAGGGTTCGAACCTATGCAGTCATATGATGTGCCGGCTTATGTTTAGCAAACATACTCATTACCACTCTGACAACTTTCCAATTAAATTTGGCTGCACATCCAGGATTCGAACCTGACCGTACATATAGTACGTCCTCTGCTTAACAGGCAGGAGCCTTCACCTAACCGGCCCATGTGCAATATATTATTTACTTGATTCTATCAAGTCGAAATGTTTTCTAATCCAGCGCATAAATAGCATTGCTTTATCTGATGCCATAAATGCGGCTTCACCCGTATCTGAAATTGGTACTGGAAATCTGAAGCCATCTGTAGTTACATACCACAGTTCCCCGTTTTGATATTTTTCAAATGTAACGGTTTTATCTTTAACTAAGTCTTTAATGTTATGCATAGTAATATTATTAAATAAGTGCATTGATGAAGATATTGATCTGCGCCTGTTAACCACCAAAACGCTGGATCTTTTTCGGGTTTAAGTTCTAAACTTTTTAGTATATTCATTTTAGCAAAATCAATATGATAGTGTAATAAGCTATCAATCAATAAAACTATCAAAAAGTTACCATAGAATGCTGATATAATCAGTGCAGTTCCCCATCCATTAAATAATGCATGGCAGATACCGCCAAAATGTCCATAAGTACCTTTATTAGCCCACATCCACTTCGGCTGTAGAACCCAATCGCATACTAAATGTTTGGCTTGCACCAGCACTAAACATATTAATATCTCAGTCATATTCTTTATTTAATAATACTTTATCTTTTCTTCGCTTTGCTTTATTACTTTTACCATGAATACTTGTTCTTTTATTGCCATAAACATGCAAAACATGCTTATCTCCGTTCTGTAACACCTTAGTACTATCACCATTTTCTTTAATCTCAATGTGAACCTCTTTTTCATTACCACAATGCGCTTCAACAGTTACTGTTGTTGTCATTTAAATACTCCATAAAGTTAACTGAAAATGTTGGTTGCCGATGCTGATCTCCGGCTTGGTTTATTTCTATAATGGATGCTAAACTTAATCGACCCGATCCATCTTCCTTCACACAAGCACTAAACGTAATAGCTGGTCGTTTGTTGCCTACGACTCCCTGTATCTGATCACGCGCTATTAACGCGCCGGGAATAACATTGTTTCAAACCACTGTGAAGCAGTTGCGTATCAGCCTACGCATTAACCAACATTTACTTTTGTATAGAGGACTCGAACCTCCACATTACAACCCGTCTTGCTAGATTTGCAATAACCCGTTCCGGCCATGAGCAAGGAAGATAAGCATTTCTAACATATCCCCATCCATAATAGGCTTCGACGACGACCCTGTCTACCAGTTGCAGCAATACAAAAAGTATTATTTCTATACTATTTCAATATCAACACCTACAAACTCTGCTACTTGCTTAATAAATTTCACTTTATCAGCATTCTCACACTCTTTTTGTCCTGCGGCTTCATCAAATTCTTTTGCGGCTTTTAACAATTTCTTAAGCTCTTCAAGTTCTCTTTTAAGCTTATCAAGCTCTTCTCTTTTAAGCTTATCAAACTCTTCTCTTTTAAGCTTATCAAACTCTTCTCTTTTAAGCTTATCAAACTCTTCTCTAGTTACATTAGGGAACGTTGGGTAAATCCCAGGAAATCTATCCTGATAATTTTGACCAATCATTGATACTACACACATTAGTTATTTTTCCTTAATATTTTTTGTTGTATAAAAAGAACTATAAGGCAAGGCACCCACCCAAATATAAAGTGATACCGTCCAAGTATATTATTATACAATTTAGTATTGATAAGTCTATTCATACATTTCCTTTTGTTTGAGGGAACTCGGCTAACTCTTCCAATTAAAATATTATACGCTAAAGTAGTATTCAAAACAAGATGAATTTTTCTATACTTCCATTGTGCCGCTAGAATATTGAATAATAATTCGCTTGAATGACTTTCGGTAATTGTCTACGTTGTTTTTAGAAATAAAAATTGGTTGACTATCCAGAACTGGGAAAGACTTTCCTTTTTCCCAATCTTTCTTGACTTGTTCTCTAGTACCAGGAACTACGATAAATAAAGTATTTTTCATGTAATCTCCCAATTAATTTAGAAAAGAAATTATACTCGCTTACACCTAATAAGTCAATTTATAAAATCTAAAGCTATTTCTGACCAGCCCTCAAGTTCTCTTTCCCCAGATTTGTGCTTTGCTAATAATTCTTCTGGTGTTAGCCATTCTGGTTCACATATAACGCCATCTTCAAGTTTCTTTAGCTCGTTTACATCTATGTTTAGTTTTAGTAAAATACACAAATGTACTTTACTAACCTCATTTTGTTCCGAGTAAAATACTTCAAAATTGCCACCGCCTATTAATTCTCTTAGTCTATGAAGGTTATATTGACTTAAATCAAAACCCAGTTCTTCATTTAATTCTCTCAAGGCACTTAATGCTAGTACTTCTATTTTTGTTTGCACACTAGAAAAATATGAATATCCATCTTCAATATGTCCGCCAAATCCAATAGAGCATTTATTATGTAGTCTATTCTCATCACCGGCTTTACCTCTACGATAGGATAAAACATTTGAAGATTCTCTATCCATCAATATTATGTAGGGCAGTAATTGTATACTATCATATTGAGTCTCACATTCCGGTCTAGCTAGCAGAAATGCCTCTAGAGATAAAATACTTAGAGGATTTATAAACATACTTATATTGCCGCTAGAATCTTTGAGATTATTCAATTCTAATAATTCTTCTTTATCTACGCATAAAGCTTTTTTACTCATTTGCTTCCTTTTTAAATTGATTGAAGTATAGGTTCATAATAATTTCTTTTTCTTTAACTGTAGCAGTATTTATTTTGTTATCAATAACTTTACAAAAATGCACTGCTATATTGCCACTTTTGTCTATGATTAAAAACTTTCTACCAATAATACTCATGTGGCTTATTCCATATATTTATAATATCCAATTCTTCTAAGTCTGTGGAATTTAATATTTTTGTTCTAATGGATTTGAAATAACTTCTTTTCTTTAATGTTGTGATCATTCGCTTCCACCAACCTGGTTCAGATGTATAATACTCTTTAGGATGAAAGAACCTTTTCTTTTTTAGTTTGTTTTCCGTTATATAATGACGGGGCTTGTCTTTTAGAGTTCTTGACATTTTTTAATAAAGCTGGAAGCTCCTCCCTCTTATATTTGTTTAATAAATCCTCTAAAGAAGTATTTTCAACATTAGATTTATACACAGGTAATAATACTTTATTTATTACACTTAACAATTCATTAATGGTATATTTCATACTATTCCAATTTTACGAAAGAAAAAAGAGTATAGCACACACGTAATACAAAGTCAACTTAAATATTTGTATGGTTGGCGCAGGGTATTATAAAAATTATATCTTGATTTATAACTGTAATTGGAGTATAATACGATGTACTATAATTATATAGGTTTTAAATGAAAAAATTATTATTGGGAATTTTAATGATGTGGTCTTTCAACGCATTTAGTTGTTCCGACCATAGGGAGGCAGTCTGCTTGGCTAAAGCTATATATTGGGAATCTAAAGGAGAGCATATAATTGGAAAATTAGCTGTTGCTTCAGTAGTTACTTATAGATATAATAGTCTTGATTTTCCAAATACTATTTGTGGTGTTGTATATCAAATAAATAAAGTCAGTAAAAAGCCAGAATTTTCTCCTCATATTATTAAAGGTTCAAAACCAAGAGAATTAAAACAATGGGAACATGCTAATCAGTTGGCTCATGATATTTTGTCAGGTAAATTCAAATATCAGCTAGCTTTTAAAGCAAGATTCTTCCATAGTACGAGAATAGATCCTAAGTGGAAAAATGTAACATTAGTTGCCACTATAGGCGGCCATAAATTTTATTATTAAAAGGAACGTATGTCAGTAAAAATATTAGCTTACAGTATTAGCCCAGAAGGAATACCTTTAATTACTTTTGAATTAGAATACCCTAGATTTATTTTAGCGGAACTTAACACACACTGTATGCTTGCTAGAAATACTGCTAGTAGTAGGGCTATACCTATAGAAACTGTTATTGATCTGATCCAAAGTGATCCGGTTATACCAGCTTATTGGGGTAAGAAAAACAAAGGAATGACAGCAATTGAAGAAATTGAAGATATTGAAATAGCTAAAAAAGTATGGTTAGATTTAAGGGATTCTGCTATTAAGGCCGCCAGAGAATTTGACAAACTACAACTACATAAACAGATAGCTAATAGAATCTTGGAACCTTGGGTAAAAGCCAAAACTGTGCTCTCTGGCACAGAAATGGCAAACTTCTTCCATTTGAGATATCATAAAGCTGCTCAACCAGAATTTAGAGTTCTAGCACAAGATATGTACGAAGCAATCAGTAAAGCTTCTCCAACATTATTACAATATGGTGAATGGCATCTACCTTATGTTGATTCTTATAGATGTGAAGATGGTAAATTACATTATTTCGTAGACGACGAAGAAATAAGCTTGCAGCAAGCCCAAAAGGTGTCTGCTTCTTGTTGTGCCCAAGTTAGCTATAGAAAATTAGATGAGTCTATAGATAAGGCAGATAGAATATTCTCCACTTTAATAGGAACCTCTCCAGTGCACGGCTCAACTGTTGAACACCAAGCAACCCCTATCAACCCTAATGGAGATTCACTTGAGGGAATTACTCATATGGATAAAAATGGAATGCTGTGGAGTGCTAAATTTCGCGGTTGGATACAATTTAGAAAGCTGATAGAAAATGAATCAGTTCCAGGTTTTTATATTGATATTCCAGTTAATTCCTAGTATAATAACGTTTTTGGAGATTGATAATGGATAATTACTTAATAAATTTAGCTTTCTTATTATTCGCTTTCGCTAGTATTTCTATTTGGGGTATATGAACTATGAAAAAATTAATTTTAGTGCCTTTATTTTTTGCAGTTATTGGATGTAACGATGGGAGTGATTTGCAACCAGCGTTTGTTTCTAACCCACATTTTAGTATGCCTACGGGCGATATAAATTGGCATGGGGGTAATTGGCATCACCACAAAGTACCAGAAGCCTTAAACTGGGATAAGCTTTCCTCTGATTACTACACTGAGGATGAAGCATAATGAATAAGCGGGAAATAAAAAGCAAAATTGAAGAAATACTGGAAATACCAGATACTTCATTAGATACTCCTATCAGAGAATTTTTACTGGATAGCTTAGAAATTCTAGAAGCCGTGCTTCGTATAGAAGATTCTTTAGAAATAAATGTAGTTCTGGATTTCAAGTTACAAACATATAATGATTTTGTGGAATTAGTGTACAATTCATATTTAACTAAAGGATAATAATGGATCAGAGACAGTTAGCTTCATTTAGAGTATTAGGAGGAGTTATTCCTCATCCAAATGCTGATAATTTGGAAATTGCATTAGTAGATGGTTGGAAATGTATAGTTAAAAAAGGTGATTTTAAAGCCGGAGATAGAGTTATTTATTTTGAAATTGACTCGTTGCTGCCAATTACTCCTCAGTTTGAATTTCTAAGGAAATATGCTTACGTAAACAAATCCTGGATGCCTAAAGAATTGGGAGTATCTGATGGCTTTAGGATTAAAACAATTAAATTGAGAGGCGAGATATCTCAAGGATTAGTAGTTCCAGTGCCTAAGGATTTGGAACTCACAGATGATTCATATGATTTGACTGAGCACTTTAAAGTACTTAAATACGAAGTACCATTAAGTAAAGAATTTGCTAGTCATTTTGCACCGGGGTCAGGCGGAAAATTTCCTAGTTTCTTCCCTAAAACGGGAGAAACTCGAATACAGAATAAATTTTCAGAAGTTCAGGAAAATAAGAATAGAATGTTCGAAGTTACTAGAAAGTATCATGGAATGTCAATCAGTTTCTATGCTAAATTGGCGGATGATTTAACGTTCTTTGAAAGAACAAAATTAACTCTGGCTAATTGGTTCGGTTTTAGCATGAAGCCAATCTATAGGTATGGTGTATGTTCACATAATGTAGAATTAAAGCTTAACTGTATTGGAAATACCTTTGTAGATTTTGCAAATAATTCTGGTATTATGCAAATGTTAGCCAATTATGTAGAAAGTAATCCAGAATTGCCTGAAATTGCTTTACAAGGTGAAATTTGCGGCCCAGGCATCCAGGACAATCATCACGGATTAGATGAAATAACTGTCTACGTATTTAATATTTTTGATATTAAAGAAAATCGTTATCTCCTACCAGAGGAACGTTCAGAGTTATTTGAAAAAGTTGTAACAGATAAAGATTCTCTAATTAAAGAAGCTTTAGTTGAATTTTATACTACAGTTGGCGACAGAACTGTTGATGAAATAATTGCATTAGGGGAATTTACACTTCCTTCCGGTAAACCAAATGAAGGATTTGTTTGGAAAGCTATGACATGTGATTTCTCATTTAAAGCAATTAGTAATCAGTTTCTTTTGAGTAAAAATGAACAGGATGAATAATGGCAAAATTAGTAATTATTAGAGGACTGCCCGGTTCGGGCAAGTCCACTATAGCTCAAAAGATAAGAGATGATTATCCAGGGTATTTTCTACACTATGAAAATGATCAAGGTCTTTATAATGGTTCTGGTCATTATATATGGGGGCAAGGTAGATATAAAGTAGCAGTTAAAAAGTGTTTTGATAATACAGTGATAGCATTAAGTTGTAATGTTAATGTTATAGTTGCAAATTGCTTTCTTACAAATAAATCTATTGAGCGTTATGCTAAATTAGTTCCAATTGATGATGTATTTATAATAGAAGCTACTAATAATTTTGAAAGTATACACGGCGTATCAGAAAAGTTAAAAAATGATATGAAAAATAGATTTGAAAAATTATCCCCACAACTACAATCAAGGAAAATAGAATATGACGGATCTTTTCACTTTGAAGGAATCTACTAGATATCCAGGATTATTTGTAAAGAAGTACAAACGTAAAGTATTTTATGATAATTTATGGAATGATGAGTTAAAAGAAGCCAGAGGTAGAGTATTTGATAAAGATGGAAATGTAGTTATAAATCCATTTACTAAGATATTTAACTACGGAGAAAACAATACCACTATTCCTCCAGAGGAAGAATGTTTATGGGTTCAGAAAATCAATGGATTCATGGCAGCAGCTACTTATGT
>FSSH01005017.1_pt1 | contig 26422 bp, 24 predicted proteins | sample 1166101 | NCBI WGS metagenome assembly FSSH01 (sample SAMEA32972668, study PRJEB13176) | freshwater metagenome | biome: Drinking water system; feature: Biomass in drinking water that filtered by 0.45 um membrane; material: drinking water | place: USA | collected 2012-12-20 | depth 0 m
AAGTGGTCGGTACGGGGTGGGAGCCGGCTTTCCGGGGGCACGCTGGCCACGGCCGGCGGCCTCGTCTTCTCCGGCGAGGAGGACGGCCATCTCAACGCACATGACGCGACGAGCGGCGCGATGTTGTGGCGCTTCCAGTGCGGTGCGGGGATCAGCGGACCGCCGGTCAGCTTTTCGCTCGGATCGACGCAGTACATCGCGGTGGCGGCCGGAGGTGCCTCCTACACCAAGGGATCAGGCTTCGGCACCGGCGATGCCTTGGTCGTATTCGCGCTGCCCGATTGACGAGTAGTCCCCCCGTGAGGTCCCCGACCATGGACGCGTCGCAAGCCCAACCGACCGACAGGGGTCCGCCGGTGGTGCGCACCATCGCCATGCCGTCGGACACGAACCCGGCCGGCGACATCTTCGGCGGCTGGCTGATGGGGCAGATGGACCTCGCCGCCGGCAACGTCGCGGCGCGACGCTCGCGCGGCCGCTGCGCAACGATCTCGGTGGACGCCATGACCTTCCACTCTCCGGTCTTCGTCGGCGACGAGGTCAGCCTCTACGCCTGGATCGTCGGCGTTGGCCGCACCTCGATCCGCATCCAGGTCGAAGTCTGGCGCCGCGAGCGCACCGGGGAGGTGACCATGAAGGTGACGGAGGGGCGCTTCACCTTCGTGGCGATCGATGAAGAGCGGCGGCCGCGGGTGGTGCCGCCTGAAACTGGTTAGGTGCCGGATGCAGGCAGCATGTCGGCGATCCCTGATAAGCCCCAGATTTCCCACTGGCGCAGCAGAGTGCCGGATCAAGAAAAGATCTCAAGCTTTGGCTCCACCTCAACTCCATGCTCGTCCTCCGAGTGATCTCGGACAAGCGAGCTGGACGCATCTTGCCGTTGCGTAGTATGTAATTCACTGTATGACATTGTAGGGCGGATAGGGAGTAAGTGGATGCCAGGGCCAGCGGTGCGGATATCGACCGACAATGGAGGTCTCAGAAGTATGGGATCTACTTCTCCGCAATTCCTCGCAGATGGACGAACTGTGGTTTACGCAGCGAACGGGGGTAGCGGGTTCGGGAGTGACTCATACTCTTTCAGAGCCCGAGATTTCATCAGCGGACAGCTTACGGACTTGTCGAACAATCCGTTTGTAGGAATTGTCTCCTCTTTCTCGATCTCGCGCGATGGCAAGACCGCCGCTTTCGCGACGCAGACAATAACAAGCAGTATTTCGTATGACCTCTACACACAGAATTTGGCGACTGGGAACAGCACAAAGTTAACCAGCCAAACGGCTGGCAACAGGGTCGCGATAGATCCGACCTTCTCCCCCGACGGCAAAAGACTCGTTTTCTCGACTGGCCAATCCGACTTGGTTGCTCACGATACCAATGGCGTCGGCGACGTCTACGTCAAAGATCTGACGAGTGGAGCGTTAACGCTGGTCTCCACCGCAGCAGACGGATCGCAAGCCTCGGGAGGGCAGAGAGCTTTCTTCACAGCGGACAGCAGCAAGGTCGTTTTTACGAGTGCAGCTGCGAACCTCGTGACAGGCGACACGAACGGGCTTGCGGATGTCTTCATCAAGGACTTAAGCACGGGCGCGATTACGGTTGTCCCAAATACGACGGGGTACCAAGCAAGAGCCATCTCCGCAGATGGATCCAAGATCCTTCTGGTAGATAGGCCGACCGGTAACGTCGGCACCGGTCCGTCATCGCTCGGCAATCTTTACTCGCTCGACACGAAAACGGGTACGCTGATCACGATTTCGAATCCTGACAGTTCGCTGGGGTTTGGCAGCAATTTCGATCCCTCCTACTCGCCCGACGGAACCAAGGTTCTTTTCAACGAGCGGACCACTGGCAGCTCTGGCGTGACCACCGATCGCGTCGTGCTTACTGACCTGATCACCGGTACTCGAGAAGTGCTGGCCGATGGATACGCAAGGCAGGCCGTATTTTCGATCGACGGCGCACGCGTTGCCTTCACGTCGGATCTCGCGCTCGTGCCGACCGACGCTAACTTTCGGGCGGACGTTTACCTGCGGGACCTGTTCAATCCCGTATTCGGGCAGCAGGTGACCGACATTTCGGGTAATGGCGGCAAAGTATACGCCCTCTACGCGGGCCTCCTCGGCCGAGCGCCCGACTCGCTAGGGATCGAAGTGAACACGGCTGCAGTAAATGCCGGCACATCACTGCGCGATCTTGCGGCCCTGTTCCTTAACTCGCCTGAAGGTCAGGCGCGCTCAGGGGCGGCGACAGACGTGCAGTTCGTCACCCAGCTTTACCGCACTACGCTGGGACGGGAGCCTGATCAGGATGGTCTCAGTAACTACGTCAATTTCCTCGGTGCGGGCGGCGCGCGAGCCCAGGTCGCAGTGGATTTCTCGCTTTCGACCGAATTTCTGAATGCGTTGCAGCCACAGCTCGCAACAGGGATCGTGGTCACCGATGCTCAGGCCGCGCAAGCTGCTCGCCTCTATTATGCGATTCTCGACCGGCCACCGGACGCGAGCGGGCTTTCGGGATGGACGAACTATCTTAAGGAGGGCGGATCGCTTTCCGGTGCGGCAAATGCCTTTCTCAGCTCGCCGGAGAGCAAAGCGGCATCGACTGCCGACAATGCGACCTATGTCAACTCGCTCTATGTAAACGCGCTTGACCGCCCAGCAGAGACCGCAGGTCTGCAGGGTTGGGTCGCCTATCTCGACGCAGTTGGAACCCGCGGTGCGGTCGCGGCGGCGATCGCTGAATCGCCAGAAGCCCAGATTCACCTTGTGGGCGTCATCGAGAACGGATTCTTCCTCACGGGCTGATCGGTAAGTGGCGAACACGAGGGGGTGGCACAACATTCCGCGACAGTCACACAGAAGCGGCTGTCGAATGTGTGGAATTGGGCGGACATACGTGTCCGGCCGTTCTTCGGGCTTGTTCCGCTTAGACAGGGAGTTCCAGACCCAGGGAATCTGAGCCTCACCTGATTGCCACAAACGACTTCACCAGCCCACCGAACCTCTCCCGCTCGATCCGCGCGTCCGGAAACAGCGCCGCCATTTCGACCGCGTCGAGGAGGCTCGAATCCGAGAGGATGCGGTCGGCGTCGTCGAGGGTCTCGGCCTTGGGGAAGAAGCCGTGGGCGCTCCGCATAAGCAGGCTTCGCTGCAAGGGACGCGGCAACCAGTGGATCAGGGGCGTGCGCAAGTGCGGCTCCACCGGGAACCAGTAATTCGGCGTCTGCACGTAGTAGCGAGGCGCGACGCGACGGATCTCGGCCGCCATCCGGACCTTGTTCTGCCAAGAGCCGACATGCTCGATCACCGAATTCGAATGCACGACGTCGAAGCTGCCGTCGGCGATCTCAGCGAGGCGACAGCCGTCGCCGATGATGGCCGTGAAGCGCGCGTCCGGCGTCTCCTCCGCGTAGAGGTTGACCAGGGTGAAATGGAGCGGCCGGTCCTGCCACAGGGTTTCGAGGCCGAGCCAGTAATCGGCCGCGCCGCCCAGATCGAGTACCCGGCAGCGTCCCCGATCCGCGAGGATCTCGTCGCAGATCGCCAGGAAGTCCCGCACCCGCCGTTGCCGGAACCGGTTTGCGTAGACATCCGCTTTCGTCGGCCTACGCCACCACATGCGCCATCCTTGCCGTTCTCCCAGTTACCGCCATCTTCCAGCGTGATGTTCCAGTCCTGGACGATCGAAGGCATCGATCGCCTTGGTCTGGGACTGTCCAGATGCCGAAACGGACACTCGATCGTCGATGAGCAATCTGAGCGCCAGATCCGGCAGCTTCGCGTCAGGACCGTCGCCGTGACGTCGGAAGGCCGGGCTGGAACGCCCAGCCGGCGCACCGTGCTGGCGGGGACTGCGCTGGCGGCCTTCTCGGGCTCCGAACCCGGTTCGGCACTCGCGCCGGAGGGCCTCCATGAGGCGGCAAGGTCCAAAGGTCTTACCTATGGCTCGGCCGTCAACATCACGCCCCTGCGGCGCGATCCCGCCTATGGCCGCGCGATCGGCCGAGAATGCGGTCTCGTGGTGCCCGAGAACGAGATGAAGATGATCTACGCTTGGCCGGAGCCGGGACGCCAGGCCTTCGCCGGCGGGGACGAGACCCTCGCCTTCGCCAAAGCCAACGGCCAGCGCCTTCGCGGTACTACGCTGGTCTGGCACAACGCGCTTCCGGACTGGGCGAAAGCGCGGATCGAACGGCGTGAGGCCGAGGCCCTGATGCGTCGCTGGATCGGCCTGATCGCGGGGCGCTATCGAGGCCGCATCGAATCCTGGGATGTCGTCAACGAGATCATCCGGCCCGAGGACGGGCGCGGTGACGGTCTCCGACGCACGCCATGGCTCGACGCCATCGGCCCCGGCTACGTTGACCTCGCCTTCGCGATCCTTCGCGAGACCGACCCGAGGGCCGCCGGTCTGTGGAACGAGGACGACCTCGAAATGTCCGCCGGCTGGGTCGATGCCCGCCGGACGGCGGTCCTAGAGAAACTCGCGAGGCTTAAAGCGCGCAACGTACCGATACGCCGCTTCGGCCTGCAGGGTCACCTCAACAGCACGATCCCCTTCGACCCGGAGGCCCTGCGCCGTTTCCTCGGCGAGGTTGCCTCGATGGGCTACGCCATCGAGATCACGGAATTCGACGTTGATGACCGCGCGTTTCCGGCTGATGTCGCTTTGCGCGATGCGAAGGTCGCGGATCTTGCCCGCCGTTTCCTGGACGTCGTCCTCGACGAGCCGGCAGTCCTCAATGTGACCACCTGGGACATCACCAACGCCAACTCATGGCTGAATACCAGTCCGCAGCGGCGACGCCCTGATGGCCTACCCCAGCGGGCTCTGCCCCTCGACGAAGCTTACCGACGCACGCCGCTCTGGCTCGCGATGCGAAGGGCGTTCACGGACGCGCCGGATCACCGCACCGCACGTGCGCGGCTGCGGCTGGGCTGACACGCATCAACGGCGCGCCGCGGTGGTGGGACGCTCCTCTGCGAATTGCTTGAGAAACGCCGTCATCTCGGCGAGTTCCGGTGCCTTCGAACGGAAGGCGACCGAGAGGGCGAGCAGCGTATCGGCATGATCGAGGTCGGGATAGACCCGTTCCTGCACCGAGACGCGGGCGGCGCGAAGCTTGGCGGCGAGGCTCCGCGTGTTGCGGGGGCGAACGATGGTATCGGCCTCGCCGGTTGCGAGGAAGGCCGGCGGCGAGAGCGGGCCAGCGAATGTGATCGGCTGGGTCGCCGCCTTGTCGGGTGCCTCGCCGAAGACCTGCTGGGCGGTGCCCTCGTCCAGCGGCAGGAAGTCGTAGGGGCCCGAGAGCCCGGCCACGGCGCGGATCGCCTGCGGGTTCACGCCGGCCCTTCGCAGGTAACGGTGGTCGAGTCCGAGCATCACGGCGTTGTAGGCGCCCGCCGAATGACCGGCGAGGACGATGCGGCGCGGGTCGCCGCCATAGGCAACGATGTTGTCGCGCACCCACGCGATCGCGGCCGCTCCATCGTCGAGGAAGGCGGGGAAGCGAACCTCCGGGTAGAGCCGGTAATCGGGCATCACCGTCACGAACCCCTGCGCCGCCAGCGCCTGTCCGACGAAGGCGTAATCCTCCTTCGATCCGCCCTTCCACGAGCCGCCGTAGAAGAAGACAAGCACCGGCGCGCTGGCAGGCGCCGAGACGGGGACGAAAACATCGAGCCGTCCGCGGGGTCCGGGCCCGTAAGCCGCATCCTTGAGTGCCAGCCGTCCGCCCCCGTCGCGCGGGCCTAGGGCATCGAACAGCGCCAGCGGCGAGCAGGCACCGAGGCCGAGGACGCTGAGGGCCAGGGTGAAATAGCCGGCGGCAGCAGTCAGGAAACGAGTCATTCAGCTCTCGAAACGGGGCAGTAATCCCTGATCCATGCCGGAGAGGGCGGATTCATGACCGAATGGCGAGGCGAACTGGGCAGCTGTATCGCAGGGGGTCAGTAATGCGGCGGCGGTTGCTCGGCCGCTCCCCCTTGCGGCCGGTTGCCCGCCTCCTCGATCCGCTCCTGCAGGGCGGCGATCTGCCGGCTGAGCCGGTCGATGAGCCGCCATTGCTCGGTGATCGTGCGGTTGAGGTCTTCCAGCGTCAGGTCCTGCTCGGTCAGGCGCATCTCGAGGGTGACGATCCGCTCGGCGAGGTCGGCATCGCTCATCGAAGGGATTCCGGTGCGTGGTCGGGGCGCTCGACGAGGCCCGGCCCGAGGGCGATCCGGTTGTCGAAGACGAAGCAGTCGCCGCGCCAGCGGCTCTCGGCCTCCGGCACGGCCTCCAGGTAGCGCAGGATGCCACCCGCCAGGGTGTGGACCTCGGCAAAGCCCCGTGCCCGCAGATAGGCGCCGGCCTTCTCGCAGCGTATGCCGCCGGTGCAGTACATGGCGACGATCGGATGCGCCGCGGGATCGAGCCCATCGGCATAGGCGCGAAAATCCGAGAACCGCTTGAGGCCGGGATCGACCGCGCCCGGGAAGCTGCCGAGCGCCACCTCGAAGGCGTTGCGGGCGTCTATGAGGAGCAGCCCCGATCTGTCGAGCAGCGCGTTCCACTCCTTCGGCGCGACCGGCTCGGGCGCGGCGGTGCAGGGATCGGTCACGCCGCGATCGAAGGTGACGATTTCGGGCTTCAGCCTCACCTTGAGTTGGCTAAACGGCGGCTCCGCTGCTCGCGACAGCTTGCAATCCAGGCGCTCGAATCGTCCGCCAAAAAGGGAGGCATGGCGCAGCTCGATCAGGAAAGCCTCGATGTCGGCTGATGTCCCGGCGACGGTTCCGTTCAACCCTTCGCGGGCGATGAGAAGCGTGCCGGTGAGGCGATGCGCTTCGCAAAGTGCGATGAGCGGCAGATGCAGGTCTGCGGCATCGGGCAGGGCGACGAAGCGGTAGAGGGCGGCGACGGTGAAGGACATGACGCCCCGCTCTAGCAGGGGGCGAGCCGGCATGGAACGCCTCCCGAAGCGGCGCCGAACCGGCGGGGCGCACCTTCCTCCACGCCGAAGCGCTGAAACATGCGCCAGGGACCCATAATACCGAAGAACCCGCGCTGCCTCGGTGGTAGCGATGCTCAGGACGATGCTAACAGGACATATTTGCTGAGGCGCCCGACTACGCCACGGTCTGCCGGCGCTGAGTGCAGGGCGGAATCTAACTGAAAAAATAAATACTTAACGGGTGTACGGCGTTCATGCTCCTCGATCTCGATCCCGCCGCGCTCGCCGTCGCAGCCTTCGCCTTCTTCCTCGCGGGCTTCGTCAAGGGCGTGGTCGGGCTCGGGCTCCCACCCGTCGCTATGGGATTGCTCAGCCTGATCATGGCGCCGGCTCAGGCCGCCGCACTCCTCGTCGTACCGGCCTTCGTCACCAATGTCTGGCAGCTCGCTGCTGGCCCACGCTTCGCTCCGCTGGCGCGCCGGCTCTGGCCGATGCTTGCTGCGAGCGTCATCTCAACCCTGGCGGTGGCGGCGCTGCTGCACGGCCAGTTCGGGGGAGGGGCCCTCATCGCCCTGGGTTTCGCGCTGATCGCGTCGGCGATCCTCGGCCTCACCGCACCGCGCTTCAGGGTGCCGCCAGGAGCAGAACGCTGGCTCGCGCCCCTGGCCGGTGCCGCGACCGGTCTGGTGACGGCTGCAACAGGCGTTTCCTCAATCCCGGCTGCGCCTTTCCTCGGGTCCCTTGGCCTAGGCCGGGAGGATCTCATCCAGGCACTTGGGCTCTCGTTCACCGTGTCGACCGTCGCCCTCGCGGTGGCGCTCACCGGCAGCGGCGTCCTCGGCCTTCGCATCGCTGGCGTCTCGACCCTGGCCCTGGTGCCTGCCCTCGCCGGCATGCTGCTCGGCGGCTGGGTGCGAGGGAGAGTCAGCGAATCGGTGTTCCGACGCTGCTTCTTCCTCGGGCTCCTGGGTCTCGGACTCCATCTCGCCTCCCGCGCCGTGATCTGACGCGAAAAACCCGGTGCCGGTGGAGAGGATTGAACTCCCGACCTTCGGTTTACAAAACCGCTGCACTACCGCTGTGCTACACCGGCGACCGTGATGGCTTGCTAGCAGCGACGGCGCGGGGGTTCAACCCGATTGGCCTTCAGGATGCCGCGGCTGCCGAGGATCAGCCGAACCGCGACAGCCAATCGGTAGCGAGCGCGACGTCGGCATTCGACAGTGCGTGGCCTGCCGGGAGGATGCGGTAATCGAGGTCGGCGCGGTGAGCAGCGAGGTCCTGTGCCAGACGACCGGCATTCTCCCGCGTCACGATCGGGTCGGCGCTACCAGACAGCATCAGGATCGGGAGCCCGCTAAGATCGACGTCCGGTGTTTCGCCGAGGGGCGCCATGGCGCGGATCAGCACAGCTCCCATGAAGGTGCCGGGATGCAGCATCAGGGTCGCCGCCGCGATGTTGGCGCCGTTGGAGAATCCGACCGCGATCGGAGCTGTCAGCCCGTAGGTGCTCCGTGCCTCGGTGACGAAGCGGGCAAGGTCGCCGGCGCGGCGGAGCAGGTCGGCCTCGTCGAACACGCCCTCGGCGAGGCGGCGGAAGAAGCGCGGCATGCCGCGCTCCAGCACCGCTCCGCGCGGGGAGAGCAGGGCCGCGCCAGGGGCGATCTCGCGCCCGAGGCCGATGAGGGCGGTCTCGTCGCCGCCGGTCCCGTGCAGGAGGAGAAGCGGCGGTCGGCTTCGATCAGTGCCGGGGTCGAAGCGATGAATGAAACTCAGGTTCTGGCCGGTCATGACATCACCATGGGACAGAGGAGGGCGATCCGCCCCGGCTGACCGGGGCGGAGATGCCGTTCAGTCGAGGCGCGGCAGGACCGCCTCGATCCGGGCGCGGTGCGCCTCAAGGCCGGAGGGGAGCTTGAGTGCTTCCCCTAGGGCGTCCGCGGGCTCGTCGAAGGCGAAGCCCGGGATGTCGGTGGCGATCTCGAACAGCACGCCGCCCGGCTCGCGGAAGTAGACGGACCGGAAGTAGTTTCGGTCGCGCTGCTCCGTTACCGAGAGACCGTGCCGCTCCCTCAGCCTCGCTGCCATCGCCTCCTGCTCGGCATCGTCCGCCGCACGGAAGGCGATGTGGTGGACCGTGCCGGCGCCGGGCCGGCCTCGCTCAGCCTCGCCGACGGCCTCGATCGTGACGAGGCCGCCGAGCTTTGCGTCGCTTCCCAACCGGACGAACGCGCCTTCACGGGCGCGCTCGGTGAACCCGAGGACATCGGTGAGGATCGCCGCCGTCGGACAAGCCTCGGTGAGGCGCAGAGTGACGCCGTGGAAGCCGCGGATGGCCTCGGAGGACGTTGTCTCCCCCAACCCGTCGATGCCGACGAGCGCGAGCGACATGCCGTCGGGATCGGTAAATCGCACAACCGTTTCGCCGAAACGCTGCACCGGCGTCTCGAAGGCGACGCCATGCGACGCGAAGCGATCCATCCAGGCTGCGATCGACGCGCGCGGCACCGTGAAGGCAGTCTCCTGCGTTTCGCCGGTGCCGAGCCGGCCACGTGCAGCCTGCTCGATCGGGAAGAAGGTCAGGATCGTGCCGGGGTTGCCGGCCTCGTCGCCGTAGTAGAGGTGGTAGGTGCCCGGGTCGTCGAAATTGACGGTCTTCTTCACGAGCCGGAGCCCGAGCACCCGACGATAGAAGTCGAGGTTGCGCTGGGCAGGGCCGGAATAGGCGGTGACGTGGTGCAGACCGTGGGCGGACATGGCGGATCTCCTCGCGTGCTTCGTCGAGGTGACGAAGCGTGTGACGCCGATATGGACCTTGCCTTGAGCGTCCGAAATGGAAACGATGGAAACGCATCGTTTCGAGATCGCTGCTAATGGCACGTCTTCCCGACTTCGAGGCCTGGGCCATCTTCGCCAAGGTCGCTGAGACCGGCTCCTTCGTCAGGGCCGCGACCGAACTCGGCCTCTCGAAAGGCACCGTGTCGAAGGCGGTGAGCCGGCTGGAGGCCCGCCTCGGCGCGCCTTTGTTTCACCGCACGTCCCGCCGCCTCGCATTGACCGAAGCCGGCCGGCTCGGCCGGGAGGGGGCCGCCCGTATCCTGACGGAGGGCGAGGCGGCCGAGGCGCTGGCCCTGACGACGGCGGCCGAGCCGCGCGGCCGGGTCCGGCTCGCCTGCCCGATGTCGTTCGGTGTGGCCCATGTCGCGCCGCTCCTGCCTGCTTTTCTCGCGCGCCACCCGCAGGTCCAGGTCGACCTTCACCTCAGCGATGCTCTGGTGGACCTCGTCGGCGGTGGGTTCGATCTCGGCTTGCGCATCGCGGCACTCGCCGATTCGAGCCTCAAGGTCCGCCGCCTGTGCGGCATCCGTCGGTCCCTCGTGGCGGCACCTGCCTATCTCGACCGGCACGGCCGGCCCGAGCATCCGCGCGACCTCGCCCGCCATGCCTGTCTCGGCTACGCCTATCTCCCGAGCCCCGACCGATGGCGTTTCTTCGATGCCGATGGAGGTGAGGCCATCGTCGTACCGGAGGGACCGCTTCGCGCCAACAATGCCGATGCCCTCGCGCCGGCCCTGCGCGCCGGGCTCGGTCTCGCAGTCCAGCCCGATTTCCTCGTCTGGGACGATCTTGCGGCCGGGCGGCTCGAACGGGTCATGACGGCCTGGTCGCCCCCGCCCATCGCCCTCAACATGGTGATGCCCCCCGGTACCCTGCGCCCGGCGCGCGTGACCGCCCTTATCGCTTTCCTCGAACGCGAGCTCCTGGCGACACCCTGGAGCCGGGATGTGGCGTCGAAGACGTAGAAGGTGGATGTCGCGTGCGACTTGTTGCGGTGTGGTCTCCGTCCTGCTTTGCCGAATGAGGAGTACCCGCCTGACCTGCGGGCAGTGACGAGGACGCGCATGGCGGGTAAGGCGGCGACACAGGATGCGACGAGCCGGGTCGGGACGATCTGCAGATCGTTGCGGCGGGCCATCGTCGAACGCGCGCTGCTGCCGGGCGACCGCCTGCCGGAGGATGCCTTGGGCGAGCGTTTCGGTGTCAGCCGTACCATCGCCCGCCAGACTCTGGGCCAGCTTGCCGCCGAGGGCCTGGTTGAACTGCGCCGCAATCGCATCGCCGTAGTGGCGACGCCGAGCTGGGACGAAGCCCGCGACGCCTTCGAAGTCCGAATTGCCTTGGAAAGGCTGGTGATGCGGCGACTGGTCGGACGCCTAAGCGGCGACCAGCACGCGGCTCTGCTCGCTCATATCGATCAGGAGGATGCCGCTCGGCACGGAACCGAGGCCGCCTCGATCCGCCTCGCTACCGAGTTCCACCTTTTGCTTGCCGAGATGACCGGCAGCCCCGTGCTCAACCGCTATGTCGGAGAGCTCGGCTATCGCTGTGCGCTGATCCTCTCGCTCTACAGCCGGCCGCATTCGTCCGACTGCGCGGTGAGTGAGCACCGCGAGATCGTCGCGGCTCTGGTTGCGGGGGACGAGGACAAGGTGACCGCCCTCATGGACCATCACCTCGATGCGGTGGCCGAGCGCGCCCACATCGTCGCCGAACCGCCGCGCGACCGCGACCTCGGGCGCCTGCTGGCGCCCTATGTCGAAGATGGGGGAAGCCGGCGCAGGGCCGGCTGAGGCTTACTCGGCCTGCGCCGTCCGCGTCGCCTGGCGTGTCGCGGTCCAACGGCCCGAGCATAGGGCCGACACCTTCCAGGTGCCGCCGCCTGAGCGGCCATCCAAACGGCCCGTCACCGCTCCGCTCGCCGCGCCCTTGGCGACGTTGAGCCCGACGATACCGTCCTGAGAGACACGGCCCGAAATGGAAGCGCTGTCGCTGGCCGAGACCAGGGTCACAGAGCCGTCGCGGATCGCGACGGCGTAGCGCGCGCGCGCATCGCAGATGCCGCTCTCGGTGACGAGGTCGACCGACCACGCCCCGTTGAAGGTGCCGCCATCCTTTGCCGATACGCCTCCGCTCTGTCCCAACACAACGGCGCTCAAGGCCATGACGACAGCAACTTTCAACATCCAAGACCCCTCAAGTCAGCATTATCCCACGCTCGCTCCACGGGCTGGGCGAGGATCCAAAACGATCAAGGGACCGTAAAGTTGGGATTGAAGTCATCATACTATCACACACGGCAAGATTATGACACCGGCCGCCAAAATCGCGGCTTCGGTCGCCCTCAGGAGGCAGATATAGTCAAGATTGCGTGCGGTAGAGCTTGGGCTGATGCCTGCGACTGACATGACCGCGCGTGAGAAGTTCTGCGATACGCCGGTCACCCACAGGATAGGGCGGCCACAACGCAGGGAGCCGCCCGCCAGTGCTATTCAGACAATCGCCGCGGCACAGGGCTCCGATCCTCGGACTGCACCATAATCGCGCCTGCCAGGATGATCACGGACGTCGTCATCTGGACGAGGTCGAACAAGCTCGGAGCGGTAATGAGGAGGGCGCGGAGGATTGCCCAAAGGACGTGCGAGACGCAGGTTTCGCTTTTCAATCAGTCAGAGGGCGGGCCTCTTCGGGCAGCATGATCGGAATGCCGTCCCGGATCGGATAGGCAAGCTTGGCCGAGCGGCTGATCAGCTCTTGCTTGTCGGCATCGTAATCGAGGGACTCCTTCGTGAGCGGACAAACCAGCAACTCGAGGAGCTTCGGGTCGACGCGGGTTGCTTCCACCGCTTGGATCGGTTCGTTGGCCATGGTCGGCAAGTCCTATCGGTCAGGTCACTGGAGGGTCGTCTCGGCCCCGGTGCCGCGCACCAACTCCATCTCGGTCACCGCGATCAAGACCTCGGCCCGCGATTTGAGGTCGGGAGCCTCGAGCATCGCCTGCTTTTCCGGGGGACCGAACGGGCTCATCATGCAGAGCGCGTTGACCAGCGCCTCGTTCGGAGCCTCGTCGATGCCTGCCCAGTCGACCTTGAGGTCGTTCGCCTCGACGAAATCCTTGAGCGCCTTCAGCACACCTTCGCGGTCGACGGCATCCTCCCCCGCCCGCGGCTCGAAATCCGTGAGGAAGTCGTCGTAGGCGACTTGGCAGCGGCGATAGCGGGTAGTGGTGGCGAGTTCGCTGACCACGCGGAACCGGGCGATGCCGGTGAGCGAGATCAAGTAGCGGCCGTCACCCGTCTCGGCGAACTGAGTGATGCGGCCGGCGCAGCCGACTTGGAACAGGCGTGGCGTCATGGGCGACGACCCGGCCTCGACGTCGGGCTGGATCATGCCGATTACCCGGTCGCTGCGCAGCGCGTCGTCGATCATGGCCAGATATCGCGGCTCGAAGATGTTGAGGGGCATCTGCCCGCGCGGCAGCAGCAGCGCGCCGGGCAGCGGAAACACCGGAATCACGCCCGGACAATCATCCGGCCCCTTGTAACCCGCATGGGTGCTCATCGCTTCTCCTCGGAGCCCGATCCCGGCCAATCGCCGGCACCGGACCCAACCTTGATCACGTCGAACGCGTCGTCATGCGAAGACCAGCGTCGACAACCGGCGCCGTCCACGGATCGACGCCTTGTCCATCAGCCCCCAGGCCTCGAAGAATGTCAGGAGCTGCTTGCGCGCCGCGCCCTCGTTCCAAGCGCTGTCCTGGCGTACGATCTCAATCAATTGGTCCACCGCCTCGTCGCGCTTGTTGAGCGCGTTGAGCCCGAGCGCCAAGTCGAACCGGGCCTGGTGGTCCGCAGGGTCGGCCTCGATCCGGCGCTGGAAGGCGGAGAGATCGCCAATCGACGCCGCCTGCTCTGCGAGTTCGAGTGCCGCCCTAACGCTGGCGACACCGGGGTCGTTCGCCTTCGCTTCCGGCACCATCGAGAGAAAACGCCTGGCATGATCGAGCTCGCCGACATCGACCTGGATCTTCGCGAGACCGGTGAGGGCGCCGACATGGTCGGCTTCCTCGGCAAGGATCGCGGCGTACAGCTCGGAGGCTCCGGCGAGGTCGCCTTCCTCCACCGCGAGCGTTGCCGCTGCCATCAGCTCCTCGACCTGGCTCGGGCCCGCAGGACCGACCAGGGTCTCGATGAAGCTCTTGATCTGGGCCTCGGGCACCGCGCCCATGAAGCCGTCCACCGGCTGCCCACGCTGGAACGCGATCACGGTCGGGATCGATTGGATGCCGAGCTGGCCCGCGATGGAGGGATGCTCGTCGATGTTCATCTTGACGAGGACGACCTTGCCGCCAACCGCCGCGACGGCCTTTTCGAGGACCGGCGCCAGCTGCTTGCAGGGACCGCACCAGGGCGCCCAGAAATCAACCAGCACCGGCCGGTTCATCGACTCCGCGATGACGTCCTGACGGAAGCTCGCCGTGGTCACGTCCTTGGTCGGAAATCCCTGAGCACCGGCCTGCGGCGGGTTTGGCGCGGGAGCGTCGTTGAGCATGGAAGCCTCGAAGAAGTCGCAGTGCTTGGGGTCTGATACGGCCGACGGACACCTCCGTCCGGACATAGATGGGTCCTGACGGCGCCGTGACCAGATCGCGCCCTACAACCAAGGTGCCGCGGCACGCAATGATCTCCACGATAGCGGGCGCGCCTCCCATTCCGTCACCACCCATCCGCGACCGGTTGGGCCGAGCCGTCGACCTCAGTTCTTTGGCGCGTCCTTCGCCGCACCCTTCGCCGCGTCCTTCGCGTCCGTGACGAAGGTTCCCTCGAAGCGGCCGTTCGCGGCATTGGCCTCGCATACGATCGCGGTCTTGCCCGGCTCCGGAGTCTTGAAGCTGCAGGCGCCCACGGCGACGACCGGGTTCCGGACGATCCCCTCCGCGCCCTTCTCGCCGGGAATGACGAGATTGATCGGCTGGAGCGCATCGGTCTCCTCGGTGCGCTCCTGCTGCATGCCGTTGCCGCTGAAACTTAGCGAGCGGCCGTCCATCGTCGCGAACTCGAAGCTGGCGCGATTGCGCGCCACGCCGTTGGTCAGGTTCGGCTTGCAGGCGCTCGTGAGATCCTGACCGGCGATGACGAGCCGCTCGCATGTCCCGTCGAGGACGATGGTGGCCTGGGCCTGGGCGTGTCCGGTCATCGCGAGAGCGGTGCCGAGAGCGAGGAGAGCGATACGGAGCGTCATGAGGCGAGATCTATGGTCGTTCGTCGATCTGTCGAGGGGCTGAGTGCGGCGTTCGTCACGAACCGAACCGAGCGGCGCGATCGTTCGGCGCATCGAGGTCGAGTTCCGGACCGAGCGGGACGATGCCCGTCGGATTGATGGTCGGATGGCTTTCGTAATAGTGCCGCTTGATGTGAGTGAGGTTCACCGTGCCGGCGACGCCAGGCAGGGCGTAGAGATCGCGCAGGTAATGCGAGAGATTCCGATAATCCGCGATGCGGCGCCTGTTGCACTTGAAGTGGCCTACATAGATCGGGTCGAACCGCACAAGGGTCGTGAACAGGCGTATATCGGCCTCGGTCAGGTCGATGCCGCAAAGGTACCGCTGCCGGTCGAGGCGCTCGTCAAGAGCGTCGAGTTCGGCAAAGAGCGCTTCGAAAGCCTCTTCGTAGGCTTCCTGCTTCGTGGCGAAACCGGCCTTGTAGACCCCGTTGTTGATGGCGTCGTAGACGCGGGCGTTCATCGCATCGATCTCGGGCCGCAGCGCTTCCGGATAGAGCGATGGTCCGGGCGCTTCGAAAGCGGCATCGAGCATGCGGATGATCTCGGCCGATTCATTCGAGACGATGGTAGAACGGCTCTTGTCCCAGAGGACCGGTACCGTGACCCGCCCCGAGAAGCCCGGATCGGCCTTCAGGTAGACCTCGTAGAGCCGGCTCGCGCCATTGACGGCGTCGGGCGTTGCGCCAGGCGAATTGTCAAAAACCCAGCCCTCGTCGCCCATATGCGGATCGACGACCGAGACCGAGATCGCATCTTCCAGGCCCTTCAGTGCCCTCACGATCAGGGTGCGATGAGCCCACGGGCAGGCGAGGGAGACATAGAGATGGTAGCGGCCCGCTTCCGCTGGGAAACCACCCTCGCCTGACGGGCCGGGGCTGCCTTCCGCCGTCACCCAGTTCCGGAATTTGGCATCGGCTCGCTTGAAGCGGCCGCCGGTGGAGGCGGTGTCATACCATTTGTCCTGCCAGACGCCGTCAACGAGCAGTCCCATGGCCATCCCCTTCGCCGTCGATCCGTCGAGTCAAAGATGGTCCGTGAACTGCCGGCGGAAAGGGCAAGGGGTGATGCAGAGCGAGGGCCGGTCCAGCAAAAGCGGCCGGCCGACCAGGCCGCGGGATCAGACCCGTTGACTTGGCGCTCAGCGCGGGCTGTCCTGCCCGCGGAATGCTGTTCACCCGCCTCTCCGACGACCTGTTCCGGCCGCTCGCCTCGCCGAGCCGGGCCTTCAACGCGGCCCTTCTGCTGCATCTCCACGCGCGCGTCTTCGCCGATGTCGCCGAGCCCTTGCGAAAGGGTGAGCTTATCGCGGAGATCGGCGACTTCGCTTCGACCTTCAGCCAGATCGATATCGCCGACGACGAGACCACGCCCGTCGATCCGGTCGAGCGCCGGTCCGCGATCTACCGGCGCCTCCTCGATGCGGGCTGGCTCGTCGAGCGGCGCGAGCGCTACGTCCCGGTGGTCGAGTTCGATCCCGAGGCGCGCATCCTCATCGAGGAACTGGCGCGCCTCGACCGCGGGGAGACCCGCTCCTATGGCGGTGCGGTTCTGGAGGTGCTCGGTAGCCTCGAGAGCGCTATCGCGAACCCCGCCGACCGCTCAGAGGCCCTCGTCAATGCCGCCAAGGCCTCGCGCGCCTTCATGAGTCATCTTCGCAGTCTCGCCGGCTCCATGCGCAAGGTCGAGGAGCGGATCCTTCGCGAGGATGACCAGCGCGCGGCCTTCCGGCTCTATTTCGACGAGTTCGTCGCCCGCCATCTCGTCAGCGACTACCGCACCCTTCACACGAGGCTGAACCCGTTCCGCTTCCGCTCCGGCATCGTCCGCGAGGCCGGCCAGGCGTTGCGCGATGCCCTGACGATCCGGGCGCTGGCGGAGGCCGGCCTGCGCGAGGGACGGGCCCTCGACCTCGCTTCCGCCGAGCGGGCCGTTCGTGGAGATCTTGCCGAAATCCTCAGCGTCTTCGAAGGGCTCGACCGTCATCTCGATGCGGTCGCCGACATCGTCGCCCGGCTGGAACGCAGGATCGCGGCAGCGCTCCGATACATGGACCATCGCGACTCAGACCGTATCGAGCGGACGGCCGCGGCCTTGCGCGCATTCGGCGCCGTCGAGGGGTTGGACGACGCCCCCGCCCCGCAGGTCTCGCTGCTGCGCCCGCCGATCGGCGAGCCGCATTTCTACGCGCCGCGCCTCGGCCGTCGCCCGATCCTGTCAGAGCCGCTGCCGGAGATCGCCCTCGATCCGGCGATCGAGGCGTTCATCGCGGCGAAGGATGCGTTTCGCCAGCGCGTGGCGGTGACGCCGGAGCGAATCGTCGCTTTCGTCGAGGACCGGCTCGGCCGCGCCGACGCGATCCGCGGCTCGCAGATTTCCGTCGAGGATGTGGACGATTTCATCGTCTACCAGCGCCTGCGCGAGATCGACGTGCTGTTCGATGGGGCGCTGGCCGGTCGCTACCGTCTGTCGCAGCTCGGAAGCCGCGTCTCGAACGGCTGGCTCGACTGCCCGGACTTTCTCGTCGAGCGCGCGCCCCGCTAAATCGAGCGGCGAGCGATGACCACATTCGACCGGTTTTCCCCCGGGTGCCGAGAGACCGAGCATTCTGCCTAATCGGTGCTCTACGGCGCCCATTGTTTCCACTTTACAGAAAACGACTTTCTCCGCAGTGAAAGTGCATACAGCTTCGCTTTCAAACCGGATGGGGTAAACCGCCGATGGATCATGTGTCCCTGACCCGCCGTGCCATGCTCGGGGGCGGCGCGGCCCTGGCTACTCTCGGTCCGTCGTTCCGTTCCACGGACGCTCGGGCTCAGGCCGGTCGGCCAGCCGGCACCCTGAACTACGGCATCTCAATGAGCGATTTGCCGCTCACCACCGGTCAGCCCGATCGCGGCGCCGGCGGATACCAGTTCACCGGCTTCACGCTCTACGATCCGCTGGTCGCCTGGGAGATGGACGTCGCCGACCGCCCCGGCAAACTCGTGCCCGGCCTTGCCACATCCTGGGAGAGCGACCCCGCCGACCGCAAGAACTGGATCTTCAAGCTTCGCGACGGCGTGAAATTCCACGACGGCTCGATGCTCGACGCCGACGCGGTGATCTGGAACTTCGACAAGGTCCTCAACAAGGAAGCCGCGCATTTCGACCAGCGCCAGGCAGCCCAGGTGCGCCCGCGCCTGCCTTCGGTGGCCTCGTACAAGAAGCTCGACGGCATGACCGTGCAGGTCACGACGAAGTCGGTCGATTCCCTCTTTCCCTATCAGATGCTGTGGTTCCTGATCTCGTCCCCCGCACAGTTCGAGAAGGTCGGGCGCGACTGGGCGAAGTTCGCTTTCGAACCGTCGGGTACGGGCCCCTACAAGCTCGCGGGACTGACGCCTCGCGTTCGTGCCGAGCTCGTGCCCAACGAGGCGTACTGGAACCCGAAGCGCGCGCCGAAGCTCTCGAAGCTGATCCTGAGCTGCCTGCCAGAAGACCTGTCGCGGGTGAACTCGCTCCTCAGCGGCAGCGTCGACCTGATCGAGCTGCCGGCCCCCGATTCCGTGCCGCGCCTCAAGGCCGCCGGCATGAGGGTGAGCGGCAACGACACGCCGCATGTCTGGAACTACCACCTCTCGATGCTGGAAGGCAGCCCGTGGCGCGACCTGCGCCTGCGCAAGGCCGCCAACCTCGCCATCGACCGCGAGGGCGTCGCGACCCTGATGGGCGGTCTCGCGACCCCGGCCCAGGGTCAGATACAGCCCTCGAGCCCGTGGTTCGGCAAGCCGACTTTCAAGCTCGGCTACGATATCGACGCCGCGCGCAAGCTCGTGAAGGATGCCGGCTATTCGCAGCAGAACCCTCTCAAGACGACTTTCATCATTCCGACCGGCGGCACCGGTCAGATGCTGTCTCTGCCCATCAACGAGTTCATCCAGCAGAGCTGGGCCGAAATCGGCATCGCCGTCGATTTCCGCACCGTCGAGCAGGAGGTCGCCTACACGGCCTGGCGCCAGGGCGCTGCCGACCCGAGCCTGAAGGGGGTCACCGGCGCCAACATCGCCTACGTCACCTCCGATCCGTTCTATGCGTTCCTGCGCTTCTACGATTCGAAGCAGATCGCCCCGAACGGCGTGAACTGGAGCCACTACCGCAATCCGGAGGTCGACGCGCTCTGCGACAAGATCAAGCAGAGCCTCGACTCAAAGGAACAGGACGCGATGCTCGCCCGCATCCACGAGATCGTGGTCGATGACGCCGTCCAGGTCTGGGTGGTGCACGACACCAATTCCCGCGCGATGTCGCCGAAAGTGAAGGGCTACACCCAGGCGCAGCATTGGTTCCAGGACCTGACCACGCTGTCGTGACGTCTCGGCTCGTGCGATAGGGGCCGGTCAGAGGCGAACCGACCGGCCGTCATGCTCGAATCCTTCCGCGCCATCGTCGACGGCGAGGAACCTCCTCCTCCCGGCGCACGCGCGCCCGGGGAGGATGAACTCACCCGCGCCCTGCAAGTGCTTCTGAAGAGCCAGTGCGTCTATGCCGGCACGCCCGGTATCGGCCGGTCCTACGAGATCGCCCGGCATTACGCTCCGTTCTTCCAGGCCTATTTCGCCTGTCTCGGCTACGGTTTCGAGGTCTCGCACCGCGACCAGATGGTGTTCCTCCGGGTTCCGCCCGAGGGCGTGCGCCACGACAGCCAGACCGAGCGCCTGCGCAAGGACGAGACACTTGTGCTGCTCGCCCTGCGCCTCGCTTACGAGGAGGGGCTTCGCGACCACCGCGTGACCACGGACGGGGTCGTCGAATGCACCACCGACGACGTCGCCGACTCGATCCGTACCGCCGCCCGAAGCGACCCGCCCGAGGAAACGCGGCTCACCGAGATCCTGCGGCTGTTCGCCCGCAAGGGCGCCGTGCGGCTCGGCGAGCGTGACAAACTCGACAAGATCACGCCACTGATGATCCTGCCGGGCATAGCCGTGCTCTCGCCCGACGCCTGGATGGAGCAGGTCCGCGCCTGGGCAGCTGCGAGGGGCGAGGACGAGGGCTGACCGGCAGCCGGGAACGCCCCCGCGCCTGCATCCGTTTCAACCGCCCGGGCTCCTGCGGAGATCGGTGCTTCGTCTCGCAGTGCGCCGTGCCCTGTCTGAGGCGGTTGGACAAAAGCGCTGACGTTCGCGGGCATTCCCGGCCAGCTCGGAGCGATCGCTTCGGGCCCGCGCGTGTTCCGGGAGACCTCCTTTGCTTCGCATGAATTCGCCGACGCTCGAACACATCGCCCGACTCGGCTACGGCGCGCGGGGAGCAGTCTATTGCCTCGTCGGCGGGCTCGCGGTTCTTGCCGCCATCGGCAGCGGCGGTCAGACGGCGGGCAGCAAGTCGGCACTGACGACCCTTCTCACGCAACCCTTCGGGCGGATCTGGCTCGGGCTCATCGCGGTAGGTCTCCTCTGCTTCGCCGTCTGGCGGATCATCGAGGCTGCCACCGATGCCGATCGCCATGGCCGCTCCGCCAAGGGGCTGGCCGTCCGGGCGGCGCATGCGATCAGCGGGGTCGTCAATGCGGCGCTGGCGCTCAGTGCCGGGCAACTTGCCCTGGGCATCGGCCGATCGAGCGGGGACGATAGGGCCGCACAGGATTGGACCGCTTGGCTGCTCGGCCAGCCGTTCGGGCAATGGCTCACCGGCCTCGTCGGACTCGTCCTGATCGGGATCGGCCTGGGCTTCCTCCGCAAGGGTTGGTCGGGCGACGTCGTCAAGCACCTCGTCCTTCCTGGCGGAGCCGCATCCTGGGCCGTTCCACTGGGTCGCCTTGGCTTCGCGGCGCGCGGCGTCGTGTTTGCTTTGATCGGCGCCTTCCTCGTCGTGGCGGCGATCCACAGCCGGTCTTCGGATGTGAAAGGTCTGGGCGAATCTCTCGTCTTCATCCGCAGCCAACCGTTCGGCTGGGTGCTGCTGGCGCTGACTGCGGCAGGCCTGTTCGCATTCGGCCTCTTCAGCTTCGTCCAGGCCCGCTATCGCCATATCGACGCTCCCGACATGGCCGATGGAAAGGCTGCCCTGAAAAGCGCGGCGGCCTCGTTGCCGGGACGGTGAGAAAGCCGGTCAGCCGGCCCAACCGCCAAGCAGCCTTGTCCCCGTCCGTTGCTTCGATCCGGCTTGCGCCGGCCACCCGAGTCGATGCAACTGGCCGGCTATCCACCAGGACCGCCGGACCTTCGGAGTGTACCGCCTCACCGATATCGCCCTGTCCAACTGGTACCTGATCCGGCGCGAGCAGATCCGGATCCGGGGGGCGACCGCCTTGGTCGGGCCGACGGGAGCGGGCAAGTCGACGATCTTCGATGCGGTCGGGACTGTGCTCGCCGGCAACAATGCCAGCCGGCTCGCGCTCAACGCCTCCGCCTCGGGCCGCAGCGCACGCACGGTGCGCGACTACTGCCTCGGCTGGATCAGCGACCCCGCCGAGGGTGGCCGCCCGACCCGCGAGGCCTGCGAGACGCTGATCGTCCTCGTCTTCGAGAACGAGGCCTCGGGCCGCACCATCTCGGTGGGGCTGGCGCTCGCCGCCCGCGCCGAGGACAGCCGCGAGACCACCCTGTCGCGCTTCATCACCGAGGGACACCGCTTCGAAATCGGCGACTATGTCCGCGAGACGCCGGAGGGCAGCTTCGTCGCGCCCTGGCCCGAGATCGCCAAGGACCTGCGGCTCGCATCCGACCGGTTCGAGGAGTTTCGCTCCTCGGGCGAGCGCTTCACCGCCGAGGTGCTGGCGCTTCTGCGCGAAGGCGCGCCGGCACCGGAACCGCGCCACTTTCTGCGCACCTTCTCCAATGCCGTCGCCTTCAAGCCGATCTTCGATTCTTCCGCCTTCGTGCGGTCCTTCGTGCTCGAGCCCGAGCCCCTCGACGTCGCGCGCATCCGCCAATCGGTGGAGAACTGGCGCCGCCTTCTCGAGACCATCGAGGAACTGGAGCGGCGGCTCTCGCACCTGCGCCGTATCCTCAACCGGTACGAGACATGGGCCGAGGCAAGCCTGTCGGCCGCCCTGGACGAGCTGCGCGCGGCCGGTGCCGACCTGCGCCGGCGTATCCTCGAATGGTCGAGCGCCCGGACCAAGCTCGCCGAGGTAAGCGAGCGCCTGCGCATCGCCCGCGACAGCGTCGCCACCAGTCAGGGCTTCGTTCGGGAGATCGACGGCGAGATCGCCACCAAGAAGGCGATCGTCGTCGCAGGCGCCGGGGGCGGGCGGCTCGCCGCCTCCGATGCCGGCCTGGCCATGCTGTCGCGCGAGCGGCGCGACCTCGCCGCCCGCGTCGCCGATCTCGTCGGGCTCGTGCTGGAGACCGGGAAACTCTCGGCGGTGATCGGCGAGGTCAGGCGGGTCGATCCGGAAGCGGCGCGCCTCGTCGAGGCCTGTGCCCGTTCCGGCCTGCGCCGGGACGCGCCTCCCGACGAGAGCCTGCGCTCCGACGGCCCCCTCGCGCGCCTCGTCTCGGCCCTCGCGGGTCTGCCCGACCTAGCCACGCCCCTCGACACCGCGGCCGAGGACATGGCCCTGCGTGCCAGAGCTCAGGAGAAGGAGGCTCAGGCCCTCTCGGCCGATTTTGCCGGGGGCCGATCCCAGACCGGGCGCCTGTCGTCCGACACCGCGGGTTTTCGCGACGAGCTCGCCCGGCTCGGGATCGAGGCGGTGCCTATCTGCGAGCTCGCCGAGATCGTCGATCCGAAATGGGGCCCGGCCCTGGAGGGCCTCCTTGGCGGCGCCCGCGAGGCTCTCGTCGTCCAGCCCGATCGGCTCAACCAGGCCTTCGGCCATCTCGAAGCCCGCAAGAGCCAGTTCTACCGCTGCCTCCTCGTCAAGACGACCGACACCGCAAGGCGCCGCGGCGGGCGTTTCGACGACGGGCCTCTCTCGCTGATCGAGACCAGCGACCCCCATGCCGAGGCCTTCCTCGCGGCTCGGCTCGGCGGCTTCGACCTCGCACCCAACGATGCCGCTCTCGGCCATATGAGCCGCGCCGTGGCGCCGAGCGGCCGCTCGACCTCCGGCATGGCTTACTCCGTGGTTCGCCCGGTCCAGCTGATGATGACGCGCGGCAGCCGCGGCCCCACCGCCGAGGGGCGGCAGAACCTGGAACACGCCGTCGCCGAGGCACGCCGGCTGCGGTCGGAGGCGCTGGTGCTGCGAGAGGCCGCCCGCAGCGCGGCCTTGCTGCGCGTGCGTCTCGCCGAGACCGGCCTCGACATCGCTGCCCTGCGCGAGGAAGCCGACGCCATCGAGGGCCGCCGCCGCAGCCTCACAACCGAGCGCGAGGCGGTCGAGAAGGCCGATACCGGCGCTCTCGATGCCGAGATCAAGGAGTTGCAGAAGGAGCGCTCGGCCTATCTCACCGAGTTGGTACAGGTGCTCGAGCCCAAGCGCGACGCGCTGCTCGGCGAGGAGGCGGGGCTGAAGGCCAAGGTCGCCACGGCCCGGGAGGCCGCTCGCGCGGCACTCTCGGCGAGGCGCAGCGCCCATGCCCGCTGGACCGGCGGCGATTCCGTGCGCATCCGCCTGGTCAAGCCCGAGGGTTTCGATCCGTCAGCCGTCGCCAAGGCCCGGGCCGATGCCGCCGGGCTCGACGCGAAGGATCTCGGCGCCCTCGCCAATGCCGCCCGCAACGCCGCTCGCGAGGCGATGGAGACGGCCCGCCAGCAGGGCCGTGCCGCCGAGCGCGATCTCGCCGAATATTGCGCGCAGTGGCGGGTCGAGAATCCGCTCGGGCGCGGTGACGTCCCGGCCTCCTTCGGCTATTCCTGGGTCGCCCGTGCCCATGATGAGGTCGCCGGCCATGAGCTGCGCCGCTATCGCGATCAGGCCGTGCGGGCCGAAGGCGAGATGCGCCGGCTGATGATCGAGGACCTGCTGACCCGGCTCGCCGACAAGTTCGAGCGGGTCCGCTCCCGCCTCGACGCCCTCAACGAACGGCTCTCGACCCAGACTTTCACAGGACAGACCTACGCCTTCGAGGCAGCGGTCGACCGGCGCTACGCCGCCGTCCATGCCCTCGCCACCGAGGTCGCCCGCTCTCCCGACGCGGCCCAGGCGATCCTGCCGGAAGCCGGCGCCGCAGCCGACGGACCGCTTTCGGCTGCGATCGGTGAGATCTCTGCGCTGATCGCGGGTGAGGAGAGCGCGGCGCGGCTCGCCGATTACCGCAACTACTTCGTCTACGAGATCGGGATGAAGGATAGGGCCGGCAACCGCACCACCATGTCGAACCGGGCCTTGCGCGGCTCCGGCGGCGAGGCGCAGGCCCCGTTCTACGTCGCCATCGCGGCGTCCCTAGCCTCGGCCTACTATCCCGGCGACCGGCCTGGCGACGAGAATCCGGGGCTCGGCCTCTGCCTCCTCGACGAGGCATTTTCCAAGCTCGACGTGCGCAACTCCCAGGCGCTGGTCGACCTTTACCAGGCTTGGGGCCTGCAGCTCCTTATCGCTGCTCCCGAAGACAAGCGCACCACGCTGACGGAGGTGATGGACACCATCGTGACCGTCTATAAAAGCCCGGATCTCGCCTCGGTCAGGATCGAGTCAGAGCATCCCCTCGAGGCGGCCAAGCGGGCGCTGGCGGCGATCAACCCAGAGCGTATCGGGATCGCGGGGTTCGAGGCGAGTGACGCCGCGGAATGACCGTAAGCGCTGCCATCGTCGGCGGCACAGCGGGTGCCAGGGTTCCATCTAGGTTGCCTCGATGTGTGGTCCACTCTAGAGGCGAGGCGCGTCGGCGGTGTCTCTTCGAGGCTCGCCCTGATGGTTCGTTGAAGCGGGTGCCGCCGCGACGGGACCGATAAGGAGGTTGAGCCATGCGCATTCTGGTGACGGGCGGCTGCGGCTTCATCGGCTCTGCCCTCGTGCTGCATCTCGTCGAGGATCTCGGCCATGAGGTGCTCACCCTCGATGCGCTGACCTATGCGGCCAACCCGATTTCGCTCGCCGGGCTTGGCGACAACCCGCGCCACCGCCTCGTCGAGGCCGACATCTGCGATGCGCCGGCCGTGCGCGCGGCCTTCGCCGAGTTCCGGCCGCAGGCGGTGATGCATCTGGCCGCCGAGAGCCATGTCGACCGCTCGATCACCGATCCGGGCGCCTTCATCCGCACGAACGTCATCGGCACCCAGGTCATGCTCGATGCGGCGCGGGGCCATTACGAAGGGCTGATCGGGCCTGAGCGCGAGGCGTTCCGCTTCCTCCACGTCTCCACCGACGAGGTCTACGGCTCGCTGCCGCCGGACGGGTTCTTCACCGAGGAGAGCCGCTACGATCCGCGCTCGCCCTATTCGGCCTCGAAGGCGGCGTCCGACCATCTGGCGCGGGCCTGGCACGAGACATACGGCCTGCCGGTGTTGATCACCAACTGCTCGAACAATTACGGGCCGCGCCACTTCCCCGAGAAGCTGATCCCGCTGATGATCCTCAACGCGCTCGAGGGCAAGGACCTGCCAGTCTACGGCGACGGCCTGAACGAGCGCGACTGGATCCATGTCGAGGATCACGCACGCGGCCTCGTCGCCGTCTTGGAGCGCGGGCGGCTTGGGCAGACCTACCTCCTCGGCGGGCGCTCGGTTCGCAGCAACCTCGCCGTGGTGAAGGGCCTGTGCGCCGCCTTCGATCGGCTTCGGCCGGGTCATGCTCCGCACGAGCGGCTGATCACCTACGTCACCGACCGTCCCGGCCACGACAGGCGCTACGCCATCGACCCCTCGAAGGCGGAGGCGGAGGTCGGCTGGGTTCCGACCAAGGTCTTCGAGGAGGCGCTGGAAGAGACGGTGCGGTGGTACCTCGACAACGAGGCCTGGTGGCGCCCGATCCGCGAGGGCCGCTACTCGGGCGAGCGCCTCGGGCTCGGTTCTGCCTCGGCGGAGGCACCTTGAGCGCATGGACATCCTGATCCTCGGCGGGGCCGGACAGGTCGGCAGGGAGCTGCAGGTCGCGAGTCTCTGGCCCGCGGGCACCGCCTTGCACACGCCGGACCGTCACGCCCTCGACATCACCGACGAGGCGTCTGTTGCCAGCATGGTCGGGGAGCGGCCCTGGTCCGCGGTGATCAACGCGGCTGCCTACACTGCCGTCGACAAGGCCGAGAGCGAGGTCGCGGCGGCCTGGCGCCTCAACGCCCTGGCGCCCGCCTACCTCGCCGCCGAGACCGCCAAGCGGGGCATTCCCCTTGTCCATGTCTCGACGGACTACGTCTTCGACGGCATGGCGGACGACGCCTACGAGCCTGACGCTGCGATCGCCCCGAGGAGCGTCTACGGCGCCAGCAAGGCGGCCGGCGAGATGGCGGTGCGCTCGGGCAATCCGCGCCATGCCATCGTCCGCACCGCCTGGGTGGT
>FSSH01000746.1_pt1 | contig 26406 bp, 22 predicted proteins | sample 1166101 | NCBI WGS metagenome assembly FSSH01 (sample SAMEA32972668, study PRJEB13176) | freshwater metagenome | biome: Drinking water system; feature: Biomass in drinking water that filtered by 0.45 um membrane; material: drinking water | place: USA | collected 2012-12-20 | depth 0 m
AGGGGGAGGAAGGCTTGAGTCAATAGCGGTAACGGCGGAACGTGGGAACGCATCGTGAGAACGATTTGGGTAAAGTAGACTCATGGAATAATCCACTTAAGCGCCAAATTCAATGTCTGGCGCGGTAAGACGCTGAAACTGCGAATGTTGGTGATATCTGGCTTCGGGTTGGGATTGGGTGAGCTGGTATTGCAATCGCCATCGAAAATCACAAATTCGTCAGGGTCAGCCGGAGGGGCTACGTAACAAACAATCGCATAGCCGCGAACGCCTATAGCGATGGTCGGAGCGGTGTCAAGGGTAAAGGTGACAGATTTCCTACTGTTAGCCAAAACCGGTTCTGTTGGCGTCAAAGCAAGAAATTCGTTGTTACCATCATCGGCTTTTATAACGTTGGTCAAATCCGACAGGTAAATTAGAAGCTGGAGATTTAAGTTGCTAGCGGGGGGTATGGTAGTCGGGGGTATAGGATTGCCGCTTTGATTCTCAAACGTCACACTCACTGCCGCCGGCAGTTGCACCTGCCAATCGGCGCTGACAATCAACTGCGGCGCGGCCACGTCATCGGTTGCAACCGTCAAATCCATGCCTTCGCTGCTTAAACTGGTTGTCGTTCCCGTTACGCTGTAATCCCATCCTGAATTCAGCGCATCATTAGCCGCGTTCGCGCCTTCGTTACCGTAGCCATCTCTGAAACGCAGCCCGCCTCCGGATTCCGGAATAACTTGTAAATACGGCCCACGCCAGCCGATGCCGACACCGGTATCCTGATCCAAATTCCACGCGCTAACGATAACGGTGTCGTCGCACGGCGATTCATATGTTTTCGGAACGGTGGCAGGAACAACCTCATCACCCAAAGTCAATAACTCCGCCAAACACAAGGGCAAGCGCCCCATATCCGCCACAAAGCCGCTAAGCTCCGGCGCGCCGTTCACTGTGCGGGTCGGGTCGCCGACGATGGCTTTACGGATCAATCCCATGCGGCGCTTGGTTTCGTCGTATTTAGCTTGGTCTTCCACACCTTCGGTCAGCATCAGCCCGGTGGAGGCCACCAGCGCCATCAAAAAAATCACCAGCAACATTTCCAGCAGGGTAAAGCCGCGCTCGGATCTTCGGCGTGTCGAACCCGCAGAATGTAGGGTGGATAAACGCAGCGCATCCACCGGGATAGGTTTGCATGCGGTGGATGCGCTACGCTTATCCACCCTACGCGCTGTGCCCGAAAGCTGGCATCGATTCCCACGGCGGAGCGTGATAGCCTGCGCTTTGGCGTTTTTGGCGATTTCGATCAATAAGTTCATCTCAACAAACACAGCACAGTATCGTCGCCACTGCCGGCGATCGGGCAGGAACTGGGCGTTGGGTTATTGTCGGTTTTATCCGGGCCGATGCTGAGCAGACGGGCTTTCACCGGATCATCCAAATCCAGCAGCAGATAAGTGGCTTGATAAGCATCGGTAATCACCCACAAATTATCGACACCCGCATAACTCATCAGACCGCTTTTGCGTTGCAAATACGGGCCGTTCCAACCACGATGCGTATCCGGATTCCAGCCGTTGCCCAAAGGATCGGCAAACAGCATCCAGAAATTAGCCGGGGATTCGCACCAAGCCAGTTTTGCAGCGTCGGTAGTGCCCGCTTCGGCGGGTAGATTGAGCAAATCCGGGTTGATTTTGCCGGGGTTTGCCGGGTCCTCACAGACGTAAACACCCTGCCCCGGCAAATCATTGCTGCCGCTATCGCGCCGAAACTGCAACAAAGCGTTACGGATTTCCGCCATTTCAAAGCGCGTGGCATCCTGGCGGCCTTGATCCTGCACGCCTTCATAAGCCAGCAACGCCGTGCCGGCCAGCACCGCCATCAGCGAAATGACTACCAATAATTCCAGCAGCGTAAAGCCGGCTTGCGGCCGTATTTTCATGGACTTGGAACGCGCGGTAACGTCGCTTGCCGCGACAGACCGCAACATCCGGGAAAGTACAAACAATAAACACCTCATTTACTTGCTTGTGAAAATTAAAAACCTATCCATCCATCGTTCCGATGCTCCCGCGTGGGAATGCATACGGCCTGAACTACTAGCTATACGCTGTGCCCTAGGCGTTGAAAGCTGCAAGTGTGGTTCCCAAGAAGGACCGTGCGAGCCAGATCACGGCGAACCGTGGGACCAAGAACAACTGGATCAATTTAAAAATCCGTCACGACCTTGAAGCGGCAAGCTGGCTTGCACTCCGGGTATCAGCATTTGCCCGAGGAAAGCTGCTTTTTGCCGATCCGCAGGGTTCAGCCGTTCCAATTCGCTACGAAAACGGTCGATCCATTGCGGATAAGCGCCCATTGCTAACCTAAGGGTGGCAATGGCTTCGGGCTTGCGACCGTTCAAGGCTTGCATCAATGCTTGCCGGTAGGACAAATCCTTGGTTGGCCAGAATCGATAACTGGCATCCGCTAGCGCTGTTAGCTCGGCGCGCATCTCAAAATTTTCAGCGGCGGACGCGAAGGTAAAAATCACCGGCACATACGGAAACAACAAGGGTGCTTTATCGGGCACTTGCTGACAAACTTCCACCAAATGCTCCATGCGTCTCTGCGAGCGATCCGCTATCGCGCCTAGTAAGGCCAATTCCATTTTGGTGTATTGCCATTCGTGCATACCAGCCACAAGCAACGAGAAGCATAGAGCGGCTAAACTTACTAGCTTTAAGGCTTTACCTAAATCGATACGCCAAAAGCGTTGTTCACCAAGAGCCAACACAAGCGCCGCGACACCCAGAAATTGCGCATACCAAAGAGGGTATTCCAATAGGCTGTGTATCCCCAAAACTGCCAACAACATCAGCAGCCAGAGGCGTATGCAGGCCATCGGCTGATCGTTCTTTTTGGCCTCGTCAGTTTCATTTTTAAAAAAGGGCTTCAGCCAAGCAGCCATGCCTAATAGCAACAGCAATAGCGGCAGAAATCCCAATTCCGCCAACAAATGTAAAGGCAAATTATGTGCATGTTCCAGCCGGTTGCTTAACTCCGGTATGTGCTGGCCGGCATTAAAATAGGCCCAATCGAACTGCCCAAAGCCCTGCCCCAGCAAAGGGCTTTGGCTAAACAATTGCCAAGCCACCCGCCAAATATGCAAACGTAACGGCGCACCACCAATCTCCTGCACCAATCGGGCTGCAGCGGTTTGTTGGGCGGGTAATACGCCAGTGGCCCACAAACCTTGCAGCAGCAGATAACCGGCAAATCCAAGTAATAAACCGCGCAACCAGGCCTGTTCGTAGCGCCAGGCCAATAAGCCTAAAGCTATCCAATAAAGCCAAACGCCACGCGACGGCGTCAAGCTCAAACCCAGGACAATGCTCGCGGCCATCAGCCAGAATAGAGGACGAAACCTTTTGGTAGCGCTATGGCAATACAGCAGTGATGCACCGCCTAATGCCAATAAATCCGCGTAGTTATTGGGTTGGGCCATGCCACCCCAATTGCCCGTTGTACCTTGCAAGCGAAACACCAACTCGCGTAAAGCGGCGCAGCTTGCGGCTAGCGCCAAACCAGCCGCCAACCAAAGCACGACACGCGGTATCCCCAACTGCTGACGCAATAAAGCAGTCAACACCATCAGTACTGCGGCCCAGAGTAAGTACAACATGGCCATCTGCGCATGCGGGGTTATCACTTGCGGTAGTATTTTTGCCTGTAGGGCCAGATAGACTGCCAAGGCCAGCGGCAGTGCTGCGATTACCGGTATCTGCAAATCCTCGGCACGCCACAGCAGCGGCATAGCCGCCAGACAGGCTAACAAGCCAGCGATTATCGCCAGCCATTCTTGATGAAAAGACGGCACCGGCTCCAGATTCCAGGGCGCAAACAGCGGTAAGAGGGGCATCAGGGCCAATAGCGACAAACCAGCGTTTGCCCAAGTCTTTGGTGTCATCAAGGTCTTTAATTTCTGCACGAAGCCAGCTTCGTGGATTTAGTATTCAGTGGTTAATAAGCTCAGAACTCGCGCAGTTCACGCCCTCGCTTTTGCGGAGGGTTGTATACCCAACTCGAAGTGGGTATGGGTTCCCACGGCGGACCGTGGGAACCAGAACAACCGACGAACCCGGCGACAACAGGCATCCCAACCTGCCGGATTCCTCGTTCCCACGCCACCGCGTGGGAACGCATACCTGCTGTGCGGCAAAGTCAGCGCTCCAAGGTTGAACCTTTGGAACCGAAATCGCGCCTCGCTAGGTATTATTGACCGGCGTTAGCGCCCGCCAACGTTTGGTCAACGATACGACCTCCTGGGTCGACCATGCCGATAAAACGGGCTCTTGCGAAAATATCAGCGGGCTGAATAACGGTAGGAGTAGCACCGTTTTCATCCGCACTACCCAAATGAAACAGCGCTACATAGCGAGCGTAGTTGTTTGCCGGGTTGATAGTAGCTGACGTTGCAGTAGGGGCTTGAGAGATGGCGACACGACTGTCCAAGGTAGTACCTGGTACGTCTTTACCAAAGCCCAAAGCCAAGACCAAATGGCAACCGTCATCATCTAGGCTATCGTTGATCAGATTAAGAGCTCGGCTCAAATTCGCGTTTACGCTGGCTCCCTCAAAGTTAGTATTGATGGCGGAGCCACCTGCACTGCAAGCGGTACCAGTTGATGACGGGACAATCGATATTGCGACTGTCGCTGGAGTAGTACCGTCATAATCAACAACACCCGCAGCAGTAAATTCCAACTCACGCGCTACGTTTGTTACACCAGGAGCACTCTCGTTGAAAGCCAGATTTGGTATGACACCGGCTGCAAAAGTACTGGTATCTTGCAAAGTTTGCAGTTCGTTGATACCCACAGCATTCAAAGCGGCCGCGACATTTGGCCAAATAGTGTTAGTGGCAGTGGTTACAGACCACTGACCGAAGAATGCTCTGGTCTGTGCGGCCAACAGTAATTGAGAACCTGCTGCTGGGCTAGTACCTGCACCGGTTAAGTTCGCCAAGTTATCCCACTGATTCGGATAACGATCTTCTACCGCGCGGAAGTTACGGATGGAGCTTTCGGCGCTGAGCAGGTTGTTGGACGCAGCGGCTTCGTCGGCATTTTCGCCAATACCTTCATAAGCCACCAATGCCGCAGTCGCCAACGTGGCGATCAGGGTGATAACGACCAACAGTTCCAGCAAGGTGAAACCCGCTTGTCTGTGTTGCAGTCTTTTCAGTTGTTTAGCTTTCATACTGTTTTTCTCAAATGTAAATGCCGCAACTGCCTCACGCAGCCTGTTGGTCATCTTGCTTTTTTGGTTTTTTGATGTGACCCCATCACACTCGTTTAGTTATGCGCATCCTTGCGCGGATTAGTCCTGAATTCTCTGTCTTCCTCTTGCCCACTGGGCAGAAAAAGATGGGGGGATTATTTAGAAAATCTCCCCTGGCCCCTCTTTGCCAAAGAGGGGAATTAATAAGGCTAAAGCGGCCTTGTTCCCAATCTCCCGCACCTCCACACGGACCTTGCCAACCGGAAGCTCAGGCTTGGCCCGGTAAGCCACTGTCCACCACAAAGCGGTATTGTTTGCCGCAATGCAATATCACTTCCTTTTGCCGACGCTTGAGGATTTTTACCTCGACCCGAATTTCGCCGAAGCCGTCGTGCTGCAATACTTCATCGAGCAATTCCATCAGCTTGTTTTTGACGGGTTCGGCTTGCATGTCGTGAAGGTTGTTCGTCATTTACTTGTCTCCCTATTCAATTCAAGCGGGGTGTTCATTGTGCCGGCAAGGCCAGTTTGTAGCCGCTGTGGCGGGCCTGATTCAGCCAGTAGTCGGCTTTTTCCTGTTGTTCCAGATTGGGGCTGGTGGCGTGAACCCGGTACAGCATGTATTGCGCATGCGCATGGCCCTGGCGGGCAGCGGCTTCGAACCAGCGGGCCGCCAGCGTCATGTCTTGCGGGCCGCCCAGTCCCAGGTAATACAGTTCGCCCAACAGGGCCTGACTGTTGGCGTCGCCCGAACCGGCGGCGCGATGGCACCAATCGAAGGCCTGGGCAAAATTGATCTTGCGCAATTTGTCGCCGTAGCGGTAGGCGTAGCAGTTTTCGGTGGCAATATCGGCCGGCGTATCCAGGCCCATATGGTTCGGCTGGCAGGCGCTGCTGAGTATTGCGGCCAGCGCCAGACTGGCAGCTCTGCTTACCGAGCCCTTGTGAGGGAGTGCGCGGAGTGTATTAAAAATGTTGCGGCTCACTGGTCCGACTCCCTCAGGCGCGGCGGCGCGCAAAACTCGCCGCACACCGGTTCGTCGGGATTTTCCGGTTTGGGCACCGGCTTGGCCTGCATGGCGGTATCCGGTGCGTAGCGGTGGTATTTGTCTGTGGGATCGTATTCTGCGTGGTGATCGTTGCCCTGGTTCAACACGTAGGGGGTAATCAACAACACCATTTCCGATTTGCTGTCGGAATCGCTGGTTTGTCTAAACACCTGGCCGAGCACCGGAATATCCGCCAAATAAGGCACTTTGCGGCGGTTACGGGAAAAGCTGTCGCGAATCAAACCGCCTACGGCGACGGTGTAGCCGTGCCGGGCGAAAATCTCGCCTTCCATGCGGGCGGTGGTGATGGTGTCCACCGGCAAATCCACCACTTCGCCGCTGGTGTTATTGGTCACCGGAATGGAAGCCGCGCCTTCGTTAAGGGTGGAGTTTTCCTGTCTAAGCTGGATATGGATGGTGCCGTCGGCGTTGATGTGCGGGGTGACTTCCAACGTGGTGCCGATTTCTTCCAGCTCGGTTTCCGGGGTGGTAATGGTGCGGGTGGTGTTGAGGTTATCGATATTGTCGATGGAATAACCACGCACCATGATCCGCTCTTCGCCGACGAACAGATTGGCCGGGCGATGATTGGAGGCTACCAGCATAGGGTTGGAAACCACGTTGACGCGATTGTTCTTTTCCAGAAATTCGATATTGGCCTTGATTTTGTCGCTGAGAAATTCGTACACAAAGCTGCCGCCGCCAGTCATGGCTGCTGCGCCGCCCATGATCAAGGGGTTGAGGCTGTCGCCTTGAATCTTGGTATTTTTGATTTCGAAGTTGAACAGGGAGCTAAAGTCTTCGCCAACCTTGACGTCGATAATCTTCATTTCCAGCATCACCTGGTTTTGCGGCTTGTCGAGCTGTTCGACCAGACTGGAAATGGATTTAAGAATTGCATTGTCGCTGGTCTTGACGATCAACTGGTTATGCTCGGCGTTGATAGTGACGAATATCACTTTGTTGATGCCGGACACCTCGGACAGTTCGCTGGGATCGACGCGTTTGCCGTCGGCACCGAGTTCCGCGAGTTGTTCGACGCTTAAATCCTTGGGCACTTCTTCGCGGAAACCTTGCTGCAAATTGCCATAGCGACCACCAGCAGCGCCTTGGCTTCCCATGCCGCCGGAAAAGCGGTTGTTACGTCCGCCATACATATTGCCGGCGCTGCTACCGCCGAAACCGCCTTGAAAACCGCCGCCATATCCGCCACCGAAGCCACCGCCCGTGCCGCCACCAAAGCCGGTATTACCCATGCCCCGGTTATTGCCGAAACCGCCGCCACGGTTGTTGCTGCCCCGTCCGTTCATGCCGCCCATACCACTCAACATCATGGCATTGCCGTAGGATACCCGCACCCGATTGCCGTAAAGACTTTCAATAGCCATGGCCACCGCAATGACGTTGGGGTTGCGCAACTGAAACACCCGCACATTGTCGTCTTGACCCATCACCAGGTCTTTACCGTACTCTTCCTTAGTCATCAGCCTGAAGGTGCCGGCATCGCCATCATCACGCCGATACCAAAGATCGCTGATCCGGCAAATGGTGCGGATCGCGTCTTCCAGGGAGACCTTTTTCAAAAAAATCGTCACATTCTTTTTGCCGGCTTCCGGAGTGGCGACAATATTGACATTGGCGTCTTCCGACAGCACACGAATGATGTCGGAGACCTGGGAGTTTTTGAACTCCAGTTCCTGAATTTCGAAAGACTTAGCGGCAGCAAGCACGGTAAAGCCCGCCGACAGCAGCATGAGCATGCATAACACCTTGATGTGCCCTGGTTTGACGATTTTCAATTACACCCTCAGTAACTTGATAATTCATGTTTTGCACTTATCGAAAATCTTGGCGCGCCCGGACGCTTTAGTCCCAAGCCGATTGCCGTTTTCGTATCAGCAGACTGTTTAAAATTTGAATATAAAGATGCTTCCGCCACGTTGTAAAAACCGTCGTTTAAGCTGTCCTTGGCCGAGTCCAAACCGCATTGATAAGTCGAAGCGCGCCTACCATGGCTTTGGGCTACCCGCTCTTGTGCCCTGTGGGCATCCTGGCGGGAACGACGGTTTTTCGGGTCTGACAGAAGCATCTTTATATTCAAATCGCCATAGCACAAAACGACGCGCATTGTATGTTGGCGAATTCCCAGTTGTCGTTAGGAGTAAATCCCGAATTGTTTGCCAATAATTCCGGGCGTTAAGAATTTTGGCACCATATTTTGCCGAAGTGCTTAAGGACATTAAGCACCTGGTTTGTTGGTTTAAGGATTTAGTGGGAAATAAAGTCCGGCGATTCTGATTGCACCGAATTGCGAAGTTACTCTCCCCTCTTTGAAAAAGAGGGGCTGGGGGAGATTTTTTAAAAAGATCCTAAGATTGGGACGCTAAACGGGAGCGGAAAAGCTTAGCAGCCGATATCGGCAGATTCGCTACCGCCCACGAACAGGCGATAGGCTGGATTACCGGTCTCGTCACAATAAGCCAGCCCCAAAGCCGACAAGCATTGTTCAAAACGCTGCCGTTGCTCGCCGTCGATCTGCAAGCCAATCAACACCTTGCCAAACGCCGCACCGTGATTGCGGTAATGAAACAAACTGATATTCCACTGACTGCCCAGCGACAGCAAAAACTTCAGTAGCGCGCCGGGCCGCTCGGGAAACTGGATGCTGTAAACGCTTTCCTTGAGTTCGAATGGCGCATGACCGCCGACCATGTAGCGGATGTGATCCTTGGCCAGTTCGTTGCCGGTCATATCGGTAACCGGAAAACCGTCTTCAACCAGTTGCTGGATCAGATGCTGCCGGTCGTTTTCCGCACCGCTGCTGCTGATACCGACAAAGACTTGAGCCATGCGCGCATCGAAATAGCGGTAATTGAATTCGGTGATGCTGCGCTTGCCGATGACTTTGCAAAATCTTAAAAAACTACCCGGCAGCTCCGGTATTTCTACCGCCAGCAGAATTTCTCTATGCTCGCCTACCAAGGTGCGCTCAGCAACGTAACGCAAGCGGTCGAAATTGATATTGGCACCGCTGTCGATGGCAATCAGGGTGTGTTGTTGTAGATGCTGTTGTTCGGCGTATTTTTTCAAACCCGCCACCGCCAACGCGCCAGCCGGTTCGGCGACCGAGCGGGTGTCGTCGAAGATGTCTTTGATGGCTGCGCAAATCTCGTCGGTACTGACGGTAATCACCTGATCGACGTACTGCCGGGCGATGCGAAAAGGTTCCTCGCCTATCTGCTTCACCGCCACGCCGTCGGCGAACAATCCGACTTGTTCCAGTATTACGCGCTGACCGGCTTTTAAAGCTTGATTCAAACAATCGGCGTCGTCCGGCTCCACCGCGATGACTTTAATATCCGGGCGCACGAATTTGACATATGCGGCGATACCGGCCACCAGTCCACCGCCGCCGACCGGGACGAATATCGCGTGAATATCGCCGTTGTGCTGACGGAGGATTTCCATCCCGACTGTGCCCTGCCCGGCGATCACTTCCGGGTCGTCGTAAGGATGAATAAAAGTCATGCCTTTTTCCGCGACCAATTCCATCGCGTGGGCGTAAGCATCGTCGTAAGAATCGCCATGCAGCACAATTTTCGCACCGCGCGCCTTGACCGATTTGATCTTGATTTCCGGCGTGGTTTTAGGCATCACAATCAAGGCTTTGATCCCCAATTTTTTGGCTGCCAAGGCCACACCTTGGGCGTGATTGCCGGCCGACGCGGCGATGACTCCGTGAGCAGTTTGTTCGAGCGGCAGAGAGGCGATTTTGTTATAGGCGCCGCGCAATTTGAACGAGAACACCGGCTGTAAATCTTCGCGTTTTAGATAGACCTTGTTGTTGGTTTTCTCCGACAGCGTAGCGGCAAAATCCAGCGGGGTTTCCTCGGCAACGTCGTAGACTTTTGCCCGCAATATCTTTTCTATATATGTCTGCATTATTGTCCTCGGCAACTGCTGGCGCAATTGCCGTCCATGCTTAAGTCCTGGGGCTGTTTAGGCGAAGCTGCCTGGAGCCGTGTCGGCGCAAAAACTGCTGAGAGATCAGCGTCAATCGGTTATTATCCCACACAATGACGGGTTAAACGCCGTGTCAGATTTATAAGAGCAATCCATCAGGACCATCACCATGACTCAAGACGAATTAAAAAAACAAGTCGCTCAGGCTGCCCTGCAATATTTGAAAAACGTGCCCATCATCGGCATGGGAACCGGCTCCACCGTCACCCATTTAATCAATCTGTTGGCCGACTGCGATTTCAAAAGAGACATCGAAGGCGCGGTATCCAGCTCGGCTAAAACCACCGAACACTTACAATCCATCGGCATTCGCGTCATCGACCTGAATCAATCCGGCGATCTGGATATTTATGTGGACGGCGCGGATGAAGTTACCCCACATAAAAAAATGTTGAAAGGCGGCGGCGGCGCATTGACCCGCGAGAAAATCATCGCCGGCGCCAGCAAAAAATTTGTCTGCATCGTCGACGAAAGCAAATGCGTGGATGTGATGGGCAAGTTTCCGTTACCGGTTGAAGTATTGCCCTTGTCGCGCAGCTTTGTAGCCCGGCAATTGGCAAAACTGGGCGGCCAACCCGAGTTGCGCATGAACAAAGACACCGGCGTCAGCTATATCACCGACAACGCTTGCGAGATTCTGGATGTGCATAATTTGAGCATTCTGGATCCGGTGGAGTTGGAAAAAACCATCAACAATATCCCCGGCGTGATCACTAATGGCTTGTTTGCGATCCGCGCAGCCGATGTCGTGTTGGTGGGTAAAGGCAGCGAAGTGATCACTTACTAAATCGCCGCACCTATTATGGCGACAGGTTGTCCGCTGCGACGACCTTAGTCGCCGAAATGCCGGAAGCGCACTTATCAACTGGGCGCTTCCGGCTTTTCTCCATTAAATTTCTGGCTGCCCAAGCCGTTGAACTCTACAATACCCGCCCATCGCAGCCGCCGGCTGCTCTGCTTTTGCAACACTTCTCAGAGTATTTTAGGAACTACCATGTCTGACATTGAAATTGCCCAACAGGCAAGCATGCGCCCAATTATCGATTTGGCCGGCGAAAAATTCGGCATTCCCGCCGAACATTTGGACCCTTACGGTCACTACAAAGCCAAAATCTCCCTGGAATATGTCAACAGCCTGAGCGATAAAGCCGACGGCAAACTGATTTTAGTCACCGCGATTAGCCCCACCCCGGCCGGCGAAGGTAAAACCACGACCACGGTAGGTTTGGGTGATGCGTTAAATAGACTGGGCAAGAAAACCATCATCTGCCTGCGCGAACCCTCATTAGGCCCCTGCTTTGGTGTTAAAGGCGGCGCGGCTGGCGGCGGCTATGCGCAAGTCGTGCCGATGGAAGACATCAACCTGCATTTCACCGGTGATTTCCACGCCATCGGCGTGGCGCACAATTTACTATCGGCCTTGATCGACAACCATATCAATCACGGTAACAAACTGGACATCGACCCGCGCCGCATCCAATGGAAACGAGTGATAGACATGAACGACCGGGCGCTGCGCAAAATCACCATCGGCCAGGGCGGACCCGCTAACGGCTATTTGCGGGAAGACGGCTTCGACATCGTCGTGGCCTCGGAAGTGATGGCGATCCTGTGTCTGGCGACCAGCCGCGCCGACTTGAAAGAGCGTTTGGGCCGCATCGTCATAGGCTATAAATCCGATAAAGTCACGCCGGTTTACGCCAGAGACCTGAAAGCCCACGGAGCGATGGCAGCAATCTTGAAAGACGCCATCAAACCCAACCTGGTGCAAACCCTGGAAAACAATCTGGCGATTATCCACGGCGGCCCGTTTGCGAATATCGCCCACGGCTGCAACACCGTCACCGCCACCAAAACCGCCTTGAAGCTGGCCGATTATGCAGTAACCGAAGCCGGTTTTGGTGCCGACCTGGGTGCGGAAAAGTTCATAGACATCAAGTGCCGCATGTCCGGTTTAAAGCCATCGGCTGTGGTATTGGTAGCTACCGTGCGGGCCTTGAAATTCCACGGCGGCGTAGCCAAAGACGACTTGAACCAGGAAAACCTGGAGGCGCTGGAAAAAGGTTTTGCCAATCTGGAACGCCATCTGCATAACATCACGCAGCATTACGGCCTACCCTGCGTCGTCAGCATCAATCATTTTACTTTCGACACTGACGCCGAAATCGCCTTGCTACTGAAAAAATGCGAGGCGCTGGGGGTTAAATGCGTGGTCGCCAAGCACTGGGCCCACGGCGGTGCCGGCGCGGAACAGTTGGCTCAAGAAATAGTCAACATTGTCGATCATCGCGAGCCCGGCTTTAGCTATGTTTATGACAGTGAACTGCCTCTGTGGAATAAAATTGAAGCCATCGCTACTAAGCTGTACGGCGCGGCAAAAATCAGCGCCAGCCCGAAGATCATCGCCGAACTCAAAGCCCTGCAAGCCAACTACGGTCATTTCCCGGTCTGTATGGCCAAAACCCAAATGTCGTTTTCCACCAACCCCAACGCCAAAGGCGCGCCGTCCGACCATATTGTGGAAATCAATGAAGTGCGCCTGGCCAACGGCGCCGGCTTTATCGTGGCGATTGCCGGCGACATGATGACCATGCCAGGCTTACCGAAAGTACCGGCGGCGGAGCGTATCGATATTAGCGACGACGGCGTCATCAGCGGTTTGTTCTAAATCTAAATATAGAAAGGCGAACGGAGTCGATTCGGCGAGTTTTTTTGAACGCAATCGGCCCGTTTCCCTCGACGTTGCACGTAGCAGGTATAAGCACCCTGGACTATGCTTGAGCATATAAATAGTCGCTGGGAGTGGACATGCTTGACCTGAAAACCGTTAAATTCAGCCACAAAATAGCGGCCCTATCGCTGATACCGTTGGCGGGCTTACTGCTAATGTCCTCCTTCGTGGTCTACACCCATATTGTGGAGATGCAGTCAGCGGGAAAGATTATCTCTTTAGCCGACTTTTCCGTGTACGCCAGCGATCTGGTACATGAATTACAAAAAGAACGCGGTTTGTCGGTGGGGCATTTAGGTAGCGGCGGCCAGAAATTCAAAGCAGAACTCGAGCAACAACGCTTAGCCACCGACGAAAAGCTGAAACAACTGAATGCGTTTCTCAAAACATTCGACACCAAAGCCGCCGCAACCAATCTGAAGGCGGGTTTGGCGGCGGCAGGCAGGCAAATCGACCAACTCGACGAGACTCGCCAGTCAGTCTCTGCTCTACGCGCCAGCGGCGAAGCCACCATCAATTATTATTCCAATCTGAATGCCGCTTATCTGGCCATCATCGCCCAATTGCCGCAGTTGAGCACCAATGTGCACATCAATCACAAACTGGATGCCTACGCCAATTTCCTGAAAGGCAAGGAACAAGCAGGCGTGGAGCGGGCAGTATTGGCCAACACTTTTGCCAAGGATGCTTTTGGGCCTGGCATGTATGAAAAACTGGTGACGCTGATCGCTTTTCAGAATACTTATCTGGATATTTTTGCCTCGGTAGCCCCCCAACCGTACCTGGATTTTTTACAACACACGCTGCGCGGACAGTTCATTGACGAAACTGCGGCCATGCGCAGCAAGGCGCTCAGCCATGCCGACAAGGGCGGTTTTGGGGTGGACCCGGCCCACTGGTTTGCGATGCAAACCGGCAAGATCAATCTATTGAAAGAAGTGGAAAACTATATCGCCAAGGACACCATAGACTCGTCTAAGGCGATTGAAAGCAGCGCCATTCGCCGTTTGTTGTTCAACGGCGTGTTTATTGTTGTGGTAGCGGGTTTGTCTTTTTCGCTATTTTGGATACTGCGCAAGGACATAGCCGCTCAGTTGGGCGGGGAACCGTGGCAGGTCAATAATCTGGCAGTCAATATCGCTGCCGGCAAACTGGAACGGCGGGGCATGCCGCAAGCGGCGCAACATGTCGGCATTTTTGCCGCAATGCTGACCATGCAAAAACGTCTGGCCGATGTAATCGGCACCATCGGCAGCTGTTCGGCGCAAATCGCTCAAGCCTCTACTGAAGTCAATAATGCCGCGCAAACACTCAGTCAAAGCAGCTGCGAACAAGCGGCCAGTATCGAACAAACCAGCGCCGCACTGGAACAATTGACCGGGTCGGTGGAACACAACCACGAGAATGCGCAAACTACGGAAAAAATAGCGCTTACCGCCGCCGAATCGGCGCAAAGTGGTGAACAAGCGATCAGAGACACCGTGGCGGCGATGAACAAAATCGCCGAAAAAATCGGCCTAATCGAAGCGATTGCCTACCAAACCAACTTGCTGTCATTAAACGCTTCGATCGTCGCCGCCAAAGCGGGCGAACACGGTGCCGGTTTCTCGGTGGTAGCGACCGAGGTGCGAAAGTTGGCGACCCGCAGCCAGGATACTGCCAACGAAATCGGCGAACTAGCCAATACCGGCCTGGACATCGCTCAAAACGCCGGCCGTATCTTCAGCCAAATGCTGCCCAGCATTCAAAAAACCGCTACGCTTGTACAGGAAATAGCCACCGCATCCGACGAACAGGCAGCCGGCGTCCGGCAAATCAGTCAAGCGGTAGGACAGTTGGACACGGCGATTCAGCATAACGCGGCAGCTTCAGAGCAATTGGCCGCCACCGCGGAAGAGTTAAACGATCAAAGCCAAACGCTAATGCGGGAAGTCGGCTTTTTTAAGATGCAATAACACGAAAAGATACTACGGGAACCACATGAACCAATTCGTTTGGGAAAATCATTATCTGCTCGGAAACGAAAAGGTTGATCAACAACACAAAGAATTATTCCGTCTGGCAAACCGACTGCTAGCTTCGAAGGATATTCACGCGCTAACCGAGAACATCATGTTGCTGTACCACCATGTCAGGGAACATTTTCAAGCTGAAGAAGTCTTCATGAAGCAAAACGGTTATCCGGAATATCAACATCATGTGCAAACGCATAATCTGATGCTGGAGAAACTGGTCGAGTTTAGTCATGGAATCAGCCAGCAAAAACTACAGGAACTAGACGTGCCGGGCTTCATGCACGACTGGATTAGCCATATAGCGGAGGAAGACGCAGCGATTAACGCCTATTTCAAAATCCACCAAGAATAGACAGCCGACAATTCCCTATCAGTTTAATTTAACAACAACGAGGCCTGCATATGAGCGAGTTTATCTGGCAAGATGACTACAAAATAGGTCACGCTACAGTGGATGCGCAGCATAGGCAATTGTTCGATCTGGCCAACAAAATTGTTGAAGCCGCCACTAGCGAAACCTTGACGCATTTGTTTGCACTGTTTTATCAGCACATCCGCGAGCACTTCGAAGCCGAAGAACATTTGATGAAAGACCATCGCTATCCGGGATATGCCCAGCATGTCGCAACGCATAACCAAATGCTGGACAGGTTGAACGACATTTCCCAAACCATTTACCACAGGCAATGGCAGCCTGCCGACATAAAAGTATTTGTCAGCCAATGGGTGTTGGTACATATCCTTGAAGAAGATAAGCTGCTGGGAGAATACTTAAAAAATCTTCCAGCATAGCTCCTTGATCAAAACCTAGTCCGAATTGGCGACCAGATGCTCTTGAGATTGCGCCAAATCGCTTAGTAGCGATAATTCGTCCAGCGACAGCACCCGGCTAATCGCCAAAAGTATAATAAATACGTCGTCGACACGCGCCATGGCTTGAATAAAATCGGTACGAATGTCGGTGCCGAAATCCGGCGCCGGCTGGATGTTGGCGGGCGGAATTTCCAAAATTTCCCGGACCTCGTCCACCAACATCCCTATCAGTTGCGAACCCTCGCTGGTTTCAACCGCCACCAACACGATACAACTGCGTTTGCTGACTTCCGAGCAATGCCGGCTTAAACGCGCCGATAAATCTATAACCGGCACCACACTGCCGCGCAAATTGATCACCCCGTGAATATAGTCCGGCGTCAAAGGCACCCGAGTCACGTTGGCAATCTCGATAATTTCCTTAACATCCAGAATGCTGACCGCAAAACTTTCTGTCCCCACTAAAAAAGTCAGGTATTGGCCTACCTGCTCCTGAACCGCCAATGCGTGGCCGGTTTCTCTCCGAATCAGATTACTCATGGTCTGCTCTCCAGAGACTAAAAGCGCTCAAAATCTTGGTCGTTAAAATCCAACGAGGTGTCGGCAAGGTTATTCACTGCTACCGGTTTTTTAACATAGTTTTGCGCTGGCCCTCCGCGAGACTGGCGCTTAGCGGCTGGCGGTGTTTTACCAAAAGATTGCGACTTAGTACTGTTGCCATCCAGTTTGAAAAACGCTACCGCATGCTGCAACTGGGTGGCCTGTCCATTTAATTCCTCGGACGTAGCGGCTAATTCTTCAGCACTGGCGGCATTTTGCTGAGTCGCTTTATCCAACTGGCGCATCGCATCGTTAATTTGATTAATTCCACTGGATTGCTCCATGGACGCCGCATTAATCTCCTGCACCAAATCGGCTGTTTTCACAATATTCGGTACTACGGCAGCGATCAAGGTACCGGCTTTTTCAGCTATCGCTACGCTGTTGGTGGCAAGCTCGTTGATTTCTTCCGCCGTGACGCGGCTGCTTTCCGCCAGTTTTCTAACTTCCGCGGCCACTACCGCAAAGCCCTTGCCGTGTTCGCCGGCAGAGGCCGCTTCAATCGCCGCATTTAACGACAGCAAATTGGTTTTATAGGCTATATCCTCGATCAAACCAATTTTTTTGGCGATGTTCTTCATGGCCAGAACAGTCTCGTTCACTGCTTCCCCGCCGTCACGGGCTTCCCCTGCCGACTTGGTTGCCATTTGTTCGGTGACATGGGCATTTTCGGTGTTTTGCTGTACCGAAGAATTAAGTTGTTCAATCGAAGAAGTAGTTTCCTCGACGCTAGCCGCCTGCTCGGTAGCCATCTGACTCATGGACTGAGCAGTAGCACTGACTTCTTGAGACGCACTGGCCAAGGTATCCGAATTGGAGCGTACTTGCGCGACCACCTGACTGAGCTTATCGCGCATATCGCGCAAAGCCTGAGCGAGTTGCCCGATTTCATCTTTACCGTTAACTTCCAGCTTCGCGGTCAAATCGCCTTCGGACAAGGATTGCGCAAACTTAACACCGACGGTAATCGGTACGGTAATTAAGTTAGCTAGGAACATCGCGATGATAATGCCCAAAATCAATGCGGCAATGATGGTGCCGATAATGATTTTATTAGCCTCATCTACCAACTCCTCAGCTTGATTACGTGCTACACCTAATTGCGCATAACCAGCTTCTTCGGCGGTCTGCGCCTGTTTGATAACGTTCGCGCCCAATTCGGACATATCTTTTAGAATCAGCTTCAATTCGTCATCATTTTTGATCCAGCCTTGCGCGGATTGCTGATAATCGCGCGTCGCCTTGCGAGCATCGTCAATCAAGCGCAAGGCTTCATCGCTATTGACGATTTTTTGCAGGTTGTCGTAGTACCCCATTAATTCCGGCAGCCAGACTTCCATGTTTTTCCAGGCCACGCGGTCTTTATAGTTTACTTCTTCCTTCTCGGCCCGCATGATTTCCATGGCTTTAACATAGATTTGCGTAGCGCCGATATACCGCTGCACGTAAGCATCAAGCTCTTGGGCATTCGCACCTTTTTTTATGGCCTCTTGATACAAGCGCACTTGACGATTCAAAAAATCGTCGGCTGCTTTCGCCACAACGCCGCCCTTTACCACCATATCCGCAACCGCTTGTTTGTTGGCTTTTAACGCAGCCACTCCCGCGCGATATTTTTCGGCATATTTGGCCGTGCCTTCGCGCGCGGCCTTGGACTGCGCCAAAAGCTCGGTGTTATTGTATTGTTTGGCTACCTGGTCGACCTGATCCAAATAAGCATTAAGTTTCTTGACGTTTTCTTCGGCGCGTTGGTGAATTTCGTCTTTTTCGAACAATAAATAGTTTTTCTCTTCCAAGATGGTAGACAAGGCCATCCGTTCCACGCCCGTGGCGTATTCCACCGATTTGCCGTTATTATCGGTTATGCCGAACAACGCTCCGGAGACATCGCCAATATATATCTTGGCCAGTAAGCCAAAGCCTATGGTGATGGCCACCAACAGCATCGCCCCTGTCAGGATTTTGGTTTTTATTTTTAGGTCGTTAATGTTCATGCTCTGTTCCCTCTTTTCGAATTTTATAACTGTAAGAAATCTTTAACTTACTGAATTCGTTGCGACGTTAAGAATGGTGCCGGTCGGCTTTTATTTTTGATGGCGGCTTGAATCAAACCTTGCACATCCAAAATCAGCGCGACATTGCCATCGCCCAGCACGGTTGCGCCGGTGATACCGTTTAATCTTTCGAACACTTTGCCAAGCGGCTTGATCACGGTTTGATGCTCGCCATGCAATTCATCGACAACAAACCCGGCCTTGGTTTGCCCGAATTTGACCACCACCACGCTTTCGCGCTTTCTATTAATGTCGGCGATTTGGTTATGGAAATAGTCGCCCAAACGTAAATATGGCAAGACCTGGCCGCGTAAATTAATGTAATGCTGTAATTCATCAATCTCGCATTCGTTGGCATTCATCTCGATGCATTCGTCCACCATACTCAACGGGATGATGTAGCGGTCCTGACCGGTACCGACCATAAAACCGTCGATAATCGCCAAGGTCAGCGGTAAGCGTATGGAAATGGTGGTGCCCTCGCCTTCTACGCTGTCTATCTCGACGGAGCCGCGTAAGGCTTCGATATTTTTTTTCACCACATCCATGCCGACACCGCGCCCGGATAAATTGGTGGCTTGGTCCTTGGTGCTAAGTCCGGCGGCGAATATCAGATTGTGAATGTCTTGTTGGGACAAATCGTGATCGGGTTTAATCAAACCGTTGGCTAGTGCTTTGGCGAGTATTCTGTCGCTATTTAAGCCAGCGCCGTCATCGGCGATTTGAATCACGATATGCCCGGATTCGTGGTATGCATTGAGTTGCACGGTACCTTGCGCCGGCTTACCGGCGGCCAGACGCTGCTCGGGACTTTCAATGCCGTGATCCAGTGCGTTGCGGATCAAATGCGTTAACGGATCGTTGATTTTTTCGACGACGGTTTTATCCAATTCGGTTTCGCCGCCACTAATATAAAGTTCGATGTCCTTATTCAGCTCCTTACTAACGTCACGCACCACCCGTTTAAACCGGGAAAACGTTTCGCCTATTTGCACCATGCGCAATTCCAATGCAGTATCGCGAATACTGCCGACTAAGGCATTCATGCTCGCGGCCACGTCACCGGCATCGCTGAGGCCATGCCGCTCAACGATCAAATTCATCGCGGCACTGGAAATCACCAGCTCGCCGACCAAATTGATCAAATGGCCTAGTTTGGTGGCATCGACCCTAATGTAATTGGCTTCGCTTGCCAGTTTTTGTTTGGTCTGCTCTTGTTTTTTTAGAGCTTGATCGACTAATGGCTGCTGTACCACATGTTGCTCGACCAGGATTTCGCCCAATGGTTTGCCGGGAGCTTCCTGTTCTGCATCAACGTTGGCCTGCTGACTTTGCAAGGCATGATTGACATCGTTCTGAGTCAGCGCGCCAACCTGCACCAACATATCGCCCAAACGCTTAACATGATTGTCATCCTGAGCGTTCAACAGATTTAAATATTCCTCTAGTTTGGAATTGGGCGGCAAAATTTTGATATCGCAATCGTCCGCGGCAAAGTCAAACACCGCCTCTATCGTCTGTTTATTCGCATCGCTCTGAAAAGCAATTTTGAAATGCAAATAGCAGCTTTCCGGATCCATGTCGTCACCGACCGGCATTTCCGAGGCTACGGTAAGAATTTGTTTAATCTCTCCCAAGGTGCGCAGATAGCGAATAAACGACAAGGGATCCATGCCGTTTCTGAAAGCATCTTTCTGAAACTCTAAAGAAATGAGCCAGTTGTCGTCCACCGATATTTCGCCGCCGCCTTCAATTTCCAGCTGGACAATATCGTCGCTCTGCTGCATGTCGGTCTTTTGCCGTCCGGTCAACTGCCGAATCAAACGTTCTCCGTCCGCCGCCAAACTCGCCGGTAATGCAGCGTCTTTCTGCGTCAAACAATGTTCGATCAATTTAGCCGTGTGATCTTTGCTGTCCAATAATACAGAGATTAATTCCGCGTCGATATTGCGTTCACCGTTACGCACTTTATCCAGAACGGACTCGGCTTCGTGGGTAAAGCCCACAATGACATTGAAGCCAAACAATCCGGAAGAGCCTTTGATGGTGTGCATGGCCCTGAATAAACTATTGATGGTTTCGCTATCGTCCGGTTTGCTCTCCAGAGACAACAAAGCGTCTTCCATATCCGTCAACAACTCTTCAGCCTCTTGGGCGAAAACCGTTAAGGCAGCATCAAATTCGCTCATGATGATTTCCAATCTGCGGAGATTACGATAGGGTCCCCGAAATGCTTACTCAAGTTAAGCAGTTCCAACACTTCAACTACTGCCTCGCTATGTTGACTGAGGCTAAAGCTGATATCGCGGCTGACGGCTTCCTGCTTCAGAAACATCAGCAGTTGCAAACCGGCACTATCTATTTCAGTGACATCGGCAAGATCGATTTGCATGTCCTTAGCCGAACTTAGATACTGGGATAGTGCTTGCTTGTGTTCTAGCACCGAATAAATAGTTAATTCACCCTGTATAGCTAGATGGGTGACGCCCTTTTTTTGTTGTTTTAGTTGGATAGCCAAGGTTTTCTCCCCTTGTGCGGTGGAGTTGTTTTTAAGGCAACACCAATTTGGACACCGCGTCGAGTAAAGTGGGGGCCTGAAACGGTTTGGTCAGCCAGGCTTTCGCCCCTGCCGCCTTGCCAGCCTGCTTTTTATCGTCGGCGGCTTCGGTAGTCAGCATCATCATCGGGGTGAATTTGTAAGCCGGTAATTTTTTGGCTTCCGTAACAAAGGTTATGCCGTCCATATTCGGCATATTCACATCGGTGATGATCAGATTGATTTTTTGCCCGGTTAATTTACTCAGCGCATCCCGGCCGTCGCAGGCCTCGATCACATCGTAACCCGCGCCTTTAAGGGCAATACCGACAACCTGCCGGATGGATGCCGAATCATCAACAATCATGATGGTTTTAGCCATTACTCAATCCTTCATTAAATTTAGAAAAATGTAATCTCGTCGTTGGCGGAAGTACTTTGGTGACTCACTGCCGTCCCGGAAGAGTGATTCAATAATTCTTCCGGCATCGTGTAACTGAGCTCCATTCGAGCCAAAGTTGCCCCGACATCCAGACTATTCGCTTGGCGTTCGCCGCTATTACGCGTAGCGTCCACCGCGCTTTGCAGGCTGTTTAGATTGTGTTCGACATGCGACAGCATTTGGCTGACCCGATCCTGAAACTGGAACGCCGTCAACACCGAGAAAATTTCATCACGAATTTGCGCGCTGTTGCCACGCAATTGGTCCGCATCGTTTCTGAACATATCCAAGGCCACCCTTAAATCGTCCAGTGCGGTACGGATAGCGTGTTCGGCATCGCGGATCGATTTGTCGTCCGAAGACCCGGATGCCTCGGACATTTTCAAGGTGGAGGCCATGGCTTTGTTGATATCGGCAATAGCGTGGCTGATCTTTTCCCCGGTAGACGACGAAAAACCGGCCAGTTTACGGACTTCATCGGCGACAACCGCAAAGCCGCGGCCATTTTCGCCTGCCCGTGCCGCTTCGATAGCGGCATTAAGCGCTAATAAATTGATTTGTTCGGCGACCTTGCGCACTTCCTGCGCCATGGTGTCCAGTTGACCGGTATGCGCGGACAGTTTACGAACCTCGTCGACTACCGCGTGCTCAACGTCTTGAATTTGACTTAAAACTTTTAGAACCGCAGTCAAGGCATCCCGGGTTTCACTGAATAACACGTCGACACTGCGGCCTTGACGGCTCTGCGCCCCACCGGAAATCAGTCTCTCCAATTGATTGACCATGGCGGCAAAGCGGCTGGTCAGCACGGTGATTTCCTGTTCGGTATGCGTTCTGGAGGTTTGTACTTGTCTGAGCAGAATGGGCACTACTTGCAGAAACAAACGCTCCAGCTCGATCGCGTATGCTTCAAGATCTTGCAGCTTTAAGTCTTCGTCGCCACGCCAAGCCTTGTTAGCTTCATTCAACACGGCTTGCTGCTTGTTGTACAAAGTAGACCCGACCAGAACGCCGGCAAAGCCAAGCGCCGCGGTGGCTCCCATGCTGATCAAACTGAAACCGGTTTGCACGCACGCTAACAATCCGCCTATCACTCCCAGCCCGACCGTCAACAGATAAAAACCAAGTGGACCGGGGCTTTTGGCTATAGGATAAGGTTTTCGAAGCATGGGAATTCCGTTTGGGTTTTGGGTATGTTAAGGATAGTAGAGAGTTTTAAACTTGCATTCAACCCACTACCATCTTAGGTTTTTCGTTATTGTTAAGTTCTCAGCAATTCATGTAATTAATTACTGACATAATTGCTTCGTAAATCCTTACTAACGGAGAAGATTTTATTAGCATCACCCCTATCACGACCGAAGAATTCGAACGCTTCAGACGTCTGATTTACGACCATGCCGGCATCGCTCTGACACCGGAAAAGAAAGTCATGGTAGCCAGCCGGCTAGCCAAGAGGCTCGACTATTACCAGCTGCATAGTTACGGCGAATACTATCAGCTGGCTATCAGCCCCGATTATCCTGATGAATTTCAAACGCTGGTCAACATTCTGACCACCAATGAAACCTATTTTTTTCGAGAACCCAAACATTTCGAATTCTTCCAGCAGCAGATTCTTAAACCTTGGCGCGGCGAGCAATTTCGGGTTTGGAGTGCGGCCAGCTCGACAGGAGAAGAAGCCTATACTTTAGCGATGGTACTGGCGGAGAACCTAGGCATGCGCAATTGGGAGATTTTCGGCTCCGATTTGAGTACCCGAGTGCTGGAAATTGCCCGTCAAGGCGTATACCCGCTGGACAGACTGGATCATATGGACAAACGTCTGCTAGAAAAATATTGTCTGAAGGGCGTGCGTAGCCAGGAGGGTTTTTTTCGCGTAGATAACAAACTGCGCAGCCGAGTCAAATTTGATCAGGTCAATCTGATGAGTTCACTGCCGCCAGCATTGGGTAGGTTCGAAGTGATTTTTCTGCGTAACGTTCTAATATATTTCGACCAAGACACCAAAAAACAGGTAGTCGAACGGCTGATTACCGCCCTAAAGCCTGGCGGGCATTTCATCATCAGTCATTCGGAAAGTCTGCATCGGGTCACCGAACAGTTACAAATGATCAAACCCTCGATATACAGGAAACCATGAAAGTCCTGCCCTTCAGAGATACCCAACGTATCGTCATCGACCCGGGCGAGTTCTATGCCTCCCGCCGGCCGGAAGTCATTTCGACGCTGTTGGGCTCTTGTGTGGCAGCCTGCCTATACGATCCGATCAATCGGGTATTTGGTATGAATCATTTTTTGCTGGCTTATCGCTCTCACTCCCACAATGTACCTATCATTGAGTCCGAAGAAGGCCGCTACGGCATTTATGCGATGGAATTACTGATCAACGACATGATGAAACTCGGCGCCAACCGGCTGAATCTGCAAGCCAAATGCTTTGGTGGCGGCAACGTTTTAAAGCTGCGAGAAGACAAAAACCGCAAGGAAACCGTGGGCGATGTGAATGTTTTATTCATCAAAGAGTTTTTAAAAAAAGAAAACATTCCTATGCTTAGTGCCTGTCTCGGCGGCAATATCGGCAGAAACGTCCATTTCGTCGGTAGCGATTATTCGGTCTTTATCAAAAAAATCGACCACAATCAGCAACTGTCTCTCGAAAACGAAGAACGTCGCTATTGGAAGAAAAACATCGACGAACACGAAAAATCCAGAAGCAACGCCGAATTCTGGTAACCGGTTCAAGACCACTAACAGGCAAACCCAAGGACACTATGACAGACACAAAAGTATTTATTGTCGACGACTCTGCGGTGGTACGGCAGGTTTTGACCGGCTTGCTCGACAGCCTGCCGGGCATCAAAGTGATTGGCGCCGCGCCGGATCCGATCTTTGCCTTGACCCGCATGGAAAAAGACTGGCCGGATGTCATTATCCTGGACATCGAAATGCCGCGTATGGACGGTATCACGTTCCTGAAGAAGCTGATGCATGAACATCCGACACCGGTGGTGATCTGCTCGACGCTCACCGCAAAAGGCGCGGAAGTCACGATGCAGGCCATGAGTGCCGGCGCCGTTGACATCATCACCAAACCCACCGTTAACCTGAAAGGCTTTCTGCAAGACTCGAAAACGCTGCTGGCCGATGCGATTAAAGGTGCTTCGCATGCGAGACTAAAAAAATCGGCGACCCCAACCGGCAAGCCCCTGGATGGCAGCCCGAAATTAACTGCCGACGCAGTGATTTCCCCAACCAGCTTGATCTCGATGACGGAAACCACCGACCGCGTCGTCGCGATTGGTACGTCAACCGGCGGCACCCAGGCCTTGGAATACGTGTTGACGCGGCTACCCCGCACCACGCCCGGTATCGTCATCGTCCAGCACATGCCGGAGGCGTTTACCGCCGCATTCGCCAAACGGCTGGACAGCCTGTGTCAGATCACCGTCAAGGAAGCCGAGCAAAATGACCGGGTGATTCCCGGACTGGCTTTGATCGCGCCAGGAGGCAAACACATGTTGTTGCGCCGTAGCGGTGCGCAATACCGGGTGGAAATCAAGGATGGCCCGCTAGTGAGCCGCCACCGTCCCTCGGTGGACGTGCTATTCCGTTCCGCTGCGCAAGCGGCCGGCAAAAATGTGCTGGGCGTAATTATGACCGGCATGGGCGACGACGGCGCACACGGCATGAAGGAATTGCACGATACAGGGGCGCTGTGCATAGCCCAAGATGAGGCTAGTTGCGTGGTCTACGGCATGCCCAAGGAAGCGGTGAAACTGGGCGGCACGGACGGAGAACTACCTTTATCGGCCATCCCGAATTTGATTATTCAGTCGCCGAATCGGGCGAAATTCTTGAAAGGTTAAAGAGCAGGTTTAATTACAACTGGCGGCAACGATAACCGTAAAAGGCGATGTACAGATAGCACGTTAAAGGGATAAAAAAAGCATGCTGAATGCCAATATGATCGGCAAATGCGCCTTGCAACAGCGGTAAAACCGCCCCGCCGACGATAGCAGCACAGAGAATGCCCGAACCTTGACCGGTATGCCTGCCCAAGCCGGTTAAAGCCAGCGAAAAGATGGTGGGAAACATGATGGAATTGCACAAACCCACCGCTAGTATCGTAAGCATCGCTAGTGTGCCGCTGCCCAACATCGTCGCCAACACCAAAGCTGCTGCGGCCAAGGCGTTAAACGCCAGCACCTTGGCCGGATGAATTTTCTGCATGACCGCTGACCCGATAAATCGACCGACCATTGCCCCACCCCAGTAAAACGAAACGTATTTGCCGGCGTCTTGCTCAGCCAAACCGGCAATATCAGGCTCGCCGAGAAAGTTAACCAAAAAGCTGCCAATCGACACTTCGCCACCGACGTAGACAAAAATGGCTACAGCACCCAATACCAGATGCGAATAATGCCAGGCACTGCCGTCGTCTTTGTGCGTCGCAATAGCCTCGGCTTGCTGGTTAATCTTGGGCAACTTCAACATCGCAAAAACACCCGCCATAAAAAACAACACTGCCGCCAGAACCAAATACGGATTTTGTACTGCTGCCGCTTCCGCCGCCTGATAAGCAGACAATTGCTCAGTATCCAGCAGTTTCATCTCCTCCGCGCTTTTAACCGCATTCGCCAAAATAAAACTCGCTCCGAGATAAGGCGCCAGCGTGGTGCCCAGGGAATTGAAAGCCTGGGTCAAAGTCAGACGACTGGAGGCGGTGTGGGGATCGCCAAGCACCGTCACGTAAGGGTTCGCAGAAACCTGCAACAAGGTAATCCCAGACGCCAATACAAAAAACGCCGCCAAAAACATCGGATAAGAACGCAGACCGGCAGCAGGATAAAACAGTAAACAACCGCAACCGGCAATCGCCAAGCCGACGATGAT
>FSSH01000956.1_pt1 | contig 26338 bp, 23 predicted proteins | sample 1166101 | NCBI WGS metagenome assembly FSSH01 (sample SAMEA32972668, study PRJEB13176) | freshwater metagenome | biome: Drinking water system; feature: Biomass in drinking water that filtered by 0.45 um membrane; material: drinking water | place: USA | collected 2012-12-20 | depth 0 m
TCGAGATGGTCGTGTTTATCGCTATTCTCGTCGTTGGCTTTTGGTATGCGTGGATGAAAGGGGCCTTGGAGTGGGATTGAAGGGCGGTGGGGCTATCCTTCGTGCTGCCCACCGCGCACACAAGAACAATGCGGACGGGATTGATGGGCGGTGCTCCCATGGGCAAAGGGCGCGTCTCGGCGCGACCAGGGTTGGGCGGGTGAGAGACCTACGCGCAGAAAAGGACAGCCCTACCGCCCTTCTTGGAGAAGATAGAGCAGAACTATGAGTCTTCTGGAAAGACAATTCGACGCCAACGTCATTACGACGAACCTGGATGCCGTCGTGAACTGGGCTAGAAAATCAGCCCTGTGGCCGATGACCTTCGGGCTTGCCTGCTGCGCGATCGAGATGATCGCCAGCGTGTCCTCGCGCTACGACCTTGACCGGTTCGGAGCCGGTGTGTTTCGCGCGTCACCCCGGCAATCCGATCTCATGATCGTGGCTGGAACAGTCACACGTAAGATGGCGCCGGTGATCAGACGGATCTACGACCAAATGGCGGAGCCGCGCTACGTCATTTCGATGGGCTCGTGCGCAACATCAGGCAACCACTACAACAGTTATGCCGTCGTGCAGGGCGTCGACCAAATCGTGCCGGTCGACATTTACGTGCCAGGCTGTCCGCCACGGCCGGAAGCGTTGCTGGACGGGCTTTTGAAGCTGCAAGAAAAGATTCAGCGGGAGAAAGTGTTCGTAAAATAGCCTGCGATTCTCGCAGAGTAGCAATATGCAAACCCTAGCTGAAACATTGATGAAGCAGTTTCCCGGCTCGGTGCTGTCCGTCGACGTCGACACGGCGCGCGCAGAGGTGACCGCCCATGTGTCGGCGCCGAAAATCCTGGAGATTGCGCGCTACCTGCACGACGCACCCGATGCCTGCTTCGACCACATCACCGACATCTGCTCGGCGGATTATCCCGACAGCCGGGAACGGTTCGAGATCATCTACCAACTGCTGTCGCTGCCCCACAGCCGGCGCATTCGCCTGAAAGCGCGAGTACCGGAAGACAATCCGACCATCGATTCGGTCACGAGCGTGTGGCGGGGCGCCGAGTTTCTGGAGCGCGAAGTCTTCGACATGATGGGCATTCAGTTCACCGGCCATCCGGACCTGCGCCGTATCCTTCTGCCGGAGGACTTTGCGGAAGGGTACCCGCTACGGAAGGATTTCCCGACCGAAGGCCGCGGCTGGCGCAGCCAGTTCGACTTTATTCCACGACTCGATGAACCACCTGCCGAACAGGTCGGCGGCGAGTTCTCCGAGGAACAGAAAAAACCCTACCGATCGGAACCCCGCGCATCCGGATCGCGACGGCAGGAAGAGTTGCTGTTGAATCTAGGGCCGCAACATCCAAGTACGCACGGAGTGCTGCGCGTCGTACTCGAGCTGGACGGCGAACGGATCGTCAAAGCGACGCCGGATCTGGGCTACTTGCATCGCGGCGTCGAGAAACTGGCCGAGGGCCTGGCCTACATGCAGATCATTCCGCATACCGACCGGCTGGATTACGTGTGCGCCATGGCCAATAACTACGCCTATGTGCGCGCGGTCGAAAAACTCCTCTGCATCACCGTGCCAGAGCGCGCCGAATATATCCGGACCATCGTCGCCGAGATGCAGCGGATTCTCGGCCACCTTTTCTGGTTGGGGACCCAAACCCTGGATATCGGCGCCATGACCGTCTTCTTCTGGACGTTCCGCGAACGGGAAACCCTGCTCGACATGTTCGAGCAACTCTGCGGCGCCAGACTCACACTGAATTATTACCGGATCGGCGGTGTGGACAGCGACTTCACACCTGAACTCGTGCAGCGGCTCAAAACGTTCCTGGATACGTTCCCGCAAAAGGTCAGTGAGTACGACGGCCTGATCGCCTCCAACCGGATCTGGATCGGACGAACGAAACATATCGCGGTCATTTCCGGCGAAGATGCGATCAACTTCGGCTTGACCGGCCCGACGCTCCGCGGCTCCGGCGTGGCCTATGACGTCCGAAAAATGGAACCCTACGGCGTGTACCATAAAGTGGACTGGGAAGTGCCGGTCGGGAAAAACGGCGACACCTACGATCGCTACTGGGTCCGTATGGAAGAAATGCGCCAGAGCGCCCGCATCATTTCGCAATGCCTCGACCAGCTGCCGCAAGGACCGATTATCGCCGACGTGCCGCAATACATTCCGCCACCCAAGCAGAATGTCATGCGTGATATGGAGAGCTTGATTCACCACTTCATCATTTTCACACAAGGCTTCAAGCCGCCCAAAGCCGAGACGTATTGCGCCACTGAAGCGCCGAAGGGCGAATTGGGCTTCTTCATCATCAGCGACGGCAGCCAGCGTCCCTATCGCCTGAAGATTCGCTCGCCCTCCTTTGTCCATATGGGCGCGTTCGATCACATGGCGCGCGGCTACTTGATTTCTGACGTGATTACGATCTTCGGAACATACGATGTGGTCATGGGGGAGTGTGATAGATGAGACGCGCCGGCCAGGATGTTCCAGTGCTCGCTGCCCGCGCACAATCGGGTGAGGCGGAGTCTTGGCGACGCGGGGTGGGCGGGTATAAACAGCGTGCTCGGCCAATGCGCGCAGTTTGGAACATCCTGGCCATCACGCCTCGGTAAATGTGCGGAGGAAATGTGCTGAAAGAGAAATACCAAAAAGAAATTGACGAGATCATCTCCCGCTACCCGGTCAAGCGCTCGGCGCTGATTCCGCTCCTCTATCTGGCGCAGCAGGAACATGGCTATGTCACCGAGGCTGCCATGAAGGAAATCGCGCAGTTGCTGAAACTGACGCCGCCGCAAGTATACGAAACAGTTACGTTTTATACAGTGCTCAACCTGAAACCGGTCGGGAAATTCCACATGCAGGTGTGCAAGTCGCTCATGTGCGCTTTGGCAGGCTCGGACACTTTGCTCGGATGGATCAAGACGAAACTGGGCATCGCGCCCGGAGAGTCGACGCCTGACGGGCTCTTTACTCTCAGCGCGGTCGAATGCCTGGCATCCTGTGGAACCGCGCCGATGATGCAGATCAACGACGATTATTATGAACAGCTGACCGAAGCAAAAGTGGACAAGATTCTGGGGGATCTCAAGACCTCGGGAACCAGCGATTTGAAGAGCGGCCCCTACATGTGGCCTTTACCGGTGGATGCCGTACGGCATGAGGAGTAAGGCGATAGCGGCGTGACGGTCGCCCGGCGTTTCACGCTTAACACCTCAGGAACTAAGACGATGCCAAAGCACGAACTGATTCTGCTCAAGAATATGTCGCAGCCCGGGTATAGCGGCTCGCTGGCGGACTACGAGGCAACCGGCGGGTATCAGGCCCTGCGCGCGACGCTCGGGAAGACTGCTCCCGCGGATGTCACCACCGCAGTCCGAAAGTCAGGGCTGCGAGGCCGCGGCGGCGCCGGTTTTCCGACCGGTGTGAAATGGGGCTTTCTGCCGAAAGACTACCAGGGACCCCGCTATCTCTGCTGCAACGCCGATGAAAGCGAACCCGGAACATTCAAAGATCGCCAGCTGATGGAACGGGACCCGCATCAAATGTTGGAAGGCATCGTCCTGGCCTGCTATGCCATCGGCGCGGAATCTGCCTACATCTATATCCGAGGCGAAATGGTCCTGGGCTCGAAAATTTTGGAGCGGGCGATCGGCGAAGCGCGCGCCGCCGGTTATATCGGACACAACATTCTCGGCACGGGCACTCATGTCGACGTCTGGGTGCATCGCGGCGCAGGCGCCTATATCTGCGGCGAAGAGACGGCCCTCCTGGAATCGCTTGAAGGCAAACGGGGCCTTCCTCGCATCAAGCCCCCGTTTCCCGCCACACACGGCCTGTATAACAAACCCACTGTGGTGAACAACGTCGAGACACTCGCCAATCTGCCGCATATTCTCACGCGAGGCGCCGAATGGTTTGCGGCGATCGGCTCGCCGCCGAAGAGCACCGGCACCAGAGTCTTTTGCGTCAGCGGCCATGTCAAGCGGCCCGGCAATTACGAAGTCCCGATGGGAGTGACGTTCCGTGAGCTGGTCTACGAACATGCCGGCGGCATGCGCTCGAATAAACCGATCAAGGCCTTCATCCCCGGCGGAGCGTCGGCACCGTTTCTGACGCCGGATCATCTCGACGTCAAGCTGGACTTTGAATCGGTAGCGGCGGCAGGGTCGATGCTGGGCTCCGGAGGCGTGACCGTGATGGAAGAAGGAACGAGTATGGTCTGGGCAGCACTCAGGCTGATGGAATTTTTCTACCATGAGTCCTGCGGAAAGTGCAGCCCATGCCGGGAAGGCAGTTCCTGGCTCGTGCAAACGATGCGCCGCATCATGGCCAAACGAGGACGGATGGAAGACCTTGAAACCTTGTTGGATCTATGTAAAAACATCGCCGGCCGTACCGTCTGTGCCTTTGGCGACGCAGAGGTCGCCCCGATTCAGAGTACCTTGAAATATTGGCGGGACGAATACGTGTCCCTGATCCGCGAAGCAGAAGCGGCCGACCTCATCATGCCGGAAGCAGCAGGAGTACGACATTAAACGCGAATCGTCATCCGCCGGCATGGTGCGTGTAACGGTTCACGGCTAACGAACGACGACGACGATGCCTGACGCCACAAAAACAACCGTACGCCTTACCATCGACGGAACGCCGATCAGCGTTCCCAAGGGAACGCTCGTGATCGAAGCGGCCCGGCGTATCGGCGTCATGATTCCGCATTTTTGTTATCACCCGAAACTAAAGCCGGACGCCAATTGCCGCATGTGCCTCGTGGAAATCGAGAAGATGCCCAAACTTCAAACCGCGTGCAGCACCCTGGCCGATGAGGGGATGAGCGTGCGGACGGCCACCACCGTGGTCAACGACGCCCATAAATCCGTGCTCGAGTTCATTCTGGCCAATCACCCGCTCGACTGCCCCGTCTGCGACCAGGGTGGCCGGTGCGACCTCCAGGATTTCTCCCATCAATATACGCCGACCACCAGCCGATTCGTGGAGACCAAGCGCATTTTCCAAAAGGACTACTTCAGCCCGCTCATCGAGACACAGATGAACCGCTGCGTCCAGTGCCTGCGCTGCGTCCGCTACTGCGACGAAGTGATGGATGTGAAGGCGCTGGCCCCGGCCGGGCGCGGCACCATGACCGAGATTAAACACTTCGGGCCGCACCCTCTCAATTGCGAGTTTTGCGGCGGCTGCGTCCAGATCTGCCCGGTCGGTGCGATCACCAGCCGGCTCTCGATGTACGAATACCGGCCCTGGATGCTCAAACGGGCGGACACGATCTGCGGCTACTGCGGAGACGGGTGCCAGATCACCGTCCAAACGAAGGGGCAGGAGCTGATTGAAGTCAATTCTGCGCACGGCGCCGGACGCAACAACGGCGATCTCTGCGCCCGCGGATTTTTCGGATTCCATGCGGCCAAGCACCCGGAACGGCTCACCCATCCGCTCATCCGCCGTAACGGCGTCCTCGTACAGACCACGTGGGAAGAAGCCCTGGAATTCGTGGCGGACCAGGCCGGGAAAATCCACGCCGCCCATGGCGGACAGAGCTTCGGCGGGCTGATTTCAGGCCGATGTACCAACGAGGAACTGTATCTCTTCCAAAAGTTTATGCGGGTGGTGATCGGCACAAACGACATCGACAGCAGCGCGCGCTACGGCCACCTGAACGGGATCCAGGCCATGCGGCGAATCCAAGGCACGCATCGCTGGACGGTCAGCTTCGAGGACATTACATCCGCCGATGTCTTGCTGCTGGTCGGCACGAACATTACGGAATGCAACCCCATCACCGGCCTCAAAGTGAAAGAAGCGGTGAAGAAGCGGGGCGCTACGCTGGTTACGATCGAAGCGTTGGAGCCATCCATCGAACCGATCAGCAACATCGCCAATCTATCCCTCCATCACTTCTGCGCCCCGGCCCCGCGTATGGGGAACGCCGTGCTCGGTCTCTTGAAGGCCCTCGTTGAGCAGAACCTGGTGCATCCGGATTTGGCGCAACAGCATCCGGCATACGTACGCGCCGTCACAGAAATGCTGGGACGGATCTCTTGGCAGGACATTCAGGCTGCGACCGGCAGGGACGCCGCCGCGTTTGCCGATGCGGCGAAGGTCCTGGCGGCGGGACGGCGGGTGATCGTGTTGGCGGGCCAAGGCTTGTTGCGAAGCGCAGGCGGCCATCACGGATCGCTCAACCTGCTCGACCTGCTCCTGCTCATCGGGAAACTGGATCAGCCTGGATGCGGCTTCGCACCGCTCTCAGAGGAAAACAATGACCAGGGCGCTGTCGAGATGGGGGCGGCTCCGGAGTTCTTGCCGGGTCCGTTCGACATGACTGATCGGGAAGGCTGCAACCGTGTCGCGGCGCTGTGGAAGACCGCACTCCCTCCGCACAGCGGCGCCTCCCTGGTTGACATTCTGCATCGGGCCGAAACCGGAGCCGTGAAAGCGATGTTTATCGTCGGGGAAAATCCCGTCGGAAGCCTCCCAACTCAGATGCGCGCGGAAGAATCCCTGCGCAAGCTCGATCTGTTGGTCTGCCAGGAACTATTTCTGACGGAAACCGCAGCCCTTGCCCATGTCGTATTGCCGGCCGCTTCTTCAATGGAAAAAAGCGGAACCTTTACCAACACGGAGGGCCACGTCCAAACCGTCCGCCCTGCGATTGAACCGGTCGGAGAAAGCCGCCCGGACTGGGAAGTATTCGTCGCCCTCTCATTCCTGATGGGGACACCGCTGGAATATGCAGAAAGCAGGGACATCCTCAAAGAAATCAGGAGCCTGATTCCCGGTTACGGATCGCTCGGTCCGGCCCCCCTGCCGACGAAAGTCGACCATACGGTCATCAACCGCTACCTGACCGACGGGCATCAGTACGATCTGGCCGCACGGTATACACTCGGCATTGCAGCAGCTCAACCCGATGGAATCGTGCAGCTGGAATTGGTGCAGAGTTTGTTCCACTCGGGGAAATTATCCACCAGATCCAGGGGACTGATGGAAGTGGAAGGCGGCGGTGCGCTGAGAATCAATCCACAGGATGCGGCGCGCTTCGCACTGAAAGACGGAGATCGTGTCCGCCTCTCCAACATACAGGGAGAAATGACCACGACCATCACCATCCGGGAACGGGTCCCCCGAGGCTCCGCCTGGTTCCCCGATCACTTCAGCCAGACAGCCGCGCATCTGTTCGGCTGCATACTCGATCCCGTTACCCGGACACCGTCCATCCGGACGACGTCCGTCTCGATGATGAAGGTGGCATGATGACATCACCGTTCGATCTCTGCTGTTATCCAGGAGTCTTATCGTGACAGAACTAGGGTTGCGCCTCGCCGTGTCCTTTACTCAGATCGCCGCGGTCACCTGTATCGTGATCGTGACGGTGCTCCTCCTCACCCTCGCCGAACGGAAGGTGCTGGGATGGATGCAAGACCGCATGGGCCCGATGGAAGTCGGCCCCTACGGCATTCTCCAGCCGTTTGCAGATGCCATTAAACTGTTCTTCAAGGAAGACATTGTCCCGGCAGGCGCCAACAAGTTTCTGTTCACCATGGCGCCGATTCTGGCCCTGATTCCCGCCCTCATCGGGTTTGCCGTGATTCCCTGGGGCCCGAACCAGTCCCTCGAGATCGGCAGCTTCTCCATAAAACCGTTCATCATCAGCGATATCAATATCGGCATTCTCTATATTTTGGCCTTTGCCTCCATCGGCGCCTACGGCATCATTCTGGGCGGATGGTCGTCCAACAGCAAATACTCCCTGCTCGGAGGGTTGCGATCGGCGGCGCAAGTCATCAGTTACGAACTCAATGTCGGACTCTCTATCGTCGGTGTCCTGATCATGGCGGGTTCGCTGAGCCTGGTGCAAATCACAGACGCGCAGTCGGGGTGGTTCTGGAATTGGTATGTCTTCGCCTTCCCGGCCCCGCAAATTTTTGCCCTTGTCGTCTACGTGATTTCCGCGGTGGCGGAAACTAACCGCGTCCCGTTCGACCTGCCGGAAGCGGAAAGCGAACTGGTCGCCGGATTCTTCACCGAGTACAGCGGCCTCCGGTTCGCATTCTTCTATCTTGCTGAATACGCGAACATGGTGCTGGTATCCTGTGTGGCCGCCGCCATGTTCCTCGGCGGCTGGAACGCGCCATACCCCGGCACGCTCATCGGCTATCTCGGCCTGCCCGGGTTTGCCTGGGTTGAAAACACGATGTGGTTTGCGGTCAAAACGTACTCGTTCCTGTTCCTCTTTTTCTGGCTCCGCGCCACATTGCCGAGACTGCGGTACGATCAATTGATGCGATTCGGCTGGAAGGTCATGCTGCCCATCGCCCTGGCGAACATCGTGGTAACGGCGCTTGCGGTATTTTTCCACCAACAGATGAAGTAACGCGCGAGACCGCTTATGACACCTCCGACAACAACCAGACGCACGGACCTGATGGAATGGTTCAAGACCATCACGTTCTACGAGATTCTCGTCGGCATGAAGTCGACGCTCTCGCACCTGCTCCATTACAAGCCGGTGACATTGCAATACCCCCACGAGAAACGCACATTGCCGGACAACTATCGCGGCATGCTTGCCCTGCTGCGGTACGACGATGGAACGGAAAAATGCGTCGGCTGCGACCTGTGCGAAGCCGCCTGTCCCTCACGCGTCATCCGCGTGGTCAGCGCCGAAGTACCAGGCGAACCGACGAAGCGCTATTCCAAGGAATATTACATGGACATGACCCGCTGCCTGTTCTGCGGCATGTGCGTGGACGCCTGTCCCGTCGATGCGCTCGGCATGACGCGGGAGTTCGAATGGGCGGTCTACGACAAACGGCAGCTTCACTTGAACAAAGAACAGCTCCTCGCAATCGGCGACCGCTCATATCCGATCCGCGAGAAGCGTCTGGAGCTGCAGCATCCGAACACGGCCTTCTTCAACGTCGCATTCAAGCACATACCGCAAAAACCGGAATGATGAGCAGAATTGACTATCGACTGACCGGCCGGCGCAGCCGAGTCGCGCCGGTGATGTTACGCTCCTGTTGACAGCGAGGACCCTATCGTGGCGCAGTTGTTTTTTGGATATTTTGCCGGAGTGATCGCGTTGACCGCGGTGCTCGTCGTAGCGCTCAGAAACCCCGTCTATAGCGCGCTGGCTCTTTTGGTCTTGTTTTTCCATGTAGCCGGGCTGTACGTCACGCTCCACGCCGAGTTCCTCGCTGCCGTCCAGCTCATCGTGTATGCCGGCGCCATTTTGGTGCTGTATCTGTTCGTCGTCATGCTGCTGAACCTCAAACAGGACGACCGTTACCACCACCAATGGCGGGTTGCCGCATTCGTCTGCGTCCCCTTGCTGCTGGAATTCCTGGTGCTGCTTGCCGGAAACGGCGTGGCTCCGCAACCGAGCCCGCTCACGGCCGAACAGACAGCCGCGGCGAGCGACAATACGATGGCCATCGGGACGACGCTGTTCACGACCTATCTCTTTCCCTTCGAGGTCGCCTCCCTGATTCTTCTCGTGGCGATGATCGGCGCCATCATCCTCGCCAAGCGGGACATCGGCGAAGGCGGTCAAACGTGAGCCGCCACACGTTCGACAAATCCCCACGGGGCATACGGCTGACCGCGTTCAGTTGTCCGCCGCGTTTCACGAGGCTGCCATGACCATTCCCATTTCGTACTACCTCATCCTCAGCGCAATCGTCTTTTTGACGGGTGTGGTCGGGGTACTGATTCGGCGCAATATTATCGCTATTCTTCTGTCGATCGAGCTGATGCTGAATGCGACGAATATCAACTTCGTGGCATTTTCAGAATACCTACAAGACATGGGCGGACAGGTGTTCGTATTTTTTGCCCTGACCGTGGCGGCCGCCGAAGTCGCGGTCGGGCTGGCCATCATCATTGCCCTGCATCGCGCCAAAGACAGCATCAATATCGAAGAGTTCAATTTGCTGAAATGGTAACAAACTCGCAGATGGCTTATCGCGTATGGCGAACGGCACGGACAGGAGTCCGATGCTCGCGCTCTCAGATCACAGCTCTCAGCTGCTAGAATTATGCTTTACACGCTCATCCCATTTCTTCCGCTGACAGCTTTTCTGGTGCTGGGCCTCGGCGGAACGCGCATCAAGGAACAGGCTCACCTGGTCGCCGTGCCAGCCGTCCTATTGTCATGCCTGTTATCCATCAGCGCATTTACCGAGGTGGCCTCCGGATCCGTCATCTCCGTTCCGCTCTACACCTGGCTCACATCCGGCAGTCTGGACGTGCATATCGGCCTCTATATCGATCGGCTCACCGCAGTCATGCTTCTGCTCGTCACCATTGTGAGTTCGCTGGTGCACATTTATACAATCGGCTACATGCACGGCGAGCCGGGCTATGCCCGCTTCTTCAGCTATATCGCGCTGTTTACCTTTTCGATGTTGATGCTGGTGCTGGCCGACAATCTGCTTCAGCTGTTCGTCTTCTGGGAAGCTGTCGGCCTCTGCTCCTATTTGCTGATCGGACATTGGTACGAACGCGCGTCGGCCTGCTCGGCGGCGACCAAAGCCTTTCTTGTCAATCGCGTCGGCGACTTCGGCTTTCTGCTGGGCCTCCTGCTGGTCTGGTACAGCTTCGGCTCGCTGAATTATCACGACATTTTCCCGGCCGCGCATGAGGCCGCCAACCAGACGATCAACCTCTTGAGCCCTCTGGGTGGGATCTGGGAGGTGTCGCTGTTCACCCTCATCGGCCTTCTCCTGTTCACAGGAGCGATCGGCAAATCGGCGCAAGTCCCGTTGCATGTCTGGTTGCCCGATGCCATGGAAGGCCCCACTCCCATTTCGGCCCTCATCCATGCGGCCACAATGGTGACTGCCGGTGTGTTCATGGTCGCGCGTCTCGCGCCGTTGTATAACCTGTCCTCGGTGGCCATGCAGGTCGTCGCCCTGGTCGGCGCCGCGACAATGGTCGTGGGTGCAACGATCGCGTTGACTCAGACGGACATCAAGCGGGTGGTGGCCTACTCGACGGTCAGCCAGCTCGGCTATATGGTCATGGCCTGCGGTCTCGGGGCCTATGCGTCCGGCATGTACCACTTGCTGACCCACGGCGCGTTCAAAGCCCTGCTGTTCCTGGGCTGCGGCTCCGTCATCGTGGCGCTGCACCATGAACAGGACATCCGACGCATGGGTGGGCTCAAGGACAAATTGCCGGTCACCTACGGGACATTCGTCATCGGATCGCTCGCCTTGGCGGGCTTCCCTCTCACCGCAGGCTTCTTCAGCAAGGATGCTGTCCTGGTGGCCGCTTGGCTGTCAGGGCCGCTGGGGCAAGCGCTCGCGGTGTTAGGACTGCTCACAGCGCTCATGACGGCCTTCTACAGCTTCCGGCTGGTTTTCGTGACATTTTGGGGACCGTCGCACGTCGATCCGCACCATGCGGATCATATTCATGAACCTTCACGGACAATCACCGTGCCGCTTCTAATCCTGGCTGCCCTCAGCATTCTGACCGGGTACCTCGGCATTCCGTCATTCCTTGAGCCGGTCTTTTCGACGGGGGGCGAACATACAGGGGAACATGGCGCGGCAGGCCTGGGCATCATGATTGCGGCGACCGTGATGGGGCTTGCGGGCATCGCCGGAGCGTACTACGTCTACGTATTGAATCCGGATCTGCCGGATCGGCTCGCCCAGCAGTGGGAGAGTCTATACAAAGGCTCGTTGAACAAGTGGTACGTCGATGAAGCGTACGACCGCGCCTTCGTCAAGCCGACCATGATGGCGGCCTCTGAATTATGGAAACGCGTCGATGTCGAAGTGATCGACGGCGCCGTCAACGGCGTCGCCCGCGGCGTCGCCTGGAGCGGATGGCTGCTCCGGCTGGTCCAAAGCGGACAGACGCAGCATTACGCATTGGCAATGGCAGGCGGCATCGTCGTCCTTGTCACGATGCTCATCCTGTTTTAGGAGGCCGTCACTGGTCGTTGGGCCATGGGAAAACCGACCGCTTGGCCTCCGGCGAATGACAATTAACGAATGACACATTCCTTTCCCTGGCTCACCCTGCTCATCGTCCTTCCGCTTGCCGGAGCGGTAGCGCTGTGTTTTGCAAAGGAGACCAGCGTCCGGTTGATTGCACTCGGCATCACCGCCGCCGATCTCCTGCTATCACTCCCTCTCTGGTGGCTCTTCGACGCATCATCAGGCGGCATGCAATTCAATGAGACCGCTCTGTGGATCTCCACCCCGCCGATTCACTACCGGCTGGGTCTCGACGGCATCAGTTTACCGCTGGTCCTGATGACGACGATGCTGATGCCCCTTTGTGTGTTGATTTCCTGGCGTTCGATCGACCAACGGATCAGAAGTTTCATGGCCATGCTGCTGGTCATGGAAGGCGCGATGATCGGCGTCTTTGCCGCACTCGACTTCGTGCTGTTCTACGTGTTTTGGGAAGCGATGCTGATTCCCATGTATCTCCTGATCGGTGTGTGGGGTGGGCCAAATCGAATCTACGCCGCAGTGAAGTTTTTCTTGTACACCCTGGTCGGAAGCGTCCTGCTCCTCGTCGCAATTCTCGCGTTGTACTTCCAGAGCGGCCATACGTTCGACATCGTGCAATTGAGCCAGGCCGCCGTCCCGGCGTCATTGCAGTTCTGGCTCTTTCTCGCGTTCTTCGCCGCCTTCGCCGTAAAGGTTCCGATGTTCCCATTCCACACCTGGCTGCCTGATGCGCACGTGGAAGCGCCCACCGCCGGGAGCGTGATCCTCGCCAGCGTACTGCTCAAGATGGGAGGCTATGGATTCGTGCGGTTCAGCCTGCCGATGTTGCCCGATGCCTCGATGGCCTTCGCGCCGCTGATGATCACGCTGTCGATCGTCGCCATCATCTACGGCGCCTACATGGCGCTGGCCCAGGCCGACCTGAAAAAGCTCATCGCCTATTCGAGCGTCAGCCATATGGGATTCGTCACACTGGGCCTGTTCACGTTCAACATCCAGGGCATCGAAGGCGCCGTGATGCAGATGGTCAACCACGGCATCACCACCGGCGGCCTCTTCCTCTGCGTCGGGGTGATTTATGAACGCACCCACAGCCGCCAGATCGCCGACAATACAGGGTTGACCACACCGATGCCGCGCTATGCCACGCTCTTGGTTATCTTCGCCCTCTCCTCGCTTGGCCTGCCCGGCACCAACAGTTTCGTCGGCGAGTTCATGGTGCTCGCAGGCACGTTCATCTGGAGCAAGCTTGCGACAGCCCTGGCCTCGCTCGGGATTATTCTCGCGGCCGCCTATATGCTCTGGATGATCCAACGTGTGGCGTTCGGCCTCCCGTCTCCGCATATGCTGCCGGCGCTTCGCGACCTGGACCGCCGGGAGATGGCCACATTTATTCCGCTCGTTGTGCTGGTCTTTCTGATCGGGATCTTCCCGAATCCGATACTGACCCGCATGCACGCAAGCGTGAATCAGGTCCTTGCGCGCACATCAGTTCCTACTGCAGCGACAGCAATGCGCGCTGATGATCAGCTCTTGACCGCACCAACGGGCGGGGATTCTCCGGCCATGGAGACCCCCAGGCCATGACCTTCTCACCCGGAGATCTGTTCCTCATTCTGCCCGAGCTGCTGGTGATTACCGCCGCCTGTCTTGTGCTCGTACTCGATCCGGTGCTGTCATCATCCCAAAAAGACGGACTGGCCTGGTTGAGCCTCGGCACATTGGCCATCTGCATGGGTTTGATCGCCTCGCAGATGAACCATGCAGCATCGGCCTTCGGTGGGATCGTCATAATCGACGCCTATGCCTGTTTTTGGAGGCTGCTGCTCTGCTTCGTGGCCGGCCTGACCGTCCTTTTGTCCCATACCTACTTGCGGGAAGAGCGGCTGTATTTCGGCGAATACTACGGATTCGTGCTGCTCTCGCTCTCCGGCATGATGGTCATGGTATCGGCCGCCGATCTCCTGACGATCTATCTCGGCACGGAATTGATGTCGCTCTCGCTCTATGTCATGGCAGGACTTAAACGGTCTGCGCCCCGTTCACTGGAAGCCTCGGCAAAATACTTCGTGCTGGGCGCCTTCTCATCCGGCATTCTCCTGTACGGCATCTCCCTGCTCTACGGCGCCACCGGCAGCACCAGACTCCCCGCCATCGCCGCCGCCATCGCAGGCCGAAGCCTGGACGATCCGCTACTCTTGGCCGCCACAGTTTTACTCGCCGTCGGATTCGGATTCAAACTGGCCGTCGTACCGTTCCACATGTGGACTCCCGACGTCTATCAAGGAGCGCCAACCTCCGTCACGGCATTCATGGCGGTGGCGTCAAAAGCAGCCAGTTTCGGCGCATTTCTCCGGGTTTTCGTCGAGGGGCTCGGCAGTCTGAAAGCCAATTGGTCTGCCATCTTCCTGCTGTTGTGCATCGCCACTCTGGTGTTGGGCAATATCGTGGCGCTGGTACAGACCAACATCAAACGAATGCTGGCCTATTCCAGCATCGCGCATGCCGGCTATGCTTTGATCGGTGTCGTGGCGGCAGGAGTCGCCGGCACCCAGACCGGAGAGACGAATGGCATTACCGCTGTCATGCTCTATCTTGCTCTATACGCCTTTATGACCTTCGGCGCATTTACCATCGTGGCGATGCTGCGGAAAGGCGGGCTCGATGGCGACGAGATTGAGGATTTTACCGGCCTTGCCGCACGCCATCCTCTCGCGGCACTGCTGATGCTCGTGTTTATGGTGTCGCTGGCCGGAATCCCTCCCACGGCCGGGTTCATCGGTAAATTCTACGTCTTCATGGCCGCGGTGGAAGCGGGACTGACCTGGCTGGCGGTCCTGGCCCTCGTGTTCGCGGCAATCTCGGCGTACTACTATCTGCGCATCGTCATGGTCATGTACATGCGAGAACCTGACCCACTGACAGCAGCCTCGCCCCGTCTCATCATGTCGCCGGCCCTGTCCATTGTGCTCGCCTGCGCAGTGGCGGGCGTGGTGTTTTTCGGCCTCTACCCCGGTCCCCTTGTCAGCCTCGCCGGACACGCTGTCTTAACGTTCAAATAAATTCCTATCCTGCAAGAATGAGATGCGCGGTATCGCAGCTCATGCTACGCTGCCCCTATGCGGGCCCTAAAACAAGGATTCCGTTTCCTGAGCGATGTGTTCCACGCTTTTCTGCGGCATGGCTGCGCCAGCCTGGCCGCATCGCTTGCGTTTTTCTCCCTGCTCTCGCTCTTTCCGCTCGTCTTCCTGCTGTTGTACGGCATCGGCTTTCTGGTCAGCCAGGATGTGATCGGCGAACAGTTCCTTTTGAGCTTCCTCAAAGGGTTCCTGCCCTCGTTGGGCGAACGGCTGGCTCATGAACTCCACCGTGTCAGCGAGCTGGAAAGCGTACGATGGGTGGTGTTCCTTTCGTTCTTCTGGTTCGGAGGACTCGTCTTCTACGAATTGGATTATGCGCTCAACGTGGCGTTCGAAAGCACCCGCCGACGACACCCGTTGATCTCCACCGCGATATCGGTCGCCTTGCTCGGCGCCACCGGACTCTTACTCATCATTTCCTATGTCGCGACACAAACCCTCAATTTTTTGACGGCCTATGCGCCGAGTCTCTGGGGTCTGGATCTCGTCGCCCTCGCAGCTCATGATTTCCAGTTGACCTATACGCTGCCGTTCGTTCTTGCATTTGTCGCCGTCGGTTTCCTCTACCGGTACGTTCCCCGTCGCCGGCCGGAATGGCGGGAAGCGATGGCAGGCGCCATGGTATTCGGCGTCCTCTGGGTCTCCGCCAAATTACTGTTCGTTACCTACAGCAGCTACGCCACGGTTTACGTCCGGCTCTATGGCTCTTTACTGGAGGTGATCTTCCTCCTGCTGTGGGTCTACTATTCGGCAGGACTTCTCCTCCTCGGCGCCGTGATCGCGCACAATCTCCAGCAACGTACGCAAGTACCATCCGCCGCACCGGCACAAAACGAATAACTCTGCCGTTGCTGATTTGCGGCTTGGCTCTTCGTCACTCGTATCCCGTCCTTCGACCCCTCGGCCTCGCTCGGGGTCGAAGGCTCGACTCTGCTCAGAACCGTGAGCCTGTGGAACGGTGAAGTGTGAATTGCAGGACAGAAAGAGCGTTTTCATATCGAACATCTTTGCTTCCACGATCCGACATCCGCTTCACGGGCAAACGCGATTGCAAATGCCTCCAAATACTTTCCTGGAGCCGTTTTCCAGGGTTTGCAACTTCCGGTCATTTTCTGGCGGGAGAGCCTCTTCCTCGATACAATGGCACCCGACACAAGAGGGGGCCCTTCGCATGTTTGAAGAATACGGGAAAGAACTCATGATGCTGGGGGGGACGATTGCGGGGTTCGTCGCCGCCGTGCTCAGCGTCTTGGAAAAGCTTTTGGTGTTCCGGGGCAGCCCCGCTAAGAGTGAATCCACAGCCGAAACCAAGAATGAGCCCAAGAGCGAGTCCAGGAGCGACAAACGAGAGTCGTACCGGCCCGAACGCGCACCAGTGGAATCCGCCCCGAGCGTGGATTTCTTTTCCACAAAGCCGCTGCGCGGCACCTCCTACCTGCTGCTGAACGAAGTCGGCGTCATTGTGGCGGCAGGCGTGCTGCTCAACTATGTAGGCCTCACGCTCAGCCGGCACCTGGAAAGCATTTTGTTTTTGGATATGACAGGAACAGCCCTGGTCGCGATTCTGCTCGGCCCTTGGTGGGGTGCCATCGTCGCCCTGCTCTCGAACTCCGTGGTCAATTGGCTCCTCTTCCCGGAAGCGGGAGCGGACGTGGTGATCTTCCCATGGTCCCTGGTCAATATGACCGGCGCTTTATTCTGGGGAATACTGGCTCGCCAGGCTGGATTTCACAAATACGTGCGCACCAGCAAGAGTTCAGGTTTTGCCCACATGTGGTACCTGCTCAGCTTCGGAGTCATCGGAGCCATCGTCATGAGCGTTCCCGGCACACTCGTCCAGTCCGCACTCCATGAGAGTTCGGTACTGGCCTTGAACCCCGAAGTCGCCCAGTCGCTCAGCGTGCTGATCGGGCGATGGGAAGCCGCGGTTCAGCTGTACTTGGAATCTGCCATCGGGCTGCAATGGAGTGAGAGTGTCGGCTGGTATATCGTCAACTGGCTCCAGAACTGCGTCCGATACATCCCCGACAAGACAATGAGCGCCGCCATTGCGCTGGTCATCTTGAAATACGGCTATCCCTTGTTCGAGCGGGAATTGATTCACGGCGGCCCGGGCGGCGAGCGGCCGCGCGACGAACGAATCCTCCCGCTCATCCTGGGACTGCTTTACGCTCCTTCGTATGCTTCGCTTATCAGCAGCGAGGGGTATGCCGGCCCGCTCTACTGGCCCCTGTGGTCTACGCCGTGGCTGTTTATCCTCTACGGCTATTTCCGAATCCGCTACTCAGGACCGACAGACCATGCACTCCAGCAGGCGCGGCTCCAGCGGGCGGATCGCTATGCCAAGGCATTGAAGCCGGTCGGGAAAGAGCCGTCGTACGAGTTCTGCCGTCGGCTGACTTTTGCGACGCTGATTGCCAGCCTGATCTTTGCGATATGCCTACCCGTGGTGTTGATGGACTTCTACCGGGTGACATTCAAGTTCTTCTGCGTGGTCTACGGATTTCTGCTCGTCGTCCACCTGATCCGTGTCGCCATTGCCCAAAATATTTCCGTGGCACGGACTGAATGAGACCCTGAGGCGTCCCTCGTATCTCGTCGTCCGCGAGATGCGTTCACGAAAAACGCGTCACGTTTTCTGTAACTGCAAATAATTCGCAATGGCCGACTGCGTCACCAGTCCGGCAATCTGCCCGTCTTGCATCACGACAAGCTGATCCCACCCGTCCTGCGCCATGCATTCCATCGCCTGAATCACCGACACATCCGGCTCCACCATTAACGACGGTGACAGCGGGCGCATGACCTGCCGGACCTGCCGCCAGGGCCACATCGCCGACGGGACAGTCTGGATCTCCGCCACCGTGATCAGCCCCGCAAGTTGCCCGCCCTCCACAACCGGGAAGCTGCCATAACCGTAGGGCTGAAAGTACTGCGTCACCGCCTCATCCAGCGAACATTGCGCAGGAATCGACGCGACCGTCCGCACCATCAAGTCCCGCACCCGGACCATGGCAAGCGTCTGCCGGAACGACGCCTGACGGCGGCTTGCGAGCGCCGCGGCAAATAGAAATATCCCGATGAAGACCACCCAGCTGCCGTTCGATGCCATCGAGGAATCCAACTTGCCCATCAACGCCCCGACAAGTACCGTAAGCCCCAGCACACCAAGCAACAGGCCGAATCCAAGACCGACGACGGCCGCCTGTTTGGTCGCCCGATAGAAATCCTTCCCCCAGGCCCAGAGTCCTGCGCGTAATACCCGCCCCCCGTCCAAGGGAAATCCAGGAATCAAATTGAAAAGCCCAAGCTGGAGGTTCACCATCCCCAACAAGGCCCCAAGCATGACCACGCCGTCAAGATCGCGCGGTGGTTGAATCAATTCCGCGAGCGCGGCCAATCCGAAACAAACCGCCCCCAGCACAAAGCTCACGATGGGACCAGCCACGGCAATGAGAAATTCCGCTCGGGGAGTGGGCGCTTCCTTCCGCATATGGGCCACACCCCCGAAAATGAACAGGGTGATCCGTTCGATGGGAATGCAATAACGTAGCGCCACATAGGAATGGCCGAGTTCGTGCAACAGAACGGAGAGAAACAAGAGAAGCGCAGCGACGCCGCCCATCGCCCAATAGCGCGTGGGCGAGAGACCCGGCAACTCCTCCGGCAAATACCCAGTCGCCAACGTCCAGGTCACGAGGAGAAAGATCAGAAACCAAGACGCATGAACGCGAATGGGAATCCCCAATGCGCGACCGATTTGCCAGGAGGGCCATTGCATAAACACACCGTAACAGTTCATAAAAAGAGGGTCAATTTATCGCGCCGAGCCGGGCTTCAGGTATACTAGCTCTCATGGTCCTGCGATCCCCCACATGGGTTTTCAGCCTCCTGCTTATCGGCAGCTGGCTGCTCGGCATTCCAGCCACGAGCGCAGCCCAAGTCATCAAGTCCGGTCCACCTGCCTGCCCGGGCGTTGCACTGACGTTCGACCTCTGCCCTGTCAAGAAGGGCTCAGGCTATGACAAGCCACTGATGGAGTTTTTGATCCAACACCGAATCCCTTCAACCTTTTTCATGTCCGGCAAGTGGGCGGCCAAACACGAAGAAGATGTACGCCATCTGCTCGGCATAGAGTTTTTTGAAATCGGGACCCATGGCGAGGTACATGCCCATCTACCGATGCACGATGCTGCAGAACAGCGGGCTGAAATTCTCCGCCCTGTTACGATGCTGCATGAGCGCTATGCCCACACCGCCACGTTGTTTCGCCCTCCCTATGGTGAATATAACGATGTGACCATCGATGTTGTGAAAGCACTTGGCCTCCGGCTTATCCAATGGAACATCGAGTCCGGCGACCCGGACCCGACGCTATCGGCCGATCAGATCCTGAGCCGCATTGAGCAACGCGCCAAGCCGGGCAGCATCGTGGTGCTGCATGCCAATGGGAAGGGCAAGCAGACCAGAGCGGTGATCGAACGATTGACGACGGACGTGCTTCCCCGCAAAGGACTGCGGCCCATGACCGTCAGTGATCTGTTAAATTGCGCACCGCCAGCCCCATGAACGATTCCCGCATCCGGACCATGCGAGCTGAAGACTGCGCTGAGGTCGTTCAGCTGTTGAGCCAATCCGATCCTTGGAAGACGCTGGGCTACACGATCGCCGATTGGAATCGGATTTTTTGCCCCCTGCCGCAAGGGCGGGACAGTTATGTGGCGGAACTTGACGGGCGCGTGGCGGGTGTCGCCCTTGTGAAGCAGAAGTTTCTGCTCGGTGACTATCTTGAACTCCTGGGCGTAGCCGAATGGGCCCGCCACAAAGGAATCGGCAGCCTGCTGCTCAAACACGTTGAACAACTTGTCTTCGAACGAACGAAGAATCTCTTCGCGTGCGTCTCAGACTTCAACCAAGCGGCGCGAGACTTTTACAAGAAACAGGGCTATCAGGAAATCGGTCCGATGCCGAACTTTCTGATTCCAGGCAGCGCGGAAATATTCCTGCGCAAAACGGCGGGACCAACTAGAAAAACGCCATAACTCGTCACCGAGCGCATGTCAAACGCAAAAGACTCAGTGTGGAAAGCAATTTCCCCGTTGCGATTGACTCATGACGTATACCGGAAGTACAAATCCATACTATGAACGTCACAAAGCTTCTTCATACCCGCATGCGCGTGAGCGACCTGGATCAGACGATCCAATTCTATACCAGCGTGCTGGGTCTGGAAGTGATCGAACACAAGACCTCGCCCCGCGGATCGCAGCTTGCCTTCTTAAGGGTCCCCAACAGCGATGAACTCATCGAGTTGACCAGCTTCCCTCCCAGTGGGCCGGTAAAAGTCCAGGAGGATCTCGTCCATCTGGCCTTTCAAGTCGAAAGTCTCGACCAGACAATCGCATCGCTCAATGCGCAGGGGATCAAGATCACCGATGGTCCGACGAAGACTTCCTCCGGCAGCCGGTTTATCTTTATCGGCGCCCCGGATGGCTACGAAATAGAGCTGATCGAACGCCCGACCGGTGTGAAGATCGTCTAGCCCCATACTCAGGGGTCAGAATTCCTCCATGATCAATACCCTTGACTGCTGACCGCCTTTCCCGCAGCTATTGACCATTGACCACCACCCCAGTAATGTTTCTCACGCTTCACGAACGACGAGATGCAAAGGAGGAGAAATGAAGAACGGCTTTTTCCGCGGCCACGGCCTCGGCAATGATTACGTTGTAATGGACCCCAAGGAGCTGAGTTTCAAGCTGACGCCAAAGACCATCAAAGCAATTTGTGACCGGAATTGGGGGCTCGGCAGCGACGGGATTTTGGCGTTCGTACCCTCAAGGAAGGCTGATTTCGGCCTGCGCATTTTCAATCCGGACGGCAGCGAAGCAGAAAAGTCCGGAAACGGACTCAGGATCTTTGCCCGTTATCTCCACGCCACGGGCAAAACAAAGAAAACGCATTTCACAGTCGAGACGAAAGGCGGACTCGTCACCATCGATCTGCACCTCGATCGGCATAGAGATGCCGGCGCCGCCACCGTTGAAATGGGGCAAGCCACGTTCAAGCCGGCTGCCCTTCCCTGCACCCTCAATGTTCCTGAGCTGATTCAGCAACCGATTGACGCAGCCGGCCGTTCACTGACCTTTACCGGCGTGAGTGTCGGCAATCCCCATTGTGTGGTCTTCAAACAGGCTGGTGAATCCTGGTCGCGGGAGGAGTTATTGACCCTCGGCCCCTCCTTGGAGAACCACAACCTCTTTCCGAAACGGACCAACGTGCAACTCGCCGTTCCAACCGGGCCAAAGGAAATATTTATTCTGATCTGGGAACGAGGAGCCGGAGAAACACAAGCCTCCGGTTCCTCTTCTTGCGCAGCTGCTTGCGCCGCGGTTCGGCTGGGACTCGTCCAAAGCCCCGTCACCGTCAAGATGCCGGGCGGCACGCTGAACATCGACGTGGCGGTGGATTTCAACCTCACGATGAAAGGACCAGTGGCCGAGGTCGCCAGAGGCACACTAAGTCCGTCGTTCGTACGATCGCTGAAGTAGCATGTCTTCAGCAAACAGCCGTCAGCGTTCAGCTTGAGTGGCATCCTCCGGATTGCTCGCCACTTCTTCGCGCCGTACAATGTCAGGTATCACCCTGTTGTTTCTTTTACCTGGAAGCTGAAGGCTGATCGCTGATGGCAACCTCATCGGATTTACAATCCAAGCTCGACCATCTGCCGGACAGCCCCGGCGTCTACCTTTTCAAGAACGGCCAAGCCGAGATTCTCTATATCGGAAAAGCTGCAGTACTCGCCGATCGGGTCCGGTCTTACTTTCAAAAGAGCGCAGACCACAGTCCTAAAACCAGCCTGCTCGTCGGTCAGGTGGCTGACCTGGAAACGATGGTGACCCGATCCGAGCTTGAGGCCCTGATCCTCGAAAGCAATCTGGTCAAGCGCCACAAACCCCGGTTCAACATCGTCTTGCGGGACGACAAGCAATATCCCTACGTGCGCCTGCCGATTAAAGACGATTTTCCGCGGCTCTCGATCGTACGCCGCGTGGAAAAAGACGGTGCGCTGTACTATGGACCCTATACGCCGGCCAACGCCCTGCGCGAGACCTTGAAAGTGATCAAGCACGTCTTCCCCCTCGCAACATGCTCGATCGACATCGACGGAAGAGCCGAGCGCGCCTGCATCGAGTTTGAGATCAAGCGGTGCATGGCCCCCTGCACCGGCAACCAATCGAAAGATGACTACCATCAGATCGTCAAACAAGTCCGGCACTTTCTGGAAGGACGAGATCATGAGTTGCTGGATGACCTGCGCGCCAAGATGGAAGCCGCAGCCGGCCGAGAGGAATTTGAGGAAGCCGCCCGCATACGCGACCGTCTTTTCAAGATCGAACGGATGCTGGAAAAACAGCGCATCACACAGACCTCCGCGACCGATCAGGATGTCATCGGCCTGGCGCGGCAAAGCACGGCGGTGGATCTCCAGATTCTTTTCGTGCGCGGCGGGCTGCTGATCGGGCGCAAGGACTTCTTCTGGCCTCAATCGGCGGACACACCGGATGAGGAACTCGTCCGGTCCGCGATCGAGCAGTTTTACAACAAAGACGGCCAGCCTCCGAAAGAAGTGCTGGTGCCGACGGAGTTGGAAGACACCGTCCTGATCGAGCAATGGCTGTCCGACAAGCGCGGCGAGTCCGTTCGCGTCCTGGCGCCTGAACGAGGCGCCAAACATCAGCTGGTCCTCCTGGCTGAAGAGAATGCGGCTGCAGCGGTGACGAACCACCTACGTGATGAAGAACTCGACCGGCAAGCGGTGGAAGACTTGAAGCGGATGCTGCGTCTTGAGCAAGCCCCCCGTCGCATTGAAGGGTTTGACATCTCCAATACGATGGGCGATCAATCCGTTGCATCGATGGTCGTCTGGGAAGACGGCCGGATGAAGAAAGCCGACTATCGCCGGTTCAAAATCCAGACCGTCACGGGAGCGAACGACTTTGCGAGCATGCAGGAAGTCGTGGCCAGACGGTATGGCCAATCTGAACACCTGGCCCGGCCTGATTTGATCCTGATCGACGGCGGGCTCGGGCAACTCGCTGCCGCAATGGAAGGGCTGAAGCACGCCGGCTATCACGACCAAGCTATTATCGGATTGGCCAAGGCCCGGGGCGAAAAGGAAGAGCGCATTTTTCTCCCGGGCCGAAAGAACCCGATCGTCCTGAGGCCCACCGCTCCGGCCACGCATTTGGTCCAGCGCATCCGCGACGAAGCCCACCGGTTCGCCCTCAGCTATCATCGAAAGCTGCGCGGCAAAGCCTTACTCGCCTCACAATTGGACCAGATCGTCGGCATCGGCGAGAGCAAGCGCACTCGTCTGTTGGGTCAGTTTGGGAGTCTGGAGCAGGTGGCAGAAGCCAGCGACGAAGCCCTCCGCGAAGCGGGGCTGAATGATGAAACGGTTAGGAGCCTCCGCAATGCGCTCAACAAATAGCATACGCCAGCATTCGCAGTAGTGACTAGTGTATCTGGTCTCAGATAGGGCCATATGGCCCTAGAATGGACCTCTGTATCCCCCTAGTTTTCCTTCTTGAATCGGGATATTATACGCACACGCGAATTGGTGAAATTCTTGACTTTCCGGATCACGGGAAGGAGCCCTATTCATGGGGCAGGAATTCAGGCAATTTCCTTCGGGCCTCTTTACTGATTTCACAAAATCAGAGCTTTCGCAATTCCTGGAAATCCTCCACTACACAAGCCAAGCATCCTCAGAGATTGCGGTCAGTCACGTCCTACGCATAATTCAAAAAGCAGTACCGTGTCACTACGTCATCGGAGGATTGTCGAGCCTGGATCCCTCGACCGGCAAACATCGCATCTCAAAGATTCTCAACGTCAGTTATCCACAAAAGTGGATTGAAACTTACTTACAGAATGATTACTCCAGTGTCGACCCCGTCCTCACCACCTATGTCCGAGAGTTTCAGACCAATACCTGGTCCAATAGCTATGAAAAAGCCACTACCGCTAAAGCCAAATCATTCATTGAAGAGGCGGCGCACTTCGGGCTCTCGAATGGAATTACAACGGGCGATTTCGATTCACCGCATGAAACAGGAACGTTTTTCTCCTTCGCCGGTGGTACGGAGAAGGATAACCGGCGGTACGAAAAGGTCCTCGAATTTTTTGGGCACCACCTTCATGACGTATTAATCCAATTCGTGCATTCCTCATCAGACCATCACAAGCAGCTGCTGTCACAGCGAGAATGCGATGTGCTGAATTGGATTAAAGCCGGAAAGACAAACTGGGAAATTGCTCAAATTCTTGGCATCAGGGAACGGACAATCCGTTTTCATGTTCAAAACATCTTTAACAAACTTGATGTGACATCGAGAACCCAAGCGGTCGCATGTGCCATCGAGGGCGGGTTTTTGTCCAGTGGTTGAGCGATGGACAACGCCGGTCGACGGTAGGGTTGAGGCAGTAATTCTTGACCAGCGCGACCAATTGAGATCTGCATAGGGAGCCCAGCCCTTTCGGGCACGGCTCCCTATCATTCAAGTTAGACTGTTAGACTTCGGCTAGTACGTTTTGCTCCAGGCGCCTTCCCCCTGGCTCACTTACGCCAGTGAGTACCAGATTACGCTCTTCGACACCATTCAGCCGATCCCTCCATTCGGCAAGCGCACCTGTATACATAGAATTGTCTGCTATGTTTGAAATCCATTCGAAGAACGCAGGACGACGAGAGGCGTTTTCTGTCCGAAACTCATCCCAGTCGAGCATTGCAGCAATAGATCTGGCACCTGCGGGCGGAAAGGCAATCGGTGAGCTGATCGGCCTTGCTGGAAAACCCATGATATTCAAGGCACGGAGGAAGCGCTCTTCCACCACCATGTATGAGTACCTGACACCGTTTTCTACCGTCCATAAGTAGAGCCCTTTCAGCAGCGTTCTCAAGATCCGAGCAGACAACCCCTTGAGGTGGCTCAGACTTGGATCGAGAGCCAGCCTGGTAATTTCGTTTGTATCTGACTGCTTGCGAATCTGAAAGTCTGGACCGAGAAATTCTCTGAACTCTGTTTCGAGCATAAACGGCTGCACAGAAGGTAACAGTCTGATTACCCCTACAAGTCGCCCTTCTCTGTGAAACAGTCCCACCGAATCAGCCCAGGAATCGTATATGTCGGTATCGCATTGATCGGACGAGTACGGAACCCACTTGAGATTCTCTGCATAGACTCGGTGCCGCAATCTAAAGGATTGCTCCAACTCAGCACCCTCCAATGTCTTCACGACAAACTCACCTTCGCAAAAAGCAAGAGACTGTGTAGTCACCATATCATCCTCCTCTTTTTTAATGAGCGACCTAACATTTCGGATGGCAACTTTCGTGTTTTTGGCCAAAATCGTCACCTGGCGTATCCGCCAGGTGACGAAAAGCGTTGCGTTCACGTAGAAGTCTCCACCTAGCTGTGATTGTTTCGTGGGGCGGTCTGTCGCAGAAATACTGTTGTGTCCTGAAGGAGAGGGGAGGGGAACGCGCACATGGCAAAGGACAGAAAGAGATTTCGAGTCATTGACGGGTTTCGGCACTCCTTGCCGAACTTGCAACACGGTTGTTTCGATCAACCACCGCTATCGAATCAGGATGGAGGCTTGCAGTACTCTGCTTTAGAAGCTTTTGAGAAGAGCACACTCACTGATGCGCTCAGAGCAATGGAGCAACGATTGTCAGCCCTGCTGGAAGACCGCACCCACATCGGACGCGATCTTCACGACGGTATCCTGCAATCGCTCTACGCGATCGGCCTGAACATCGAGGCCGCGTGGCGGGAGCGCCCCCACACAACTCCGGAATTGGAGGAGGCTCACGCCCGGACCGTCGAGCAGATCAATCGGCTCATTCATGACATCCGCCAGATGATTCACGGGCTCGACGAGGGTGTTGTGCAGGAATTCGATCTAATGACAGAACTCCAGACATTGAAATCGGCCTACGATCAGATTAGCCGCATGCGGATCAGCCTGGATCTTCACCCTGCTGCCATCGAGGTTCTAACCAAGGAGGAAGAACGGGAGATTCTAAGCATTGCGCGGGAAGCCCTTAGCAACTGTGTCCGCCATGCCAGGGCTACCCATGCCAC
>FSSH01002069.1_pt1 | contig 26333 bp, 9 predicted proteins | sample 1166101 | NCBI WGS metagenome assembly FSSH01 (sample SAMEA32972668, study PRJEB13176) | freshwater metagenome | biome: Drinking water system; feature: Biomass in drinking water that filtered by 0.45 um membrane; material: drinking water | place: USA | collected 2012-12-20 | depth 0 m
CTGCCAATCTCGACGAGCATTTTCGGCAATGCGTGTTCTACGACGTGCTGCTCGGCCGCTACTCGATGAAGGAGCTCGCGGAAACTGGCGACATCTGGGCGACTATCGCGCCGGGGAGCCAGGCGCGCGCGCAACGCTTCCTGACCCGTGATCCCACTTCAGGCCAAGTGAGCTCGAACATTGTCACCTGCCGCGAGGCCTACGACACGCTCAATGCGCAATGGACCGGGCTGGTCGACGCGATGGGATCTGTGTTCGGCCGTCAGCTTTACCCCAACCAGACAGCCGCGCTCGCCAAGGCGAAGCTCTTTGCTGACCTGCCGGTGGCCTATCAGTACCTGACCGGCGTCTCAGCCAACGCGACCGAGATTTTCAAGCAGACGCTGACCATCAACGCGATGGGCCAAGCCATGCACTCGATGTCCGGCAGCAGCGGCACGGGCAATGTCGACGTCTACGCCCAGACCCGCGCCGACATTCAGACCGAACGGACCTATGGCTCAATCGCGAGCAACGCGATGAAGTGGGTTCCGCTCCTGAACGTCGTGCTGACGGTGCTTTTCTACGCGCTGTTTCCGGTGCTCTTCCCGCTCTTCCTGCTCCCCAAGACGGGACCTGTCGCACTCAAGGGCTATGTGACGGGCTTCTTCTACCTCGCGGCCTGGGGGCCGCTGTTTGTGATCCTCCACATGATGCTGATGTACAAGGGCGCGGCTGACATGAGCGCGGTCACGGGCAGTAACGGGCTCAGCCTGGCGAGCTTTACCGGCATGGCCGACGTCAACAGCGATATCGGTCTGCTGGCCGGCTATCTCATCGCATCAGTGCCGTTCCTGGCAGGCGGTGTGGCCAAGGGCGCGATGGCGATCTCGCACCACGCGACGAGCTACCTCAACCCGAGCCAGAACGCGGCCGAGGAAGCGGCTCGGGAGGCGAGTACCGGCAACGTTTCGCTTGGCAACACGAGCTTCGAAAACTCGAGCGTTCTCACTCGTCAGTTTGCGCAAGGAACGATTGCGCCGAGCTTCACCTACGGTGCGCCGCAGACGCGGACATTCAGCGATACCGGGGCAATGACCACGAGCTTTCCGGACGGCAGCTACGATCAGCTCCCGACCTCCAGTTATCCTTTCACGCCGACGCTGGGCCAGGAGTTCACGGCACGCCTGTCGACGATGGCATCGCAGGCCCGTGCCAACAGCGAGACCTATGCCAATGTCGCAACGGAATCGACCGCCAGCGCTGTGACAAGGTTCCGTGAAATGAGAGATCAGTTCAGCCGCGGCTCGGCTTTCGAAAGCTCCACTGGCACGTCCAATTCCGACAGCATCCAGACCGCCTTCAGCGAGGTCGATCAGGCCTCCACCAATCTGCAACGGCAGTTCGGGCTCTCGCGCAGGGCAGCGGACGACATCACCGTAGCTTGGTTCTTGAACGGGGAAGCTGGCGCGAGCGCTGGCGTGACGAACGGAGTCGCTTCCGCCAACATCGGCGCCAAGGGAGGGAGAAATCAGGCATGGACCGACAGCGACATTGGCATTGCGTCGGAGGACCGCTCGCGGATCTTCGGTAGCTTGGCCCAAATGTCCGACAGCAGGAATTGGTCGAGTACCCGCGACGGTTTCGTTCGATCAGTCAGCACCTCTAGCAGCTCCTCAATTTCAAGCTCAGCAAGCGGCATGAACGCGTCCCTCACCGAAGCGCAAAGCTACAGCCGCGAGGCAAGGCGCGCGGAGGAACTTGCTAACCGCCTCGAAACCCAAGCATCGTTCTTCAATGGCAACAGCGCGGCAGGAAGCCTCAATCTGTCCCAAGCCTATCGTGAATGGGGATTGGCCGAGATCGATCGCAACCGAGACTTCTACGGCAATGTTCGGTTCGACGACGTTACGTTCCAGCTCAGTCCGGAAGGCCAGGCATTGCAGGCCAAGTTCATTGAAGGTTATGCCGAGCAGCTTCGCGACGGGATCGAAGATCACCTAGTCCTGGCCCCCGGAGAGCCCGTGTCCCGTCCGGCTATCTCTGGCGGCGGATCAGTACGCGGGCGCGCGCAGATTGGCGGAGGGGGCTCTGGCACAGTGCCACAGGTGGGCGTCGGCAATATCCGTGATGAGGTTCAGAGGGCTCAGGCTGCCGGTCTCCAGAAGATCAGCGGATCAAGAGGACGTCTGGATGCCGTCACAAAGGGAGCACAGGGCGCAAGTGCTGAGGCCGCCGATGATGTCAAGGAATGGTGAAGCGTCAGCCCTTCAAGGCATCCCAATAGAGCACAAAGCCGGCGAAGACCGTGAGAAAAAGGAGGACAGCAACCGTCAGGACTCGCGACCACGGATCGGCCCATGACTTCTTGATCCGATATTCCATCAGGCGATTATCGCGGATCGCCTGATCAATCTCAGACAGTCCTTCCCAATTGGGAGTTCCCGGCGTCCGGCCGCTTTCAGATTCGAAATTCGTCATGATGGCGTTCATCTCAGCTACCCTCGGAACATAGGGGAAACACTCTTACGGGGCCAAGGAAAAATGAGTGACACGCGAAAGTTAGTGATGCTCTAAGGAGCGGAATATCATCTGCCGGTTTCGGAACGCGATCGCCTGAACCGTCTGGGTTAAGAACTGAGCCACCCTGACGCCGTCCGGGTACCCAGCGAACAGGAAGATGTGATGGAGGGGTACCTCACTGTGACCCTTTAAAAAGGTTTGTCGGTTGGCCTGACCATGAAACTCGCAGCGCCTTCTTCGCTCGCGTCGCGGCGACGTGAAGAAGCGAGCGATGCTGAACAATTATGTCGTCGCGATCCGCTGCATCGACAGCGCTCTTAAGAACGCCCTGAGATGGAAATGACCCATCAGATAAGAACGGGATCGCAACAGCAAAGAACTCAAGCCCCTTCGCCCGATGCATCGTAGTGACCCTTACCCCAGGAATGGAACGGTCGTCCGCGCCAGACTGGAGAATAACGGTCTCGATACCAGATGCGCGTAGTGCACCCTGGACCCTGTCCGTGTCCACTCGACGTGCGCAGAGGACTCCGATCTCAGCGAGGCGGATTTGGTCGGTCGGGAGCGACCGGACCCAAGTCACCAACCCATCCAATTCTTCCGCCTCGGATCGACACCCAACCAGCTCCGGAGCGACCCCGCGCATAAGGCTGATGTAGCCGCGCAAGCTATCCGTACCCTCGTCAAGGTCGTCCACGTTGACCCCTTCAAGGATGGAGACGGCCCAGGCACGGATCTCCTGCGTCGTGCGGTAGTTGAGTCGAAGCCGCTTCGAACGTCCTCGGACGTTGATCCCGCATGCGGACATGGCGGCCCGCCGCCCGTAGATCCGCTGATGCGCATCCCCCACGATGAAAAGTGAGTTTTTGTCCCCGGACAGGTTCTCCGGAACAATCGCTCTGATCAATCGGAACGCCTGTTCCCCCATGTCCTGTGCCTCATCCACAATCACGGCCAAATAGGGAAGATTCGGTGCTTCGGCGGACAAGATCTCGGTTGCCTCCCGGTACGCGTCATCCGGCTCTGCGAGCCGCTCGCTGATCAGTCGGGCCCGATAATCGGCGAAGATATCCCACAGGGCAGCCCGCTTCTTCCGATCAAGTGGGGTGCCACGTCCGGCTCGGGACGCCTTCAGGTATGCCTTCTGGTCGACAAGCCCTTTCGCCTGAATGATCTGCGACCACTCCGCCCGCACAAATGCCTCAGACAGCCCCTCCGGCAGCTCATGATCGTCAAACACTTCTCGCCAGATTTGGTCCAGCCGATCCCGCGCCTCCCCGAAGAAGGCAACCTCGCGCGCAAAGCTCTTTCGCTTTAGGAACTGGGAAACCCACCGATCGAGATTGATGACCTCGATCCGGGGCGGGCGCGCATCAAGATGGGCCGGGCAGAGAGTCCGCAAGTTGGCCTCGATGTCATGGGCCAGGCTGGTCGTAAAGGTCGTCAAAAGGACCCGCTGGCCCGCCCGGTCCGGCATCTTTTCGATCTGGTCCGCCAGGTGCTTAGCCCTGTGCATCGCGACGACTGTTTTGCCGGTCCCGGCACCACCTCGGACCAAGGCCGGGCCATTATAGTCCCGGTAGGCGATCTTGCGCTGTTCCGGATGCAGGAAAATGCGCCATCCTTCTAGCCCTTCCTCGAAAACACGACGCAGCTCGGCTTCGCTGTCTGGGATGAAGATTGTCTGGCGGCTCTGTTCCGTCTCGATCATCTGACCGAATGTTAGCTCAGTCGCAGGCACTTGGGCTTCTGCCTCAGTCTCTCCGCCGATCCCGGTCAGGGACCGGATTTCTTCGTCCTCATAGCCGGCAGCGACCGCGTAGAGTATTTGGTAGGTGAGCGGATCGAACCGGTCTTCAGCCGCCTCCAGATCATCGATTGTCGGGACGAGGTAAACCGCGGCGAGTTCTTCTTCAGGTACGCCGAGTGTCCGCAAACGCGCGTTAGGGACACCTTCGAAGAGATGTGGGGCGGCTACAACTGTGGCTGCCACCAGCTCTGGCACTACCTCAACCTCTTCGATGATCCGAACGCGGTTTGTCTCCGGATCCAGCTTGACCCGGCGTCCGGCCGCCCAACGGTATGCTTTGTCGTGCTCGTTTACGTGCACAAACATGATGTCGCGGCCCACCTCAAAGGCGATTGCACGGTAACCCTGATCGACACGCAGTGACTTGATTGAGTTGTCCTTTGCACCTTCCACGGTTTCGAGGTTGAGCCCGTTCGCGGACGGGTCGGACATGTAGCGGGTCATCATGTCCATGAACTTGAGCGCCACCCGATCCGGCAGCTTCCGCAAGCTCTTCATGCAACCGATGTCATAGGAGACCCGTTTGTTCATTGTGTCCGTCATTTCCGCGCCTCCTGAAGGGCTGTGATAACTCTCGAAACCGTCTCTCCGACTTGGTCCGTCTCTGGGTCAAACTGGATAAGGACCCAGCCAACCTCATCTACGGCCATCTCAGCGACAGCTACGCGCGCGTCCGCCCAGCCAAACTCCATCATCCCAATTACGCGGCCACCTGCTAGTAAGTCGTCCCCAATCCGGTCCGGCCCGGGTGTCTCTGCGGCTATCAGTGCATCGATCAGAGTATGGAATTCTTCATCGCAGAGGGCGCGCGCCTCCTCCCACGCGGCGGCCCCGGCACCAAGTTCATCGTGCTCAACGGGGTCCAGCATGTCCGGCGGGGCAAGCGTGTCTAGCCCATCGAACTCAACATGAAGCCCTCGTGCGCTCTGGAACAGGTTTACCAGCCGCCAAAGCCCCCGCCATGCCTCGGTGTAAAGTGTTTTAGCAGCCGGGACCTCGCCTGGGTCGGGAAGGACAGCATGCAGCAAAAGCCGGATATCACGATCTGACTGGGCCCATTCGGTTGGCGAGACTTTCTTGCAAGCCAAATAGAGATCGAGCGCGCCGGTTCCCACATGTTCTGCAGCCTCAGATGATGCAAGGAACAAGCGACCGGTTTCGGTCAGGGCAGCATGCCTTGGCAGCTGGTCGAGTGGCCGCCCCCCTTTCACAAGACCCCGGACCAGAACCGAACGGATCGCTGTCTCGCTGTCGTCTTCGCCGTCTAGGAGGTGTTTCAGCGCATCGAGAGTGCTAACCGTCTGAAGGGCGCGTACCGCTTCCGCATGCGCAGAAAAAAGCGGGTTAGCGAGTGCGTGTCCGAGAGGCCCGGTCATTTGGGCACCGAGAGCATTCTCCGAGAGCGGGTTCAAGTAGCCCTTATCTTCCGGGACGAGGTCTCGCCAGGATAGCGTCCAGACTCGTACCTGCCCGGACCGGATCATCAGCATCCGATCCAGGAGATCCTGGGCCACTGAGTTCGCATGATACTCGATCCCGTCCATTTCGATAACGACCGGCAGTCCCCCGCTTCGCCCCACGGGCGTGAGCAGAAAGTCTACCCGCTTGCGAGGCAGCCCCCTGTATCGGGCGTCGATCTGAACTTGTGGCTCGATCGTCCATAGACGCGGTGCATCCAAACGGCCCGCGCGCAGCACGAAGCCGCGTCGGCCACCAGGAAGGACTTGCGGGGAGAGCGCCCCGTCACCGTAAAAGTCGGAGAGCGTCCGAAGAAGCCGCTTCTCGAGGACGCTTTCAACCAGCGCACCTCGAATTGACTCGTCGATCCCGGTTTCAGTCCGAGTCAGGCTGTCCCATTTTTCAAGGATCGCCTCCATCATCAACCGCGCCCGGTCCCGGTCCGGCTCGCCTGGTCCGAATTGAGAACGGTAAGGTTTAACGCAGCGAAAGCACCCGTTCCGGTCCGGCTCCTGGTTGCATGAACAGTCCCGGAGAGCATCTGCCGCGCTTTTAATGACCTGGCGCATGGTATCCGGATGCTCGCCTACTTGGCGAAGATACCCTGATCCTCCAGGGACGGCATCATAGAGGTAAAGGCTGCGGACTTTCGTCATTCCGTTCAGCTGCGCCTGGAAGATGGTCGACCGGATATGATCTACCTTCCCAGCGAAATGCCGCCTCATGCCGAGATTTATGGCTGCCACGAAGCTCTTGAGGTCGTCGTCATCTGCGTCCCCGACGACCGGGATCACTATGCGGATCGCCTCGGTGTCGAACTTGCGCATCAGGAAAACGCCAGTTTCCCAACGGTCCCGAGGCATATCCGTTTCGCGATTAACGATACAGCTTGGCGGATGTGTTCCCCGGTCATCCTCTCCCCGGAGCGGTCTCTGAAGGGCTCCGCAATGTTTGCAGATCAGGAACGGCTGAGACGGTCGTCTATCTCCAGCGATCCTCGGTCCAGGGAGAGTTGATTTCGAGCCGAAATTGAAATCTCGAAAAGTGCAGCTGGGAAGGAACTCGAATCCGAACGGGGCGCCAGTCTCTTTACTTGTAAACCAGGATGTCGCGATGTCCTCCGGTCCGTGGAACGGCATGAGGACTCGATCGAACTGACGCTGATCCCGCTGATCGCCGTCCCGGATCGCTGCCTTTTCTTCGCTGTTTACCGAAATCACCGACTTGAGCTGGACAACGTCATGCCCAGATCCACTATCCGACCACATCTCATCGCCGCATTGCGGGCAAGTGCGGCTCTCCGCTACCTCGATCCTGTTCGCGACGTGGGAACAAGCCGGGCAGAAGGTCCAGCGATCCAGATCCTCTTTCCCGATCTCGATCCGATCAATCTTCACCTGACGGCCGTTCGCGTAAAAAAACTGACCTGGCGCGAATTCTGACAAGGCGGAACTGGCCGGACGAGAGTATTCAACGTGCAAGAGCCCATCCTCGTCGCGCGGGACCGCACCGTCGTTGCGTCGCGACAGGATCGATGTCAGCTTCACCCCCTCTTCTGGGAAGGCGTAGTTCGGCAGGACCCCCTTGTCGGTGAGGAACTTGATCACCGGTACTTCGTCGATTCCGCTTCGGATCAGGCGGTTGATCTCTGTCCTGTCACGATTGATTTCTTGCTCTCGACGCAGGAACTCTTCCTCCGTGATTTCAGCGCGCCGCTTCTGGAGGCGTTTGAGCTCCTTGCTCGCCTCTTCCCGCTTATCCGCCAGCCGGGCCCGCTCAGTTGCAACCGCATCAAAAACTTCGCCGACACGCCACCCGATCGACTTTGTATCGGTCCCGGTCAGATAAGATCGGATCCGGTTCACCAGATCTGTTCGGTCCCGAACCTGCTGCGGCAGTCCGGACAGGAACCGTTCAGCAAGTTCGGATCCGGTCTCCTGGACTTGATCGAGCCATTCAATCGGGAACCCCTCTGTGGCTCCGCTGGCCCGACGTTTCAGGACATCCCGGACCTTCCCGTAATCCCCGCTCTCCTTCGAGGCTGCCACGTAGGCATCAAGGGTGAACGCGGTCACCTGACGCAGCAACACCTCCTCAGCGGCAAGGAACACACCAGGCGGGCGCACCTGACCGGACAGCATCGGTGTAGGGTCCTCCCAGAACTGGAGGTCGTGGGCGCGTGCATTTGCGAGAACCATGTTAAGCGCGTTCCCATCGCGCCGTCCGCTGCGCCCCATCCGTTGAACGTAATTGGCTTCCTCTGGGGGGACCGAGCTCAGGAGCAGGGTGGACAGGTCTCCGATATCGATCCCCATCTCCAGCGTAGGGGTGGCTGAGATTAGGTTCGGGGCCCAGCGGGTCTCTCCTTTGATGAAACCGGCTTCAACCCGCAGCCGCTCATTAGTTTCAAGGATCCCCGTGTGTTCGCGGGCGACCACGCGATGATTGCGGTCTGAAAGGAGCGCCCTGCGTAGGGCTGGCCGGTCTAGCTGGTCCGCCTCGACAAGGCTCCCATCGCAGCCGATACGGCTGCAGTGTGAACCGACCGCGACCGCGGCGTTCTTGGCCAATCCGGTTTCACGTCGTCCGCACCGGTCGCAAGTGAGCCCAATCGTAACGGTGGAGACGGTTACCCGCTCTGGTACAAGGAGCCATGCGTGCCGGTTCAGTCCCTCCGGTCCATGGACGCGGCGTACGATATCGTCCGCCTCCAGCCTGCGCATCAACATGGGGTAGATCGTGTCCGGATCAGTCCCATATCGTAAGTCAGCCGGAGCAATAGTTCGGAAGAGCCAGTCCCGGTACCAACTGCCATTCCCGGGCCGGGTGATCCGTTCAAACCCGTTCGGTGCTTGACCGAGCGTGACCGGGATTGGAGCGAGGCCTCGCCGACCGTCAGGGCTCGGGAGGGAGCTGGTCTTGCCGACCCCCATCTGGATCGCAGCCGCGTACCAGTTCAGACCGTAGCTCCCCTTGCCGGTTGCAATCGCACTCTCGAGATAGGGGTGGGCCACCGATCCTTGCCGACGCATCTGCTGTGTAACTCCGGCGAGGAGCCTAGTCAGAAGGACCGTATCGAACTCTGGCGCGCCCGGCAGTTCATTGCGCAATTCGCGTGAGAGCCGATCTGCCGAGAGGCGCAACAAGTCCACTGAGACCTCTGCTGCGACCATTCCGTTCAGCTCAAGCGTGTGGTTGAAATGCGACCGATAGCTCAGGTCGACAAAATACTCCCAGCCAAGCCGTAGACGGATGTGGTCGAGGAAGACTGGATCGGTAATTGACGTGTTGTTCTCGATCAGCTCGCGATACCGGTGCCGCCAGGTCTGTTCTTTTGGAATGAATTGCGCGGTGAAGCCGTCTGGTCCGAGCTCGGCCAGTTGCGTCCGGGGGACATCTTCGATCACCTCATGTAGGCTCATCTCGCCTGTCTCCGTGCCATGGAGGGCAGAAAAGAGGGCTTTCTGGTAGACCGAGAGGGCGTTCCGGGTCTCGGCGACTGCTGCCCGGTGGGCGGCGTCCTGAACTGAATCCGAGAACATCAGGAAACGTGGTTTCGCCTGCGGCAACTCCTCGTTCTGCGCCGAGGTGTAGAGGGTCGCGGTGATCCCAGTCGTTAGGCGTGCTGCACGCATCCCGAAAAGGAGGAGCCCACGAGCCTGGCCACAAGCAGGGCATGTCCTATCAATGCGCCCGTTTGCGTCAGTCGGGTTATAGATCCAGACTGGAGCGGCGGGCCCCGGTTCAAGCTGATTGTGATCAGCCGGTGTGAACTCGATTGTCTCAGCGTTGAGGGCGCCCTTTACAATCTGGCCTCCGGCGCCGCTCGCCTGGACCAGCCGGTCGATTGACTCGTGGTAAATTAGCCGGATCCGGCCCGCGCCGTTTTCGTCGAAAAACTCCTGATAGAGTTGCTCGAGGTCTGCATGGAGCGACTTCGATCGTGCGTCCTGCCGGCCCAGATGTGCCGTCGCCCCACACCTGTTGCAGTTAACGACCGGCAATGCCCTGCGGAGCATGTGACGATCCAGGTCGAGCGCATGGAAAAGGTCAAGCTGCGAGCGAACCCCGTCTGCTTCTAGTCGAGGCAGGGTCGTGACCATCCGGGACATCTCCCGGATCCAGAGCTGGAGCCTGACGTTGAAGAGAGGGCGTGGGCTCTCGACAGCACCTGACCGGGCCCAAGCCACCAGTGCCACCACCAGCTCGGTAAGAGCACGCATGTTCGCTTCAGGCCAGTCCCGAAGCACCCGGACCTGAGAAAGTCCAGCCGCCACCGTTTCAAGCGAAGCGGGCCCCTTGTTCTCTGCGATGATCTTCAACGTTCGCTGACACAGATGATGCTGGACCAGCCTTTTTCCGAGCTCGATCCTCCATGGAGGGTCTGCGGGATCGCCCTTATCTATAAAGGTGAGGTCTAGGTCGGCCCGCTCCGGAAAGAGGCAGGCAGCCAATCGTCGTGCTGCCTCCGGCTGATCCATCTCCGCAGCCTCGCGCAGTGCACGATGAATTTCCGATGGTTCTGGCCGGTCTAGGTACTCCGGGTCGCCGAATACCTGGTTTGGCGTCTTCCGTGTTTCCCGAACCACTGCACCAGCATCGAACGGTTCACCGAAGATTGTCTCAGCGTAGCTGCGCAGTTCTTGTGCTGCTTCATCGCCAGACCCAAGCGTAGCCGACGAGCCGACGCATATCAGGTGACCATCTGGCGTGTTCAGGCGATACTTCAGACGGCGCAGCAAAAGGGCAAGGTCCGCCCCTTGGGCCCCGTCAAACGTGTGCATTTCGTCGACTACCAAGAACCGCAAGGTTTCCGGGTCGTTCTGTGCCCAGAGCGCCTTGTCTCGACCACGCAGCAACAGATAGTCGAGCATCTTGTAGTTGGTGAGCAGGATGTCCGGCGGGTTCTTCCGCATCGTCTCGCGATGGGTGATCACGCTGTCCTTGGTCACCTCATGCGCGGGGCTCTGCGGTTCTGCGTCTGCGTAAATCCCGGCGCGCACCCCATGAAGAGACGGAATCCGGGTCAGAGCGTCCGCGATCCGGCGCGCCTGGTCGGTCGCAAGCGCATTCATCGGGTAGATCAGGATCGCCTTGATCCCGGGCTTCCCCTTGTTTTTCCGACAATGCTCCAAGATCGGCCAGAGGTAGGATTCCGTTTTGCCCGACCCGGTACCAGTCGCGACCAGTGTCGAGCGCATCGCCTCGCCACTCAGCCGGGTGAAGGCGTCCGTCTGGTGCTGGTAGGGCGCGAACTTCAGCGGCACCTCAGGGAAAGGCTGCGTCCATGTCCCGTCCGCCGCGCCGTCGATCTGCCTAAATGGCATATCGACCGATATCCACGGCCCTTTCAGGAAGTTCGCAGGTTCGGCGATGAACCGGTCCACCATCCCCTCGAAGGCGGGGCTGGTGCTGTTCAGCGTCGTGTGGACCAGTTCGCGCAGGCTGTCCTGAACATGACGGGCGAGGAGGATCGGGTTCATCTCACGCGGCCTCTTCGGGTTTCAGCCGCTCGAAATGAGCCCAGGCGCGCCGGTAGTCCTCGATCCGATCACACTTCGTGAAGGGACCGACGAAATGGCGGGTGACGGTGCGGGGGCCGCCGGGCATCGTGTCGTTGATCGCGGTGCAGGTCAGCTCCTGGGGGTTGTCGGCGAGGATCCTCTCCCAAGCAGCACGACCGGGGCTTTTGCCGCGGTCGTCCAGCCAGCCAACACCGGGTAGGCCCTTGGAATTGGTCCATACAATTCGTCCATTCTGATCGAACCAAGTTCCGCTGTCATATTGTTGCATCACCGGGAAATAGACCCGATAAATCTCCAGCATTTGCTGTAAAGATAACCCCATTGCCTGAGCGACTAGCACATCGATTTCAATCAAGGCCATGCGCCGGGCAAACTCTGTTTTCAGGGGCGCAGTGTGGTCCCAGGTCACTGGGCCCATTACGTCACCTTCAATTTCTAATCGCCTATCATTTGAGGACCATGCGAGAACATTTAGTCCGTTTGCATGTTCGTTCCAAAATCTCGAGAAATCAGGTGATAAGCATCCCAGGCGTAAGGCGCGATGTTTTGCAGTCTCCCCTGGATCTACGAATGGAAATGCCCGAAGGTCAGGCAACTGGAGGTCAGCTCGGCTTGCCGCTTTAGTACGGAAATCCATCAGAAGAGACAACCAAACGGGCTGAAGCATAACGAGCTGACTTTCGTCATCGAATGCGACGCTAATGACAGTGCTAAGATGAGGCACTTGATCTGGTATCAATGCCCCTATGAGGCTGCGTTCACTATTCAAGTTTATACGCTTTCGGAAAGCAAACCGAAAAAAATCTGTGTGATATTTCGTACTATCCCATCCACATTTACTGATAGATGATCTAAATTCATCTTTTCCAATTGACCGAACGTAATTAGTCCTCGGCAGATAATTGTCATCCAGTGAGTTTAAATCGATAACATCGTAGTCAGCTTTAGTCTTGCAGACAGAGCGCGGGGTTTTGTAGAAGAAGTTGGCGACATGTATCATTGGGCCTGATAGTATTATATCCTCTCTATTTTTGGTGAAGGACGTGTTTCGTCTGATCAGACCCGCCTTCTGCGCCGCTGTCTCACCCAAAAGCCCATTCAACTGCCACTTCTTAGATTTATCACCAAATGAGGGTTTCTCAGACATTCGCCTGATCACCTCGAGAAGTGATTTGGAGTACGGTTGTAAAAATCGCTGCTGGCCAAGGGGAACCTCGGCCTCTTCAGTTAAGCTTCCAATGGCCTGAAGCGCGTCACTAGAGATTTTAACCACTCTATCTGCATGACCCCTAGTGTCCCATTTGCCTTCACAATTTTTAATAGTTGGAATTTCTCCAGATCCATCATGTTCGTAACTTTCATCAATTTGGGAAGCTAAGAAGCAAAGCGAGATGTTTTCAAATTCAATTTGCGATCTCTGTGGGCCATAAATGTTGATACTAAAGCGCTCATCATGGGCCACTTCAGAGAAGTTTTTCGACTTTATCCTGTTGAGGAAATCAAAGTGCTTAATCAGTCTAGTATAGCATTCCTGCCGCAATCCTCCGCTGTTTGGATCGGTTAAATGGCCATCCTGGTGAAGAAGCGCAGCATTTCCCTTTGGCGATACAATTCGGAACGCTAAATCGATGAAGCACCGATAGAGATTGTTCGCGCCGCCCCCGGCGAAGGGGTTCATTACCTCAGACGAGGTCACCTCCATCGCTCCCCGGGTAGACACAAAGTCTTGAAGGAATGCCTCCACTGCCGGAACCATCCGCCCCTCGCGTCGCACGGGCAGGGCTTTCGGCAACGCCTCGGGCAGGATTTTCTTTGCATCTGATGCCGACAACCCCGCATGCAGCGGGTCGATATCCGCAAGCACCAGCCCCTCGTTCCAAGAGGGCTTGGCCCAAGGGGGGTTCCCGACGATCACATCGAACCCGCCCCGCGCCTTCATCACGTCTGCGAAGATCAGATCAAAGTGCACGAAACGCTCGCGCTCGGCTACCTCCCCCGCGGTCTTCAGCCAATCGAAACTATCGATCAGTGCCTCGACGTTTGTTTCCCGGAACAACCCCTCTTGCCGCTTGGCGGCAGCCTTGAACAGGTCACGTGCGGGCGCATCCGGTTCCAGCATGTCCAGAAAATCGGGTGCTGGATCGGCGAACTCCGAAACGCTCGGAGCGGCCAGCGCGCCGTCGGCGGTGAAGCCTCCTTCAAGGATCATAGCCATCCCCTGGAGGAACTCTGCTCGACCGGGCAGAAGGTCGGCTTTGTCGAGCGGCCAGAGCCAGAGCGCGCACCACGCGTCCATCGCGGTCTTGAGCCTCTTGTAGGGAAGCGTGTTTGTCGCGTGGTCGGCCCCGATCAGGTGGGCGTTCAAACGAGCCTTCTCGTGGAAGTCCATCCGCTTGTTCCCGGGCATGATGTTATCGGGCCACAGGGTGATCTCATCGTTCGCCGCGGTGCGGGTCTTGGCGAGATCCTCGGCGACCTGATCGAACAGCGCCTCGGCGATCCGGCTGAGCTTCTGAACCAGCTTGACTTCGTGTGGTTCTAGCTTCTTGAAGAAGCCCCCCTTCCGCCAGTCCTTGATCTGGTCTTGCGCATCCTTTGCGAACGGGGCAATCGACTTCTCCTTGTCGAAGTTCGCCATATCTTTGGCTGGGAGTAGCCACTGCCAGACGTGTCCGTCCGGCAACCGGTTGCGCCAGCCAATCTCATCCGGTTTGACATTCAACCAGAGGTCGCCCTGCGCCCTGGCGCTGAGAAGCGCGGGTGCGTATGCGGCCCGGCGCGCGCCGATCAAGGAGTTTCCGGCGTGAAGCTGGTCCCCGAACCATGGCGAAAATTCGCTCCCGTGCAGGCTGTTCAGCCAAAGAGAGATCGCCCCAAGTTCGACTGCGATCGGGTTGAGGTCGACCCCGAAGCAGTTCCGATCCGCGATATAGGCCCGGACCCGCTGCTTTTCGAGGACGATGTCCTCCTGCGGGATGGTTCGGCCTGTCTCCTTCTGCTTTCGTTCAAGGTAGAGGTCGGCGAGCTGGTTCGTTGTCTCGACGAGGAAGGCTGCAGACCCCATCGCAGGCTCGAGGATTTTGAGATCGAGAACCTCGTCGGCCGTGAGGTCTCGGCACCGCTCCATAAGTGCGTGCTTGACGAGCAGTCGGGCCAGAGGTTCCGGTGTGTAGTAGGACGCGGATTTTTCGCGGTCCCGGCCCGCCAGTCGGTAGATGAAGGTTCCTTTTGGATAGACGAGCGCCTCCGGCCCGTTGAAAACGATCTCGTCTGGGGCGAACTCGTTGATCCGAGAGCGAGGGACGAACCAGCTCGGGGCTAGCTTGTCTACCTTGTCACGGCGGAAGGCATCTTCCTGGTCAGCCTCGTCGGCATCGAACAGTTCCTCCTCGATGTCCTCGTCCGTCTCAGCCACCTCGGCCTCATCCCCGTCCTCGGTCGCCTCGTTCGACCGCCCTTTACGGGGCTTCAGTTCGATCAAGTCCGTCTTGGCGACGACCCCGGTGAAGGAGATCAGTGTCTCATAGACCGCGCCTAACTGGCCAATCCCGAGCTTAGCATATGAGATCCGGCCGGTGCTCTTTCCGTTGGACCGCAGAGAGAGTAGCCGGATCACCTGCTGGACCGCCTCGTTGCGCAGCCGCAGCCCGTTCAGAAGTGGCGTGCTCTCCGGGTCAAGCAGAGACACCTTGACTGCAGGGAGGCGCAGCCCGGTTCCCCGTTCCTCGTCAGCGAGGTCAAGGCCGGTGTAAAGAAGGTCGAGCGTCCGCTGCAGGCTCTCCCAGAGGTAGCTTCCCTCCCTGTCTGTCGTTGTCCGGAGCGGCACGGACTCGAGTTCGCGCAGCGCCTCGAGAGAGTAGCCGGTCGCGTAAATCGGATTACGCATATCGAGGAGGTTCAGGCGCGGGTTCGCCTCCGCGTAGAACAGGAACAGCAGCCGGTACATGTAGCGCAGGCACTCGCGCGACAGCTCCGGCCCGTCGATCCAAACACCGCGCCGTGACGGCTCCGGGAAGTTGGTCGGATACTTCCCGCCTGTTACCGCGATCACCTCCTGACCCAACAGCTCGATCGCGTCCCTAACGGTCCGTTTCAGTGAAGTTGTGACCGCGTTGGCGTTCCGTTGAGCCTCCTCCTCTAGCCGATCTGAGATCGGCGCACCTTGTTCCGGGACGCGAGCTTCGCGGGAGATCAGGCAGGCCATGACGGTCAGCGTGTCACGGTCAGCGCGGGTGAAGATTTCTTGGAGATCAAACCGAAGAGCGGACCGTGCTGGCCACTTCCGCTTATCGATCAAAACGATCTGCGAGAGGCCGAGGACCATTACGTGACGCGGCCCATCGGACAGCTCAAAAACACCTTCCGCAAGGATGGACTCGATGGACCGGTCAAGAAGAGCCGCCTCCCGCAAGTCCGGTGGAAGCTGGTCTGCAATGAAGCAGGCGCCGAGCGGGTCGGATGCCTCGTCTTCCAGAGCAAGGATCGGTGCCTCGATAACCCAAAGCGCGTCTCGACCGGAACCGTCTGCTGCGCGGGACACAAGCGGGATAACCGGTGCCCCGTCGAGAGCTGTAAAAGCACCTTCACGTCGCCAAGCATACCCAAGAGCAAGCAACACAGCATGATGTGCGTCACGGACCAGCTCAGCGCGCCGCAAAGGGTCCGAACTGTTCCGGACCTGGCGCAGCGCCTCGACGGTAGGGCCAGCCACGCGGGCAAGCCGCTCAACCGGATGGGCCGTCCGGTCCAAACCAGCCCAGCGGCCGGTTATGTCCTGTAGCTCTTCCTTCAGCACGTCCGACAGGGTCCCGGACGGGAAGAACTCAGCCTCGTTATCGATCCCAATCAGGTCCATCAGATCACCCCAAAAATACGGCTTTGACGTCCACGTGCGGGTTCGGGTCGGCGACCATCTTCCTGGTCCGCTCGAACCATTCCGTCCAATCGTGGAATAGCTTGTCGATTTCCTGCTCCCGCTTGCGGCGGATCGTCAGGCGTCTCTTTTCGGCGGAGGACAACTCCTGTCCACCCTCGGCAAAGTCACCGAGATCAAGAGTGAGCTGGGTCCGGAACCGCGTCTCGAGGGCGGACAGGCGGTCAAGGACTGCATCAAGGTCTCGTTGGATATCGGCTTCCCGGGCTTTCCGCAGATCGACCAGGTGCGTCTGGAACCTATCTACTGCGACCGGGATCGCCGCCTGAGCAATCGACAGGTCCTCGATTATCCGACTTGGGGTGTCCTCCGCGAGCCGGGTCCGCTCAAGGAACATGTCCACATCCTCGATCCGGACCGTTCCCTCAGGAGAACAGATCACCGCGGCCCACTGATCCACTACCGGAGCCCCATTCTCGTTAGGAACCGCTCCATGCAGGATGACAGCAACCTCTCCCTGAGGAAGACGTCCGGTAAGCGGAGCTACTGGCGCGGAATGCTCCGGAAAGAAGGTGCTGGCCCGATCCGCAAACCATTCAAGGATCGGGTGCCCATCCCAAAGATACTGCACGGTCGGCCAAGCCCGTTCCTGAGCCTTCGCGTCGCTGATGGCCTGGTTGATCACACCAGACTGGTCAGTGAGTTCGATGCGATCACCCGGACCAACGGCTTCCTCCGGCATAAAACGTCCGTCCACTGCGCCTTCGCTCGCGTATCCGAACCCATCGCGCGCTCGCATATCAGCAGGAATGGCGAGCTGGATAACTCGGTCAGCCTCATTGATCCGCGGCACTTCCGGAAAGGCGTTTTCCTCGGAACGGGACAGCCGCTCGACCATCGCACGGGCGTAAGTAAACGTGTCACGGTACAGACGGGGCGGGCCTTGATCTTTCGAGGTTAAAGCCTCGGCGGGGGCAGGTGCGGCGTAATCGCCGAAGAGAGCTGCAAACTCGTCGTCGACCGACATATGCGTCACTACCTCTGCGGCTCGCTCATCCATCTGGCGCTCGAATGCCTCCGCACCGATCCCGGCTGCGATGGCCTCGGCGACAATGACCTCCTCTCCATCCGCGTCTCCAGCGCCGAGAAAAACTGCCGGGTCTCCGACACCAGCTTGTGCCGCCTCGTCCTTGGCAACCAGCTTCTCAAGAACCCACATCTGACGCACCTTCGGGTGCGTGCTTTCCCCAACGAAGTAGCTGATCTGGGGCGGACGGTCCTGACCGTATCGGTCGATCCGTCCGTTCCGCTGCTGGAACCGCAAAAGGGACCAAGGCAAGTCGAAATGGATCAGACGGTGACACTGGAAGTGAAGGTTGAGGCCTTCGGATGCCATGTCTGAAGCGATCAGAATTCGGATCGGCGAGCGCTCTTGGCCGAATGCCTCGATCACCTCCTGCGTTTTGACGTCCGCCTCGACGCTGCCCCCATCCACCCGCGCTACCTGCTCCGGTGAAAGGTCAAGATCCTCTCGCAGCCGCTCGGCCAACCACGAAACCGTCGCAATCCGTTCCGAGAAGATCACCAGCCGGTCGCGAGGCGATTTTCCGGTCCAACGCAGCTCGCGAAGGAGTTGCAGGAGCTGCTGATACTTACTGAATGCATCTGTATCGATCGCCTCCACTCGGTCAGCCAGAGCACGCAGACGTCCGAGGTCTGCGTCAGTGCCGCGCGCGGTGCCTTTCTCGATCCCGCTTATACGCCGCTCGAGGGTCTCAAGACACGCGACGGGACTGGAGAAGATCGCCTTGGCAATTGTGGTCCGAAACAGGTCAATCGCACGCCCCCGGGTTTGCTCCTCGTCAAGATCGAGGTGCAAGTCGGCGATCGCTTGATAGGCTACTTCTTCCTCGGCGCTGAGCGGGAAGTGACGCGGAAACAGTTCCCGCTTTGGGACCTCCCGACCGATATCGGCGACGACTTCGGGCGACGACCTGAACCTGCGGACGACAAGGTCCTCGATATCAGAACGATGCAGCCTGGCTGGGTCTGGAACCCGGGTCGGGTCAAGCATCCGGATCAGGCTCGCGAAGCTCTCCTGCGAGCCGTCATGCGGGGTTGCGGTCAGGAGGAGCAAGGAGTCTGTCCGGCGAGACAAGAGCTGTGCCAGCTCCGCCCGTTGTGAGTTCGATCCAGCGGCTGACTTCCTCTCTGCCGCGTTATGCGCCTCATCAATAATAATGAGATCCCAATAGGAATTCTTGAGCGCATCCCGGATCTGTGTGTCCCGTTTTAGTGTATCGATCGAGACGATGGACCGGTCAAACTGGTCGAAGACATTGTAGTGGGCCGGGATCCGGTTCCGCATCCTTCGGATCGCCGCGCTATCGAGCCGAGAAAGTGGTATAGAGAACCTGGTCCAGAATTCCTTTTGGAACTGGGTTAGCATCGCGCGCGTCGTAACAACCAATATACGATTGGCTCGACCTCGCAGGGCGAGCTCCGAAGCAATGAGGCCCGCCTCTAGCGTCTTACCGAGACCGACGTCGTCTGCAATCAGAAGCCGTACCCGGTCCTGGGAGAGGGCCCGCTCTACCGGCAAGTGCTGGAAAGTGAGATCATCGATCGCTGCCCGGCCGAGTGTAAGTGGGCGGCGAGTTGTTGTGGGCGTCGCCTGGAAAGCAGCTGCAAGGTGCAGCTTTGTGTCGATGAGTCCGGGAGAAGCGTCCGTGACCAACTGGATTGCCGCTGGATCGAGGACGCGCGCGCCATTTTCGAGGTCCCAGACAAATCGGGCCTCTTTGTCACGAACTAGCCCTGACAAGCCTCGGCAATGAACTTCGCGATAGCCAAGCTTCAACTTCGACGTAGCCAGAACCTTCCAGGTTGCTGAGCGAAGTCTGATTACGGCGCCGGGGGTTGGGGTTGCATGTGCGATCACAGTACAAGTACCTTGTAAGTATCAATCATGCCGCAATCGAATCCTTGTTTAGCAACACAATCTGCTGGTCCTGCGGCTGCCGCGCAGCAGGATCGGTATCAAGGCCCAGCCTCTTTAAAGCATAGTAAAGCAAGGCTTTGCGAACCGGAATGACGACCCGACCATTTTGCATGCCGTAGTCAAGTTCAATAACGCGCTTTTGATTTAGGCTAAGCTCCGGATGCGGCCCGACCTCAAGTTCAATGATATCGTGCCACGCCGTGTCTTTGGCAGCCTGAGCGTCCGCTGGGCGACTTTGCTTGGTTTCCGAGATGCGGGACAAAACGAAGTCTTTGAACTGGCCGCTTTGCTCGCAAAACGCGCGTGCATGCCAGCGGAAGCCATCAAATCCGAGGGCGTGAGGAATAATCCATCGCGATTGTGGTTCTGGTGAGGACATCGACTGGTAGCAAATTTCGACCGCCTCGTGACGACGAATGGCAGTTACGATCGTACGAAGAACTGTCGGAAGCACGCCTCGGGCCGGGAAAGTAATGCTCCCGAAATCCGGGATGTTTCCTATCCATGCCTCATGTTTATCGAGGAGGCCATCCGACAGCGAACGCACATGCGACAGGTAGAGGCTGGCATCGGGCTTCAGAAAAAGCGGTTTGAATGCTGATGTCCGGACATAGGTTCGGGCACTTTTGTCGTAACACATATTGTCCGGTGCCAGGCCCAGGTAACGGTTCAAGTCCGTAGACGCCTGATTGACCGACACGTTGAAGGTGTCGATGATATCCCCGCGATTGACGTAGCCTTCCCAGAAAAGCCTGAATTCGATGAACTCGAGTTTGCGCTCGACACCCCATCTCAAATTCGGTTTCTCGTCCATGGCCAATCCCTTCGCCTGCAAATCAATTTTTGGACCCGTCCAGAAAGTTGGCTCTCAAACCGTCTAACTGGGAACAGTGTCACCAGCAATCGGCATGTTCGCACCAAGACCATCAAGCGTGGCCAATCGGGATTCCCGGCCGGTCTGTGATGCTTGATGCTCGGTCCGCAATCAGATCATATCCTTATCGATCATCCGAAAGGTCTGAACAGGGAGCGGCGGAATGTCGTCTATCTCCGATGGGAGCCGCAATTCGTGAAGCTCGGTGACGTCACGAGTCAATCCGTAGGCGAGAAGGAGACGCGACTGATCTCCTCTCTCTCGAAGGATTTTCGATGGCGGAGCTGGCCGCTTCAACGGGATGGCTCCAAGCACCTGGTCTTGAGGAAGCAAGTTTATATAGCGGGTGTGGAGGTCGGTGTCGCACCCGCCTCCGGTAATCACCAACTGGACCGGCCTCCGCCGGCGACCTGGCTTGAACAGGCTTGGCGCTCGGGTGTCGGCCTTAGCCTTCCCATATACTTCTTCGAAAAGGTAATCGCATGCCCGGGTGAAGGTGGTGTCATCGACCCCAGCAGATCGGGCAACCTCGAGAGCACCTGCTCCGAACAGATCAACGCCCGCTGTGAACACTGACGCCCTGAGCTGAGCCTGCAAATTGAACGAGACGATATCCAGCGTCGATGCGCCCACATCTATCAGGATATGGGCGCCGTGCTGAACCATGGGGTCTGCTGCATATCCAGCGATCGCTGCTGTCAGTTCAGGCACAAGCTGCAAGTAGGGAGGCAGGGTGGACGGCGCAGCCGCCAGCTCTAGCCTCAATACCTGCAGGTTCAACGAGCTAACTTTCGGTGCCAGCGCATAGGCTGCTGTGACCAGGCGGGAAAACTCCGTGAAAGCTCTCTTGTCATCACGAACAGCCACCGGAATTCCGATGTTGATGAGCACGAAATGATCCGCGCCGACCGGGTTCAGGGGCTGCTCAAGAGCGTAGGCCCCGACCATATAGGCGAACTGCAGAGCCAGAAATGCCGTTGCTGCTTCAGCTCTGGTAACCTGAGATACCTGAGGCATAGGGTTCGAGCCCTGGCCGGCAATCAACCCTGTTTTGAACCCGTCGAGCGCGATGGCACCATCCATCGGATACAGCGAGAATTCCTCGTTTCCTGGGTCATACCAGATGACGCTCTGCCACAGGCCAGGATGCTGCGCGGATCGAAGTTCATCTGGTACAGGTATCACGGCCACCGGATCGTCAGCCACATAAGGCTGGCGGTAGGCTACCTTGAGAGAGCTTGTGCCAAAATCGAAGCCGATGATATAACCGTCTTCGTCTGGTTCTGGACGATCCCGCAAGATGCCGGATCCAGCAGCAACGGCGCGGTCAATAATGGCTTTGCTCGCATTGGAAATCGAATGCGGTCGCTCCTCGACCGAAGGCGTGGAACCGCCGACCAGCGCCCGCACACGATCCGCAGCGGATTTTCGCAACTTCGCGGGATCGTCGGCCACGGCAGGCTTGGGCTTTTGCGCAGGTGCTGGCCGAGCAACCGGTTTGGCGGCTTCGACAGGTTTGTGGGGCCTTGGAGGCGCGGCCCGCTGCAATCCGTCCGCTGCGCCTTTCTTGGCTTCGCCCGGTAACGGAGTGTTCAGGCGTGCCAAGGCTGCCGCCGTCAATTTTGGCTTGGGACCTATCGGCTTTTGAACCGGCCTTGCGGGTTGCGAAGCAGCGCGCCGTTTCTCTTCGGCCTCTTGCTGACGTCTGGCTTCAGCAGCTGCGGCTTCAGATTTGACCAACGTGCGCTTCAGATCCACAAGCGCGGACCCGAGATCACCGAGTCTAGCCTTCGGGAAGCGGTGATTGCGGCTCATCGGATCAGCGCGCCACTTCAATGATCGCCACGCCAACGAGTTGCGGCTGTGCAATCTCGAAGGCGTCTTCCTTGACCTTCAGATCGTCCAGTTTGACGTCCATCCGGGCAAGAAATTTATCGAGTTTGCCTTGGAGCATCTTGGCAGATCGCAGTTTCTTGTCCTTCTGTTGGACATCGCCGCCTGACAGTTCCAGATCGAGGATCCTGGATTTCATGTCGGTGCGTTTTCGTTCCCGGTGTTCCTGGACCAGTGCAATTTGGGTTTCGATCTGGTCATAATGCCGAGCCGCTTCAGCATTCTCGAAATCGTCCCGAGCGTTGGCAATGAGCGGGATGATCCTGTTTTCGACAGCATCGATCGCGCTGTTCAGTTCCGCCGGAGCAAGTGCCGAGAGGCTGGGATCAGAGGTCAGGGCCTGAATGAGCAGCTTTTCGGCATCGTCAGGTCCGACAACCTCGCCCGTCAGGATTTCGGATGCGAGATAAAACAGCTTGTCGACGGGAACGAGGCCATCGATCGACCAGCGTTCTACCACGACTGCGTATCGCCCCTGCTTCAGACCGCCGGCTTCCTGTCGGGAAATCTTAAGCGATGTGACAGGCCTAATGGCGAGACCGGCGAGGCGGCGTTGGCGGATCTCGGATGCAAACCGTGCCAACGGGTGTGTCATGGGTACGGTATCGATCGCGCGAAAGCGGCCCGGGTCTGGATTGCTGCCGAATACGACACGGACACCAGATCCAGCATCTCTTCTGAAGCGCGTCGGGTAACGCTTGGCCGAACTGTCCAGAAACCGTGCGAATTCTGCCTGTGCGCGCGAGGACAGACGCGCTTCATAGATTTCCACCGACGCGCCCGGCACCCGATCAAATCTGGTGTCGGGGAAATTCTCCACGAGCGTGCTGACGATGTAGTCCCGAAGGTCGCTGCTCGAGAGCATTTTGTGAGGTGCGTTGGCCTCCTTGATGCGGTTGAGGATGTTTTCTCCGTGGGCGATGAGCCCAGGCGCCTCACGCTCCAGTTGATCCGCCTGCTGCTTGCGGGCTTCGGCCGCTTGGGTCGCGCGGTCGATCTCTGCTGCTCGCTCAGCGAGACTCAGCGTCGGGTCAGACAGGATGATGTCGAGATCCTTGACGATCTCGCCCAGAATCGGCTCGAAATCGCCTAGGGCGTATCGAATGATGTCGAGGCGCTGATAGAGGCGATCATAGACGATCTCCTCGATGGTATTGCTGGCAATAAGATTGATGATGTCCACGGATTCTGACTGCTGACCAATACGATCGACGCGGCCGATCCGCTGTTCAACTTTCATGGGATTCCAGGGCAGATCCCAATTGAGCACGATGCGGCAGAATTGCAGGTCAAGACCTTCGCCGCCGACTTCTGAGGTCAGGAGCACGGTGCCGCCTGGCGCATCCGCGAACCTTTCAACAGTCTGCTGGCGGTCCTCTTTGATCCCGCCGTGGAGCTCCACGACATTAATCCCCTGGGATTCCAATCGCCCCTTGAGATAGCTGATGACGCGCCTGAAGCTTGAAAAGACTATCAGCTTCTGGTCGCCATCTGCAGACCTGAGGTCTTTGATCGCAGCGCTCAGCCTCTCGAACTTGGTATCGTTCCGTTCCAGCTCAGCAAGGACCGTGCGGTCATTGCAGATTTCGCCAAGAGCACTGACAAGCGGACCTGGGACCGATTTCGGCGCGTCGTCGTCATCTTCATCCAGCGAAAGATTGCCGGTCTTCTCCCCCCAATGGCGATAAGCCGACGCCAGGCTGGACGCCAGAAGACGCTGAGTCTGAGCTAGCAGGAACCGTTCATTGAGATCCCGGTCATAGGCGTAACGCTCGATCGCATGCGTAATTCGATCATAGAATTTGCGTTCGTCCGCTGACATTTCCCAAGGAATGGTCTTGGGCCGCCGCTCGACCTTGAACTCAGCCACGTCCCGGCGTCGTGTTCGGTTCACAATCGAACCAAGCAGCGACATCTCCTCTAGCCGGGCGGCCAAACGCACCCTGGTTTCAGGGGTATCTTCTACGCCAGACTTCAGTTCAGCGCGTAGCCGCTTGAGACGCCCCCCGGTTTTGAGAATCCGCCCAGGCGGCAGCTCATCTATTAATTTTGCCACTGAGGCGATGGGAACACCCGGATTTCTGGCTGCTTCGCAGGCGGCGACCAGAGGCGCGTTTTCATCCTGCAAGATTGCAAACTGCCATTCGTTTTCAAACGTGTCCGGATCAAGCAGTTTCAGCAGCACCCGCAGGTCGTTCGAGCGCAAGTTGATGGGGGTGGCGGATAACAAAAGGCTATAGTCTGCAGCCTCGGTGACCAGCTGTCCGAGCTTATGATTGGCAGTATCGGCATTTCGCATGTGGTGGGCTTCATCGAAGATCACCAGGTCGAACAGCTCGTCATCTCGTTCATCGGCTAGGTAGCGAGCCAGTTGCCCCCTCGCGGACTGGTCAGGCTCCACATCGTCATTCCATTTCGCTGGAGGCCGCAGCGACGAAAGTGACGCGATGGCGGCGAAGCCCTGCTTGCGCTCTGCATCGTCGCGCAGCAGGTCCATCAGCTCCGCCGCATTGCATGCCTTGGCTTCCACGTTGAACTTTGAGCGCAGCTCAGCCCGCCATTTTTCCACGAGGGGCTTGGGACAAACCACCAACAGCCGCCGAGCGTCGAAGCGGGCAACCAGTTCGGTCCAGATCAGTCCTGCTTCAATGGTCTTACCCAGACCGACTTCGTCCGCAATCAAAAGCCCTCGCGCCGGAGCGTTGAGCAGCTTCAACAGGGGTTTGAACTGATATGCATGAAACTGGGTATTGGTGGCACCCATGGCGTAGATCATGTCTGCTAGCTTGCCGGTCATCCTCAGGTGATTGATAGTACGCCGCAGATCAATCGGTGAGGAAAGCTTGCCATTGCGAAGATCCTCGACTGCGTCGACCTCTGCCTCCACGCGTTCAAGCTGGCTGGCTGGGCGGCGCGCTCGACCGGTAGGGAATTCCACCTCTATCATGAGGCGACCGGTCATTTCCTGCGGGGGCGTGTCCGTAACGACTCCCACTGCGGAGGGATCGCGCTTAAGGCGCACTCGTTCTCCAGCCTTGAAGTTCATCGGTTCAAGCGCCCCCCGCTCACATATCAACAGCGCAGATGCGAATCAGTTAATTGACCCGCACAGAAAGTTGACGCACGAATTATCTAACTGGGAAGACCGAAAGCAGCAACCGGCTTGTTTCCGGGCCCTTACGTGGGAGATCGGCTCAGGAGGGCGACGGCTTCTTTTGGACATTGCCAGCCTAGATGCTGATGGTCGTGAACGCCTGATCACGAATACCAAGCCAGTGGATTTTCGATATGGCCGCAGGACCTGCGGGGAACGTCTCAGCCAGTTTGGCAGATTTCAGCAATTGCTCCGACCTTATTCAGGTAGCCGCGCAAGCGCTCTTCGGTCCGCCTACGCGGCCGCCTTCCAGATTTCAGATCGGCTACCAGCCTTGGGTCTCCAACTGCCAACCTCCCAAAGGTGCTCGGCGACGTCCGTGTTTGCTCCAGATATGCCTCGATCTGCTCCAGTAGCTCCATCACCGTCGACTCGCTTTAGGCTTGCGTTCTTGTTATGTTCTTACTAGGAAGGCTTCCTAGAGTCTAGGATGGATTTTCCTAGGTGCCCGCGATAGGACTGGTAGTCATGGACGACGCACGGAGAGCCCTGGATGAACTGATCCAGCAACGAGGCGTGAACTATTCCTCGGTTTCGCGCTTGCTGGGGCGCAATGCCGCTTACATCCAGCAGTATATTCGGCGCGGCAGCCCGCGGCAGCTGGACGAGCAGGATCGCTCGGTTCTGGCGCGATTTTTCGGGGTCGATGAGAAGGTTCTTGGAGCCCCTCCCCGCCGTTCAGGCCCGGTCGTCGAACTGGTCCATGTGCCTTTGCTCAATGTCGAGGCATCAGCCGGCCACGGCGCTCTGGCCGAAATGGAAGCCAAATCCGCGCAGTTTGGCTTCGACGAGAAGTGGCTGCGGCGACTGACCGCGAGCAAGGCAGCGAGCCTGTCGATCATCGCCGTGCATGGCGACTCCATGGAGCCCACGCTTCATGATGGCGACGAAGTTATGGTCGATCTCGGGGACGGCCAGGCGCGGCTTAGAGACGGGATCTATGTCCTGCGGATGGACGATATGCTGAGCGTAAAGCGCATTGCGCTCGAACCACAGGGCAAGCGCGCGTCGGTCCTGAGCGACAACCCGGCCTATCCAAGCTGGCGCGGCCTCGAGAAACGCACGCTCAATATCGTCGGACGGGTTCTCTGGTTCGGACGGGCGCTCTGAGGTGGTCTTCTGATGCTTGCCCTTCTTGCCGCTTCGATCGTCGCTTCCGGGCAGACCTTTACCTGCACGCCCACTCATGTCTGGGATGGTGATGGTCCGGTCTGGTGTGCAGAAGGCCCTCACCTTCGGATCG
>FSSH01000370.1_pt1 | contig 26290 bp, 19 predicted proteins | sample 1166101 | NCBI WGS metagenome assembly FSSH01 (sample SAMEA32972668, study PRJEB13176) | freshwater metagenome | biome: Drinking water system; feature: Biomass in drinking water that filtered by 0.45 um membrane; material: drinking water | place: USA | collected 2012-12-20 | depth 0 m
GACGAAACCCGCTCGATGCGCAGCAAGGAAGAAGCCAACGACTACCGTTACTTCCCCGACCCCGATCTGTTACCGGTGTTGATCGAAGACAGTTTGAAGGACGAAATCCGTGCGACCCTGCCGGAGTTGCCGGATGCCAAGAAGCAGCGTTTCATCGATCAATATGCCCTGGACAACGAAAGCGCCACCACCTTAACTTCATCCCGCGAACTGGCCGACTTTTACGAAACCGTCGTTAAGCAATCCGGCGGCGAAGCCAAACTGGCCGGCAACTGGCTGACCGGTGACGTTCTAGGCGCGTTGAACAAAGCCGGCTTGGAAATCAGCGATTGCCCGGTCAGCGCCGAACGTCTAGCCGGTCTGATCAAACGTATCGCCGACAACACCATCTCCGGCAAAACCGCCAAACAGGTCTTCGACAAACTCTGGAACGGCAGCGATAGCGCCGACGAGATCATCGAAAAAGAGGGCTTAGTGCAAATCACCGACATGAGCGCCATTGAGGCTATCGTCGATAAAGTGATCGCCGCCAACCCCGTGCCCGTTGAACAATACCGGGCCGGCAAGGACAAAGCCCTGATGGCGCTGGTCGGCCAAATCATGAAAGAAACCCAAGGCAAGGCCAATCCAGGCGAAGTGAACAAGATGTTGATCGCTAAGCTGAAAAGCTAGGTCTGTCACCTGCCAATCACTGGATCGTCATCCCCGCGTATACGGGGATGACGATATTGACGCCGAAAAGCTTAGGTCTTTCCGATATTCGAACTCGGCACGTATAGAATTTCCGGCAACACTACTTCCCAACGCTCGCATCGCAGATTCTCAGAGTCCCCCGCTGCCTTATGCCTAACCGAAATCGCGGCAACCCATATCTTGAGGATCCTGCCTTTTGGCGGCGTAAAGGCCTGTGCCATCCGAGTCACAGCCACGCCATTTAAATCGGCTAATTCCCAACCGATTTGGCCGTCGCTTCTGGCCCGCAAAATCAATTCGCTACCCACATCCAACGCGGCAATCGCCCGGTGAATCGGCTTGTCGGTAGAGAAATAGCCGGGCCACGACAACACGACTTGCCCCAAATCGGCCAGCCATGTGCGTTGCTCTAATTGCTGAAAACCCGCTGTATATTGCGGTTGGGTTTTGACGCAAAGCATCTCGCAATCCTTAATAAAAGCGTGCTTTCCGCCCTGCTTGGCGCACAAAGTCAGGGTTTTCCTGGCGCGAGTCATCGCCACATAAAACAGCCGCCGCTCTTCATCGCGGGCTTGCTGCCAGCCACCGCCATCCAGAATCAACACATGATCGAATTCCAAACCTTTGGCACGATGCGCCGTCAATAACAGTAGCGGCGCATGCCGGCTATCGTTTTCCCCGGACTGGCTGCCGGAACCGAATTCGTAGAGTGCGTCAACAAGGTTACTAACCACCAGTTGGTAATCCGGCACGGCGGATTCAGACTCGATAATGAATTGCGCCAGCATGGCGCGATAAGGATGGTCGATCAGCTCATTGACGTTTTGCCGATAGCGGCGTTTAAACCAGCGCGACAAAACTCCCCAGCGCATTAGTACCCTTGAATTGCGGGCTTTTCGTCGCTGCTTGTTCAATAAGGCCAGCAAGCCATCGCCTTCCCGCGTGTTGTGCAAATTCAGTAAATAATCGTCGCGCAGCAAACGCACCGGAATCCCCTGCAACCGGCACAGTTCCGCCATCGGCTCCAGTGTATCCCAATGTCTGGCAATCACCGCAAACCGACCCCAATAACTGACTTGACCCGCATTTGCCAAGCTGTTCAGCCGCAACAGTTCGACCAATGCCACCTGGACTTCACCATGCAGCAGCGCCGGCGTTTCCAGAATATGCACGCGGCCTTGAGTCAAACTATCCATCTCGGCAAATTCGCCGCCCTCCGCCGCCTCGCGGCGGGCGTGATTAATTTGGATTGCATGCTGGGTTTTCATCCGCTCCCGCGCCGGCGCAATTACCCGGTTCGCGCAATAGATGATCTGTGCCGTGGAGCGGTAATTTTCGATCAGGTAGTAGGTTTTGGCCTGATAATCCACGGCAAACTGTTTGATGAAACGCACATTCGCGCCACCAAACGCGTAAATATTCTGATCGTCGTCGCCCACCGCCAACAGCGACAGTTTGTCTTCCTCGCTGTTGATAACTCTGCCGGCCAGCGCGCTGATTAGCTCGTAATGCTCGGCGTTGATGTCCTGATATTCGTCAACCAATAAATAACGCAAACCGGACAGCAAGCGGTCACGTTGGATGCCCGGCCCAAGTTCGTCGCCCTGCTCCGCTTGTTTTAACAGCGCGGTGGCGTTTTTGATCACCGCTGAAAAATCAACGCTCTCACCATGTTCGGCAGCCACCGCATAACTGGTGCCGGTCAAGCGCATTGCCAAGCCGTGCAAGGTTTGCACGGTGACGCCGGCAGCATCCGCGCCGATCAAAGCCCACAAGCGTTTGCGGATTTCGAGCGCCGCCGAGCGGTTGTAACTTAATACCATAATGTCTTCCGGCAATACCATGCATTCGCGTAGCAGCCAGGCCACCCGATGTACGATGACCTTGGTTTTGCCGGAACCGGGGCCGGCCAGCACCAACTGACTACCCTCAGGCGTCGCGGCGACGATGGCCTGTTGCTCGGGATTTTGCAGATCGGTGAGAATGCGCCGGTGCGCGGCTTCGGTGGTGGCCATTTCCAGAATATCCTGGCGGCCGGCAAAATAGCGGCGCACGAATTCGGGTCTGTCCATGGCAAAGTAATCGACGATAAACGCCATCGCCGCCTGAATCTTGCCCAACGCCAGCCGGGCGTATTCCGCCATCACATGCACCTGGATAATCTTGTCCTTGTAGTGCAAAGCCAGTTCGGCGTAATCGGATTTTTTAAACTGTCGGCGCCGGGCTTCGGCATTGAGTTGGATGCTCATCGCCGCCCGAAATACTGCCTTGCCTCGCGCCAGATGCAACACCTCGTTGCTGTCCAAATAGATTAGCGCTGCTGCCAAAGCCACCTGCCAATCACGCACCTCCATATCCTGCAAGGTCAGATCGGCTTGCAGGGCCGCTTCCAAATCGCCTTGTTTACAGGTAACCAGCAGATTATTGCCTTGGCGTTGCGCCAGAAAACAATTCAGCAGCGCCTGAGCCAGCCGCATGCGCTTACGACGAATCAGGTCGATGTCCTGCCAGCTACGCAGCAATTTGAGATAGCGGTTATCCTGACCGGCCGGACGCAACGCAAAAAAACCGCGCAGGCCAGTACCATCGCCAAAGGCTTCGGCAAACGATTTCATCAAGCGGGTCAATTTGTCCGGGGTCAGCTCCACGCCGGCATCGCGGCGCAAGGTGTCACACAGCCGCCGCACATTCAAAATCTGCCACTGCTCCCTATCCGCATCCGGCGCCGCCTCGCGCAGACTGGCAATCAATGTATCTTCCAGCTTGTGCAAGTCTGCCAGCCGGTCTGCCGTGTCGGGATCGCGGTAAAGGGTCACGCCGATTTCGGTATCGTTGGACACCAGTTTAAAGCGGTCCAACTCGCGCAACATACCCTGTACTTCGTGGGAGTTTCTGCCAGTGGCCAGCATCAGGTCGTCGGTGCTGATGCCTTCATCATCTTCGCTATAAAATAACTGCGACAACAACGCGATGTAAGGTTCGATGTCGGCATTCGGCCCCAGCTTTTTCTGCAACAACACGCGGGCTTCTTCGATACTGGCAACCTGCAAGCTGCCGGGAAACACGCGGGTATGATTTTCCTGGCGTTCCAGCAAGCGCGCTTCTTCCAGCCAAGCCACGGCGATGCGGACTTTGGTGTCGGCATCGGCGGCGTCGGGATCGATGCCATGTTTGTCCGGAATTTCCAGCAGGATTTCGCCGCTGGTGACTACCACCGAACCTTCGCTACGGTCTTTACGCTCGATGCTGCGCAGCGCTTTTAAAATCGCGGAAATATCGTGTTGCGTCAGCTTGGAATTACGCAGCAAGCGAAACTGCACATCCAAATCGGTATCGTCATATAGCAACACACAACGCGCTGGGTCTTGATCACGACCGGCCCGACCCGCTTCCTGCAAATAGTTTTCCAGCGAGCCCGGCGTGTCCAAATGAATCACTAAGCGTACGTCGGCTTTATCCACGCCCATGCCAAACGCATTGGTGGCGGCGATCACCCGCAGTTCGCCGGCGATAAAGGCTTCCTGCACTTGGCGCTTTTGCTCGGGCTGCATACCGCCGTGGAAATAGCCGCAATCCACACCGGCCTGTTTCAAAAAATCGGCCATTTCTTCCACTGTTTTCTGCCGGGCGCAAAACACGATGGCACCGCCCTCGTCCCGCAAGCTTTGTTCCAGCAAGCGCAGCACTTCCGGGTATTTAGCTTGCGCCGGCACCGCATGCACTTCGTACAGCAGGTTTTCGCGGCTAACGCCGCCGGTCAAACAGGCCAGCGTAATGCCCAGGCGCTTGCGAAAATGTTCGCCTATGTCTTGCACGACGTCCGGTTTAGCGGTGGCGGTAAAACAAAACACCGGCGACGGCTTGTCCTTTTGTCGAGTCTTGATAAAACGCGACACGTATAAATAATCCGGGCGAAAATCGTGGCCCCATTTGGACAGGCAATGCGCCTCGTCGAATACCCAGGCACCGACTTCGCGATGCTGTAAAGCCTTGCCAAATGCACTGCTGCGAAATTGTTCCGGCGCGACAAAGATCAAACCCAAATCACCCAGCCGCAACTTATCCAGCATCACCTGCCGTTCCAGCGGATTCAGCAAACTGTTGATGTAACCGGCACAGGTGATGCCGCGCGCTTCCAGGTTATCCACCTGATCCTTCATCAGGGATTGCAGCGGCGAGATAATCACCGTCAGGCTGCCGTTGCGATAAAAACGCGCCAGCGCCGGCAATTGATAACACAAGGATTTGCCGCCGCCAGTTGGCAGAATCGCCAGGGTCGGCGTGCCGGCAAAGCCGTGTTCGACGATGACTTGCTGTAAGGACCGACCATCCTCGGTAGTGGGCGTCTGGCGGAATTGCGTGATGCCAGGAAAATAGCGCGGCAACAATTGCGACAGATCATGCTGCTCCCGACACCAGTCGCACTCGGCATCGCCACAAGGCACATCGCGCAAGGTCGCGATTAACTCCCGCGTTTTCGGGAAGGACAAACTCACCCAGGGCGGTAACACCGAATTGCCGCCCGCTACTCGCAGCCAAGCTAGCACATAAGCCAAAGACTTATGCCAAGCAGGATCGGGTAAATATTGATTGACGATATGTTGCTGCCCGGCGCGGCAGGCCTTACCCTCGGTAGCGCGTCGCCAGGCTGCTTGGGCATCAGGCAAGGAAGGCCGCAATGCCGCGCGCAAGCTGGCAAAAAAATTCGCCACGCCCTTACCGTTTTCCGGCGCCAATAAAAAATGCAGACACAGCGCTTCGTCAGGATGCTCGGCCACCCGCTGCCGCAAGGCCTCGGCCTGATCCAGAAACAGCTCGTAAGCCAGTTCCGCGTCCCGAACCGGATCGTTGCGAGTGGTGGTACAAAGTTTGTAGTCCTTCACCAAGCGGTGATAGGGATTTTGCGGAAAAGCCACCGGCGACAGTTCCAGCGTATCGACCAAGGGCAAACGATGCAGCGCCAAATCCGGATGCAATACCGATAGAGCCGGTTGATCGAAGGCAATCACGTTATGCCCCAACACAAACGCCGCGCCTTCGCTGATCTGATCCAGCTTTTGCCGCAAGTCGGCAGCTTTACCTGATAAGCGCAAGCAGGCATCGGTGTCCGGGCGATACGCACCAATCTCCCGCAGCTTTAAGCTATCCTGCCTCGCGGTTTCTATGTCTATGCAAAGGCACTTGGCTCGGGTTCTGTCGGAGGGTTGAGCCATTATGTGAAGGGAGTGAAAGGCACGTAAATTATGTTCGGAACGGATAGTGATTGCTTATGCAAATACTAATTAAGCTCTTCGACGCGTTCGGCAAACGGCATAATGATGATTGCCGTGCTTAGGAGCCCGCTAGCGCTTAACCCTATTGAAACAACCTGGTATTGCCTAGCTGCTAGCGGACAGTTTAAGTCAAATTTCCTCCGGCTCGATCAGGAGATTTTCCCGTAAATAGCTATCGGCATACTGGTTTTCGTCATTTCAAGCATGCCGGGCAACTCGCTTAGCAAAGACTTTTCATCAAAAATTGCCGTAGCGATTCATATCTAGCCAACCGGCCTCTAATCCGCGATGTTGGCGATGCTGTTGATTGAACCAGTCTGATAGTTGCCAAATATCCGGATTGGTACGGCGCAAGCCAAATTGCTGATACAGCCCCGCGAAGTCAGTTTGATTTTTGGCCTTTGCCACGGTCTGCACAAACTCGCCCAACCGGTTTTCATCGACGCTAAAGAAAAAATTGGGATAGCTGCCAACAAACCCGGGTACCACCGTCAAAGTATCTTTTTCAAACAAGCGGTTGTCTTCATAAAACAGCAGCCTGGAAATGTTGCTGTAGGCGCGGTTAGCCAGCAGCGTATAAACCAAGTCCTGTTGCGGCGCAGCCATCTTCACTTTTATCAGCGACATTTCTGGAAGATATTGCAGCGTTGTGCCGCTAAGTTTGGCCAATTGTTGCATCTGCTGATCGACCGCTTGTTGTGCCGGGTTAGTACCGGTGCGGATGCAGTTTTCGCTGGGACAATCATTGATGGTGTCTGGGTTCCCGGCGACTTTCCCCAATCGCCCGCGAATCAAGTCGAAAAACTCTTGCTTGGGGTCATTGGTTTGGAAATTGACCAAAGTTTCGTGGCGGATGTTAAACGTGGGTATTACCGAGCGAAAGCCAATGGAACCTTGATACCAACTATCATGAATGGCTTGGCGCTGCGCGGCGGGCATGAAGCGTAAGAAATTGTTCTCGCCGTCCTGCCGCAGCAGGTCCATGTAGGTCCGACTAGCCAATTGGTGTCCCGCCGAGCCGAAGACGTTGAAGCCTGCAACCAGTAAGTAGTGCAGTCGCTCCAAGATCGGGTAATCCACCACCCAGGCCGTGAGCGGCTTCTTGCCGATCAGGCCTGGCATCACCGTCGCGCTATCCTGATGCCGAAAAATCGTCAGCGCCGCATTGGGGTTTTCGGCATCGCCATCCCAAATGTTTTCCAAACCAAAGCCCTCGCCCGGCGGCAGGATCTGATGCAGATACTCATTTTTTTTGGCCATGTAGGCGCGGCCATACTCATCGAACTTGCTCCAGCCCCATAAACCGATGTCGTCCGATTCCTCACCCGGCAGACCCAGAATGATGTGATTTTCAGCCAAGGCTTGATTGATTTGTTCCGGGTTGCCACGGCCTGGCTGGAAGAAAAACACCCAAAAACGGTCGCGAATGCTGCTGGTTGCCCCTTCACCACGACAAACCGGGCCCTTGATGAAGCCGGAAACAAAATAATTAGCATCATCCAACAGGAAGCGGTAACGGGCATCCAATGGCAGTTCGCGAAACGCCAAAAAGGGATTGGCCGCGACCGTGGTCTGATAGGACGGTAATGCCGTCACCGGATAATCAGGTTCTAGGAATAAGGCCTGGAAACGGCGCATTTTTGCGTCGCTCAATTCATAGACAAAATGATTTTTATCGACGATGGTCTCGGTGACGGGTTTCAAGCGGTAATAAAGCGCGGGACCGGGGTCGTCGTAGGGACGTAGGCTATTAATTTCGACAATCGCTTGCCCGCTGGGCGTTTTGGAACGCACCCATTGAAAAAACTCGCCATCAGGGTGACCTTTAAAATGCATGTGGCCGATGAACAAATGCTCGTAGATATACCGAAACACCAGGCGCTGTTTGTCTGTGCTGCCGTTGAAAAAATACTCCCATTTCGCAACGGCTTGTTCGGCTTGTACCGACAAGGGTGGGAGCGCTTCAACCTTGGCGCCTTCTGTTAACCATTGCTGCAGAATGACGTCCTCCGTTGGTGTGAGGCCCGGCAAGGCGTAAGGCATGCCCCATTGCGGGTGCTCACGGCGATATTGCGGAAACTCGTCTATCGTCGGACATTGGCTGTCTCGGTCGACGCGCAGGTCGAAGCGTTCGTCGAGCGTGCCGCTGGTCGGCAGCGGATAGGAACGTTTGAGTTGCAGTAACTTAGCCAACAGCGAGTTATCCAGATTGGCGACCGGCGACTCTAAACGTTCGTTTAATACCGGATGAAAGCCCTTGGCACGCCACTGCTCGCTGTTACTCGCATCAGCAAACAAGCGTGTGGGATTGACCGCGCCCAACCGAGCAAAGTCGTAGACTTTTTGCTTGCTCCCGCCGCGATCGATGCCGTCTATCGAGCCCAGTTTCAATTGGCACGGCGCATCGTAACAGCCGTGACACACCACGCAACGGGAATCGAGAATGGGTTTAACTTGCTGGGCAAATGACAAGCCACCGCTTGAATTTACTTGCTCTTGGGAACTGACAATTCGGGGTTTCGGTGCTGCGGGACCGTATAATTTAGCGAAGTCAGGCGACTGATAGATGACTGAGGCGCAACTGCAAACGAGCAGCAGGAGAGCAAAAAAAACAAACGTCTTCATCGAATGGGTCTCTACAGGTCAATACGTGTCAGCTGGCAAAATCAGTTGCATCGTAGCAGAGGAATCGGCATGTAGAAAGAATGCCTGCCCAGAGGGTTTAACGCAAAGCGAGGCTTACTTGGCGTAGAAAATTGGCTAAACCTAGATTTGGTTTTGGGATGTTGAATTGAGTTGCCCGCATGCTGCCAATACGTCATCACCCTTAACACCCCTGATTAAAGTAGGAATATTAAAATCATCCAGCACCTCTTTAAAACGTTCTACTTTCCCCCAATCAGGAGAGATATAGCGTGACCCTGGAAATGAATTAAAAGGAATCCAATTTATGTATGCACTTTTGCCAGACAACACTATCCCTAATTTTTCAGCATCCTTTTCAGAGTCGTTAAAGTAATATGCCGTCTTGTTCAGCTACTGCCTTTTGATTAGGCCTTTGTCATTTGAAGTTGCTTTGAATTAAGTAGAATTTTGTACTGGGTTAAGCAATTAACCCAGTACCAATAAATAATTTAAACCTTGCACTTCGGTTTTGCATCCCCCCGCTTAAACACCGATAGCTCCAATCTCCTGGTAAGCGTGGTTTAACCAAATTTTAACGCGTTGCCGTTCCAGCAAGCCCAACCCGTTCAGACTATCTGCGTCTTTATTTTTGGCCGCCCAAAAACTGTAGCTATGACTGTCAATCTTAGTCATTAACGGTGCATGCAGGCGTTTCAAAGTCATGACCTTGGCGTTTAAATCCAAGGCTCTATCCTTAACACCGGAGTACTCAAGAATATTAAAACTTTCATCTCGTAGTTGGTTCTGCACCAACACATAATTGAGTTTTGAGCCGAATTGATCCAGCAGTTTGCTAAGTAAGTCTACGCAATCTTTTCCAGAATCCATCACGTTCCAATAACACAGCCTTATACCTAATTCCTCCGCCAAGGCCAACACCCCGGATTCATCAATCCACTGTGCCAGTGGAATATGAGTTTGCGCGGCCAAATCAACCAAAATGCGCCGATCCGGATGCTCGGCAGCCGTTTCGATGATGCTATCCAAACTTTGATAATCGTCGATAATTGTCGGCGATGCGTAGTCCGCATAAAAACGCAATAATGAACCATGTGACCGATCCGTATCAAAACCAATGAATGGGATTTCATGGTCAATCATGTATTGCGCCATCAACCGTGCGAAAACGGATTTACCTACTCCACCTTTTTCACCGCCGATAAGATGAATTGTGGCCATATATACTCCTAAATAAAATTAAAAAACTGATAAAAATCTAAATTAAATCCATTAAAACATAACGATGTTACTAAACCATAAATTCACAGCACATTCGGCGACTAATTAGCCCACACTCCAAGCCTCACTGAGTACCTCAGCTTGTTTTAAACACAGGTCAACGGCTTCTTCAGATTGGTCTGGCGGATATTTCCACCGACTCAATGCACGGCGCACCAGGTTGCGTAATCTGGCCCGAACGCTGTCCCGCTTGGCCCAATCGACGGTGGTGTTTTTTCGCAATTGCTCAGTAATATATTTCGCCAGTTCGCGCAGGTTGTTATCACCCAACTCACGAACTGCCGATTCATTTTGAATCAAGGCCCGGTAAAAGGCGATTTCGTCCGGATTTAAACCCAGTTTTTCCGCTTGCGCCAAATCCGCCTGCATGTCTTTGGCAATCGCAATCAGCTCTTCAATTACCTGAGCGGTTTCGATGGCGCGGTTGTGGTATTTGCGCAAAGACTCCAGAATGCGATCAGAGTATTTTTTCTCGGAGACCACGTCGGTTTTCATGCGGGCTTTCACTTCATCGCGCAGTAAACGCTCCAGCAAATCCACCGCCAGATTCTTTTCTTTCAGCTTTGCAACATCATCCATAAACTCCGGCGACAGCAAGCCAATATTAGGCTTATCCAAACCCACTAAGCTGAAAATATCATCCACGCCATCGGCGACAATCGCGTTATCGATGATCTGCTTTAGCGCCGAGTTTTTCTCTTCATCGGTCCGGCGTTTATCCACCGTGGTAAATTTGCTGATCGCCGCTTTGACTGCACTCAAAAACGCAATTTCTTTTCTCAGCGGATCGACTTCATCCAGCGTCGAGCACAAGGTATAGGCACTGCTTAACGCGGTCATCACATCCAAAAAGCGCTTTTTACCGTCTAACTCACCATTACGGCCTTGCAAACTTAAAATATGATTCATCGCGCCGGGCAACAACTGCAACGCCAGGGTGGCAAAAGCGCTGTAATCAAAGCCATCCATCATGCCATGCACAATATCCAGTTTTTCCAACAGCAGCGCATAGGCCTCATGGGTATCCAGCGTGGGTGCACCTTTGCCTTTGGAGTCGGTATAAGTTTTCAGCGCCTGCTTCAGCTCGCTGGCAATGCCGATATAATCCACCACCAAGCCACCGGGCTTGTCTTTAAATACCCGATTTACCCGCGCAATTGCTTGCATCAGGTTATGGCCTTTCATCGGCTTGTCGATATACATGGTATGGCAGCAAGGCGCATCAAAACCCGTCAGCCACATATCGCGCACAATCACCAATTGCAGCAGGTCGTTACTGTCTTTAAAGCGTTTTTCAAACAGTTTTTTAGTGGTCTTACTGTAAATATGCGGCTGTAGCTTGGCATGGTCAGAGGCCGAACCGGTCATGACAATTTTAATCGCGCCCTTGTTTGGGTTGGCATCGTGCCATTCCGGCTTAAGCACCACAATGGCGTTATACAGCTCCACACAAATATCCCGGCTCATGCACACGATCATGGCTTTGCCCGGCATGCTGGCAATACGTGTTTCAAAATGGCCCACCAAATCCTTAGCCACCTGTTCCACACGCGGCGCACTCCCCACCAATTTTTCCAAAGCCGCCCATTTAGACTTGGTATTTTCGCGGCTGGCGATGTCCTCTTCATCTTCTATGACTTCGTCCACTTCGGCATTCAAAGCTTCAATGTCTGCCGTATTGATGTCCAGCTTAGCCAAGCGCGATTCATAATAAATCGGCACCGTCGCGCCATCATCCACTGCATCCTGAATATCGTAAATCGACACATAATCGCCAAACACCGCCCGCGTGTCTTTATCTTGCGCGGCAATCGGCGTACCGGTAAAACCGATAAAACTGGCACTGGGCAAGGCATCGCGCAAATGCTTGGAATAACCAAAGGTATATTGGCCTTTGGCATTTAGCTTGGCTTTATCGCCATACTGGCTGCGGTGCGCTTCGTCACTGATTACCACGATATTGTGGCGATTGCTCAATACCGGATGACTGGTTTCATCAGTAAGCAAGGCAAATTTTTGGATGGTGGTAAAAATAATCCCGCCCGCTTGCCGCGCCGCCAACATCTCGCGCAGGTCATCACGATCACCCGCCTGAACCGGCGTTTGTTTCAGGGTTTCGACTGCCATGCTAAAGGTATTAAACAGCTGGCCGTCCAGATCGTTTCTATCGGTGACCACCACGATGGTTGGATTATTCATCTCCGGCTGCGCCAATAACTTACTGGCATAACACACCATCGAAATCGACTTGCCCGAACCTTGGGTATGCCACACCACCCCGGCTTTCCCGGAACCCGGCACCACCCTTTGCGCATAATCGGCACGAGGCTCTGCTGAACGATCGTCTACCTTCTGCGCGGCAATGACCGTAGCTTTGACCGCCTCGCGCACCGCATGAAACTGATGGTAACCGGCAATCTTTTTAATCAGCTGGCCGTCGTCCTGCTCAAACAAAATAAAGTAATGCAGATAATCTAAAAATAATGCCGGCTGAAAAAAGCCCTTCACCAAGGTTTCCAGACGGTATTCAAACAGCGGCTTATCGTCTTCATTTGCCAGTGTGCGCCACGGCAAAAACCGCTCTTTATTGGCGGTCAGCGAACCCACCCGCGCATGTAAACCATCACTCACCACCAACGCCGCGTTAAAGATGAACAAATCGCTGATTTCGTCTTTATAGGTTTGCAACTGCTGATAAGCCGCCCAAATATCGGCGTTTAGGTCTACCGGATTCTTCAGCTCCAGCACCGCCAACGGCAAACCATTCACAAACACCAGCACATCCGGGCGACGGTAGCCTTTACTGCTGGCCAGCGTGTATTGATTCACCACCAAAAACTGGTTATTGCTGACCGTGGCAAAATCCAGCAACGCCACATAATCGGTTTTTTCCTCGCCGTCGATTTTAAAATCAACCTTCACGCCTTCTAACAACAAGCGATGAAACACATGATTGCTTTTGATTAACACCGGCGATTCCGGCTTGGCGATTTGCTGTGATACGCGCTCTAGTACTTCCAGCGGAATCTGTGGGTTGATTTTTTGTAGCTGGCTGAGCAAGCGCTCAAACAACACGACTTGCCGGTAATCGACGCGTTCCGGGCGTTCGCCATCGGGCGCAATGTCATAACCATTGGCATAAGCATAGCCAATGGATTGAAACCAATTCAGGCAGAGTTGTTCTAGTTGGTCTTCCGTGATCATATGTAATCTACTTCGATTTGCGATGAAATAAAAAAATATTTAATTTTCATTAGCTTATAAAAAATTGCCTGTACTCGTGGCATTTGCAATGAAATAAGCACTACGCCCAAGCTGGAATATATCTGGCATATCGTCTTGAATCTGATGGCGCATTAGGATCATTCTTTATTAACCCTTGTTCTACAGCAGCCGTAATAATCTGAGATATAGTATTGGCACTGCCATCTGAGACACCAAATCGATCACGTAAAGACTGATTAGTCATTTGTTTACGTAAAACCCACTGTAAAACACAGTGTTGGTAGCACGCTCTGATTCGATCACTACCGCCCATATCACGAAACGCACGCAAACCATAAATCACTACAACGGTGCGCTTGTAAGCGGTCAAAAAATCAGGCGCAGGTAATTGTAAAAACTCAGCCGCTTCAACCACCCTATCAATTCCACTACTTTTCTCTTCACAAATCCCAAAGCGACGCATTAAATCCGCCAATCGCTCATTGCGTGACTGATAGCCATCAATAAATCGTTCAACAGGCACAATCGGTAAGCCAGGATTAGAGATTTCAACTCGGTTTGAATAAATTTCCACTACCGGAGAAGTGCCTTCAATATCCATATTCTGATGAATCAGCGCATTTGCCAACAGTTCTCTAATGACCAGTTCAGGCACCAACTTTACTTCTTTACGAATCGCATCCTCAATCACCTCATTTTGCGGCAATTGGCTCATGACGTAATCCACCAAACCTTTAAAACCAACGGCATAGCCTTTTTCGCCCGTGATGTCAGAAATCGTTTTCATTTTTGATTCACCATCGTAAACAACAACGCGTGTTGCCTTGCGACTGACATTTGGAAAATCACGCAGTTTTTTGGCCAGCAAAATGGCACCCATATTTGAAATCGAAAAGCCATTCTCAACTTGTTCGATTAAGCGCTCGGAAATAAGCCGTGCAATGACACCTTTCTGGTCTGTTGGATAAGGTAAATTCAGCAAATCAAAAAAGGTTTGCGTATCCAATAACTGCACAACATCTTGCGCGATCAAGCCTTTCACCGAATAATTTTCCAGCCAACTGGGTCTGCCCTCAGAAAATATTTTTCGCAGTTGATCTTCACTCATTGGCACCAATTCTTCGCCAGCACGCATTAAATAAGCACCTTCATAATGATAGGCCGTGCCTTTGGGTCTGGGTGGAATGGAAAACACCACCACCCGACCGTCAGGATGCTGGACTTCGTCAATATCCACACGAAACCCAACCGCAGTGAACAGTTTTGCAGCCATCTCAACAGGATTCTTAAATGCCGCACTCCCAACAATTGGGCGAGGTGGTTTATCGGCAATGCCTAGCAACAAAAAACCGCCGCCTTCATTAGCAATCGCCACGCAATATCTATACAGCTTGGTATTGTCGAATTGGTTTTTAGCTTCTTTAAACTCAAGATGTTGTGTTTCCGAAGCGGCACTACGCCAAATATCAATTTGTTCGGGCGTTATGGTCATAAAACTTGTTCCGAACATGATTGGCTTGACTCTATCAATAGTTCGCCGGAGAGGAGTTTGGGGATTAGAAAGTCTCGTGTTTTTTCTAAACTATCTATTTCTTTTGACAAAACTTCAACCTGCTCGTCAATCGGGTGTATTAACTCTTCAAAGTGAGTAACAAGCACATCACTAGGCGCAACATACGAAACAGCATTTAACTCATCTTTGTTAATCGAACTAAACACCGTACCATCAGAACCACTATTTGAAAGGTTACTTTCAATATAACTTATAAAAGCATAAGTAAAACTCCTTGAACCTGACTTATGACGAATAGATGCAACACCACGACCAAGGCAACATTTCTCACAAGCCATATTTTTATCACCTACAGGCGCTCTTACACTTATCAATGTGTCGCCAGCCTGTGCAAATCGTTTTGGATCAGTTGTATAAACTCTTGCTGTCGGGAATCTAAACCCAAAATCCCTTCTACCTTGGAAAAATACTATGCCATCACCTACTTCGTTATAAGTATCGCCACTGGGGGATTGCCCCATAACAACATTAAAATGTTTTCCAAGTTTAGAGGCCTCCCACTCCTCCGGTATTTCCCCCATCTCAGAATCCACCAAGGCATCGGGGAATAAGACGGCGGTGGCTTTGAGTTGTTGTAGGGTTTGCGGGTCGAGTTGGGCGAGTTGTTCTGGGGTTTTGCCGCTGATGGCGCAGAGGGCGGCGTGCTCGATTTGCTCGGCACTTGCGCCTGCTTGTTTGGCGGCCATTTTGGCTTTAACCGGCTCAAAATCAACAAACCAGCTTTTAAAAATGGCTTGGGCGATTTGTTCTAGGGTTTGGTTGGTTTGGCGGTTGAGTTTGATTTTGTTGTCAAAGCTTTTCAATATAGAAACAATTTTTTTCTGATACTTAATTGAAGGTAAGCGTATAGGTATATTAATTAGTTCACGGAAATAAATCCTCACTCTAACTGAACCAACCCCAGCCCCTTCTACCCACGTATTCCAAAAATCGCTTTTTATAAAAAAATATAAGTATTCAGGATCTAGCTTTTCAATATCACATCCAAAAACCACATAATCAGGACTAACAAGCCCTTCGCGAAGTTCGGCATGACAATAACCTATTGAACCAATATTAAGCCTCATAGGATTATAAGCAAACATCCCATTTCTGAGAATTTTATAATTATGTATTTTTTTGGATTGATATTTTGATTCTGAAGTTATTCCAACCTTGCTATCAACACCATAAACAGTAAGTCCAGCATTGTTTTCACCCGCTCGCTCAAACTGTTCAAAAATTACATCACCAAGGAAGTACTCCCTAAATTGACTAATCGGCATTGAAACCTAACTCCGATAAGTGTTTTTTAATCGTTGACTCTAATTCCCTACCTTTTTCAAATTGTTTGTATAAAGTAGCGGTCAGTTCGTTTACTCGCTGCCCATATGGAATATTGTTTTCAGTTTCTACAAAATTAACGCCTACATATTTCCAAGGAGTAAGTACATACTCATTTTTTGCAACGTCTTCAATTGATGCAAGTTTACAAAAGCCAGCTAAATCTTGGTAACTGTAACCTGAAATCCAAGCATGGTATGTACTAATTATTTTGTTATCTTCATCGCTAGAAAATACTCTTTGAAGACCAAGGCCAACTTCTCCAAAATCTCTTGCATCTATGAATAAAATTTCACCTTTTCGATTTTTTAATTTTCGCCCAGCCAATGTTGTTCGTTCAGCTTTATTTTTGGTTAAAAACCAGATGCAGGCCGGGATTTGGGTGTTGGTGAACAATTGGCCGGGCAAGGCGACCATACATTCCACCAAATCGTTTTCAATCAGCGCTTTGCGGATTTCGCCTTCGTTGTTGGTGTTGGAGCTCATGGAGCCGTTGGCGAGCAACAGGCCCATGCTGCCATTAGGTGCCAGGTGATAGAGCATGTGTTGCAGCCAAGCGAAATTAGCATTGCCACTGGGCGGTTTGCCGTACAGCCAGCGCGGGTCGTCGTCACTGACGCCGGCATCCCACTCGCGCATATTGAACGGCGGATTGGCCATGACAAAGTCGGCGCGTAAATCCGGGTGTTGGTCGTTGGTGTAGGTGTTGGCGGGCTCTTTGCCAAAGTTAAAATCGATGCCGCGAATCACCATATTCATGGCGGCGAGTTGCCATGTGGTGTGGTTGTATTCCTGGCCGTAAATGGAAACATCGCCGATACGGCCTTGATGTTCGCGGATAAAATTTTCCGATTGCACAAAAAAGCCGCCGCTGCCCATCGCCGGGTCATAGACGCGACCTTTAAACGGTTCCAGCATTTGCACAATCAGGCTGACGATGGATTTGGGCGTGTAAAACTGGCCGCCTTTTTTGCCTTCGGCCAGGGCAAACTGGCCGAGAAAGTATTCGTAGACATGCCCGAGGATGTCTTTGCTGCTGAGACTTTCGTGCTTAAAAGGAATGGTGGCGATTAAATCAATCAGTTCGCCCAGTTTGGCGGGGTCGATTTGCAGGCTGGTGTAGCGTTTGTTGAGGATGCCTTTAAGTTTGACGTTGTCGTGTTCAATGGCCTCCAGCGCATGGTCGATCAATTGCCCGACCGAGCTGATCCGGGTGCAGAGGCGTTTTTCGGCGTCGTCTTCCGGCGCTTGGGTCAACACGTCACCGGCTTTAGTCAGCCAGATGACGCTGTTAATGACGACTTTGTTCTGGTTTTGCAAGAACTCCCAACGCGCCACTTTCGGCACCCAAAATACGTTGGTTTCGGCGTAGTAGTCGCGTTGTTCCAGTTCGGTGTTGATTTCGGTTTGATAGTCTTCGCTGCCAAAGTCGGCGGGCTCCAGATAGTATTCGTGGTCTGGGTTTTTAAACTGGCTGGTCAGTTCTGCGCGGCGAATATCAAACGAGTCGCTGACGTATTTTAAAAAGATCAAGCCGAGTACGGTGTGTTTGTACTGCGAGGCATCCAGGGTGGAGCGCAGTTTGTCGGCGCTGGTCCAGAGTTTTTTATCGAGGTTGTTTAAAAACTGTTGTTCGTCGTCATTGACCATGGGCATTAGGTTTTTTAAATTGATTCTGGCGTCTATTGGAGTTATCGGCGTTTAGGAACTGAACCGCTATACCTAGCGAAACTCAATCTCGCGACGTGATGTTTTTTACTTTATGGCGAAGTTCAAGAATCTTGCTAACAATCTGCTTAAAAAACGCTGGCGGTAGAAAACCATAGTCATAGCTCCCAGGTTTTCCCGTTATGGTTCTCAAGTCATATCCAGGCCATGCAAACTCATTAAAGTCATCGAGGATAATCCAGGACCTTTCGCAATCTAATCCGAGATGGCTTTTTACCTTTGCTGGAATTTCAATGGCTAAATCTGGATTGGCTGGCGGTGTATGTGTAATAGGTGCAACGGTTACTTTTTTACTTTCATCTTCATTCTTAACAACCAGAATGATTGCGCAGGGCCTATTCTTTATACCTTCAACTTTTTCAGCTTCGTATTCATTCCTCCATAAATAAGAATAGGAAATAACAAGACCGCTTTCCGGATCTGGTAGATGCATACGATCCTCAGTCCATTAAGCTGTTGAGATGATCGTGTGCTGAGTCCATTTCTATAGTCGCCAGAGCGCTGATCGTTTCGTCAGGAAGCTCGCTAACGTTGTAAGCCTTTCTGGAACTCGCTTTTAGTTGCAAGTATTCCATGTACTCGTGCTCAGAAAGAAAATAACCGCTGGTCCTTCCATGACTCGTAATCGCAATAGCCTCCCTCTGGACCTGTTCACGGTATTGACCAAAGTTTTTGACAAATTTTGTTGCAGGAACTTCTATCATGACACACCTCAATAATGTTTTTCCGTATTTTACGTAACTTACGCAACTTACGTAAAAAATCAATGCTTGCTCTCAAATTCAACATCACACGAGAAGCAAAAATAAGTGCTGAGTGCTTGGAAGCTAGAGGCCTCAAGGGCTGGCGACTTGTGCAGTAACTTCGCTTGCAGTAACAGTAAATCTTGGCGGTTACTGTAGATTTTACTGCATATTTTGTGGGCTGCCGTGGGATTTACTGACACTTCTTGGGGCAACAAAAAACCCGCGATCCCTTGCGAGATGCGGGTTTTGAGACTTTCTGATACTTCTTGGTACTTATACTTGGTGGAGGTGGGGGGAATTGAACCCCCGTCCGCAAGCACTCCGCCACAAGCTCTACATGCTTATCCCGCGCTTTTGATTTAACTGTTGACTACCCGTCGGGCCAAGAGGATCAACAGCGATTTCGATTGGATTTAGCGCTTCTAGCTCCGAACTAAGCCTTGGCGCGAGCTTATGTAATATGATCCCTGAGCGCCTCCCGAGGGAGACTCCAGACGCATAAGTACATCTGGTCAGAGAAGTGGTGCAGGTTTTAAGCTGCTAAGGCCACTGAGTAGTTTTCGTCGTTTGCGAATACTTGTTTTCAGTAGGTTTTACGAGCTGTACTGTGCTCGGCATGCACCTGAGGTTTTGCTACCCACGTCGAAGCCATGTCACCCCCAAGAGATTTCATTTTAGCAAATCACTAAAATAATTGTCAGCTATATAGGCTTGTTGGTAATTATTTCAAGCCGATGACCCAATGCTAGCAAGTGCGGCATAAAACCTCAGCATACTTTGGACAAACACGCTCAGTCGTTGTCCAAACCTTTGCTATCCGTTATAAGTGGGAATAGTCTATCGCCCAACCCCATCTGCAACATCGTCAACTGGAGCCAACACTTGGAATATAAAGATTATTATCAAATTCTCGGTGTGAGTCGGGACGCGACCTTGGCGGACATTAAAAAGTCCTTCCGCAAACTGGCGCGTAAATATCACCCGGATGTGTCCAAGGAGCCGGACGCGGAAGCGCGCATGAAAGAGCTTAACGAAGCTAATGCTGTGCTATCGGACACGGAAAAACGCGCGGCTTACGATCAACTCGGACGCGGTTATCAGCCCGGACAAGAGTTTCACCCACCACCGAACTGGGATGCCGGCTTCGAGTATTCCACGGCTGATTCCGCGGATTTCGGCGACTTTTTCAGCGAATTATTTGGAAAAATGGGTGGTGGCCGGACGCGCGGCGGGCCGTTCGAAGGACAGGCAGGCTTTCATGACCAAGGCGAAGATCATCACGCCAAAGTACTGCTGGATATAGCCGACGCCTTTAACGGCGCCGCCCGGCAAATCAGCTTGCGGGTACCACGGATGGATGCCGGCGGCCATGTGGTTTTGGATACTCGTACTTTGAACGTAAAAATCCCCAAAGGTGTCTATGAAGGCCAAATCATTCGCTTAGCCGGTCAGGGCGCGCCGGGCATGGGCAGCGGTAAACCCGGCGATTTGTTGTTGGAGGTGCATTTCAATCCGCATCCGCGTTTGCGGGTGGACGGCGCTAATCTGCATATGACTTTGCCGATAACGCCTTGGGAAGCGGCATTGGGGGCTTTGGTACCGTTGAATTTATTCGATACCGGCCTAAAAGTGCGCATTCCGGAAGGCACGCAAAGTGGACAACAATTAAGGCTACGCGGCAAGGGTATCCCCAGCGCGACGCCTGGCGACTTGCTGCTGGATATTAAGGTGGTATTGCCGCCGGCCAATACGCCGAAAGCGCGAGAACTATACGAAACCATGGCTAGCGAGTTGGCTTTCGACCCGCGCGCTAACCACAGGAGTTGAGCATGCAAACAACCGAAAACTTGATCGAGGCGGTTCTGGAAGACAGCGGCCTGACTTTACATCAACTGGCCGTAATCTGTGCGGTTGAGCCTGAATGGGTTACTCGACATATCGACGAAGGCTTACTTCACCCGCTACCGCAACAGCATAGCGAATGGCGCTTTTCCAGTGCGCATCTGGTGCGAGTCAGACGCATCGTCAGTATTGAACGCAATTTTGAGGCCCTGCCGGAGCTGGCCGCACTGGTCGCGGATATGCAGGAAGAGATTGACGATTTGCGCCGCCGGCTGCGTCGAGCCGGCCTGGAGTAAGGCATGCAAAACATGGAATGGCATCGTCATAGCTGGCTCAACCGCCTGCAAACCATGCTACTGATATTGGCGTTACTGGCAATCTGCGCGTTGGCCGGCAGCCTGTTGTTTGGAGAGGAAGGTATCTGGATCGCCTTGGCGACCGGCTTGTTTGCACTGATCTTCGAACCGGCGGCGGCCTGGCGCTTGACGCTAAGTCTTTACCGAGCGCGACCGATTTATCCACAGGAGGCGCCGGCGCTCTGGCAAATCTTGCAAGTGTTGGCCGAGCGCGCCGCACTACCGAGTGTGCCAACGCCGTATTACATTCCCAGCCCGTTAATCAACGCGTTTGCGGTCGGTAGCCGCAAACAATCGGCGATCGCACTGACCGACGGCTTATTCAAGCAACTTAATTCCCGGGAACTCGCCGGCGTGCTGGCGCACGAAATGGCGCACATCGCCAATAACGATTTGCGCGTGATGGGCTTGGCCGATGCCATAAGCCGAATTACCGCGGTTTTTGCCGCTACTGGACAGTTGCTCTTGATACTCTCGCTAGGCTTGCTATGGCTTGGTGACATCGACTTTGAGATTAATTGGTCGGGCATATTACTGCTATTGTTTTCGCCGCATTTGGCCTTATTAATGCAATTGGGCTTATCGCGGGTCCGCGAATACGACGCCGACCTGAATGCGGCAGCGCTGACTGGCGACCCTTTGGGATTGGCGTCGGCCTTGGCGCATATCGAAAAAATCAGCGGCGGTTGGCGATCGATTTTTATGCCGGGCTGGGGCAATCCGGAACCTTCGTGGCTGCGCACACATCCGCCCACCGCTGAACGGGTTCGACGTTTGCAAGCTTTGCGCCCCAAGCCATCGCCGGTGTTTTGGCAAGAACGGTTCACCGCGCCGGGTTACGCTAGCCGGGTGATTATCCGACCCGCGCGGTGGCGAGTCGGCGGGTTGTGGCGATAATCGTTGTAGTCTGGGCAACCGAATACGCCACCGTCACTCCATTCTGAGCACCGAGATAAATTTATGAGCGAATCCTTACATTTAGTCTGCCCGCATTGCCAAGCGGTAAACCGCCTGCCAGCGGCCCGTCTGTCGCAAAATCCCAAGTGCGGACAATGTCATCAAACCTTATTCAGCGGTCATCCCTTAGCGCTGAATGCGAAAAGTTTTGCACCCCATCTGACACGCAATGACATTCCACTGCTGGTGGATTTTTGGGCCGATTGGTGCGGACCGTGCAAAATGATGGCGCCGGCGTTTGCCCAAGCCGCGCAATTGTTGGAACCGCGCGTGCGATTGGGCAAAGTCGATACGGAAGCCGAGCAACAACTCAGCGCCGGTTACAACATTCGTAGCATTCCGACGCTGATTTTGTTCAAGAGCGGTCGCGAGCTGGCCAGACAATCCGGGGCATTAAGCGCGCCAGACATCGTGCGCTGGGTACAGAGCCAGCTATAAGCGCGGCTCGGTTTGACCAATGGCTATCGGCAGATCGCCGGCGACATGCCGCTGCCACATCGTTTTGTATAGGGCTTCCAAATGCCGGGTATAAGCCTTGATATCGAACAGTGGCGTGTTCAAGCGATTGCCGGCCAACTTCTGCCGAATTTCGCTTAAGCGCGCAGGATGGGTCGCCAACTCCAAGGCCAGATCGTAATAGCCTTCCAAATCGGTGGCGATCAGCTCCGGCAAACCAATCGCATGCAACAAACTACCCGCCACCCGCGACGCAAAGGTATCGCCGACGCAAGTAATTATCGGCACGCCCACCCACAACGCGTCACTGGCGGTGGTATGGGCGTTGTAAGGTTGGGTATCCAGCACTAGGTCTGCCAAGGCCAGGCGACCCAAGTGTTCAACCTGCGGCAAATCGTCGGCAAATATCAATCTATCAGGGGCAATGCCGCGTTGATAAGCTTCGTTTCTGAGCCGGCCCTTGGCTTTGGAGTTTTTTAACAGCCATAACACGCTGCCCGGTACGCTATATAGCAGCCGACACCAAATATCGAACACGTCGGGAGTGATTTTGTAAGCCTGATTGAAGCAGCAAAACACAAAGCTGTGCTCGTCCAAACCATGCTGGGCGCGCTTGGTGGGTTTGCCGATCTCGGCATGCCGACCATGCGGTTGATAGCTATCGGGTAGGTAAGCAAAGGCTTCGCTGTAATCGGCTGCACTGGCCGCCGGGGTCAGGTAAGGATCGGTGATGATGTAATCGCAGAAATCGCCGCCCAAAGTACCGGGATAGCCCAGATAGTTGACCTGAATCGGCGCAGGTCGGTAGCTAAGAATCTCGGTGCGGGTGCCGCGGGTGTAACCTTTTAGGTCGATCAGAATATCGATATTGTCGTGGTGAATGGCTTGCGCCGCTTCCGATAAGGACAAGGCTTGCAGATCAACAAAACGATCGAAAAACTCGCACAGCCGTTGGCGCATGCCCAAGCCGTCGTCCGGGCCATAAGAATAGGCATACACTTCAAACTGCTCTCTATCATGCGCCTCAAACAATTCCGCCAGCAAAAAAGCCGTGGCGTGTTCATGAAAATCGCAGGACAAATAACCCAAACGAATTTTTGGCCGATTGTTGTTAGCATAACTAAACGCCAGCTCGGCTCGCTCAAGCGCACTGGCATCGATGCGATCTTTCAACCACAGATCGGCGCACAGCCGTTGTTCGGCTGCCGACACACCCTGTATCGACAACAAATAAAAGGGCGACACTTTATTGCTTTCCTGAGCGGCCAAGCTGAGGCGCATTTTCTCGCGCCATTCCTCAACCCGCTCCCATTCGCAAAGACTGCGACTGCGATCGTAGAACTTCATCTGCCTGACTCCGCCGCCATCCCGCTCTAAAGCCCGCCAGATGCTCGGGACCTAAACTTCATGGTACCCCAAATCCATCGGCGTGCCGGATTTATTGGGGTGACGGCAAAAACCCTACTGCATTTACAAAAGCGGCTTCAGTGCAATCGAAAACTTTTGCCTAGCGATGTCGCCAATCACACCGGTATAACTGCGCTGCAAATACAAATCCACACCACAGACCCGAGCGATCATCGAGCAGCGGCCACTGATGGCAAACTGTTCGCCTTGCAGGCGATAAATCAAGGGCACGCAATCGTTGCGTAAAATCGGCCCGGCGACGATTAAATCGATGCGCTGATCAAACATTTCGTATGTCAGGCTATCCGGTAATAAATCCAACTCCGCCAACAAGACTCGGTCGTCATCGCCAATCGTGCCGTAAATACTGCAGCAGCACGCGCGTAAATCGGTCAACAACAGTTCGGCCAGTTTTTGCGCATTTAGCCGACCCGACTGCTGCTCAATCAGTTTTTCCAGTCCGTGTATCCGTCTCATAAGCTTTGCCGATAGCGTCGATGGGGGTTTGCCATTAAAATAGTGGGTTTACACTTCACAGCAATCATGGCCGTGCGCCCCGGATATTTGATGACCGATTATAAATTAACCCATCTGAAACAGCTCGAAGCAGAAAGCATCCATATTATTCGCGAAGTGGCAGCAGAATTTGAAAAGCCGGTCATGCTGTATTCAATCGGTAAAGACTCTGCGGTGATGTTACATCTGACGCGCAAAGCTTTCTTCCCCGGCAAACCGCCCTTCCCTTTGCTGCATGTTGATACCACCTGGAAATTTCGCGAGATGATCGAATTTCGTAACAACATGGCGAAAGATCTGGGCTGGGATTTAATTGTACATATCAACGAAGAAGGTGTCGCCCAAGGCATAGGCCCATTCACCCACGGCAGTAAGAAACACACTGACGTGATGAAAACCGACAGTTTGAAACAAGCCTTGAACAAATATCAATTTGACGCCGCTTTTGGCGGTGCACGGCGTGACGAGGAAAAATCCCGCGCCAAAGAACGCGTTTATTCGTTCCGCGACAAAAATCACCGCTGGGACCCGAAAAATCAGCGCCCCGAGCTTTGGAATATCTACAATGGCAAGATCGACAAAGGCGAATCGATTCGGGTATTTCCGCTATCTAACTGGACCGAATTGGACATTTGGCAATACATCCATTTAGAGAACATCCCCCTCGTGCCGCTGTACTTTGCCAAAGAGCGCCCAGTAGTGGAAAAAGACGGCATGCTGATCATGGTCGATGACGAGCGAATGCCGATTGGCCCGAACGACAAAGTTGAAATGAAAATGGTGCGTTTCCGCACTCTGGGTTGTTACCCATTGACCGGCGCGGTTGAATCGACTGCCACTACCTTACCGGAAATCATCCAGGAAATGCTGCTGACCACCACCTCTGAACGCCAAGGCCGCTTGATCGATCACGATCAAGCCGGCTCTATGGAACAGAAGAAACGCGAAGGTTACTTCTAACATTTCGGCGACATGCGGAAGGGAGCAGCGCTTATGGCAATCAAAAATTTATTGCTGGTTTCAATGCTGCTCTATGCCATGGATAGCTCAGGCGCAGTTTATAAATGTACCGATGCAAAAGGCCACACGGTTTATTCAGACACCGCCTGCGATAGCAAAGTTGATCGCAAGGTAGCGAATTTGAAACCGCTTGCCGAAGTAAAAAACGAGCAGTCGCCCACCTCCAAAATCGCCGATAAGGTTAAGGGCTTTTTTCAGGGTGACTCAAACTCCGAGCACCTTGACAGTGCGCCGACGACCAGTTTAGTAGAGCACCAAGCGCAAAAATACACCTGCGATGGACGCACGTATTGCTCGCAAATGACCTCATGCGAGGAAGCGACTTTTTTCGTTAACAACTGTCCGGACACCAAAATGGACGGCAACAATGACGGCATTCCCTGCGAAAAGCAGTGGTGCCGATAAATCATTTGATGGGTGACCTATGCAATTACACGAAGAAATACAAGAACACCTTGTAAGACTGGAACCCCGTCTGCAAGCCGAGGTTTTGGATTTCGTATTGTTTTTGGAACAAAAACAGCAGGAATCATTTGGCAAGCCAGTAGTTGACGATGAAGAAGCCTTAAAGATCCATGCACAATTGATGGATCAATATGCAGACGCCTTTGCAAAGTTAGCGCAGTAGCAATGCCCGACTTGTTTTTTATTTCGAAAACGCTGGCATTAACGATACATCAACAACAAATAGAACGCTTCGGCGGTACGCAAGGCATTAGAGATGAATCATTGCTGGAATCGGCGCTCGGCGCAGCCCAACAAACCTGGCATTACAGCGGTGACATTTTTCATACCGCCGCTCAATATTGCTATTCGCTCGCCAATAACCACCCTTTTTTGGATGGCAACAAGCGAGTGGCTGCGGCCTGTATGCTGGTTTTTCTCGCTGCCAACCATAAACGGCCGGCGATAGATAACACTCAGCTTTACGATTGGGTGATCAATGTAGCAACCCGGCAATTGAGTCGTGACGAACTAGCCGACTTATTAAGACAGTATTGCAACTAAGCGCTTTACCAATGCACAGCACCTTTTATAACAAATTAGGCAATTAGGAACACCCATGTCCCACCAATCCGACCTCATCAGCACCGACATTAACGCCTATCTGGCGCAACACGAACGCAAGGAATTGCTGCGATTTTTAACCTGTGGCAATGTCGATGACGGTAAAAGTACCTTGATCGGCCGTTTGCTGCACGATTCAAAAATGATTTACGAAGATCAGTTGGCGGCGGTACAAGCCGACAG
>FSSH01000539.1_pt1 | contig 26241 bp, 27 predicted proteins | sample 1166101 | NCBI WGS metagenome assembly FSSH01 (sample SAMEA32972668, study PRJEB13176) | freshwater metagenome | biome: Drinking water system; feature: Biomass in drinking water that filtered by 0.45 um membrane; material: drinking water | place: USA | collected 2012-12-20 | depth 0 m
CCGGGCACGGGCAAAGCCGGAATGTAAGCCTCTGAGGAGTAATCGCAAAAGTCGTTTTGCGCATCGATGATCAGTAACTGAGTATTTGCCATGGGCTTTTAACCTGCGACGATATTTGAGATGGGCTTAGCTTAACTAAGTTAGTTACATAATGCAACTAACAAAAATTTATCATATGCTCTTTTTATAAAGGTATAGTTATAATTCTTTACTAAGTAAGATGCCTCCCATCGCCCAACTCAAGATTGCTATGCCCGAGCCCATTATTTCAACCGTCGATATCGTCTTGCTGATCATCAAAGATGATCGTTTGTGTGTCACGCTGTCCAAACGCGACAAAGAACCGTATGCAAACCAGGAAGCCTTACCCGGCGGTTATATTCATGCCCAAGATGATAGGGATTGCCTGGACGCCGCGGTACGCATCCTGCAACAGAAAACCGGTTTGCAACCGCCCTATTTGGAGCAACTAAAAACCTTTGCCGGGGCAGCGCGAGATCCACGTGGTTGGTCAATCTCGGTAGTGTATTTTGCCTTGGTCGATGCCGATTTGATCCTGTCCGCAACCAATCCCGGCCTGACGATTTGTCCGGTGGATGCCCTGCGGCGCTTACCGTTTGACCATAATGAAATTATTGCCGCCGCCGTGGACCGGATTCGCAACAAGTCGCAGTATTCCTCTTTGCCTTGTTACTTGGCCGGTGAAACCTTTAGCCTGCCAAGATTGCAGAAGATTTACGAGGCCTGCTTGGGCGAAACCTTGAACAAAGTCAGTTTCCGACGAAAGATGGACGAATTAGGGGTATTGGAAACAGTCGCCGGGCAAACCGAATCGGCCGGTGCGCATCGGCCGGCGCAGCTTTATCGGCTAAAAAGCGAATTTAAAAATCAGTTGAAACTATTAGTGCGCGGACTATAGCGCCCGATCTTTTAGCTTAGTGCCGGCCTGTTTCGGAATCGCTTTTTTGCATTAAGCCATCCAGGGTTAAGCCACAACTGGGCGCAAAAGCCTGCATAAAAAACACCACTTCCGGCTGCTGCAATTCATGAATATTCTTAGCCAACTGCGCGGCGGCCATTTCAAACTCGGTGTTGCCGGCCTTGAGTTCGGCTTGGCATTTTAAGTAGGCGGAAATCTTGTCGGCCGCTTTAATGATTTGCTGATGAGCCTCCGGCAAGCTTTCGTGTTGAATAAACGACCGAAAGTCCTCGCGCAATGCGTCAGGCAACAAGTTCAGCAGCTCGGTTTCGGCCTGTAGTTCGATTTGTTTGTAGGCCCCGAGTATCGCCGGCGAGTGATATTTAATAGGCGTCGGCAAATCGCCGGTGATCACTTCAGTCACATCATGATACAGCGCGGCGGTGGCCACGGCATTGGCGTCGACTAGACCATCAAAATAGCGATTTTTGATTAAGGCCAGGGTATGGGCAATCACCGCCACCTCCCAGCTATGTTCCATGACGTTTTCTTCATGGGCGTTGCGCTTCAAGCCCCAACGCTTGATCCAGCGTAAGCGCGATAGGTAGGCATAAAAGCTGCTGCTAATGGCTGGCATTAATGATCGCTGTAGGTTGTCGTGCAGACCTTACGTTCATCGCACTGCACGGTCTTTTTGATGGTAGTGGGCTTTTTAACCGGCTGATTGGCGGCCATAGTTTCCCGACTGGTCATGGACTGATTCGCGGGTCTGTTGCCGGCTTGGTTATTGGCTACCAAGGTCAGCGTATTGCCGGTTTGCGTTATCTGGAAATATTTTAAAGTATTCATCCCAATCAACACTTCATCCAGATGGTCGTTGATTTGGGCATCGAGATTTTTGATAACGGCGCTACCCAAAACCAAACTGGTAATGCGGGTCGTGCGGCCTGACACTTTGCCGCCGGCGGTATTGGATTGCACCACACCGCCAAACGGCAAACCGGCTTGAATTGCCATGCTGCTCGGAATCACGGTTTTGGTCGCCCCGGTATCGATCAGAAAAGGCATGGGCACGTTATTGACCAGCACCGTGCCGCGAAAATGACCTTGGGGGTCGGTTTTCAAGACAACGCCGCCGGCTTTGGGGGAAATCAGATTAGATTGTGGCTGGGCTTGCGGAGCACTAGCGACCGGTAGCGGTATCTCCGTCTGCCTTTTGGCCTGTTGGAACTTTAAAAAGGCATCGGCGCCGTACCACAGTGCGGCAATGGTTAACACCGGAAACAACAGGTAAGGCGCACTGCTGGGTGTTTTTCCCTGGCGACGCGGGGTTTTCTGATTGACAACAAAATCGGGACTGTTGCCTCGCGACGCCTGTTTATATTTTTCCCGGTAGTAGTCGCGGTCCTGTATACCCATGTTCTGTTCCGATAATCAGCGTTCAGCGAAAAACTCGTAACATTTTCAGCTACGCGCCGATTATTACCTAAAACACATCATGCCGGTGAGCGGAAGTGGGAAAACAGCGTGTCGTTTCGAGGAAAACAGCTATTCGCAGCTAAGGACAGAATCAGACATCATCGTAAATTGGATGCCCAAACCCAGGAAACTTACTAGGTCAGCCATGGCCATTCTGGGCCTTTAAAACTGGGTTTCGCTTGGCTCAACCCAGTCCTATGCCCATCAATCCGCCGGTTACGCGAAATACAACTCGCGCAATTCACTCTTCGATGCGGCGCTTAACTCTTTGCCATCGCTTTTGCGAATAACCGTGTACACACCTTTACCCAGGACGATTTCCTCACCTTCGCTGGCAAAGCCGACGACATTATGATTGGCGTCGAAAGGAATACGGTGCAGACCGCCGTTGTGGCTGTTGAAGTCGGCGATAATGCCCATATGCGGCGGATTTTTAACGGAATCCCACCAAGGCAGTTTGCCGGCATCCTGCGCCCAGGTTTCACTCAAGGCTTCCGGCGGCAGGCAACGCTCGACCAAGTATTGGCCGATCACAGCAAATTGCATACGGGCGATTTTCTCGGGTTCGGTGCCCACCATATCCCGAGTTTCAAGAATATCGCCGCTCAGAAAGGCATTGCTTGCAGAAACGACGCGGTTCCAGATGCCGTCAAGATTTTTGTGTTCAAACATTTTATTCCCCTTAGTCAATTTGATTTTGGACAGGCATCAACAGCCAAGCAAAATCATGACCAAGTTCCACTGGCTGCAACATCGGGAAATAACTGTTTGTTTTTAAATGCTTAAGGACGCTATGATTAAGTCCTTCGACAGGCTCAAGGCGAACCGTATGTTATTGATTCCGCTCGTGGTGAGCTTATCGAAGCACTTGTGCCCTGAGGGTATGAGCGCAATCAACTTGTTCAGAGTTTCCTTATGCATAGAAAGCTAGCACTTTCTTGGCAACCCCAAAACCCGCAAAAAGATAGTCTATACCCGGGAATGTTTAACAACAGTCCGACAATTTATCGAATTCCCGACAAAAACGCTCTGGATTATAGGGTTAATCGCAGCTAAAAAGTCTTGAAAGCCCTGAAGCGTTTTTATACCAACGATCAATAATCAGATTTATAGCTACCAGCGACCGCGATGGTGATTCTCAAACCGTGGAATTTGCTGAGGTTGCGGTGGGTAGACGAAACCCCTTACAGGCGGTAACCCATAATAATCGGCTGGAGCCTGATAGCCGGTCGGAGGCTGATGAATGTAGCCGCGATAACCACCCTGGTAGCCTCGATAACCTTGATAGCCCTGGTAACCTTGATTGCCTTGGTTACTTTGATAGTCTTGATAATCCCGGTCCTGGTTATAGTCATTCCGGTAATCGTCTCGGCGATTGTATTGCCGCTGTTCGGGTTGCTGTTGGTATTGTCGTTGCTGCGGCTGTTGACGAGGTATATAGACCCAGTCGCCCTGATCGCCAAAAGCCGTGCCTGACAAAAACCAGCCAAATACCAAAATCATTAAATGCCTGACCATAAATCCTCCTAAGTGGGATTCTTCAGCGTTAGCACATTATCGCTCCTCCGGACTCAAAGAGCACTTAAAGCTTGGATTATTCAATTACATCGCTTGCGATTATCCATCTATGGTCGTCAGTTTCATCGCAGTTGGAAATAGCCTTCTTACAAACACAAAAAAAGCCTCTACCGTAATCAGCGGTAGAGGCCATAGAGTGTCGCGGCCAGGAGGAGCCGCTAAGAGGTCACACAAAAACTATATATGAGCGGGCATAGCCAAATTCAAGTTGCTGGCTAAGGACGCAGTACCAAACAAGAGCGTGGACAGGATAAATTGACCAGACATAAAGCTCAGCATGCCAATGACAAAAAACGTTCCGGTCATCGCGTCTCTGTATAAGCTTTTTGAAGTATTCATCTGGTTCACCTTTTTGTGTTTGGTCGCTTTGTAAGCACGACTTCACTATAAACCCATCCATTAAATAAACAATTATGTGTTTATTGTTTTATTTGTTTCTTATTTAGAAACTATTTCGAGAGGCATTTGGGAGAAACGCGGCAATATCGGGATAATCAGCAATTTTTCTGATGTCGCGCAGCAGGTGCGGGAGTCAGATTTTATTCATTGTCTCCAGCCAATGCAGTGTCAACAGCTCGCAAAATGTAGTCGTTGTTACGAATATCCCGTGCGAGCGCCACAATCTCTTCATAGGCATAATTGTGCAAATTGAAGCTCATCTTGTCGATGCGATTGTCGTCAATGAATATGTCGAGTACCAACAGCACAGAGTTGTCGTACTGATCAGTGTTATCAAGCACCTTAACGCCGGCCACGATTCTCATGTGTTCATCGATGGCATTGATGTATCGCAACGACGATAAATGTTCGATTTGTTCGGGAGTTAATACTTTGTTATCGGTCATGATGAATCTGAAATAGGGTCTGGGGCGCTTGTGGTTTAATTGAGAGCGTTCGTTCCAAAAAGCTTGGCTTCAAATACCAGCCAAGTGCTCCAGCACGGATTATTGGGAATCGTGAACGCAACAAACTTCATGCCAGATTTGTCGGCACAACTTGGTGGATGCAGAAATTCTTCCGTTACCAAGCGACTGGTTTTCAAAAAAGCTATCTCTAAAGCTAACTCGCTCGTCATCGCCGGGGATAAAGCCCGATCTAACTGTGCCGTTTTATTGGTGTGCTACTTGCTTCCTTAGTAAAAACTCCTATCCAAAGGGCAATTTTTGTAGTGTTTACCTCAAATCATCCCACAATTGTTGCTGGCTCCTGGCCGACATCCGACCAGCAGAACCGCTGTGTCAGCACCTTGCCCAGTGGTCATTGTCACGACGAAGGCGAGGAGATATCCCTTGGATGACAAGTCTGCGAATGATGAAGAATGGGTTATCTGGAATGGCGCGCTCGGCCTCGTCACCACCGTGGTGATCCAGCGGGTCGAAGCGAGTGCTGGCGGTAGAATCGCCTGGTTGGATGAACCCTTCGACATGGTCGGCCCTTTCAGCTTCGACGAGCTAAACACGCACGGACGAATCGCCTACGCTGCCTGTATCGTTATGTCGCGCCAAAGATGGCAAGACGACCAAGTGGAACTGCGGCGGGAGTCCCTGAAAATTCGCCGCGCAACAGAACAACGCATAAACGAAAAATTTGAGCGCCTTTATGGCGGCCAGCGCCGGCATCAAGTCAACCGCAAGCCATTGGACGAACGGCATCATCGTCAAACACTGAATCTACCAATCGACGGCACGCTAGAATCATCGCAGATTAAAACAGCTTTTCGACGGCTGGCCCAAAAGGCCCATCCCGATGCCGGCGGCAGCAACGAACAGTTCATTCGCATTACGGAAGCGCGCAATGCATTGCTGGCGCACATTTCGTGATTGCTACCAAGAATCTGGATTTACGTTTGTGGATATCACCTAATTCAAAGTACCGGCCACTTGGCGAGGTTTTATGATGGCCATCGTAAAAGCTCACGGCGCGCAACTAACCACCAGTTCATCACTGTATTGACCCACCTCCATGTCTTTCAACACATAAGCCGCCGTATAACGGCGCAGCTCCGGCTTTCCGGCAACCAATAACGGACAGTTATCCACATAGCGGGTCTGGGTATCGCGCGCCAGAAACACAAATTCGCTTTCATTCTCGCGCTGGGAATAGATATTGATGCCGTCGCTTTTAAATTTTTGAAAACTCAACACCACATTACCGCAGGTCTGATCGGCAGCCTTCAGCACCGGTTTGGCATCAGTTATTCATTAGTCACTATATTTTTTATTGCGGCGATAATAGGGAAATATGGTCATCGAAGTAGCCGTCCTTTAACCCAGCAAGAGATTGCCACAATTCAACAGATTCAGCAGGATATGAGGGATTTTAAAAATGGGAAGAAAGATTTTTATACAGACGACGATGACTTGAACCAGCGTGTGAAAATACTTGAGGAACAAGAAGATATGGAAAAAGACCCAACTGAACTTTATTTTAGAAGATAGCAATCTCGGTTAAAACCCAAATGATTTTTTTGATTCAAATTAATTCAGAAAGTACATATTAAGGGAAAGCAGTAAGCCGGGGCGAAAGTGGGGATTGTTGACAAGTTTTCTGACTCTGTGGACTTTCCCAAAATCATGCTCACTTGAGAAAAACACTTATAACTTGTTGATTTACAATGCTGATTGTGTTAAGCATAATTCTTTATTATAATACTGGGTAATTAGGTTCGGGCTATAAGTCCGTACCTAATCACTGCTGCTGTTCAATCAATCTGGAGAATAAAGATGGCTTTTGAATTACCTGCATTACCGTACGCAAAAGACGCATTGGCGCCGCACATTTCCGCAGAAACGATCGAATTCCACTACGGCAAACATCACCAAACTTATGTCACCAATCTGAACAATCTGGTTCCCGGCACTGAGTTTGAAGGCTTGTCTCTGGAAGAGATCGTGAAAAAATCCTCTGGCGGCGTATTCAACAACGCAGCGCAAATCTGGAACCACACTTTCTATTGGAACAGCCTGTCTCCCAACGGTGGCGGCGAACCTACCGGTGGTCTGGCGAATGCCATTGAGAGAACTTTTGGTTCTTTCGAGAAATTCAAAGAAGAATTCACCAAATGCGCGGTTACCACTTTCGGCTCAGGTTGGGCGTGGTTGGTGAAAAACGATAAAGGCGGCCTGGAACTGGTTAGCACCAGCAACGCCGGTTGCCCGTTAACTGCCGGCCAAACGCCGTTGTTGACTTGCGATGTTTGGGAACACGCTTATTACATCGATTTCCGCAATCTGCGTCCTAAATATCTGGAAGCATTCTGGGCATTGGTTAACTGGGAATTCGCCAGCGCCAATTACGAAGCTTAAGCACTAATCGAGTGCGGGTGAGCATCCTCATAAGCTCTACCGCACTCTTTCACATTTTTTCCCGATAGGCAGCTTTTAGCGAAGAACTTGCTTTGCAGTTTTCACTGCCCCCCTGCCATCAGAACTGAGCATTCTGCTCAATCTCAATATTGGAAGTCAGGCAACGGAAAAGCTTTGATTCCGACCCCGCGGCACAGGCTTTAGCTAGCCTCTGAGCCTAGTCAAACTCTGTTCGTCTTCGATTGATTGCAGCGATTCGTCAGCGCCTTTTTGCCTGTTAAGCCCACCCAAGCTAAATAATAACTAGTCACACTGCTGCCATTTTCGGTGCAACGTCCAGCCCATGCTGTTTTCCGTACTTCCGCCCCAGACGGCTAACCGAAAGTGCCCGCCGCGGTCACGAGCCAGTCAGTAAACGCTTATTTTTTACCCCACTCGTCAGCGCCATTCCTCGCACAGCCGAATGTTGCGTGACAACTACGCTCGCATCAGCGCCCGAGCAAGAATTGGTTGATTCTTTCAAGATGTTATATTATAACATTTACTACCGGATTGTGAGCTGCTTAACAGAATGTCCGGCCAATGTGTGATCAATCAATTTTTTGGAGAGCGTTATGAGCTATCGATGGTTAAAGCCGGCATTTGTGTTGGCACTGGGTTTGAACATTTCCGCGAGCTTTGCCGCGGAGCAGCATGAGGGCGACATTCAACCCTGGAAGGTTGGAAATCAAATCATCACTAATGGCGACGTGTTTGAGGCGGATTTTGGTGATTTGGCCGGTGGTTTATATCGCACCAAAAATCCGGGTTTCGATGCGGACACCGATTTGGGTGCATTTGGCGCCGGAAATTGGCTAAGGATCCAAGGAGTGGGTTCCCTCAAGTTTTGGAATGGCTCATCTTGGCTGGATTCTACTCCGAATGGAGAACACATCGAACTGGAAGATGTCCTCGGCAACGTGACGACCTTTAGCGCCAGCGGTGTGACTAATACTATTGGCGTAATCGATGCAATAGATGGAAATGGCGACCTTCATTCGCATCTTGATATATCCATAAAGAATGCCAGCAATGCCTTAGGTGGCAGTGTGGGTGCTTACTGGGTGACTTTGCAATTGCTCGAAACAGCGCCTGATGATGAAACAGCGCCGGATGCTTTAGACACCGTTTTCGCCGCATCCGCTCCTTTTTCAATTATCTTCAATCGTGGTCTGCTTATCGACGATTATGAAGCCGCCGTGTCGGCCTCCCTGGCCGCCGTGCCGGTGCCTTCCGCAGTTTGGCTGTTCGGCTCCGCCGTGGTCGGCTTAGTGTCCGTGAGACGCCGCCGTTTCAAAGTCGCCTAGCTAACAAGGAGCAATCAGGCCCGCTTTTGGCTTTGCCCGGTGCATAAAAAGCCCGGCAAAGCCGAATTAAATGCCTGATGCCAAGAAAAATTACATGAGAATTCGTTTCCGGCCATCGCGTGTTGTTTTGACCTCGCTTTGTTTGACTGCCAGCCTACAGCTGCTTTCTGCCGGCGCTTCTGCGGAAACCACCTCGCAGGATAACACTGGAGACACCGGTGCCACCGAGGACCATCCAGGTGCACTAGAAACGATAGAAGTCATAGGCGACGCCCCGCGCGCTAAGCAATCCCCACAAGAAACCACGCTCAAGGGCGATCCTCTGCGTATACAACAAGCCGATACCCTAGGTAAAACCCTAGAAAGCCAACTAGGCATTGCCAATGCCTCTTTCGGACCGGGCGTCGGCGTTCCGGTGATTCGCGGCCTAAGCGGCTCTCGGGTTCGTATCATGCAGGATGGAATAGGCAGTCACGATGCATCCACCCTCAGTCCTGACCATGCGGTTGCAATCGAACCGCTGTTTGCCGAAGAAATCGACATTGTGCGGGGACCAGATACCATACGTTATGGCGGGGGTGCCATTGGCGGTATGGTCAATGTCAAGGACAACCGTATTCCCGAAAAGGTACCCACAAATCCACTGCAAGGTGCCGTTGAAAGCCGTTTTGACACCAATGCGGATGGTAACAATTCCGGGTTCAAGCTGGATCTGGGCAAGAATTCGCTAGCCTTAAGGTTAGGTGGTTTTTATCGCCATCGAAACGATACCGAGATTCCAGGCGCAGCCATTGATGCCGACGCCATCAGAGAGCAATTCGGCTTAAGCAATATTCTCAACGCAGAAAAGACCATTCCTAATACAGACAGCGAAAGCTCCGGCGGCTCGGCGGGCTTGTCGTGGTTGGGAGAATCGGCTATGGCGGGGATGTCTGTTAGCCAGTACAGCAATCGCTACGGCATTCCAAAGGGTAGCCACGGTATCGATCCCACTAATTTAGACGGCCTAGAGCTAATTTTACCGGAGATCGACATTGGCGGTTTTGAGGATATATTGGGGCCGGAAGCGCTTAACCCCAGTATCCGAATCGGCATGAACCAAACCCGTTACGATTTCAAAAGCGAGTGGTATCCGGCTATCCCCGGCATCGAGCGCTTCGCATTTCGTTATGGTTTAGTGGATTACGAACATACCGAATATGAAGGCGGCCAGCCCTTCACGCTCTTCGACAATCAAGCGGCGGAAGGCCGTTTCGAAATCGACCACAAATTCTTCGATAACTTCACCGGGACCTTTGGCGCACAGTGGGTGGATAGAGACTTTTCCGCGCTAGGCGTTGAAACTTTCGTCCCGCAAACCCGTAGCGACACCTTGGGCTTGTTTACCTTACAAAAGCTCAAGCTGGCTTCATGGACCCTGGAAGCCGGACTGCGCACCGAACGCATCCGCATAGATCCCTTAGCTCAATCCTTAAAGTTCCCGGCACCGCCCAACCAACCGCCGGTCTTTCCAAATGTAGCTCTACCCGACGAGCTCAGCTTCCGCGCTGATTCAGCATCCCTATCGGCACGTTGGGATATGCTAGATAGTGCTGGTATGACCTTGGCCTTGAGCCGTGCCAAACGCGCACCGGACATTCAAGAGCTGTTGGCTCTTGGGCCGCACTTGTCGACGCGCAGTTTTGAAATCGGTAATGTACGACTCACCAACGAAACCGTCAACATGGCTGATTTGGGCTTTGACTGGCACTCAGACAAACTGGCAGTCAAAGCTAACGGTTATTACAACTGGACGGAAAATTACATCTATCAAAAGCTTGAGCCCGGCGTTTTTTACAGCCATCACGAAGCGCAGTTTTATTCCGAATGCGTCAACGTTGCCGAATGCTTACCTATTTATGCTTACGACCAGCGTAATGCCTTGTTCGTTGGCTACGAAGCAGAAGCGCAAGCTACTTTGGCCGACACGCATGTCGGGCAACTGAAACTAACGCTGTTTTCCGATTGGGTCAGAGGCCAATTTGCTGACGGCGACCGGGCGGATGTGCCGCGTCTGCCACCGCTACGATTCGGCGCGGAACTCGGCTTCGGGGACTCGCGTTGGAATACATCCTTACGATACACGCGCGCCGAAGCACAAAACCATCCTGGCGCGGGCGAGACCGCGACTGCGGGTTATCACCTACTCAATGCCAGCGCCGATTATCACTGGAAGGGGCTGGAGCCGTTTGATTTTTGGTTGTTTGCGAAAGCATCCAATTTGTTGAATCAAGAAATCCGCAGTTCCGTGTCGTTTCTGCGGAGTTTCGCCCCAGAGCCGGGTCGAAGCGTTGTTATTGGCTTGCGAGCCACTTTTTAACCTCCTCGGCAGCCAGCCGGCAAAATGCTGAATTAACGGGAATTGAAGACAGTGAACCTACAACAAATTATTAAAGCAAGCCGATTCGGGTTGGTGTTGCTGGCATGTGTTAGCTCGCCAGCACACGCAGTTCATCTTGACGTCGAGATTTGGGGCGAGGGCGACAGAATGTCCGCTGGTTTTTGCCGCACAGCCGGCGCTGTTGGCTGCGATCTGGCCAAGTTGATTGTCAGTTTGCAATTACCACCCAATACGCTCCCGAAAGACGGCGCGACCGGCAAAATGATATTTCTCACTGATTTCCGCGATTTTGCCGGCGGCCCCAACAGAACCCCCAATCCAGGATTTCAATCAGTACAAAATGCGTTGAACCCCGGAGAATTGATTCGCTATCGGGCAATCGGCATCCTGGAACAGTGGGACACCTCCAGCCGAATCTGGAAGCCCGCTGCCGCCAATGTGCGCATCAAACTGGCCGGTGGCATAGACCCCAACCTAGTGGTTACCGACTACAACCTGTGCGGTGGCCAATTATTTTGTTTTGCCGGCACCGGTAATCAAAACGCAGTTACCCTTTTTCGCGGCACTGGCGTATCCGGCAGCGCGGAAATGATAGTGGATGCCGCCAATAATCAGGGCAGTTTGCATACCCATTTAAACTGGTTTCTGGAGAACAACGCCGGCGTAATTGGCGGACCAGTGGGGGCTTATATGCTGGAGATGCAAATAGTGTCAAACCAGCGCAGCCAGCCTTCTAAATCTTTCTACGTGATGTTCAATGCCGGCCTGGCTCTGGCGGATTTTTCGCAAGCGTTGCTAGATCGTGCTGAGTCCTTTCCGCTCGCTCCGCCGCCGCCCACATTACCGGTTCTAGCTAACGCTGGCGCGGACCGGGTTGTTCGACTCGGTAGTACCATCGCACTTGATGCCAGTGCCAGTAGGGACCCGCAGCCAGGTCCGAATCCTTTGAGCTACAAGTGGCTACAGTCGGTGGGAACAGCCGTGACTTTGGTTGGCGCAAATCAACAAAGAGCGAATTTTCTGCCAAATGTGGCTGGCAACTACACGTTTAAACTCGCGGTCAGTGACGGTGCAAGCACCAGTTACGATGAAGTGACTTATACCGTACCGAGCCTCGGCGATGTGGATTTGGATGGCGATATAGATCGAATCGATGTAGCCTTGATACTGTTGGGCGCAACGCAAAGCCCCAATGCCGTCGCCAACGATGTTCGTGATTTGAATGGCGATGCCGTCATCACTAGAGAAGACGCCAGCATCGCTAGGACCCGATGCACCTTAAGGCTTTGCAATCCGACGCGGCGCTAGCGGTTCTTCGCACAAGCGACAGAGTCCTTATTAGATGATGACCCTACAGATTGAAATCTGAGGGTGATCCATGTTTTGAATGCCGGAAGAACTTAAGGAAGCCTATAAAACGCGTCACTCCTGCGGAAACGGGAATGACGCTTATAGCTGGCTGTGTTCTGCCTGTTTTCAGGGAAGCGACGACTAGAAGCGATAGCACGCGTCCCTAATCACAGCTTCATTTTTTAAAAATTATTGGCTGCAAGCCAGTACGTAAAAAATCGTCTGGACGCAGCACTTTTTTGCTGAAAATCAAGAGACGTTCTTCGACCAGTTTGATGTCCACAAACGGGCAAACGCAACGGTAAATAAAGTAGATAAACTCTGTGCAGCTAAAGCTTTTGTGGGTTTCAAAATCAAAACCAAAATCATAGGCATACCCCAGATGGGCTAGCGCCAGGCGTTTAGCCTGCGCGATGGCATTTGCACTGGCAACCGTAGCGCCACTTTTTAAAGCCTGATAAAGCTGCTCTTCCTCCGGGCTAAAATTCGGTGTCTCAGTGCTACCCACCTCTACTTTCTGGTCGGTTTGTTTACCAAGCCGTTCCGGTAAACGCAGGATGGCGAGCTTGTCACAGCGAGTAAAGGTCAGGATATCCTCCATGAATACGCCTTCCGCCATAGAATGAATCACCATTTGTTTACCGGGCGTAAACCAGTCTTTGCCATTGTGCTGCTGACCAACGCGCGCCAGCGGCCTGTCTAGGGCATCCGTGGCTTCACCGTAATAAAATCCGGCATGGCTAAAAGTACCGCCGATAAATTTGCCGTCCAGATAGTTATCGTAACCGCGCAGCAAGATATCGCCGGGTTGCAATGCATCAAGAATTTCGCGCACGTCAGGACCTTTAATGCGATAGGAGCCAGGGTCGTAAACGATGAACAGGGGATGCGGGTAGATTTTGATGTCGCCGAAAAAAGTCAAAAACTTTTCCCAGAGACTCTGGCGGCGGGTCTTGGTGGTCGCACTCATATTCTGTCTCCTATTCAGTGGTTTGGTTGAAAGCGCGTACCTTCTTATCTTCCTCCTGCAAGCTTTTGGATGCAAGGCAGATGATTAGTACCGCTAACCCGCTGGAGGGTTTCGAAGCTTAGTGGAGATTACCGCCGGCAGGCTAAGCCGGCAGTTCTACTCGGTTCAACACGCAGCGCTAAACCAAGACAATATGACGCTCGGCCTTTATTTACTACTAAAAAACGCTTCCAGCGCCTTTTCTCGGTCGGCACCGACAATCTTTGCGTGTGGCCGGCTTTCGATCAATTGGACATAGGCCTCGATCCCAGGAATGTGGGTATTCACCAAATTCTCACCGTAGATTTTTTGGGTGGCAAAGCCGACCAATTGCAGATGCGGCCAGGCCACGATATCGGCGGTACTAAAGCGGTCGCCGAGGGCATAAGGAGCTAATTTCAGCAATTTGGCTAAGCCCGTTAAACCGCTGTCGAGCTTAGCTCTGACTTCCTCCTTGATTTCTTGCGACACGCTAGTGCCGAACAGCGCTTCCGCATAAAGACGGCGAGCTATCAGCTCGACATTCAGTTCAAGATGTTGAATAAATTCCCGGCATTTGCCGCGCTCGAAGGCGTCGACCGGATACAGTGGATGTTCCGGGAAGGCGTCTTCCAGGTATTCCAGAATCGCTTGCGATTCGGATAGATAGCCATCGCTGGATTTAATGAAGGGGACTTTTCCCAGTGGCGAACGTTGAAGAAGGTCTTCGCTCTGGCTGGGTGGGGTAAACTCTTCGATGAACGCTATGTCCTTTTCCATCAACGCGAATTTGACTTTGTTGTAATAGTTGCTGATTGCCACGCCGTACAAAGTAATCATTGAATAATCTCCAGTAGTTAAGTTAAGAACTGACAATGGACAGACCGGTCAGTCTATTGAAATAATACATACCGGTCTGTATAGTTGCAAGATGTTTTTTCTCGGTATTCAATTATGGCGCGCAATCTCCAAGATCACATTTTGCAAACTGCATCCGCGCTGTTTTACAGCCAAGGCATCAAGGCCACGGGGGTCGACGCGATAGTAAAAGCTGCCGGCACCACCAAGATGAGCCTATATAAGTACTTTCCATCAAAGGACGATCTGGTACTGGCCCATCTAAATAAGAGTAGGGACGCGATGCTGAATCGCATCCTGGCCGGCGTGGAACAGCGCGCCAGCGAACCTAGGCAAAAGTTGCTGGCGGTGTTTGCGGTATTCGAGGAATTGCTATCCAGCCCCGAGTTTCGCGGTTGCCCGTTCATCAATGCATCCGCCGAATTTGCCGACGCGTCCAGCCCGGTACAACTGGCCGCAGCCGAATTCTCCAACAATTTCCAGATAATATTGGCTGATTGGGCTCGACAAGCCGGCGCGTTGGAGCCGGAACCGCTGTCCCAACAGTTGGCGATGCTAATTTCCGGGGCCATCGTCAAAGAGCAGATGCGCCGACAGTCGGGGGCGATGCTTACCGCTTCGGCGGCTGCCAAAGTTCTGATCGAGCAAAGTTTAAGTCACGCGGGACGCTCTTAACCCAAGTCGCCGGCACCGCCCTATTACTCGGCAAGCCGGCAACTGAAATACAATATCGCTACCCTAGACCTCCCTAGAGGCCCATCATCTTTTGGACTTGACCGCTTTGAGCTCACTAAGCCAACTCGTTTCGCAAACCGCCATTTACGGTCTCAGCAGTATCGTCGGCCGTTTTTTAAATTATCTGCTGGTGCCGCTGTACACCTACACCTTCAGTGCCGGCGAATACGGCGTGGTTTCCGAGTTTTACGCTTATGCCGGATTTTTTGCGGTGCTGTTGGTCTTGGGCTTGGAAACGGGGTATTTCCGGTTTCGGCAACGCCAGGAATTTAGCGGTGACGAGGTTTACCGCAGCGCCTTGGGTTTTCTGCTGATTGCCAATCTCGGTTTCATCGCGGCAATCTACTATTGGCAACAGCCGCTTGCCGACTGGTTGCAATATCCGCGACATCCGGAGTATTTGCTCTGGTTCGGCTGGATTTTGGCACTGGATGCGCTATCGGCATTGCCGTTTGCCCGACTGCGCGCCGAGAATCGGGCCTGGCGTTTCGCCGGCATCAAAATGACCGAGATTTTTATCGCCATCGCCTTGAATCTACTGTTTTTGCTGGTCTGGCCCAAGCTGCAAAGCCTCTGGCCGGATAGCGAACTGGCTGCTTATTACGACCCTGAACTGGGCGTGGGTTACATCTTTTTAGCCAATCTGGCTGCTAGTGTTTGCAAGTTGCTGCTGTTACTGCCGCAATTTCGTGCGGTGCGTTTCCAGCTAAACCCGCGCGTGCTCGGGCCAATGCTGCGCTATTCCCTGCCCATGGTCATCATCGGCTTTGCCGGTATGATCAACGAGATGCTGGACCGAGCAATTCTTAAAGTGCTATTGCCTTACGATTTGCCCACCAACCTGAAGATGCTGGGTGTTTACGGCGCCTGCTACAAGCTGTCGATCTTGATGAGTTTGTTCGTGCAAGCCTTCCGCTATGCCGGCGAACCGTTTTTCTTTTCCTATGCCGGCCGCGCCGACGCCAAACGCGCCTACGCGCTGGTGATGCAGTATTTCGTGATTGCCGGGGTGTTTATCTTTTTAGTGGTGATGCTGTTCATCGATCTGTTCAAGTATTTTATCGGCGAAGAGTATCGAGTGGGCCTGGAGGTGGTGCCGATTTTACTGATGGCCAATTTGCTATTGGGGATTTATGTCAATCTGTCGGTTTGGTACAAACTTAGCGACCGCACCGGTCTGGGTGCCTGGGTGTCGTTGGCGGGTGCTGGCTTGACGATAGTATTGAATATTTGCTGGATACCGGTTTGGGGCTATGTCGGCTCCGCTTGGGCCACGCTAGCCTGCTACTTGTTTATGGTGTTGTTATCCTGGGCTTTGGGCCGACACTATTACCCGGTGAGTTATCCGCTCGGAAAAATTACCGGCTATGTCGGGTTGGGCTTAGCATTGTATTGTGCCCATCGTTATTTGCTGGATACCTATCAGTGGAACGTCTGGCTGGCCGGCGCCGCGGGCTTGTTAATTTATATGAGCGTTGCGGTTTGCTTGGACGTCCGACCGATCCTGCACCGCCGCAGTAAGGATTAGTAATCTGAGCCACTCTATTGGTCCTGGATGGCCTCAGTCCGACTCGTGGAAAAGTACCCGCAGGAGTTAAAGCCGAAGGGTATCAGACAAGACAGTGGCTTAATAGATACCTGGCAACTGTTCTGAATAAAATGGCCCAAGCTGGCGCGTTTTTAACGCGGCGATCCGTCGTTCTGCCACGCGCTGCAGAAATAGTTCGCGGGTGGCATTATCCGCTACCGACCACAGGCGGATTTCATCCAGGGAGCGGAAGCAACCTAGGCAAATATCCTCGTCATTCAGGCAACAGTTTCTGACGCAAGGCGATGTGAGGTTAGGTTCGGAGTTCATCATAAGCGGGCCGTTTGTTGTTGAAAATACTGCTTAGCTTGAGCAACATCTTGGTGTATCTGCTGCTTTAACTCGATAAGCGAAGCAAAACGAGTTTCGTCGCGCAGCTTGATTTTAAAATGCACGTCAACGTAAGAACCGTAAATATCCTGGTTAAAGTTGAATAAATGGGTTTCTAAGACCACTTTAGCACCGCCATTAAAAGTGGGACGAGTGCCGACATTGGCGACACCCTGGTACTCGTTACCATTCAAACCGGTCATCGTTACCGCAAACACTCCGACAATAGGCGTATTTTTCCTGAACATTCTGACATTTGCGGTCGGAAAACCCAACTCGCGACCGCGCTTATCGCCATGCGCCACCCGACCGCACACTGAATAATCGCGACCTAGCATCAGTTTGGCCTGTTCTAAGTGCCCTTCGCCCAGTGCGTCACGAATCAAGGTGCTACTGACTCTTAACCCTGCTATTTCGAAAGAATGGCTATCTTCCACCGCAAAACCGTACTCCTGACCGCGATGCTGCAATAGTGCGAAGTTGCCGCGCCGGGCTTTGCCGAAGTGAAAATCGTCACCAACCACCAGGTGCTTGACCTGTAGGCGCTTTACTAAAATGTCGCGGATGAAATGGTCTGCGTCGCAATCGGCCAAGCAGCGATTGAAAGGCAATACCAATAATTCGTCTATCGGCAATTTGGCAAACTGTATGGCTTTCTCCCGCAACCGGGTCAGTCTTGACGGCGCATGGTCGCCAAGGAAATACTCTAAAGGCTGGGGCTCGAAGATCATTGCGACGGTCGGCAAGCTTAGACGTCGGCCATGCTGAGCCAGTTTTTCAATCACCAACTGGTGCCCAAGATGCAGACCGTCGAAATTGCCTATGGTCAGCACACAGCCGTCGCGTAACGGCTCAAGATGATTCAAACCCCGGATTAAGCGCATGATGGCTGTTTGGCTAAAAAGTCTAATTCTATCAGCAACAGTCGCTGAGCGACCACGTTGGTGATCGCCGACGTGGTCGCCAAGACTAAAATTCGTCTTGCCGCATTCCGGTTTTCCGCCGAATATACTCCATCCCAATTCGCCACCAAAGCAGAGATGACAAGGTTAAGCAGCATTTGCATTTATTGCGGCTCCAGTTCCGGTCGGACGGAACTATACGGCGCGACAGCACTAGCCATGGCCGAAGCACTGGTCAGCCGCAACCTCCGGTTGATATACGGCGGTGCCGGAATCGGCATCATGGGCACTGTCGCGGATCAGGTATTAAAGCTTGGCGGCCAAGCCATTGGCGTTATTCCCAAAGCTTTGGCGCACAAAGAGGTGGCTCATCCCAACCTTACCGAATTACATGTCACCCAATCAATGCACGAGCGGAAAATGCTGATGGCCGAAATGGCGGACGGCTTTATTGCGCTGCCCGGCGGCATCGGCACACTGGAGGAATTGTTTGAGATTTGGACTTGGGCACAGCTTGGCTTCCATAATAAGCCCTGCGGTTTGTTAAATGTGGCAGGTTACTACGATGGCTTGATTAGCTTTTTGGACCACGTCGCAGCGGAGCAATTCGTCAAACCGCATCACCGTGCCATGCTGATGGTCGAGACCGATCCGCAGTTGTTGTTGGGCCGCTATGCAAGTTATCAACCGCCTGCAGTAAAACATTGGGTGGACAAAGATGAAACCTAAGTAATCTAGCGGTCTGCGTCCGAGTTATGTGTATTCGGATTGAGAGTTTTCGGTCTTGAGCTATGATCGACAAGGTGTAACACGCTATTTTTAGGGGTTCAGTGATTATGGCTAAGGCAAAAGGCGAGAAATTGAATCGTCGAGTGGCATTTCGCATCTATGAACAAGCCAATCTTTTCTATCGGAAGATTGATCAGAATGGGCAGATGCAAATGCCGGAAAGCTTCGATGAATTGCTAAGTAGCTTTAATTCATCCACGACCGCTGTGCCCGGACCGCATTCAATGAAAGATGCCGCGTTACCGGATTCACAAAGCCTTGAAAACGACACACTTAACGTAAACATCAGTGCCAGCGGTATCGCCTTTACCTCGCAAGACTCACTGCAAACCGGCGATTATCTGATGCTGCGCATATTGCTGTTATCCAGCATGACCGCCGTGCTGACCTGCTGTAAGGTGGTGTATTGTAAGCCCAGCAATCCTTACGAAAACAACCGTTATCCGTATTTAATCGGCGCTCAATTCGTTAATCTGACCGCAGAAGATACGGCTCAGCTCAATGCACATATCGACAGGAATAAAAAGCAGCAGTGGGCCGTGAACGGCGCGTTACTCAGCCTGGCGTTATTTGTGTTGGCCATGCCAGATACCGCATTCGGTCTGTTATTGGGGTTGGTTCACCATATTTTGGAAGTCGTGTTGCATGTGCTGCATTTGATCTTTGAATATGCCGAATACAATCTCGATCACGTCATCGAACACGCTTTCCATACCGATACACACACTACCCAAGTCATCGTTTTTTATATTCTGTGTACGGTCGGCCTGATCGGCCTGTACTTTCTTTGGCGGATTGTGCCGCGACACTGTCGGCGGGCCGGCAATAGCCTGATAGCCTTCTGGTGCCGCAAAAAAGCCAGTTGTCTTTACTTTTGGGGCCAGCAAGCGCTGGTGGATAAGATCAAGATTGTCGGAATCGGCGTTATAGCTGTTACCGGCTATGCCTATTTTGGGATGTGACTGTGTTGCTAATTAGGGGGGGTGGTTTTCCCCTGAATTTAGGCTGGACCGACGTAACAGCCCAGCCCTGTTCAAGCTTTAAATCGCTTTATACAGTTCGATAGTCTTGGTCAATTCTTCAGTAGCTTTGGCTACGTTACCGGCTTTAGACTGGATCTGTCCTTGCATCAAAGAGGCGTGGGCTTTTTTCGCTGCTTCGGAGTTGCCGGCAATCGCTTCCGAGCTGGTTCTGGCGGCTTTCAGATGAATCTGCGCGGCGGAGAAATCGCTTTTGCTGATTTCAACTAAGGCTTTTTCGATGTGAGCGATGATGCCCGCGGTGCCGGATTGTGCAGCAGCAGCTGGAGCTTCTTCAGCAGCAAATGCGCAAACGTTGGTCAGGCTCAAAGACGCTGCCAAGGACAGAGTTAGTACTGCTTTTGTAAATAATTTCATTAAGTAGATTTCATGTGATGGTTAATAGGTCCAATGCCCTAAAAAACACGTCATCACAGAACAGATTTTTTGTACCCGCGACTTATGTAGATTAGTTGGTCTTGACATAACGCTGGCACAGCACCTTTTGCCATATAGCCGACAAGAGGCTTTGAGCAAATCCATGCTGATGGGAGGTATCTTTTTTCCTACTGGGTCTAATTGAAAAACGTTGTCGCCTTTCAGCCACCATAATAGCTGATTTAGCGGGTCAGCAGCAGACCAATTACTCCGCGCGGTTGCGACACATTGTCGCAACCGCCTTAATCTGCGATTTTAGAGTGCAAGAGACTACCCTCCAACGCGGTCAGCGCTCTCTCTGCTGTCGGCAATCATTTATAATGCCAGCACGCCTATTTTCTCCCCTTCATCAATCATGATAGACACCCTCTATATCGAATCCGCTATCGAGCAGCATCCGCGGGTGGCGACGATTCGGCGGCGTTTTCCGCAAGCGCGAACGGTTGCTTGCGAGCGCTACGGCGAGGTGTTTAATCCCAAGGCGCAGAATTTTCGCTTACAAAAGCAGCATCCAGCACTGATTTTGGCGGAAAAATACCAGAAGTTCGTGTTGCCGGCTCCCGCCGGTTACGGAATCGGTGGGCAGCGCAATTATTATTTTTCGCACATGCTGAATTGCCTGTACGATTGCCGTTACTGTTTTTTGCAGGGCATGTACCAATCTGCCAACTATCTGCTGTTTGTGAATTACGAGGACTTTCAAGAGCAGATTCGCCAAACCTGTTTGGAAACCCCGGATCAAGAGGTGTATTTTTTCTCGGGTTACGATTGCGACAGCCTGGCCTTAGAACCCGTCACCGATTTTGCCGAGCAGTTTTTACCCGTGTTTGCCGAAATACCCAATGCCTGGTTGGAATTACGCACCAAAAGTACGCAGATCAGAAGCCTATTGAACCGTGAAGCAGTACCCCGCTGCGTAGTGGCGTTTAGCTTGTCGCCGGAGACGGTAGCCGATAAAGTGGAGGCCAAAGCGCCCACTGTGGCCAAGCGCATCGAAGCTGCTGTCAAATTACAGCAGCAAGGTTGGCAGATCGGCCTGCGTTTTGATCCGTTAATTTATCAGCATGATTACCGCCAACAATATCAGGCCTTGTTTGAGCAAGTGTTTGCAGTGATTAATGCCGATGCTGTGCATTCGGTCAGCTTGGGCGTGTTTCGTTTGCCCGAGCAATACTTCAAAAAAATCCACAAGCTCTACCCGGACGAAAAACTCTTCGCCAGCCCGCTGCAAACCGCGACCGGCATGGTGTCTTACCGTGCCGATCTGGAGCAGGCCATGATGGCCGATTGTACGCAGATGCTGCTGGAGCACATCCCGCAAAGCGCATTTTTCCCGTGCACGATCTAAAGCGCACGGTACTGGTGACCGGCGCCAGCTCCGGCATTGGCCGGGCGACTGCCCGGCAACTGCTGGCACAAGGCCACCAAGTGATTGGCACATCCAGAGATTGCCGGCGGTTTGCCAAGTTGCACCCAAGATTTGTCGGCATCGAGCTGGATCTGGCCAAATTAGCCGGTGTCCCGCAGTTTGCCAAGCAACTGCAGAGCGATTTCCCGGCACTGGATGCAGTGGTGTTCGCCGCCGGTTATGGTCAATTCGGCGGCCTGGAGCAATTTTCCTACGAGCAAATGGATAACTTGATGGCAGTCAATTTCACCGCTCAAGCCTATTTGACGCGGGCACTGCTACCACAGCTAAAGCAAAAAGCACATGCTAATTTGGTGTATATCGGATCGGAAGCGGCTTTAAAAGGCAGCCGTAACGGCAGCATCTATTGCGCCAGCAAATTTGCCTTGCGCGGGTTTAGTCAGGCTTTACGCGACGAGTGCGGCAAAAGCGCGGTGCGGGTGTCCTTGGTCAATCCGGGCATGGTCGATACCGCTTTTTTTGATACATTGTCCTTCGCGCCCGGCAAGCAGTCAGGCCAAGCCTTAATGGCAGAGGATGTTGCCGATGCCGTTGCTTATGTACTGCAAGCTGGCTCGCACTGCGTCATCGACGAAATCAATTTAAACCCATCCAGCAAAGTGATCGACTTTAAGAAATAACCCCAGATGCTAGCCAAACTGATTGTCTATTGTGCTTATTACTTGAAATCTGCCGATTGGTATAGAAACAGTAAGCTGTTTTTTTACGACCTGTTGGAAAACAGCCATAGTCGGAAGAAGAAGTATTTCGACGCGACGATGATTAGTCTGTTGATTTTGAGCGTGATTTTTCTGATCTACGACATAGAACACGAAGACAGCAAAATGGGCGGCTATTTCGAGCTGGTGATTTTGATGCTGTTCATCGTCGAATATTTGCTCAGAGGTTGGATTTATTCCGACACCTACAAAGTCATCATCGAGGAATACGAGAAAGCATTGTATTTGAACCTGGACTTCAATCTGCTCGGGGTGTTTCGTAAGGCTTTTGTCAGAGACATGGAGTACGTAACCTCGCCGTTTGCCATCATCGACATCCTGGCTATTCTCCCCAGTTACCGGCCGTTGGCGATCTTGCGCATCTTCATCATATTCCGGTTGTTCAAACTATTCCGTTATTCCAATAGCGCCAAATTATTTGCCGACGCCTTGGCCAGCAAGCGCTTCGAGTTAATGACCCTGCTGGTTTTTACCTGCTTTTTGGTGTTTATCGCCAGCGTGTCGATTTACATGTTCGAATATCAAGCAACCAACAGCGGTATTCACAATTTATTCGACGCCTTTTATTGGACCATTGTCACCTTGGCCACAGTGGGTTTTGGCGACATTACCCCGCAGACCACCGGGGGACGCTGGGTAACGATTTTTCTGATACTCGCCAGCTTGGGGGTGTTGTCGTTCTTCACCTCCATCCTGATCGCCGCATTCAGCGAGAAAATGTTGTCGGTCCGCGAAACCAGAACTTACGCCGAACTGGACCGGTACGACAGTTTCATCATCATTTGCGGTTTTGGTCGGGTTGGACAGGAGATTGCCCGGCATTTGAAGAACGATAGACAGAAGTTTTTAGTGATCGATCGCGTCTCTGAACGAATCGAGTTAGCCAAGAAACGGGGCTATCTGGCGATAGAAAGTGATGCCAGTAATAATGAAGTGCTGATAAATGCCGGTATTTGTCGCGGTGCGAGCGCTATCTTGTGCATCACCGGCGACGATGTAATTAACGTCTATGTGACTCTAACCAGCCGGCATTTAAACAAAAACCTGCGGATTATTTCCCGCGCCAACCGCCACGATAACGTCAACAAGCTCTATCAGGCCGGGGCTGACAATGTGATCAGGCCGTTTGAGATTGCCGGCTTGTTAGCCGCAGAATTTGTGGGTCAACCCGTTGCTTTCGAAGCCATCTCCGGCATTTTGCATAATCAAACCGAGACGGTAATGGAGTCGGTGTTAGTCAGTGAAAAGTCGCCGCTTGATAATCAACAAATCGGTCAACTGGATTTACAGCAACGTAAGCTTATCCTGCTGGGCGTGATTAGCGACAATCCGATTCATCTGAAACATAAAAACAAGTACCAGGTTAAAGAGCAGCACTTTTATTTTAATCCGGAAGCGGACTTTATCCTGCGGCACGGAGACATGCTGGTGTTATTGGGCCGTAAGTACGGCATCGATCACTTTCGCGATCAGGTGGAACAACGCCGACTATTTAGCAGGAAGCCCAAATGAATAACATAGCCGTATTCGGTTACAACCGGTTGTCGTTCGAGGCCATTAGCCGACTGGACCAGGAGATGTATCAAATCACCGTAATCGATCACGACCCGATCAAAGCAGCGCTGGCGCGGGAAAATGGTTTTGAAACAGCCAATATCGATTTTCGCAGCGACGACGATTTAAAGCTGATCGGCATAGGCGCGCACATCGATACCCTGTTTTGTTTCTTCGATACGGACTCGGACAATGTGTTTTTGACGCTGTCGGCGCGGGCGCTCGATAAGAATTTGAACATTGTGGCGATTGTCGATAGTCCGGAGTCGGCGGAAAAACTCCTCGCGGCCGGCGCTAACAAGATTATCGATCCCTATGAAATCTGTGGGCGCAAAATTCACGACATGTTGAAGCGGCCGGATATCAACGATATTTTCGATCACACCGTATTCGGTAGACACGACCTGCATCTGGCCGAGGTGACGATTCCAGAGCACAGCTATATGGAGAATGCCCATGTCGCACAGCTACACTTAAGTTCGCAGTACAATTTGATATTGATCGGGATCGTGAATAAACAAGTCAGCGAACAATTGCATTTTGTGGTCGAGGAATTGGACCGCCGCCTGAGTGTGGGCGATATTCTGGTGATTTTGGGCCCCTCGCGGGAAATTAGAGCATTCAAAAAAGACGTCGAAAATGAGATTAGTAAAATTTAGTCCGCGTATCTGTTTTTTTCTGGGCTTTGCCGCCTGCGCTACCTTATTAGCCGTTGGCGCCTATTTGCAATTTGTGGAAGAGTTGGAGCCGTGTCCGCTATGTATTTCACAGCGGCTGGCGATTCTGGCGACCGGCGTGATTTTCTTAATCGGCGGCTTGCACAACCGTGGCCGCAAAGTCTATGCGGTGTTGAGCGCCGCAGCGGCATTGCTTGGCGCCAGCGTTTCCGCGCGCCATGTCTGGTTGCAGCATTTACCGCCTGAGGAAGTGCCGGAGTGCAGTCCTGGGTTGGAATATGTGTTTCAGAATTTTCCGCTAGCCGATACCATCAAATTGATGCTGACCGGCACCGGCGAATGCGCCAAAATCGATTGGACTTTGCTGGGCCTGAGTATTCCGGCCTGGACCTTGTTCGCGTTTTTATCCTTAGCTGGGTGGGCGGGTCTGCAATTTTTTAACGATGCCAAGAGCGATAGCATTTAGTCGCACGAGCTTAAGCTTGTTGATTTGAGCCTCTTCCCGACACGGTGGACAACTCGTCAATCAATAACCGTAAGCTGCATAGCTGATATTGTGCTTTTTATTACGGGAACGTCGGTTTATTTTTTTACGCTGATTGCTTGAGTCCCAACCATTAGCGGGTCGGAATTAAGCCAGCTATCGAAAGGTTATGCACAAAAGTGGGGCATTGTCTTTTCAAGGTTGCAAACGCGACTGAGATATTTAACACAGATTAATTTTATATATAAGTTATTGATTTAAATATAAATAGCTGATTGTCTTAATTTTGTTCAATTTAACAAATCTGTAATAAAAACCGACACTAAGCGATTTTCTCAAAAGCCTATCCACAGAGTTATCCACAGCTTTTGTGGGTAACTCGGATTCCTCAATCCTGTTAAAGACTTAGCTGCTTAACATCAAAAATTTCTCACAAGATATGCCTAACTGTGACACTTCTCGCAATTTAATTTTGAAAGTTGCAGTGCCAGTTCCGCTGGATAGGTTATTCGATTATCTGCCGCCGCTTAGCCTCGGTTTGTCGGCATTGGAACCCGGTATGCGAGTGTTAGTCCCCTTTGGTAACCGAGAACAAGTGGGAGTGTTAATGGCTGTCGCTGCCAGTTCCAGCCTCGACACGAATAAACTCAAACCGGCTCTCGCCATTCTCGATAGCCATCCGCTATTATCCCAAATCGATTTACAGCTATTGCGTTGGGCGGCTCGCTACTATCACCACCCGCTCGGCGAAGTGCTGGCATCGGCGTTTCCGGTGGCATTACGCCAAGGTCGGCCGGCCTTACTGCAACGCCAGCCCTGTTTTGGCTTAAGTTCGCAAGGTCGGATGATCGCTCCGGAACAGTTACGCCGCGCGCCTAAGCAACAAGCCTTATTGGCTCTATTACAAAGCACCGATAACCCTATGTCCGCCAGCGCGCTGAGTGCCTTTAAGCCCGCGCTGAAAGCCTTACTCGAAAAGGGCTTGGTTTCGGTACAAGAACCAAGTCCAAGCGTTGCGTTAACCGCGACCAAGACCGCGCTGCCGGCCAATCCCGAGCAACAAGCAGCTATCGATGCCGTCATCGCTAATCTGGGGCGCTTTGCCGTATCCCTACTAGAGGGCGTTACCGGTAGCGGCAAAACCGAAGTGTATATGCAGATCATTGCCAAGGTGCTGACGCAGGGCAAGCAAGTCTTGGTGCTACTACCGGAAATCAGCCTGACGCCGCAACTGGAGCAGCGCTTTTTAAAGCGCTTTGCCGTGAATATGGTCTCTACGCATTCCAAATTAACCGATAACCAGCGTTTGCAGGCCTGGCTGAGTATGCAGCAAGGCCAAGCGGCGATTATGCTCGGCACCCGTTCCGCATTGTT
>FSSH01000305.1_pt5 | contig 26176 bp, 23 predicted proteins | sample 1166101 | NCBI WGS metagenome assembly FSSH01 (sample SAMEA32972668, study PRJEB13176) | freshwater metagenome | biome: Drinking water system; feature: Biomass in drinking water that filtered by 0.45 um membrane; material: drinking water | place: USA | collected 2012-12-20 | depth 0 m
AAAAAGTGGGCTAGAGTAGCCTTCCAGGCTTCGCTAAGTCAAGGCGAAATCAGTGAGAAAAGCGGTGTGCTCGCATGGATTTTTGCTGATGGCAGTGGGCCAATTGCGACCGAAATGGGGGGAGGGTTCCTGTGAGGTATTCAGCCTAGGTTCCGTGACACTTTTTATACTTTTTCCCGCTTCCGCAGGGGCAGGGATCGTTCCGGCCGACTTTATCGTCGACCCGCTCTACGGTCCGGGGAGCTTCGGCGGCTTCGCCGCGGTTGAGTGTGAGGGTAGGCTGCGGCCGCGAGATGACCGGCGGGGGCGGCGGCGGCGCGGCTTGTTGTTGCTCAGGAACGGCCTCTTGCTTCACGGCCTGGACGCGGAATAGCCGTTCCAGCGCATCCGATTTGACCCGCTGCATCATGCCGGCGAAGAGGTCGTAGCCTTCCTTCTTGTATTCGATCAGCGGATCCTTCTGCCCATAGCCGCGGAGGCCGATGCCGTCGCGAAGATGATCCATGCCGAGGAGGTGATCTTTCCAATGGTGGTCGATGACCTGGAGCATGAAGGTTTTTTCCAGGAAGCGCATCAGCTCCGAGCCCAGCTCCTGTTCCTTCCGCTCGTAGCCGTCGTGCACGAGTTTCTTGAGATCTTCGATGAGTGCGTCGCGGCCGAGGTCGCGGAGCGAATCGCCATGGTCCTGCTTGCCCTGCGTGATGTCGAGCCCGAATTGGCCGTGCATCATCTCGACGAGGCCGGGCATGTCCCATTCTTCCGGATATTGTTCGGCCGGACAGAAGACGGCCATGGCGGAGTCAATCAGGCCCGACATCATGTCGAGCAGATCGGCTTTCAGATTTTCGCCGGCCAGCACGGCATGGCGGTGCTGATAGATGACTTCGCGCTGCTTGTTCATCACATCGTCATATTCGAGCAGCTGTTTGCGAATCTCGAAGTTGTGCGCCTCGACTTTCTTCTGCGCATTGGCGATGGCGCGGGTGACCATGCCATGTTCGATGGGCACGCCTTCTTCCATCCCGAGTTTCAGCATCAACTGCGAGACGCGCTCGGAGGCGAAGATCCGCATGAGATCGTCTTCGAGGGACAGGTAAAATCTGGACGATCCGGCATCGCCTTGACGGCCGGCGCGGCCGCGCAACTGGTTGTCGATGCGGCGGCTCTCGTGCCGTTCGGTGCCGAGGATGTGCAAACCGCCGGCGGCGACGACTTCCTGTTTGTTCTTCTCGCAGTCGCTACGGATTTCTTCGAAGATTTCCAGCTTGCGCGATTCCGGCAGGTTTTCTTCGCGGTAGAGGATCTGTTTGAACATGAAGTCGGCGTTGCCGCCGAGGAGAATGTCGGTGCCGCGGCCCGCCATGTTGGTGGCGATGGTGACAGCGCCTTTGCGTCCCGCCTGGGCGACGATTTCCGCCTCGCGTTCATGCTGCTTCGCGTTGAGGACGTTGTGTTTGACCCCGTTCCGGTTCAACAAGCCGGAGAGTTTTTCGGACTTCTCAATGGAGATCGTGCCGACGAGGACCGGCTGTCCGCGCTCATTGCAGTCCTTGATTTCCTCGACGATGGCCGCAAACTTTTCTTTTTCCGTTCGGTAGACCACGTCGGCATAGTCGAGGCGGACCATCTTGCGATTGGTCGGAACCACGTTCACATCGAGATTGTAAATCTTGGCAAACTCCGCGGCTTCCGTGTCGGCCGTACCGGTCATGCCGCCGAGCTTTTTGTACATGCGGAAGTAGTTCTGGAACGTGACGGAGGCCAGCGTCTGATTCTCATTGGCGATCTTCACGCCTTCTTTGGCTTCCACGGCCTGGTGCAGCCCGTCGCTCCAGCGGCGGCCCGGCATGAGGCGCCCGGTGAATTCATCGACGATGATGACCTCGCCGTCTTTTACCACATAATCGACATCCCGCTTGTAGAGCGCATAAGCCTGGAGCGCCTTGACGACGTGATGGACGAGGTCCATGTTGTCCGGATCGTAGAGGTTGTCCACGCCCAGGAGCTTCTCAACCCGGATGTTGCCCTCTTCCGTCAATGAGGCGGTCTTGGTTTTCTCTTCGATCGTAAAATCGTGTTCCGGCTTCAGCTGCGGGATCACGGAGTTGATCCGGTAATACAGATCGGTGGTCTGATCGGTCGGGCCGGAGATAATCAACGGGGTGCGGGCTTCGTCGATCAGGATGCTGTCCACCTCGTCGACGATCGCGAAGTTCAGCTCGCGTTGCACGCATTGGCCCAATTCGCTCACAATCAGGTTATCGCGCAGATAATCGAACCCGTACTCGTTGTTGGTCCCGTAGGTGATGTCGGCGTGATACGCCTCCCGCCTCGTGCAGGGGCGGAGAGACTGCAGACGCTTGTCTGCGGCATCGTACGTCGGATCATAGAGAAACGACGCGTCGTGCTGGATGATGCCGACGGACAATCCCAGCGCATGGTACAGCTGCGCCATCCATTGGGCATCGCGCTTGGCGAGGTAGTCGTTCACCGTAATCAGATGAACGCCCTTGCCTTCGAGCGCATTTAGATAGATCGGCAGGGTCGCGACGAGCGTCTTGCCTTCACCGGTCTTCATTTCCGCGATCCGGCCCCGGTGCAGGATCATGCCGCCGATGAGCTGGACATCGAAATGGCGCATGTTCAGCCGGCGGCGGGACATCTCGCGGCAGACGGCAAATGCCTCGGGCAGAATATCGTCGAGCGTCTGGCCGTCGGCCAGGCGCTGTTTGAAGGCCGGAGTTTTTCCGACCAGATCCTGATCCGACAAGGGCGTAAGGCTGGACTCCAAGTCGTTGATGCGCGCGACAACGGGCATCAACGCTTTGATTTCACGGTCGTTCTTACTGCCGAAGACGAGATTCAGGAGTTGTGTCAGCATAGAGGACGTCGTCAAGTCATAAGGATAGTACTTGCGGGAGAGGTCGATCTACCGCACAAAATAGTCCGCGCAGTATACAGCAAACTTTTTACGAATCCTACCAGGAAGGTAGGGATGGCGATCCGGCACCGTCTGTCTTGACTCTCCCCCCCAGCCTCCAGTACCATCCGCTCGCCGGTCCTGTTACAGTGTGAGATACGATGCACAGTGTGATCACACGATCCCTCGCTTGTTTCCTGATCCTGTCAATTCTTTTGGTCGGGGGCCTTGCCTCGGCACAATCGATCTCGCACGAGTCACACCATAATACCCACCATCAGAAAGCCACCCATAGCACGTCCCTCTGTACCTGGATGTGCGCGGCCGGGAACGTTTTAGACCCCGGCACCGTTCCATATCTCATCGATCTTTCCCCTGTGGCCTGGTCTGAACCGCACAGCACGATTTCAATCCTCCCTAGCCCTCTTCATCAAACGACTTCTCGCGGGCCTCCCTCTCTTTCAGTCTCATAGTCTGCTACCTGCAGGAATGACTGATTCATGGGGCGCTTCTCTCACGTTGAATGTGGGAGAGTGGCGTTCCAACAACTGAAAGCGAGAGGATCATGAATAAACCACTCTTACGTGTTGAAGAGGCGGCGGAAGCGCTGGCCGTCAGCCGATGGACGATCTACCGCTGGGTGGAGCAGGGCCGTTTGGAAGGCACCAAGATCGGTCGCGGCAGTCTGCGGGTCTTTAGCCGGTCGATCGAGAAACTTGTTGAACAGAACCGGACGGATGATGTGTCTTCCGGCTTGTTCGTTCAGAGCAGAGCGCTGTCTCCTGCGAGTTCCGCTGTTGGCTGAATGTGCAGATCCGAATGCTGGCGGATGTGTTGGACGATTTGTGTGCTGAGTCTTTATTGTGTGCTTCTTGAGGTTGCATGATGGTTGCTGAGAAGTGTGAGGGAGTGCCGTATTCTGCCTGGGGTGTGTCGTTAGGCGTGCATGCCTTGATTGTCGGGTTGGCCTTCATGATTACGGCTCAGGTCCAGCCGATTCTCAAGGAGGAAATCTTTCAGTGGGAGGTTGCGCTGGTTCAGCCTTCACCGGACGCGCCTCGCACCGAGACGGTGCAATCCACCCCGGCTGTTCAGCCGTCGAAGCCGTCCCCGGTTCGGACCATTCAGACCGCGCCGCCTGTAGAGTCGACGTCTGACATGGTCATGACCCGCGTGGCCACACCGTACAGCCCCGAGATCGTCCACCCCACGATTGCACCGCCTAAGCCGGAGTCCGTGCAGGAAATTGTTCAGGCAAAGGTCCAACCGGTCGCGCCGCAAGAAACGAAGAAAGAAGAGATCAAAAAGGAAGAGGTGAAGCCGCAGGAAGTGATGAAGCCGGAACCGGTAGCGCAAGAGCAACATCAGGCGCCTGTCGCCAGGGAAGTATCGCCGCCGGTTGAATCGGCTGCAACGGCGCAGGCCTATGAGCCTCCCGCGCCGTCCCGCGCGCATCATGCGGAGTCCGCTCCTGTGATTCATCATGAGAGCCCGTCTCCGGACGAAGCAGCTCCTGAATGGCGGCCGCTCATGGCGGTGAGGGAAGGGGCTGCCAAGACGATGCCCGAGCCGGCCGCCGCTTCGGCTGCGCAGGCGGCGGCAGAATCGACTACGGTAGCCGCTGCCGCTCCGGCCCAGGCCCCGCCTCACCATGCCAATGCGCCGGTCGTCGCCAACGCGGCTGCCGTTCGCCCGGCGACGAAGGCCGACAATGCTTGGCTGGCGGAGTCGCTCGGCCGGCGCATCAAGGAGCTGACGCGCTATCCCAGCTCCGCTCGTCTGAACGGATCGGAAGGGAAAGTCGTGTTGCGCGTGGTCCTCCGCGCCGACGGGCATTTGGTCGATGTGGTAGTGCATCGGAGTTCGGGCCACGACGTGCTCGATCGCGCGGCGATGGAGACCGTTCGATTGGCTTGTCCCATCCATATGAAACAGGCCTTGAGCGCGGCGGAGGTGGCCGTGTATGTGCCCATCGTCTATAGCCTTGCAGGGTAGGAATTATCCATGAGACGCATGACACAAATATTGAAGAGCCGAACGGTAGGGCACGTCGGGGTTGCCGGTAACTTGTTGCTCTGTGCCGCGATTGCGTTGGCCGAACCTGCGCCATCGTTTGTGCTCGGTCCCAAAGTGACGACAGACCGTAAAGTACGGAGCGTCGTGGGGCCCTCCGTCCGGATCGATGACCAGGGGCACATCTCTCTTGCCTGGGTCGAGGAAGAGAAGGAGACTCGCACGGTGCTGTACTCACGCATCGAGAAGGCCGGGGTTTCCATCGGCGAACTTGTGCGTGTGAACGGCCCGGGTGAGGTGCCCTATAGCCGTCAGGAGGCGCCGGCGCTGGCCGTATCCGGGGATGACGTGCTTATGACCTGGGCCGTGACCCATCCGAAGATGACGCCGGACAGGCCCTTCTCCAACGATCTCCGTCTCAGCCGATCGACCGATGGCGGGAAAACCTTCCAGCCGTCGGTGTTGGTGAACGACGATCAGCAAGTCATCGGCCATAGTTTCGATTCGATCCATGTGGCGCCCGACGGCGTCGTCCACATGGCCTGGATCGACGGGCGAGAGGGCAAGAAAGAATCCGGCACGTTTACGGCGCGTTCTACCGATCGTGGGCGCACAGCCGAAAAGAATCTCAAGGTCGATGAAAATACCTGTGTGTGTTGCCGGACATCCATGACCAGCAGTTCTGACGGGACGCTGTATGTCGCCTGGCGGAAAATTCTCCCGGGGGATCTCCGCGAGACCGTCGTGGCGCGCTCGACCGACGGAGGCCGGACATTTGCGGCTCCGGTGATCGTCGGCCATGATCGATGGGTATTCCCCGGTTGTCCGCACCGACCGGCGTCTGTGGGGACGGATCGCCAGGGGCGCCTCTATGTGGTGTGGTACACGGAAGGGTCGGATGAAACTCCCTCGATCTATCTGGCCTATTCAGACGACAAGGGCGAGACCTTTTCGCCAAAACAGAAATTGAATCTCTCCAAGGGCACCTTCCCGGACCATCCGCAGATGGCGGTCGATCCCGAGGGCCGGCTGATCATCGTGTGGGAAGAACAGTCGCCGGTCCGGCGCGAAGTCGTGATGAGTGTGTCCCTTGATCGCGGGCAGACGTTCAGCGCACCGCAGAAGTTGAACGAGAAGAAGGGGCAAACGCCGGCGCTCTCCATCAATGCGCAGGGGCTTGCCGCACTGGCCTGGATGGAACACGCGATGCCGGCGCATCGTATCGTGGTGCAAACGATCCAGATGCCGGCGACTCAGACCATTGCGAGGCAGGAGCCGTAGCAGGATGCGGATAGGATTGACGCGAATCGGAATAGCCGCAATGTTCTGCGGGATGACGCTCGCTGTTACCTTGCCGAGTCTCGCTCACGATCCCTTTGCCTCGCTCAAGATGAGTCGGTTGCCGGCTGGGAGCATGGCCGTGCCCTTCGAGCTCACGTCGCTGGACGGCACGCGGGTGAAGTTGAGCGATCTGGCAGGGAAAGTCGTGCTGGTGAATTTTTGGGCCACCTGGTGCGGCCCCTGTAAAGAGGAAATGCCGTCGCTCGCGAGACTGCAGAAGCAGTTCGATCCCGCGCAATTTGTCCTGTTGACCGTGACGACGGACCTGCAGCGTCAAGGCATTGCCCAGTTTCTCTCGCATCTGGGCGTCACGCTGCCGGTGCTGTTCGATGAAGATCAGGAAGTCTCGCGATCCTTTATGGTGCGCGGATTGCCGACCACGATCGTGATTGGCCGCGACGGGACATTGCTGGGGCGGGCCGTCGGGCCGCGCGTGTGGGACGGCCCCGAGGCGGTGGCTATGATCCGGCAGGCGATGGAACAGGCGAAATGAAGAAGTGGACCCTGCCACTGGCGCTCGCCACCGTCGTCGTCTATCTGACATTGTCGGTCAGTGCCGCAGCCTGTTTGTTCACGCATCAGACGCCGCCTCGCTCAACCCATCACCATACCGGTGGAGCCACCCATTCACTGCTCTGTGCCTGGGCCTGCCAGGCTAATCAACCGGTTGACGGTCCATCCGCCGCGCCGGACTCGCAGCCGCTGGCCCTGGCGGCGTTATTGCTGGTAGTTGCATCCCTCCGGCCCTCGCTGTTCTTCCTGTATCTCGCGCAGTCGCGCGCGCCGCCTCGTTTCTAATCACTCATCATCACATCATTCAGTCGTCATTTTCCTGTGCGGACTGTGCCGTGCTTTGCGCGGTTGTCGTCTGCGACGGAGGATTGTGTTTCATCATCATTATTCATTCATTGTCGGGAGAGGAGTATGGGCCATGGTGTCGTTTAAGCAGGTTGGTCAGATCGCAGTCGTCATGGCAGTTATCGGCATGCTGGCGGCGGGGCAACCCCTCGCACAGGCGCAGGAGCCGAGTCTAGGGGAGGCCACGGCGTCACCGCGTGAACAGGAATTGCGTGGACAGCTCAAGGGGATTCTCCAGGAGCTGGAAGACATTCAGAAGGGACGGGAGAGTGCGGTCCCGCCGGAAGAGCGGCCGAAGACCGTGACGGAAAAGGTGAAACCGGAACAGGCCGAGGTGGCTGAGGCGATCGGCGCAATGCCGGAGTATGAGTTAGCCGACACCAGTATCGTCAGCAAGCGGTTTCAAAAGCGGCCGGAAGGGGTGTCGCTTTCGTCGACGATTCAGGCCGAGACGGATTCGCAGCCGACACGCACGATGAAGGAGTCGATGGAGTCGCTGCCGGGTGTGATCATGCGCCAGGCGAACGGGCCGCGCGATTTCAGCATGGCCATTCGTGGGTCCGGCGTGAAGACGTCGTTTGCCGTACGAGACATCAAAATGTATGAAGACGGGTTTATCCAAACTCAATCCGACGGATTGTCGCGGTTGGATATCCACGACCCCTGGTTCATGCGCAGCGTCGAAGTTCTGCGTGGTGCCTCGTCGTCGCTGTACGATAACTATGCGCTCGGCGGCATGGTGCATTTCCGTACCAGGCGGGGCAGCGACATCAACGGATTTGAAACGTTCTTGTCCGGCGGTTCCTACGGCTATCACAAGGAAGCCTTCGCCGTCGGCCAGGAAACCGAGCATCTCGATATTTCCATGTTTGCCAGCAACGTTCAGGAAGACGGGTATATCAGGAACAGCGGATACAAAACGCAAACGCTCAACATCAATATGCGATTCAAGATCGACGACAAGCAGAATTTTTACTTCAAAGCGATCTCGAACTGGCTGGATTCCCGGGTGCCGACCCGGTTAACCCAGGCGCAATTCATCGCCGACGACCGGCAGGTCGGCGGCACAGGCGCCACGGCGGCGGACCGGCTTCATCAGCAGCGGGTCGACCGGCGGACCATCATCGGGGGCATGTACGAGCGGCAGCTCAGCGCCAACACGGTGCTCACGGTGGAAGCCGACTACGACGTGAAGGATATCAATCAGACCTTCAATCAGATCAGCGACAACATCAACCCCAACTACAAACATTACACCGATTTGCGACATGATGGCCACCTCGGCGACATGCCGTTGAAGAGCTACATCGGGTTTTTTGCGAACAGCATGGAGCAGGAGGGGCAGACGTTTGAAAATCTCGCCGATGGCCAGGGAACGCGAGGCTTGCTGCTTCAGAATAACCGTGGGAATATCCGGAACATCGGCGCGCGGTTTCGCGAAGAGTTGGAGTTTGTCCCTAAGTGGACGCTGGCCGCCGGGCTGGGGTTTGAACAATCGCATATGAGCATTGAGACGATCAACTACACAGGTGGAGCCGTCTCGTCGAGGCCCAATGCCCACCGGGACTTCACCAATCTAGCGCCGGAAGCCTCGCTGACCTGGAAGCCGGCGGAGGGCTATCGCCATTGGGTGCGCGCGTCCACGGGTTATGGTCTGCCGACGTTCGGTCAGCTCACGAGAGATCCGGTGACCGGACTGCCTGGATCGAACTTTGACTTGAAGCCGCAGAAAAATCTCAATACGGAAATCGGGACGGAGTCGAAGCTCACCAAGGATCTCAAAGTCCAACTGGTCGGATTCTGGGTCTTCTTCAAGGATGAAATCATTACGCAGACCATCAGCGGGAGCAACAGCACCTCCGTCAATGCATCCTCGTCGGAGTATCGCGGGATTGAAGCCGCCTACGATTGGCGGCCGTTATCGGGGCTGCGCCTGTCCGGCGCCTATACCCACACCGATGCGCGTTACGTCAATTTTTCCGACCGGACGGCCGCCGGATTTCTCGTGCGAGACGGGAAGAAAGTGGCCAACGTGCCGACCGACGTGTTGAACAGCAAGGTCGAGTATGACCATGCCGAAAGCGGCTGGGGCGGCTGGGTGGAAGGGAGCTATTACAACAGCTACTTCTTAAACAACAATAATACGTTCGGCATTCCGGCCTACATGATCGGCAATGTGAATATTCACAAGAACGTCGAACTCAAGAGTTCCTGGTTCCGGTTCGCCAAGTTCTATCTGGAGATCGATAATATCGGCGACAAGAAATACGCTGCGTCCGGCCAGGTGATTACAGGCGAGACGCATGGACAAGCCGCTGCCTCGCAAGCCTTCTTCGCCGGCTACGGCCGGGCGATCTACGGCGGCGTCACGCTGGGATTGTTCTAGGAGCATGCCATTCGACGGAGTCGCCATGCGGCGACTCCGTCGAATGGACGATTGCGGGAGATGCTCTCGCGGGAATACTTTGTTTAAGCAACGCAGAAATCTGTAGCATCAATGAGCAGCCATCGGTAGACAGTTTCAGGGCATTGGCGTACATGAGTAGGCTGAAAGGGTAGACAGCATATGAGCGGTCGTTCTATGAAAACAGTCGGGGCGGTTGTCGCCGGGATTACGGCGGTGATCTACTTCGGGCTGGTCTGTCTGGCTGCTACGTGCTCCCTGGCCTTGCCCTTGTCGGCCTCTGCCGGCAGCCATGAGCAGCATCACAGTCACGACAGTCATGAGACTGCGCATTCTTCTCTCTGTGCCTGGGCCTGTCAGGCCACACCGGAGGCCGGTTTAGTCGCATCGGCTCCGGACGGCTTGTTTGAGCTGGTGGCGCTGGTCCCGACCGGTTTCCCCGTTCAGTCGGTCTCAGTCTCTTCAGTATCACTCCTCCGCTCGCGTGCTCCTCCAGTGCTCCCGCTTGGATAATTCAGGCGGGACGCGTTCGTTTCATCCTGATCTCATGATCGTTGGGCCGGGACTCCACTGACGGCGTGCTGTCCCATTTCAGAATGCCTTCCACCTGAGCGATCCGGGTTGCTCGGTCTGTCTCGAAACATGTGTGTGGTCCGGGTGTGGCGGCCTCCTCGCCCGGACGCACTGGGGCGCAGACTCTTCTCCACGGAGTCTCCGCTCCGGTCTTTGATCGGGATGCTGAAACAGTCCGCCAGCGGTGTTCTCGCATCGCTCAGAGACTCAACGTAGGGAGGGAAGTCACTTGAGGAAAAGTAACTCTCCGCTCGCGTGTGATCGAAGCGGGCGGATCGAGCGAAGCTCGGTGTGTACCTCCTCGTCTCTTCGCTCGCTGCTGCCTTGCCTGCGGAATGGCGCGTCTTGGCGCGCCGGGGTTGGGCGGGTGAGATCAGCAGTCTGTTTGAGCATCCCGAAAGTGAGATATCGCTGTCTTGGAATGGCAGCGGTGGGATTTAACCAAGAGGAGAGGGAGCTATGAAGCGTGGTCTCATGGTAATGGGATTGGCGGTCAGTCTGAGTGTGTACATGCCGGTTCAAGCGGAGGAGCCGCCGCAATTGTCGACGGGACCGGAAGAGGCGTCCGTCAGTCAGGTCATCGTCCAAATCGGCGGGCGGTTCTGTGAATACCATCGCGAGGAGGTCGAAGGGGCGTTGCGGCGCTTCCCCACGGTTCGAGTCGTCGAGTTCTTGAACGATCACGGTACGGTGTTGGTGCGGTATCGGCCGGACGGAGTGCCGCCGGTGCAATTGGCAGCGTCGGTTGAGCAGGCGCTTGCGTCCGGGATCGGCTGCAAAGCTTGGGTAGATCGCGGCGGATCGCCGCAGGCGAAGTCATAGGGGGGCCTGATGATGGTGAAGGGCGGCATCGTGCTTGTCCCGCGCCTGCCACGCGCCGCTGGCGGCCAAAGACTTCGTGCACCGGTATGACGAGTATTTCGATAAGCGCATGGCGCGCTAGCTGGGCGATGGTGTGGGACGAGACGTTGAAACCTGCGGTTGGACTGACCTCCTGACGCGGGTTTCATCCGGGGGAGCGCGGGTTGGGCGCTCCCCCGCCATACGCGCCGTTCGAGAGGACAGGATGGAGCCACCGTTATTGCGAGTCCAAGAGGCGGCCGCGCTGCTCCGGGTAAGTAAGTGGACGATCTATCGATGGATCGAGGAAGGCCGCTTGCGCGCGACGAAGATCGGCCGCGGGAGCCTGCGCATCTTTCGCGCGTCGTTGAACGGACTGATCGAAGGCCAGTGTACCGATCAGGCGATCCGGGAATCGAACGGGCGAAGCAAGGTAGTGCGCGTGCGATCGAGTCTGCGCGCGAGCAAGCGGCGAATATGATGCGGAAACGGGTCTGGTAGTTGTGCACCCTTCTTCCAGACCTGCCCGGGGAGTCGGAGGTGGCCTCCCTCCGAGTCCCCGGCCCTTCGGGGGGTCCGGTGTGATGCTCAAGGCGAGACTCGTGAACAAGGATGACTCGGAGGTGAATTCTTTCCAAGCCCCCGGCCTTTCGGGGAGAGGATGAGGTGATCTATGCTCGGCAGTCTTGAAATGACGCGTGACGCGTTTGTCAGCGCCGTGACACGGAAAGATCCTGGCGACTATACGCTCAATGTCGTCGTCGTCCGGCTCCTGGCGATCGCGCTGACGGTGTCTCGCTGGCGGACGAATTCGGCGCAGGTGCAGGGCGTGCCGGTGCCGAAGCACTATCGGACCTGGCCGCGGATCGAGTCCGACGTGGATGTGTCCGGGGTTCCGCACTATCTGAGATTTGCCGTCTGTCCGAAGGCGGCCTCGGTGACCGACGAGGATACGTTTCCGGTCGGGACGGCGCTGGTGGTGGAAACCTTGTCTTGTTCCCCTGTGACCGGGGGACAATTGCGATCGGTCTATGTGATGGAAAAGGTGTCGAGCCTGGATCACCAGGCCATGGGGCGCCGTTCGCGTGAGGGATGGGCCTATGCGACCTACGATGCGGTCGGCCGCGTGGTGGCGAGCGATGCGCTGGATTGCGGCGTCTGCCGATTGCCGGTGATGTGAAGAGCCTCGAGGCGGACAAGCGGTCGTGACGATGGGCGGGACTCATGGGGTTGGACTGCGCTGACTACGCAGAGAGTCCCGTATTGAGAGAAGTGTTGAGTGGATCAGCCCGCGCTTCCCAAATCTTGCCTGTCACGATAGAATTCCGTTCGGTTGACTCAGTTACCCACTATATAGGGAGGGCCTCGTATGTTGAATGCTCGCGTGATGTTGGCGGTGGTGGCGTGTGGTGCGTTGATGGTGGCAGGGCCGGTTGGAACGGCGCTCGCCGGGAATGCGCATGTGAAGGAAACGATCGCGCATGCCAAGGAAGCTGTTGCGCATGAAAAGGAAGCGATTGCGCATCTGGAAGAAGCCGTGAAGGGCAGTGCCGATGCGCATGCGAAGGAAGCGTTGGAACATGCCAAGGAAGCCGTGAAGCATGCGGAAGAAGCGTTGGCGCACGCCGAGCAGGCGGAGAAGCCGGCGAAGGGCAAGAAGGGTAAGTAGTTTGCGTCGTTCTGCTTCCTGATCAGTCTCTCAGGCACGGCCCCGGCATGTGGGCCGTGCCCCCGTTTCACGGTCCATTTCTCAGTCACCCCCCTCTCTCTACAACCCGTCGCCACAGCCAGGTTCCGGATGATTTCGATCTTCTGTTGCATCGGTGTGCATCAGTTAGCAGGCATCGGTGGACAGCGTTTGAGGGGGTGGCTACAGTAGCCCCTCCTCGGAGACTGTCTTGTGCGTCTTTGGCTTGCCACGATGCTCACCTGCCTGTTCCTGTCCCCCGGACTGTCCGCTGCCGCTCCGGACCAGTCGCTGGAGCAACTGCTTCGCGGGCACATGTTCAATCATGCCTTCGAGGGCTTCGACTACTATTCAGTGACCATTGAAGAGGACCGATCGCAGGCTGACGGGTCGCGGGAAGTGACCGCGGTCGCGAGCGGGCGGTTCCTTGAGAATACCAAACGATTGAAGATTCTGTTTCTGCTGGTCGACAATCATGTCATCGGGGGGCAAGTGCTGGAAGAGGCGGGGTTGCCTCCGTGTCACGGGTCCGAAGAGCCTCGTACGTCCTAATCGTTTTTAACTCAGGAGGAGGTTGCGTATGGTATGGAAGTTAGGTGTGGGTCTTGTCGGCTGTGCCGCGGTGTTGATGATGGTTTCCGGGGTCTGGGCGTTGCAGTCCGGTGGTGTGGAAGTCGGCGATCTGGAAACCGGGTCGGTGGTCGGCCAGTCGTTCAAGGAGCTGCCGGTCGATCTGGATATCTATGCGACCGAGGTCGGCGCGCTGAAGATTCTCTATCCGCCGACGTCGGTGCTGGACTTGAAGAACCGCCCGGGCACGCCGGTCTTGGTGCGGGTGACCAATAAGTCGGCCATGGAGCGTGGATTTCATATGACGGCAGCGGAGAATCAGTCGGCGCCGACCGTGCTGAATGTGAAGATCGTCCTCAAGCCGGGAGAGACGAAGTATATCGGCATTCCGACGAGCGATCTGCTGTATGCGGCGGGCAGCACGTTCGTGTATCGGGATCAGCTCAATCCCAAAGATGCCGGCGGGAAGCTGATGTTGTTGAAGTAGTCGAATCGTCGATGCGGGGCGATGCCGTCTCGGCGTCGCTCCCCATGCCTTGCTGGTTGTGCCGCGGCGCATTGATTTCCCTCCTGCGGCCCGTTTATAGTCCGACCACACTGGTTTCTGTGGAAGGAGGGCACGCCTTGATTTCAGGCCGCCGGATTCAGGTTGCGACCGTCCTTGGATTCTGTTGCGCACTCCTTGTTCTCTCTTCCTTCCATTCTGTTCATGCCGCTGCTCTTCAGGAATCGGTCCAGCATGAGCTGGACCTGACGCGCGCGGCGCTGGCGCGCGGCGATCTCAAAGCGGCTGACGAGGCGGTGCAGAAGGCTCTCCATCTCAATCCCGCCTCCCCCCAGGCACTCCATCTCCATGGGCTTGTCTTATTGAAAGGCCGGAAGCCGACTGAAGCGGCGGAGGAGTTTGTGCGCGCGCTCAAAGTGAAGCCGGCGTTCGCCGAGGCGCTCAACGACCTCGCCGAAGTCTACGCCGCGCAGGGCAAGTCGGCGGAGGCGCAGCAGGCGCTGACGAAGGCGATTGAAGCCGATCCCACGCATGCGGAGTCGTATCTGGATCTGGCGAAGCTCTATGCGTCGCAGCGCGATATGCCGGCTGCGATCAAGGCGTATCAAGGGCTCCTGGCGGTTCAGCCGACCCATGACGAGGCCTTGTTCGCTCTGGCGACGATTCAGGATCATGCCGGGGAGACGAAAGCTGCAGCGGAGATGTTGGCCCGGCTGACGAAGGCCCACCCTAAACATGCCGATGCCTGGTATCTGACCGGGCGAATGGCGGAGAAACGCAACGATCTGGTGGAAGCGGCGTATGCCTATAAGCAGGCGGTCGCAGCAAAACCTGACCTGGTCGATGCACACTACAATTTGGGGTTCATCTATCGCAGCCAGGGCAAGTCTGCCGAGGCCGAACGGGAATTCCTTGAAGTGCTCCGGTATCAGCCGGGCTATGCGGAAGCCCATTTGAATTTGGGCGTGGTCTACACGAGCATGGGGCAGCTGGACGAGGCGGAACGCGAGTATGCCGCGGCGGTGGCGCTGAAGCCGGAGTATGCCGAAGCGCACTACAATCTCGGCGTCTTCTATGAATTGCACCGGAAAGATATGCCGCGTGCGCTCGCGCAGTATCGCAAGTATCGGGAGCTCGGCGGTCGGGATGATCGAGTGGAGCGGATTGTCGGGTCGACGTTCCGGTAATCAGCGCGACGGGCGAGAAATGCGCGACAGGCGCGAAGTGTCGCCGTATCAAGAGATTGCGGCTGCTCGAACTTGTCTCGCCTTTCGCGCGAATCCAGCTTGTCTCGCTCACCAATAGGGCCAGGGTCTCCAGTAGGGAGACCAATAGGGGCCCCAGTAAGGCCCCGGTCCGATGTGCGGACGGATGCGGATTGGTTGATCTTCCACCCTTACCCAGACTTTCATCGTCTTGAGTTCGACAATCGGATAGGCATATTCCGTCTCGTCCAAGGGCAGGGTGATTGAACCAGCCACTTCTCCAGAGACCGTGACAAACGTTCCGGCTGGAATGGTCGCCGGATCGAGGAATTCCCGTTGCAGCGCGACAAAGCGACCTTGCGACGTATTCAGCTCCAGGGTTGGTTGGAGCGAGGAGTTGAGCGGGAGCTGCAGTACCTCGATGCGGGTTCCCTCCTTCAGGCGCCGGGCACTCAAGATTTGGCCTCCCCAGGTGACGGTCTGTCCTTTATAGGAATCGGGCGCCGCTTTGACCTGTGCAAACGCGATCTGTGGAGGCTGGGTGCCGTCGAAGGATTCTTGGCTCGTGGCACAGCCGGCGGCGACGAGGAGGATTGCGCTGAGTAAGAAAATCTGACGTCTCTGCATAGGCGCAGTATAACAGAGGGCAGGTTCGGCAGGTATTCGTTATAATAGGACGCATGGTTGGACAATCTCGAAAGGAGCAGGACATGACGCACAGCAGCAAGTGGGGATGGCGTGGCGCTCTCGTGGCCGTGGGTGCCGTTCTGGCGCTGGGAACTTCAGTGGGAGTTTCCGCCGCGACGCCTGAGTTGAAGGGGAAGTTCGAAGTCCTCAAGGACGAAAAGTCCACGCATCAACCGGGGAAGGTCAAGCTGATCGAGTTCGCCGATTTCTACTGCCCCCATTGCCATCGCTTTGACGGTGAAGGGGTGGCGCTTCTCAAAAAAGAATTTGGCGACAAGATCGAAGTGACGATGGTGGGGTTCCCCGTCTTCCAGGGCAAATTGCCGACGCCATTCGATATGTATGAGCAGGCCAGGACCATGGGCAAAGGGGACGAGATGAAGAAAGTCCTCTTCCGGACGATTCATACGGAAAAAGTGACCGGCGTGCTGGATCGTTCGTTGCGCGAAGTCCTGATCAAGGAAGTCGGACTCGACCCCAAGGCCTTTGAGGAGGGCATGGCCAGCGGCAAGCCGGCCAAAGCGTTGGAAGAGAGCAAGAAATGGGGCGAGCGTATCAAGGTGCAGCAGACGCCGACGGTCTTGATCGACGGCAACATCAAAGTTGAGCAGATCGACCCGGACAATCTGAAGCTGGTGATCCACAGCATTCTGGATGCAGACAAGAAGAAGTGATCTTGCAAGGCCTGAGTGCTGAGTGTTGCGGTCGGGAGAGCCTGAAACCCTAGCACTCAGCGCTTCAGGCTCAGCGTTTGTTGAGGAAAGATGGCGATTGATCCAATCTGCGGGATGACGGTCGATCCCGCCACGGCGGCCGGGCGATTTGAGTACGAGGGCCAGACCTACTACTTTTGCGCGACCTCCTGTCTCGACCGGTTCAGAGCCGATCCAGAGAAGGCCCTGAAGAAGGCGCAAGCCCCTCCTGTCGCGATTGCCATTTCTCCCACTGCACGCAAGCCTCTCCCGATGATGCCGGCGGCGCCTGCCGCCGCCGGTGTCCTCGATCCGGTCTGCGGCATGACGGTGCAGCCAGCGACGGCGGCCGGTTCGCACATGCACGCCGGAAAGATCTATTACTTCTGTGCGACAAGTTGCCTGACCAAATTCAAGACAGATCCCGACTATTACCTGCTGCCGCCGGATCAGCGTCCGGCCCGCGAGGTTGCCGTTCCAGCCGGCGCGGCGGTCGAGTACATCTGTCCGATGGATCCCGAGATCCTTGAAACGAAGCCCGGCGTCTGCCGGATCTGCGGGATGGCATTGGAGCCTAAGATCGTCACGATGGAAGAGGGGCCGAATCCGGAGCTTGACGACATGGGCCGACGGTTCCGGTGGAGCATCGGGCCCGCCGTCGTGGTGATGATTCTGGCGATGTCGGACATGATTCCCGGTCAACCGCTGCACCAGTGGCTGGGCGGCGCACGACTGAACTGGGTGCAGTGGCTGTTGGCGACTCCGGTCGTGCTCTGGGGCGGGTTTCCGTTTTTCCAACGAGGGTGGGCCTCGATCGTCAATCGGGCTCCGAACATGTTTACCTTGATCGCGATCGGAACCGGCGCCGCCTATGGATTCAGCACTGTCGGGACGGTCATCCCCGAGTGGCTGCCGGCCTCCTTCCATCAGCATGGTGGCGGCGTGGCGGTGTATTTTGAAGCGGCCGCAATGATCACGGTGCTGGTCCTGCTCGGTCAGATTCTGGAGCTTCGTGCGAGAAGCCAGACGTCATCCGCTATTAAAGGGCTCTTGCGACTGGCCCCTACCACGGCGCGGGTTGTGCGGGACGGCCAGGAGCTGGATGTGCCACTCGACCAGGTGCAGGTTGGGTACCGGCTGCGTGTGCGGCCGGGTGAGCGCATCCCGGTTGACGGCATCGTGGTCGATGGAGGTTCGGCCGTCGATGAGTCGATGCTGACGGGTGAATCGATGCCGGTGGAGAAGACGGTCGGCGCAACGGTGACCGGTGGCACGATGAACGGTACCGGCAGCCTGCTGATGCAGGCGCAGAAGGTCGGCCGGGACACGCTGCTTGCCCGTATTGTGCAGATGGTCAGCGACGCGCAACGGAGCCGTGCTCCGATTCAACGGGTGGCCGATACAGCGGCGGGCTACTTTGTCCCTCTGGTGGTGGCAGCTGCGGTCATCACGGCGGGTGCATGGATCTGGTTTGGTCCGGAACCCAAGCTTGCCTACGCGTTGGTCAATGCTGTGGCCGTGCTCATCATCGCGTGCCCTTGCGCACTGGGACTGGCGACGCCGATGTCTATTATGGTGGGGACGGGCCGTGGGGCGACGGCCGGTGTGCTGGTGCGGAAAGCCGAGGCGCTGGAAGTGCTCGGCAAGGTGGACACGATTGTCTTCGACAAGACCGGCACACTGACCGAAGGGAAGCCGGTGCTGGCTTCCGTCCGCTTTGTGCCGCCCTATAGCGATCAGGATGTGGTGCGGTTTGCCGCCAGTCTCGAACAGGGCAGTGAACATCCGTTGGCCGAAGCCATTGTCTCCGGTGCGCGGGCACGCGGCCTCACGTTGGCTCCGGTGAAACAGTTCTTGGCCGTGACCGGAAAGGGTGTGACCGGTACCATTGACGGCCAGTCGGTGGTAATCGGAACGGCGGCCTTCTTGAGCGACAGCGGCGGTGTGGTGGGGCGGACTTTGGAGGTGCTGGAGGAAGAGGCGGCCGCGTTTCGCGAGCGGGGGCAGACGGTCATGTTTGTGGCAGTGAACGGGAAGGCGGCCGGTTTGTTAGGAGTGGCCGATCCGATTAAGGCTTCCTCGGCGGGCGCCGTCAGGCAATTGAAAGCCGATGGCCTTCGCCTGGTCATGGTGACCGGGGACCATCAGCGCACGGCGAATGCGGTCGCCAAGCAACTTGGTATCGATGAGGTAAGGGCCGGGGTGTTGCCGGAACAGAAGGGGCAGATTGTCAGAGAACTCAAAACCGGCGGTCGGATCGTGGCGATGGCGGGAGACGGAGTGAACGACGCGCCGGCCTTGGCGCTGGCCGATGTCGGCATTGCCATGGGTACGGGTGCCGACATTGCGGTGGAAAATGCCGGCATGACCTTGCTGAAAGGTGATTTGCAGGCGCTCGTGCGGGCGCGTCATTTGAGCGTAGCGACGATGCGCAACATTCGGCAGAATCTCTTCTTTGCCTTTGCCTACAATCTGTTGGGCGTGCCGATTGCCGCTGGGGTACTGTATCCATTCACCGGGTTGTTACTGAGTCCTATGATTGCCAGTGCCGCGATGACGTTCAGTTCGGTATCGGTAATCTCCAATGCGCTCCGGCTGCGGCATATCGAATTATAAGTGCGCTCGTGATTCCTGCATGGTACGCTGGCCACGGCATTTCACTGATTCCAAGACAACTGGTATTCTCGCAACACGGCTATGAAACGAACGACTCTTATCGCGACATGGGCTCTGAGTCTCTGCCTGGGAAGCCTTATGGTAGCCGGACCCAGCCCAGCTGCGACGCATCTGGTGCCTGTCGCGAATGGACACGATCTGCAAAGCCAGGTGAAAGCTACGGCGATCAAGGTCATTCCTGCCGTCGTGAGCATCGCCTCCACGGTGATGGTGCGCGATCAGGCGTTCAGCGATGAGACGCTCCCGTTCGGTCTGTTCAAGGAGCCTCCGGCGCGCCGCCAGTACGGGCAAGGCTCCGGCGTGATTGTTTCGCCGGATGGATATATCATTACGAACAACCATGTCGTCGCTGACGCCGTGGATGTGGAAGTGATTTTGGCCGATCGGCGGCAGTACAAAGGGAAAGTGGTGGCCACCGATCCGAAGACGGATGTCGCCGTGGTCAAGATCAACGCGACGAATCTTCCGACTGTGCCATGGGCGGACTCCAACACGCTGGCCGTCGGAGAGTTTGTACTGGCAATCGGCAACCCGCTCGGGCTGAGCCGGACGGTGACGTTTGGTATCGTGAGTGCGGTAGGGCGGGCGGATGTCGGTGTGGCCGACTTTGAGGATTTTATTCAAACCGATGCGCCGATCAATCCCGGAAATTCCGGCGGTGCCCTGGTGAACGTCAACGGCGAGCTGGTCGGGATCAATACGGCCATCGCGAGTCCGACCGGCGGCAGTGTCGGCGTCGGCTTTGCGATCCCGAGCAACATGGCACGGGCCGCGATGCAGAGCTTGATCAAGACCGGCCGGGTCGTCCGGGGGTTTCTTGGGGCCTCCACTCAGGACGTGAGTCCGTCGCTGGGGAAAATATTTCGCCTGCCGGACGTCAAAGGTGCGATCGTGACCGACCTGCAAGCGAAGGGATCCGCGGAGCGGGCCGGGCTCAAGCGCGGGGATGTGGTGGTGCGGTTCGACGGCCGTGACGTGATGGATAGCGGGCAGCTGCGCAATCTCGTGGCGCAATCGCCGATTGGCAGCAAGCATCGCCTGGACCTCATTCGTGAGGGCAAATCCTATCAAGCGGAATTGACAGTTCAGGAAGCCCCGCGGGAACGGGCGAAGAAAAGCCAGACCGCCGCGGCTGCCTCTATCGCGCACCCGCTGACGGGAGTCGTCTTTGATGACGTCACGCCTCCGCTCGCCCGGCAGATGGATCTCTCCGTGAACAGTGGTGTGGTGGTCACCGACATCGAAGAAGGCAGCCTCGCCGAATCCTCAGGCCTGCAACCGGGCGACGTGGTGCTCGAACTGAACCGGCAGGCCATCCACAACTTTGCAACCTTCCAACGCTTGGCTGATCCGCTCAAGCCCAGCGATCTCGCGCTCCTGCTGGTCAACCGGCAGGGCAATGCGCTGTATATCCCCATTCAGGGCGAGTAGTCCTCACACGCGCACATACACTCTCTCTCCGCCATTCGAGAATAGGCCAATCACGGGGAATGCCCTATCTTGACGCGTGCGTTCATCCAGTGCTACGTTATAAAAAATCGTAGCACTGGAGGGGTATGAAAAAGCTGGTTCGTTTCGGCGTGTCTCTCGATCATCATCTGCTGGATGCGTTCGATCAACATATCGAGCGGCGAAAGTACACCAACCGGTCGGAAGCCCTGCGGGATCTGATTCGCGACAATCTGGTCGGGCAGGAGTGGGAGCAAAACAAGGAAACGGTCGGCACGATCACGTTCGTCTACGATCATCATGTGCGTGATCTCACAAGCAAACTCACCGATATCCAGCACGACTATCACGGAAAGATTCTATCCGGCATGCATGTGCATCTGGATCACGACCATTGCCTGGAAGTGCTGGTGGTGAAGGGGAAAGGCTCGGAGATCAGGAAGATCGCCGACGCCCTGGTGAGCGTCAAAGGCGTGAAGCACGGTAAGTTGACCATGACTACAACGGGAAAGAGCCTGCGTTGAGCGTCGCGTGATTTCCCGCAATGTACTCGTTGCGGTATGCTGTTGGGCCGCGCTTGCCGTCCCTCCGGCGTATGCGCATGATCCCGATGCCCAGGAGCTCGAAATACCGGAAGTCTCGGTAATCGGCGAGCGGCCGGTGGCGGCCTCTTCGCAGCAGTTTATCCCCGATAAAGAATATCTGCTTCAGCCGCAAGGCCGTCCGGCCCAGGTGCTGCGTTTGATTCCCGGCTTTCTGGCTGTGGAACATTCCGGCGGCGCCGGGAAAGCGGATCAATACTTTCTGCGCGGGTTCGATGCCGATCATGGAACCGATGTCGCCTTTTTCGCCGATGGCATGCCGATCAATCTGCGCTCGCATGGCCATGGCCAGGGCTATACGGATCTCAATTTCATCATTCCTGAAACCATTGAAGGCCTGGACGTGAACAAGGGGGCTTATCTGCCGGAGTACGGCGATTTTGCGACAGCCGGGGCGGTGAACTTTCGCACGCGCGATGTGGTCAAGGAAGGTGTGGTCCAGTCGGCGGGTGGACAGTTCAGTACCACTCGAAATCTTCTGATGTTTTCGCCGACGACAGAGAAGGTCCGCACGCTCATTGCGGCGGAGGGTTATTACACCAACGGTCCGTTCCAGAGCGACAACCGATATTTTCGCGCCAATCTCTTCGGGAAACTGACGACGAATCTCAGCGGGCGTGATGAGCTGAGCATCACCGGCACCTATCATAAAGCGCAGTGGAATGCCTCCGGCGAAATCCCATTGCGCGCCGTCCAGGACGGAACGCTCGATCGTTTCGGGGCGATCGATCCGTCGGAAGGCGGAAGAACCATGCGCAGCACGGCCAAGTTAAATTATCACTATGACACGCTGTCCGGCGGCCAGTTTTTTGCCAATGCGTACGCCCAGCACTATCAACTTGATCTCTATACGAACTTTACGTTCTTCCAAAACAATCCGGTGAATGGCGATGGAATTGTCCAATCCGACCGCCGTGTCATGTATGGGGGCGACTTCGGGTACAAGCAGCGAGGCGAAGTGTTCGGCCTGCCCAGCATCGGAACGATCGGCTTTCAAACCAGGGTAGACGACATCCATGCCAAGCTCGGCACGCAGACCACGCGTGTGATGACCGGTACCACCACCGACACCGACATTCTCGAAGCATCGTATGCCCCCTTCGTCAAAGCCGAGGTTCAACCGACGGATTGGCTGAGGCTGGCGGGCGGCCTCCGCGGAGAGACGTTCACGTTCGATGTGCGCAACCGCTGCGCCACCTGCGCGGAACAACCGGCCGGCCGGAAGAGTGTCGGCGTCGTCCTGCCGAAGATGAATCTGATTCTGGGTCCCTGGGCCGGCAGCGAGTTCTTTGCGAATTACGGGGAGGGATATCATAGCAATGATGCGCGGTCGGCCGTGGCGCCGGGCTCCTCGCCGCTCGCGCGGGCCAGGAGTTATGAAGTAGGCGTACGATCAAAGCCATTCGGCGATGACGGCGTGGAATTGATTGCGACGCTCTGGCGGCTGGATCTGAAATCGGAACTCGTCTTTGTCGGCGACGAAGGCACGACGGAAATTCGTGGGGCGACCAGGCGAGAAGGTGTGGAGGTCGCTGCTCGCGGCCAGGTATGGGGGCCACTGTATTTCAACGGAAGTGTGACCTGGACCAAGGCGGAATTCCGCAATGGCGATGCCATTCCCTTGGCTCCGGAGGTGACGGCGTACGGGGCGCTCCTCTTGAAGTGGCCTGAGGGGCTGATGTCGCAACTGCAGGCGACCTATCTCGGTGTGCGGCCGCTGATCGAAGATCGCAGCGTCAAGTCGCCGGCCTGGATCGACTTCGACTTGTCTGAGCGCTATCAACTTCCGATCAAGCTGCCGCATGGTCGTATGGAGGCGTTCCTGTTCATCCAGAATCTTTTCAACACGAAATGGGAGCAGGCGACATTTGCGTTCTCCTCTCAGTTGCGCAACGAAGCGGCGGCGGTCAACGATATTCATTTCGTGCCGGGGAATCCGCGGATGGTCATGGGCGGCCTGGCCTGGTACTTTTAAGTGCCTGCTGAAAACGTCTTCTCACGGCGTTCTCGACTCGAAAGCATCCTCAACGTACCCCTGAGGGTACGCCTCCGGTGCTTTCGTCGCCTGCGGCGTTGCGAGAAGCGCGTTTTGAGCAGGCACAGGAAGCTGCAATGGGGATACACCGAAAAGCTCTCTCGAAAGCGTATTTCTCTCGACCCACCGTTCAGGTGGCACGGTCGCTTGTCGGCAAGTATTTGGTGCGGTCGCTGGATGGGCGCGAGGTGGCCGGGCGGATTATTGAGGTGGAGGCCTATATCGGCCCAGGTGACAAGGCCTGTCATGCGTCGAAGGGACGAACGAAGCGGACTGAGGTGATGTTCGGTCCGAGCGGTAGAGCCTACGTCTATCTCATCTATGGCATGTACCATTGTTTGAATGTGGTGACGGAGCGGGAGGAGTTTCCCGCTGCAGTGCTGATTCGGGCGATCGAAGTCGATGGGGTGCTGATCGATGGTCCCGGGCGGCTCTGTCGCGCGTTGCAGATTGACCGGAGTTTGAACCGGATCGATCTGACGATTCAGGAATCTCTCTGGTTTGAGGATCGGGGAGGCCGGATCTCGAAAGGGCAGGTTGCGGCGCTTCCCAGAATCGGCGTCGATTATGCGGGCGTGTGGGCGAAGAAGCCCTGGCGGTTTCGATTGCACCGAGCGGGGAATGTAAGGTCAAGGCGAGATAAGGAGTAGGTGTCAAAGAGGCGAGGAAGCCTGTCCATGAGATGGAGATAGGGGCAAAAGAAAACGGGGCCGTCGTATTGCCACGACGGCCCCGTTTCATGATGCGTTAGCAGTTCGACTATTCGATCTTACGATCGGCGCCAATCTTGGTGGCGGATGTCACCGGGGGCGCAATCTTGATCTGAGGCCCTTGTACGTTCGGGAGACGGCCTGCGCCCTGTCCTTCGGTGATCCGGGCGTTGTCGGTCTTGGTCAGATTCTGCTGGCTGTGCTTGATGGAATCGGCCGACTTCAGCAACGTGGCTTCGCCACGGGCATCGGACTGGCCTGGGTCATTGGCCGTTGGTTGGCCAGTGACGGGGCTGCCGCTATTCTTCATCGGATAGCCCTCATGCTTGGGGAGCAGCGCGGGATTGGCCGAGGCCAACGACAACGTGAAAAGCACACCGGACAATGTCGCAATAGTGCCGAGTACGAGCTTCATACCCTACTCCTTTGAAAATGGTGACTGGGAAAAATACGTTTAAAAACAGTAAAGTTCTTAGGCCGAATCAAGTGGGGGCGATCATAGCGATGGGGGGGTATCTCTGTCAAGCGAGAAAGCGAGGCCAAGAATTATGGGGCGGGGGAACTATCCTACTGGAAAGAGTCGCCGGTCTGGAGCGACGGCCATCTGCCGACGAGGAGAGGCTGTACCGGCCATGAGAGGCTAGGCCGTAGGCCGGCGAGCAGCCGGTCGCCGGCCTCGCCCACGATGGCGAAAGGCCGGTCCTCGGCTCACGCCGGGAAGGCGAATCGTCAGCGTGGTGCCTTCGCCGGGGGCGCTGGCAATGGCAATCGATCCGCCATGCTCTTCGATGATTTTCTTGACAGTCGCGAGGCCCAAGCCGGTTCCGGACCGCTTCGTCGTAAAGAACGGCTCGAAAACCTTGTCGAGAATTTCAGCCGGAATAGGGGCGCCGTCGTTCTTGATCAGAATCTGCACTTCAATGCCGCGGCCGGCGCGATGCTGGGTGACTTGAATATGTAAGTGACCGCCGGGCGTCATGGCCTCGCCGGCATTCTTGAAGATACTCAGGAAGACCTGTTGGAGTTTCGCTTCATCGCCGCGCACCGGAGCGATTTGTGTCGCGTAGTCTTTCGTGACCTGAATGCGGGTGACTTCCAGGTCGGTTCCCACCACCACCAATGCACTCTCGAGCACTTCGGGAATGCGGCAGAGGCGCCGGTTCAGCTCAAGCGGCTTCGCGAAATCGAGAATTTCGTTCAGAATGGCTTCGACCCGGATCAAATCACGCATGGCGTTTTCGACGCGGGTTTGCGGATCAAAATCAAGAATGCCTTCGGCGGTCACTTCTTCCAGCTGGGAACGGATGGCTCCTATCGGCTCCCGGATTTCCGTGGCAAGGAAGGCGCTGAACTCTCCGATCGCGGCCTGCCGCTCCTGCTTGCGGATCACCGGCTCCAAAATCGTCGGCGCCGCATCGGAGACGACGGCGTTGTCGGATCCGGCCTCCGGCTGGGCCACCGGAGCTGCGACCGGGGCTGGTGGCGCTTGGAGGAGGTCGGCGAGCTTCAGGATGATCGGTTCCAATGTGCGGGCGTCAGTGGCCTGGTAGCGCCCTGCCTCTTTCGACCCGAGCGTCAGCGTTCCGCCGACTTGTCCGCGGACAAAGAACGGAACCACGAGAGAGGAGACGAACCGTTCTTTATACAGATGCTTATGGTCGAGGAAACGCCCTTGGGTCGAGGCCAGGTCATGGTCGACACGAGGCTTCCGGTGCCTGACGGCCCAGCCTGAGGCCGAGCTGTCGAGTGTGAGCCGGTGTCCGGCGCGCATGTCCTTCTTGCTGTCCTTCTCGCTCTTTTGATCGCCGGCCACGCCGAGCACTTCCATGCTGCCCGCGAGGGGATCGTAATAACAGGCCCAGGCCCGGTCATACGTCGTGTACTGGCTCGCTTCTTCCAACACCTTGATGATTTTTTCTTCCAACTCAGGCGTGAATTGCGCGGTCGGTGCGGCAAACATTTCCGCGACCGCCGGAGCGGCCGGTGCCGGCTCGCGAGAGACATAGGGGCGGCTGAGCACCACATTCATATCGAACAGGCCTTCGCGCTCCAACGCCTTCGTGATGTCATCGCCGGCCTGCTCAATCAGGCCTTTTTCCTTCTTGGCGAAGGTGGCATTTTCTTTTCGGGCGATAACAAGAAAACCGTAGGTGCGCTGGCGATGGCGGAGCGGCATGCCGAGCAGCGATTTGGCGCCCGGCGTAATGAGACGCAGACGGACGGTGCGGCCGGCTTCCTGATCCTGCGGCGCGGCCTGGATGACCGCCTGGGTCGAGAGCGTCCGCAAGATGGCTTGGACATCGCGCGGAGTAAAGCCGCGGGCGGCATGGCTGACGAGCGGCCCTTGATCCTGGTGGAAAATGGCGGCGAGCGCCGAATCCGTCCCCAGTTCATTCAGGGCGGTATTCA
>FSSH01000757.1_pt1 | contig 26172 bp, 27 predicted proteins | sample 1166101 | NCBI WGS metagenome assembly FSSH01 (sample SAMEA32972668, study PRJEB13176) | freshwater metagenome | biome: Drinking water system; feature: Biomass in drinking water that filtered by 0.45 um membrane; material: drinking water | place: USA | collected 2012-12-20 | depth 0 m
GGAACGCCATGGTTCTCGGTTCTGGACGTGATAGCTGCTCTGGAAATCAGCGATAACCCCAACTCCTACTGGGGCAAGTTGAAAGAGCGTATGGACGACGAAGGAGCGCAGGAGGTTTTGACAAAATGTCAAAAACTCAAGCTGCCGGGCAAGGACGGAAAAATGTACCCGACCGAACAAGCCTGGCAAGGGTTGGGTGATCGCCTCGTGTGTGGGCCGCCCCGATCTCGTGGCCGCCAGGCTCGAGACTTGGGGAAAAGGTAGCAACGAAGTGCTCGCCGTTCCCGCCAACTGATCCAAGGCTCGCCGGTGCAGCAACGCCGGCGAGTTCCTCACCCAACCGAGCAAAGGACAACCATCCATGACGATCACCGAAAAAGAGCGCCTCGCCCTGCAGGCCATCGTTGACTGCAGCCTCGCCACAACCGGCACCAGGCATGAGGGATGGTGGAGCCGCGAAATTCTGATGTATGCGAAGCGCTGCCCGCTCTCGCCGCGCACCTTTGCCGCCTTGTGCGGCTCGCTCACCCACAAAGGCTTGGTGAGCGGATACGATCACGAGCCGTCGCAAGCGGTGATCTATCCCACGCCGGCCGGCCTGGCGGCTCTCGATGCCGTCAAGGTCGCGGCATGATGCGAAACCTCGCGGAGCTCTCGAGCTCCGCGATGGTCAGCCAGGCGTGGCGGCCTGGCTCTGATGAGCAGCCAAGGAGAGAGAAAATGGAAATAGCGTTTTGCAACGCCTCTGGCGTGGTTGGTTTCGGGGATCGGCCCGCTAAGGGCACGCTGCCGATCGGCCGCCTCAAGGCCCCGCGCGATGAGTTCACCGCTCATTGCCGGCTCGCATATGACGGCCACACCTGGCTCGTGCCTGGCGTGCCGGAGGCCGCGGATCAAACCGCCGGCGTTGATGCGCTCATGCGGTTCCGTGAGCGCCTGATCGGCCTCAACATCATCGAAGCATAAAACAGGCGGCCCGCTCGGTGCAGCAACACCGGCGGGCCCGTTTCAAACCCAACCGAGCAAAGGAAGGATCATCAACATGACGACACATAGCACCGGCAAATGGCTCGCGCTAGTCGCGGGCTCTATTGCCACCGCGTGCGCCCTGGCACTCCTCCTGCAGGATGCCATCCGCACCGGTCATTGGACGATCGAGCACGCGCTCATCCCTGGCCTCATGGCGGTGCAAATCGCCACCGGCCACCTGTTCACGGTGGCCCTGCATCAACGCCGCTGGCTCGCCGCCGGCGGTTTCCTCATCGTCGCCGGCGTGGCCACGTGGTGCGTGCTTGACACGAGCGTGGCCAAGCAAGGCGCGGTGCAGGCCGAGGCTACCGCCAAGGCCGAGGATGTGAACGGCCGCCGCAAGGCGCTCGAGCGTTCCATCGCCGATGCCGAGGCGATGCTCATGCCTTGCCCCGAGGGCTCGCCCAAAAAGCATTTCGGAACGCGTTGCAGCCTCCGCGAGGCGATGACGGCCGAATGCGCCACCGGCAAGGGTACGGCCTGCACGGGCAAAACGGCCTCGGTCACGCTCTATGAGGCCGCGCTCAAAACTCACCGCGAGGAGCTCGCCGGCGTTGGCCCGGCCCAAGCGGTGGGCGCGAAAACGGAAAACATGGCCACGCTCCTCGCCACGATCTCCGGCCGCGACAAAGGCCGGATCCGCCAGGTGCTCGAGATTGGCCGGCCGTTCCAATTCGCGCTCGCATTTGAGCTCGCCGCGCTTGCCTGTTTCGGTTTCGCATTCGGCCACGGCCGCAAAGCCGGCGGAAATGCAACCGAGCGCCAGGCCGGAAATGCAAATACCCCGGTGGTGGAAATCGAGAAATCGATCTCAATTTCCGAAAACGAGCGCCGCCAGGCCGATTTGCACGCGGAAATCGACGCGGAGACGGTGGAAATTCTCACCCGCGACGAAAACCCCGAAAACGATCCGCCCAAGCCGCGCGGCACGCGGAAATCGAACGGCAAAAGCAACGTGATCGCTTTCCCGGCTCGCCACCCCGTGATGCAGGCCCTTGATAAGGCCGGCGGCACGGTGCGGAGCAACCGAGAGCTCGCGGAATTGATGGGAGTTTCGGAAGGCCAGAGCACCAAGCTCGTGGCGGAGGTGAGCCACCTCCTCGCGTTCCGCCGCGTCGGGAAATGCCTCGAGATCAGCCTCAAGGCGGTGCGCGTGGCGTAAAGCGAAAAAACCGGCAAATATAAATCAGGCCGGAATTAAAACGCAAGAAAAAAATAAGGCCCGGCGAGAGAAATCGCGCCGGGCCATTTCATTTGTAATTCGGCCGGCGAATTGCACATGAGGGCAATCTCGTGCGCAATTGGCGAGCGCGATCTCAAAGGCCTCGAAGCGATGCCGGCCGAAAAGCCTCCGGATCTATCAGGCGCGCATCTTGGAATTGTCCGGTGGTCGCGATACGCATTCCGGCGGCGCCCATGAGGAGGGCGGCAAAAATCCAGAGGCCGGCGCGCGCTATGCCGGCGGAAGGCCGATCACGCCGAACAACCAACGGCGCGCGATCTCCGGCTCGATGATGCCCTTGAGCGCCAGGCCCACCAGGATCGCCCCGAAAAACCACTCCCGAGGGCTCGCCACCGCCCCCAAGAATGCGCGGCACTCCGAAAGGCCCCGCCGGATCGGTGACGGCGCCTGGCTCGGCGGATCCACGATGTGAACCGTGGGGCGCCGCTCCACCGCCGCCAGGCGATCCTTGATCTCGTGCAAGGCCACATCCTGCTCGCTCAGGTGGCGCCGCGTTTCTCTCGCCTCCGCCTCCTGCCGGCCCTCGAGCATCCCGAGGTGCCGTTGAATGTTGAGGAGGAGCTCGTAAAGCGAGGGCATCGGCCACGCGGCCCAATCTGGCGACGGTTCCACCGGCCTCGAGGAGGGCATCGGCGATCGGCCCCACGAAGGTGGGTTGCTCATGTTCTGAAATCCTTGCGGACATCGGGCACCTCACGAAGTTTTCGGCTCCGGCACCGCGCCGGTGGATCCCGCCGGCGTTGCGCCGGCCGGCTTGCCCTTGCACGGTGCCAAATACGGCCTCGGTTTGCCGCGGATCTGCGCATCGAGATAGGCGTTTTGAGCCGCGATCTGCTCTTGCTGCCAGCATGGCGAGCTCGGTGAGTTATCGACGCGCGGGATCCGCTCGGCGAATGCCTTGAGGCTCGCCTCGGGTTTGTCACTCCCACCTGGTAGTGGGATCGAGCATGCTGCCAGGAACGCCGGCGCGATTAGAATTGCGAGCCGCCGCGGAGCCGATGGAATGAGCCTTGTCATTGATGATGCGTCCTTTCGCGTTGGCGCTGCTCGCGCCGAATTTCTGATTTTCAAACGCGAACCAACCAACGAACGATGCGGCGAGGGCCAGGCCGGCGAGGAGCATGCCGCGGCCATCGTCAAAGATGAAACCGAGCCCCCGTTTGAGGCCGGCGAGGATCAGAGTTTTGGTTATCATGGCGCGGTGTATCCCTCGTTGGCATCCTCAACCCGCGCCTGGCGGATGAGGTAGCTATCCCAAAGCACACGCGCACCGAAATAGGCCGCCACGCAAACGGCCGCCACGGGCCACCGGAGGCCGAGGAAGGCCACAAAGTCGCCGGCCGTCGCCAGGATACCCTTGAGCCACGAAACGTCGCCGGCGAGGCCCTCCAGCGTCTCGCGGAGGCCTGCCGTGGGCCGTGGCAGGGTTGCGCTCACCGCCGGCACCGTTTCCGGCGCCGTGCCGGTGCCGGTGGCGATCTTGGTGTCACGCGTCACGCGCTTTGAGCGCGAGGCGATGCGCGAGCCATCCGCCGCGAGCTCCTCGGCCGTCTTGATCGGCACCGGCCACCGATAGGCGAGCGCTCGATCGCTGCCATCCTCCTCGAGCCGGCGGAACTCATCCACGCCAAAGCGATCCTTTTGATTGGCGCCGCGGATCGAGAGCGTGGTGGCCGTGAAGGCCTCGAGCAGCCCAACGTGCGCCGCGTCGGGATTTTTCGGATCATAGCGCGGCAACACCACAATGCAGCCCACGCGCGGCTCATCGAGCGGCACGCCGGCCTTGGCCCATGATTTAGCGCGGAGCGGCGTTTTCGGGATGATGTGCGCCAGGCCGGCCTCGGTGAAAACGCCGGCCATGCCGGCGCCGCACCACGGCGTCACATCATCCTTGATGCCCTTGCCGCCCTTGCCCTCATTCTGCAGCCACCCGAGGATCACCGGGTTGGCGCCCTTGCCTTTCACCTCCTGCAGCCCGTCATACTTGCGGGCCACATCAAGCCACCGTGTCATGCCGTCCCCCTCAGTAATCCGTCTCGATGTAGACGTTCACGATGTCGATGCCCATCGCCTGCGCCGCGGCGTTGTTCGTGCGCCAGAGACGCGGCGCGAGGAACGTCGAGGCGGTGGGCAACACGGTCGAGCCGCTGTTGGTGATCGTGCCCTCCGCGAGAAATGAGGTGCCGAGGAGCTGCAGTCGATAGTGAACGGCGCCGGAACTGGGCGCTGAGAACAGCACCAGATTATAGAGATCAGCGCTCAGCGTATCGGCCGGAAAGTTGGAGCCCAGATCAATCGGCGTTTGCGCCGATGAGCCACCATAGACCAGGTGAAAGTTATTCGACGTCGAGAGCTTGGCGATGCCGAAACTGTTGGTCAGCGTCGAAGGCTCGACGTTGGTCGGGGCGGCCACGGATGCGGACATCCCGATAAAGGCGCGACCGCTGGCCAGAGCCGCAGCCGACGACATGCCGAACGTTATTTCAAGGTAGAACCCGCCGAGCCCGGCCCCGTCGCCGACCGTGAACTGGGCCGTGGTCCAGTGAATGCCGCACAGAGCACCAGCCGTCGCCGCCGACACATAGCCGAGCCTCCGGGCCCTCGTCAGCGCATTGGTGGCGGCCACGTTTCGGGCCGTGGCCGTGCCGGTGGCAGTCGGCGCCGCAATGCCGAACACGCCGGGCACCGTCGTGGCGTTGCCGGGTGGGGTCCAGATGCCGATCTTGTTGCGCCCAAAGTGCGGTTGGATCGCGCTATCGAGCCCCGAGGGCCCGATAAACGCCGGCAACATGCGCCCCGCTTTGCGCGCAAAGAGGCGCACCGTGTCCGTGGGCGGAGCCGAGCCGGAAAGGTTATCGAGCGTCACCACGCCGGCCTTGGCATCATCCACGTTGACGTTGGGCACATTGAGCGTGTCGGTCGTATTGTCGTAATTGAACTCCGCCGCGCCGGCGAAACCGCCCGCGCCATCGTTGAATTGGACATTGGTGGCCGCACCGCCAGGCGTGGCACCACCGCCGCCGGTGGCAAGCACGGTGGTGTTGCCGGCGCTGTCCACATAGCCGAGACGCGTGACGCCGGCCGCGTCGAACGCATACAAGCGCACCTTATCGGCCGCGGGATTTGACGGCGTGGCGCCGAGCTCGGTGAGCTCCATGAAACCTTTGAACGAGAGGTTCATGGCGAGCTTCTCGCTCGTCACGTTGTCATCGGCGATCTTGGCCGTGGTCACATTCGCGTCGGCGATCTTGGCCGTGGTGACGTTGGCATCCGCGATCTTAGCGGTGGTCACGTTCGCATCGGCAATCTTTACGGTCGTGATCGCGGCATTGTTGATGGTGACGGAAAACGAGAGGTTTGCGGATCCGTTGAACGCACCCGAAACGCCGGTGAGCTCGCCGTTGAGCGTGATGGTGCGGCCGGTTTCCCAAGTCGTGGCCGTGGATGCGTTGCCCGAGAGCGCACCAAAAAACGTGGCCGCCTGGATATTCGCGAGCGTGCCGGCCGTCTCGAGATCGTCCGTGGATGTGTAGGCCGTCCACCGATCGGTTGCCTCATTCCACACCCAAAACGCATCAGTGCCGTTGCGCTCACCTTTCAATCCGAGATAGGGCGCCACCGCGCCCACGTTATTCTTGCCAACCTCAATCACCACATCCTCAACGGCGATCGTGGATGTGTCGAGCGTGACGGTATCGCCTTGAACAACGAGATTGCCGGTCACGGTGAGGTTGCCGGAAACGGTGCCGCCCGTCTTGTCGAGCTTCTCGGTGTCGAGCTCGTTGATGGCGCCCTGCACCGTGTTGGCCGCAACGCCGCCGGCCGGCGTGTTGGCCACATCGCCGCCGTTGATCGCAAGCGCCGCCTTGAAAGCGGAGAGCGTCACATCGCTCGGATCCGCAACGCCGCCGGTGGTGTTGGCCTTGACGGTGCCGGCCGCCATGTTGGCGAGCTTGGCGTTGGTGACGCTATCATCCGCAATCTTTGCGGTGGTCACGTTGCTGTCGGCGATCTTTGGCGTGGTGACGTTGGCATCCGCGATCTTGGCGGTGGTCACGTTGCTGTCGGCGATTTTCGGCGTGGTGACGTTGCCATCCGCGATCTTGGCGGTCGTCACGTTGGCGTCGGCGATTTTCGGCGTCGTGACGTTGCCATCCGCAATCTTGGCGGTCGTCACGTTGGCGTCGGCGATTTTAACCGTTGTTACGGCGCCCGCCTCGATCGTGAGCGTGAAGCCACCCGCCGAAACGACAATATCGCCGTGATCGCCATCGAGCAGGCCGAGCGCGATCGGCCCGGTCCACGTGCCCTCATCGTTGTAGTAAAGCGCCTGGGCAACCACATCGAGGCCGATCGAGCCAGGCCCACCAAATCCATCCGCCGGCATGCCGGTGGTGAGGAAAACATTGGTGGCGCTCTCGATCACCAGGCGCAATTGCTCGAGGATGTCGCTCGGGATCTGATGCCGATAGCTCGCCGGCACAATCGCGTAACTCAAGCCGGTGGCCGTGGCGCCGCCGTAAGGTTGCGCCAGGACGATCGATGTGTTGGATGGAATGCTCGCGATCTCTTGAAACGAAGCGCCGCCGTCAAACGTCATCATATCGCCAGGCCGCACGTAAACATTCCACGTGGTGCCGGTGCCCGTGACATTCGGCGAGCCATTGCTCACCGCCGCCGTGCCGGCGCGATACCAAATTCCCATCTTGTCCCTCTTTATTTTGTGACCGGCACGCTCTCGGCGTTTGCCGTGCCGCCGTCAGTTGCCGTGCCGTTCCATGCCGTTGTGGTTTGCTTCACGTAGCCGCCGCACGAGTAGCGGATCCGCCAACCAACTTCATTCTGCACATACGATGGCGAGGTGGTGTTGCCGCGCCCTACAATCGTGAGCGTTTCATCCTTTGAGATCACGAACTCTGCAAGGCCGGCCGTCTGGCGCAAGTACCTCTTGCGCGTGTCAATGCGCTCGCGCCCGATAGAAAGATAATCGCCGGCAACGAATTTCATCAGCGGCGCGGCCGGATTGCTCTCAGGCAATCCATCGGCCACCGTCACATCGAAAACAGAGGCCTCAACGGTGATGGCTTGCGCTGGAAAACTGCCGCCCGGCAGGATGGCCTTGACGCACAAAACCACATGCGTGTCATTCGAGCCGAGCTCAACCCAAATGCCATGACCACGCGCGACCATGTAGATCGGCGTTGAGCCGTTGATGCCAACGTGGTTGCCGGCGCCGTTGAGATCGAGCACGCGCCCCGCGACCATCGGCGGTGAGGCCAGGCCGTGCGGAAAAAGGTTGAAATCAGCCTCATAGTTTCGTTGCGCCGAGTTGCTGAAATTGAGCGCCGGGATGTTCACAACCACTTGCTGTGTGAGCGCCTGCGTTGTTGCTGGGCACGGAAATGCCGTGTGGAACTGCAGGCGTTGCTTGGATCTCTGCGCAAACGGCAAATATAGCGGCGTGTGATCGGTGAGACGCCAGGTCGAAAATGTGCCCGAGGCAATCGCACGCGTCACGTTGAGCGTGAGATCCGTGCCGGCGTAGGCTGTCACCTCGCCAACCATTGCGATGCCGCCGGCGATCGGCACCGGCTCGGCCCACAACCAATCACCAACTGAAATCGGCAGGCCGGCCGCAACCGTGAATGTCTTGGATCCCGTGCCCACCGTAACGGCGCCAGACGCCGAAACATCCGTGAGCTTGGAATAAACCGCGATCTCGCCGGCGACGGGATCCGATTTGAGGCGCCAATCGGGCATCAGGTGAACACCGCTGCAAGGATGTTGATTTGCGCATTGGCGCCGGTCCATGCCGCGGTGACGTCGCCACCTGGAACGCCCTCAAGAAGCGCCGCGCTCGCCTGGCCGCTTAAGTTTGAAAATGGCTCATCAAAAATTTTGACCGCTCCCGCCCAAGAGCACGTCTGCCCGCTGCTGCCATTTCTCGTGGAAAGAACGATTGCAGTGGCCGCCAAATCCTGCGGCAAATTCAAGGTCAAATTCGTGCCCACAGCCGTCGCCGCCGTGTAGATCGATGGTGGATCTCCGGTTAAGGAGCGCACCGCGTACACGTACACACCCGCCTGTCCTGAACTGGCGAAATTATTCACATTAATCGTAAGCGTCTCGCCGGTTTCAACAATCGCCGATGCGATCGTGGTGCGCGTGTTTGCCGTCGCAATCGTTCCGTGGATCGTGGCCGAGACGCCACCAATTGAAACGGATGTAGGGTTTGCTGCGTTGAGAGGGTTCTGCACAACCACCACAATCCGCCGACCTTGATACGCGTATCCCACATCCAAGCTACGGGAATAATTGGGGTTCAAGGCCGCCCAGGGCCCGCCCGCCCTTAGATCAGCATCCGCGCGCGGCAACTGAAATGGATTGCCCCACCAGGAGCCACAAAAGAGCCGATAGTTGATCGTGACGGATGGCAGCGTTTTTGTAATTGTCGGCGGAGAGCCGGGATCCCGCGGCCGTATCACGGTGCGCTCGCGCAAGACAAGATGGCCGAGCGGATTGATGAGCGGCGTGATGGCCCGCACCGTCGCGAGATAGGTTTGGCTCACAAGATCCGTTTGCGGCACCATCGTTTGGCCCACACCATCAAAATCGAGGATGTGTGAGCCCCACGCGGAACGCCATGCGTTATCCGTGCTCTGCTTCATTTGGCCGAGAACGATGTTGGCCGAGGGCGCAGAAAGCGTGCCGATGTAATACTCGGCCACTACATCGCGCACGTTTTGAGTGCCATCAACGCCCGAGGATGAGGCCGACCGCGACGGCAGCACGAGTGAACCGGAAAAGTAATCGGCCGAATCCACAAAAAGATTGCCATCGTCCGTGTCAAAGACCACCGGATTGCCGATCACGGCGGGATCTCGAATGATGATGCGGCCCTGAGCGTCAATGTATTGGATCACCAGCCATCACCCGAGTTGAAAGTCGCCGGTGTTGAGATCGAGAAAAGACGTATTTGCTGCATTCTGCAGCCGGCCAGCGGTGATGAGACCGATGTTTGCCGTGATCGCCGAGAGCTCAAGCGCACTGATCTTTTCAGCCGTGATGGTGCCATCCTTGATGAATACGCCATCGAGGAAAATGCCCACGCCAGGAATGACAACGAAAGGAACGAGATCATCCTCACCTGGCGAGGAGATCGAGAAGTTATCGGCGAGCACGCGGAAGCTCGAGGAAACGCCGGGCCCGCCGGCGAGCTCAACCGCGCCGAGGATCCGGCCATCAACGTCAACCGTGATGGCCCACCGGCCCACCAGGCCGTCCGTCACCTCGAGCAATTCCGTCACCGAAACCGCGGTGCCATCAAGCACCTTGCGCACCCGCTCGATCTTGCGGCTCATCGAGGCCGTGGCGCCGATCGCCGAGGCGGCCACGGCCTCGAGATCCCGCCGGATCTGATCGAGTCGCTCGGCCACGGATCCCTGCACATCCTCGCGCGCTGTCACGAGCTCGAGCTCAATGCGCTCCTGCTCGGTGAGGCCGATCCCCTCGAGGGCCTCCGGCGGCACGCTAAGAGCCGCTTGCGCGACGGCCACCACCTGATTGCCCGTCGCCGCGCCGCTTGCATCCCACCCCGTCCACGAGACGGCGCGCACCGGCGACGTTTCCGGCCGGATCCTCGCCTCATAGATCGTGCCGCCTTGCACGCCATCGGCCCACACATAGGATCCCGATCTTGGATCCGCGATGCGCCGCTCGAGCGCCGTGGTATCTCCCTGGCGGCGATACTCGAGCACGAGCTCCACAACGCTCGGATCCGTCACTGGCTCCCATGTGGCCAACAAGGCCGGCCGAGAAACGCCCTCCGTGCCGCTGGCCAGGTTGATCGCCGAAAGATCGAACGAGGCCACAGTGGCGAACGTGGAGCCGCCGGCGGCCACATCGCGCGGCTCATCCGCCTCGAGCTCATCATCGCCTGGCACCCACGCATAAATTGCCGGCGCCACCTCGGCGAGCTCAACCGAGGCCACGAGATCTCGGCCAAGCTGCGATTGCAGCACCTCAAATGTGCCGCCGGCGATGCCGTAGCGATCGGAATTGATCGTCACCCAATCGCCGGCCTCGAGCACGGCAAAGCTCGAGCGCAACGGCAATGAGATCCGCCGCTGATACCGTCCACGCCGGCGGAATATCTCGGTGATGCGCTGGCCTTGCGTGGCGCTCGTGACAAAGGCGAGATTGTAGTGCTCGGCCCACTCCTCGCCGCCATCCGCCGCCTGATCCGCCGGCGAGACGCGTGGCGGCAACGAGGTGGATTGATAGCCCTGGCTCGGATCCGTGAAGGATCCATAAACCGTGTTGACGATTTGCGAGCGCGAAACTTTCGGCACAATCTCCACATCGCCCTCGGCCATGATGTCGAGATCCGTGATGGTCATCACCGAGCTTTGCGCCGCGCCGGCCTGCAGTTTGAAGATGCCACCGCTGTCAATCAGATCGCCGGCGCATGCGGCGAGCATTTCACGGATCACGGCGCGCGGCTCGGTGCCCACATCGATGATCCCGCTCAAGCGATAACGCGGTTCCGTGCCGCCGGCTTTGAGCGCCACGGCCTCATCGCAAAGGTTAGCTTGCGCCATCCACCAGGCCGCCGGCAGAGACGCCGCCGGCGCGTTGACGCCGGCGAGGAGAGAGCCGTTCACGCGGATGCCGCGCAAGTAATTGTAAAGGCAAACCGCGGCGTTTTCCGTCCACTCGCGCGTTGCCTCGTTGCCCCACGCATGCGAGCCCACACCACCAACGCTCGCATCCTTGCGCGGATCATAGAGCCTGGCGCCGCGGAAAACGAAAACGAACTCCGGCAGGCCGGTTTTGAACTTGTCGGGATTGGCCTTGAGCGTCACCCGCACATAACAGACGCCACGGCCACGATCGGTTGCGGACCATTCCGAGCCTGGCGCGCGCGCGATGATGTCGGGATCCGCCGACTGTGACCAGGCGCCCGAATAGAACTTCACCCAAATGTGCCCCGAATAGTCCTGCACCGCGTTGCCGGTTGCGAACGAATTGGACGCATCCGCGAGCACGTTTTTGCGCACGCCGTCCACGATCACCGCCTCGAGCGCATCGCACTCGTGATCGGCCAACTGGAAAACCAACTGCAGGTAATCGTTGCCGTTGGGGCCATAGGTGTTGTGATACTTGAGCGAGCCGGCGCTCGCGCACCGGCCAAACGCCACCTGGCGATCGTCGTTGTTATCCGCCTGCAGCGAGAGCGACATCCCGCGCACCGTGGTATCCGGCTGCGGTTGCAGTTTGCGCGAGAGATAACCGAGCCCGAGGCTCAACGCGGCGCCAATCACGGCCTGGCCAACGAACGTGGCCCCAAAGGCCGCCACAGCCGAAAACAACGGCGCGAGCAGGCCAAAAAACATCGGCGTGATGGCGAATGCTGTCATCAGAAGATCTTTTTGATGAGGGCCTTGAGGCCTGATTTAGGTTTCTGAGGCGGCACCGATCCCCACTCGATCGGACGATTGATGGCCGCCGCGGCAAACGCGAAAAATCCGTCATCGGGATCTCGCAAGCGCTGATCGGCATCACTCCGCTTGCGTGCGTTGCCGCGATCGAACGCGCGGCTCGCGCTCTCGCACCGGAACGTGAGCGTTGAGATCCCGCCAGGCGTCTCGCGGATGATGGCCTGATCGAGGAAGCCGGAGAACTCCGGAACAACGTGCAACACGGTTGGCGCATCCACCGCGCGGATCGCGCGTTGCACGAGAATTGGCCGCTGATGCCAATTCGAGGCCGCGATCAAACTGAGCGCCTGGCTATCGAGGCCCGAAAGCGTGAGATCGAGGTTTCTCACGCTCTGATCTTTCGCCGATGTGGCCGACTGCACCGTGAAGCGGCCGGCCGCGCCGAAATAGGTGTCACCACCAACGGCAACATCGCCGACATCATCCCAAATGCAAAACGCGGGCTCTGGCGCATCAAGCGTGATCTTGAGGAGGCATCGCACCTCAAACCATCCGCTATCGAGAGCGTTGAGGGCGAGCGTGGGGATTGTGCGCATATCAATAGGTCTGCGTTGCTTTGAAGGCCACCGCGCCGAGGCGGTTGAGATCGCGCGTCTCGGTGATGCTCTCGGCATCGAGCACCGCAAAGCACCACGGCGAGGCGAGATCTACGGTGGCGCCGGTTGTCACGCCGATCGGCAACGGTGGCTCGAGGCCAACCGTGGCCTGGCCACCTGCAGAGGCCACGCCGGCCTCGGTGACGCGGTGCAGAGATCTCGAGGATCCAAACGGGATCGAGATCATATCGCCGAGCGAGAGCACGAAGCCGGCCGGCAGAGTTGAGAGCGTGATCTCATCCCGCGGGCCCGCGATCGAGAGCAGGTTGGCCGTGCCGGCGGCAAAGGATCCGCCGCCGGCGCGCGTCAAGGCCGCATAGCCCGTGCGATAGGCGCGCGCGTAGCGCCGCAACGGATCCCACGCCTTGAACTTGCGCGCACCACCCCGCAACGAGGAGAGCCAGGCCCGCCACTCCTCGAATTCGGCCTCGCCCATGAGCCGCGTCTTAAATTCCATTTGCCAGAGCGCCGGCCCCACCAACGCCACCTGCACCAGGCCGCCGCGTGTGGGCGCGCGCACCTGGCTAAACATCGGCATAAAAACCACCTCATCGAAACGCGTGGCCAGGCCGGCGTTGGGGAAGTCGCGCGGGAAGGTGATCGCCATTTATGCCATCCTGCGGTTGAGAGCTTCACGCACGCCAGAAAGCACCAGGCTCGGGATCCTCGCCTCGAGTTGGCGCACCGCATCCGGCGTTGAGTTGGGCGCGTTTATGGTGAGGCTCACGCTCACGCCGTCGCCGGCGCCGGCCGGCAAAGACGCGTTTGGAATGATGCGGCCGGCCGTCGCCGGCACCATGAGCTCGGGCCCGCGCTCGCCCACCACGTAGGCCTTGCGCGGCGACACGGGCCCACCATTGGCGCGGAAACCTCCGAACGCCGAGGAGAGCGCCGAGAAGATCAGGCCGGAGCCGCCCGAGGATCCGCCGCCGAAAAGTGGCTCGAGCACCGTCATGCGGAGCGCAATGCGCGCGATGTCCGCGAGCACCGATGAGGCGAAACTCGAAAAGGAAAACTTGCCCGATTGCACGAAGTCATCAAACGCCGAGCTCATCGCGTCGGAAACCGCATCCGTGGCCGCGCGGAGGTTCTCGAATTCGCGCTCGGTGGCCTCGGCGATGTCGCGCGCGGCTATCTCGGCGAGCGCCGCGCGGGCCTGATCGAATTGCGTTTGCGAGATCACCTTGCGCTCGAGCATATCTTGGAAGGCCGCCAGGTCGCGCTCGTATTCCAACTGCACCGCCATGCGATAGGCGCCGGAGGCCTCGAGAGCTCGGCCCTGCAGGCTCGCGATCTGCTCGGCCGCACGCTTGGCCTCGCGCGCCATTTTCTCATCGATGCCGGCCGCCGGCGCGGCCTTGGCACCACCGCCCCGCGAAACCTCGGTGCCGGCCGCCCACCGGCGAAACTCTGCTATACGGCGCCGCTCGGCTTCCACCTTGGCGGCAACCGAAGAAACCGCGGAGCCCACGGCGCCCACATAGTCGCGGCCCATATCCTCGCCAATCTGAGCCATGTTCTCGCGCAACCGCGTGCCGGCGCCCTCAAATCCATTCTCGAAGGTTGAGAGATCCGGCGCCTGGATCTCAACGCCAGGCAACTTGTTGATCGCGCCCACGGCCTCGCGGATGAGGCCCTCGATCGTTTCGATGACGTTGTTGGCCATCGCGATCACCTGCTCGCCCACGGCCGCCGGCAGAGCGGTAAAGGTGTTGACGATGACGCGGCCGGCCGCAACGAATAGGCCGATGGTCTTGTTGGTGACGTCGCGCGCCACCGCGAGCAGATCCTCGATGGAAACGGGAAAGCCTGCGAGCGCATCAGTGATAACTTGCACGGCAATTGACCAAGCATCCGAAACCGTACTAGCCACCGGCGCGAGCTCGGATGAAGCAACATTGATGAACGCTTGAGCCGTGTCGGATAGATTGACCAATCCATCCGCACTGGCGCTGATGTCATCACCGAAAAGACTAATCGCAGCAGAAGATGCGGCTAAAAGAAAGGCAATGGCTCTCAGTGGCGGCAATGCCGTCGCGGCTCCTACGGCAAATGAGGTTAAACCTCGCGCCGCTGGGCCCGAAAATGCTGCCGTGAGACCCGCGGCCACCGAGAGCGCCGCATCGGCGATCGGCTCGATGTTGCGCGCCAAGCCGCCAATGGCGCCGGAGAGGCTCGAGGTTGCCCCCGTGGCGCGGTCCAGATCGCCGAGATATTCCGTCATGGCATTGCGGAGAACCGTCATGCTCTCGTCAACCGTCGCCGGCATTTGGCGAAAGATGCGATCGATTTGCTCGCCGCCATCCACCATCGCGCCCACGAGATCCGGAATTTGCAATTTGCCGGCCGCGGCGAGCTTGATGATCTCGCCCTTGGTTACGCCGAGACGTTGCGCGAGGAGCTCTTGCACAACGCCGGCGTTTTCCATGATGGATCGGAACTCATCACCATCGAGCTTGCCTTTCTGCAGCGCTTGGCCGAACTGCAGCAAAACCGATGCCTGCTCGCTCGCCGTGGCGGATCCGAGCTTGAGGGCCTTGGCGAGCGTGCTTGTCAGCCTGGCGGCCACGTCGCTGTCATAGCCATAATCACGGATCGCCGAGGCCGCGCGGATGTAAGTTTTGGTGAAGCTCTCAACGTCGCTCCGCGCCTCATTCGCCATCGCGTTGAGCTCGGATGCGCTCTTGAGCGTCATCCCGAAAATTTCCTCATTGCTCTCGAGGGCCCGCTCAACGCGCGTCCACGAGTTCGCATATTCGAGGATCTGTCCCGCCCCGAGGCCCGCGCCGAGCGTCGCAAAGCCGGCGCCGGCGCGGCGCGTGAATGTGTCGAGACGGTTGAGGCGCTTTTCTGCGTTCTGCACAAATTGCGCGAGATAACGATCCGCCGAGCGCATGCCATTGACCATGCGCGCGGTGTCCGCATCCATCACAATGCGCATTTCATCAACTGTCGGCATGGATCATCCGGTGGTTGTCAGTCCGCGCGGATGGCCCGCGCCCGCAACGCCTCAAGCGTCTCCTCGGTTGAGCGCTTTTCGCGCCCACCCTTTGCGGCCTTGGCGTGCGCCTCGGCCTTTTGCTTCAACCGCCACACCGCGGCGGTGAAGTCGTGAAACGTGGCCCTCCAAAACGCCTCGGGCGTCCACTCGAGATCGCCGATGGCAATCTCGAGGTAACGATCCCACGGGATCAGGAGGGCATCAGAGGGTTTTGCTCCTCCCACGCCTTGCCTTTCTCGGCCGCGGCCTTGAGCTCGGCCTCGAGCCAGGCCACGCATTGCTTGTGGCCTGCGAAAAGCTGCAGGATCACCACCGCCGCATCGCTCGAGCACTGGCGGATGCCGGCCTCGAAAATGTGCTTTTCGATCGTACCCGTGGCGGGCTTGTCCGGTGTCTCCTCGAGGAGGATCCGGTAAAGCCGGAGGAGCTCGGCCGAGGTGAGCCCCATTTGCCTGAGTTTCTGATCGAGCGAATGCAACGGGCCAAACGCCTGCTCGGCCCGCCGCATGAGATCGAAAGAGCGGCGAACAAAAAACACATCGCCGTCAATTTCGATCGAGGTTGAATGTGCCGAGCTCATGGGATCGTGTAGGTGCTCTGTACGATCGCGCCCGAGACGGCCGCCGAGGATGAGAAGCGGATCACGCCGTCAACCTGGCCTGCAGCGGTTTTCATCTTGCCAATGAGCGCCTTGAAATCGAATTGCAGATTGGTGTTGGTGGCGCCGGCGCCCGGCATGCGGATGCGGCAGTTGTAGGCATCGTCATCCGTATCCTCGCCGGCCGCGAGGAGCGCGGTTTGCCCGGCATCGGAAAACACGCGGTTGCCCTCGATCTCGATCTCGCCGAAATCGGGAATTCCCTTGATTTTGACCTTTGCGAGATCCTCGAGGCAGGTCACATCCTTGATGTCCGTCTCAGGGCCAAACTCGCCGATCGTATCGACGCGCTTAACCTGCACAAACGTATCACCGGAGGCCGAGGCGGCCTTGGTGCCGATGTAGAACTCAATTCCCTGGTTTTTTGTCGCCACGGCTGCCATTGACGTTTTCCTTGCTTAGGTTGCCTCAGGTGACGCCATGACCTCGATGGTCATGGCGCCTTGATAGGTCAGGCCGTCCGCATCGAGCGAAACGGTGCGGCCTGAAACGCGGCACGAAATGAAGTGACCCGCCTCGAGCGTGAGGCTCTTGCGGTGCAGGCGGGCTTGGATCTCGGCCTGGATGGCATCCACCTGGCGCTGCCCGCGATAATTCGACCAAACCGAGAGATACATGCTCACGATCTGAGCCTCGGCCTCGTAGGTGTCATTTTGCACGATGGCCTTGCCGCTAAACCCGATGAAAGGCGGCGAGGCATTGAGCGGCTCGTGATCGTAAACCGGCACCGGCACTGATCCGCCGGCGTCACCTGGCGCGGTGATGTCGGCAAGCGCTGCAAACACCGCCTTTTGGATTGCGTGCACGGGATCAGCCACGAGCTCGAGCCTTTCTGATCGCGTTCCGCACCGCCGTGTTGATGATGCGGCGGATCCGCGGAAGGTTTGTATCTAGCGCCGGCCTCAGGAACGGCCGCGCCGGCCTGGCGGGAACGCTCTTGTCAACGCCCTTGAAGTAGGCCGCACCGTTGCGCCCCTTGCGCCCCGACACGCGCACGGATCCGGCTTCATAGCCTTTGGTGCCGAACTCAACGAACGGCGCATAAAAGGCCTTTTTCTGCAGCCGGCGCGTGCGGAGGCCGAACTCCACACGCATGCCGTTCTCGCGCTTGCCAAGGGCGCCCTTGCTCGCCAGAGCTCGCTTGAGGTTGCCCGTATCCTCCGGTGCGAGAGCGACGGCCGTGGCCTGCACAATCTTGATGCCCTCCTCGAGCGCCGCCGAGACTTCCTTGCGCGCATCCGCCGGCAGGTGCCGGAGGATCTTGCGGATCCGGTGGCCGCCCTCGAGGCGCGAGCTCATTGCGCCACGCCCCGCTCGGCAATGAGCGCCATGAAAAGCGGATCAAAGGCATCGGGATCGATCGCGGCGATCCGGAACGGCGCCCCGTTCCAAGTGAGCCGCATCCCCTCGGCCACATCCTGCCGGCGGTAGATGGTAAACCGCACCTGGCCCACCGAGCGCACGGCGCCGCGATCCTCGCGCTCGGTCGCGGCGATGGGTTGGGCGCGCGCGGCCACGATCGCCACCAAGGTCCACGCGCGCGCCGAGCCGCCGGCGCCGTCCGGCGTGCCAGTCTCTTTCTCGATGCGCACGCTTTCGGTGAGATCGCCAGGCATGGTGCGCCGGGATCCACGTTGCATGATGCTGCGGCTCATACGGGCACCACCTTGAATTGTTGAGTGAGCGCCTCAACCGCGAACGCGTGCGGCCCGCCGGCCTGGCCTACGGCCTCACGGTTGAGCCACCAATGGCCCACGAGGAGGAGGATGGCTTGCTTGAGCGGCGCCGGCACCGCCGCGGCGTTGCCATAGCCGGCGACAAACCGGATCCGCACGGCCGCCTCATCGCAAAGCGTCGCCGGCCACGTCTTGCCTGGCGCCAGGCGCACGCGGCCGATGAGGTGTTGCTCATCCACGATGTAAGTGGCCGGATCTACCGTCTGCTCATCGCCGGCCGCATCGAGATATTTGATGCTCTGCACAGATTGTAGCGGAGGCATGGGAAGCTCGATCCGGCCATTGTAGCGGCACGGAAAGCGCTCAAGCCGCGTCTCCCACGTTTGCGTGACAAGCGAACGGCCGAGGATCCCGTTGCGCCCCTCGAGGTGGCCCACGGCCGCCGCAATCAGGCCCGCGATGAATGCGTCCTGATCGCTCGCGGAGTACCTCAGATTGGCCTTGGCCTCCGCGAGCGTGACGGGCGTTTCCGCCGGCGGCTCGATCTGTTTTAGCCACATGGGTGCGCCCCTCAATCAGGATCGGATTAAGCTGCAGGATTGCCGGCCGCCTTGGCCGCGGCGAGCTCCGCCTCGAGCTCGGCCACGCGCTTGCGCAACGCCTCACATTCTGCCTCAACCGATTTGAGCGTGTGCTCGAGGCCATCGGCCCGCGCATTGCTGGCCTCCTCGCTCTCGCATTCGCGCGCCAAGCCGGCATCAATCCAAGCCTCGGCCATCTTGGCCGGCACCTCAACGCGCTGCCCGTGCGCATAGCTGAAACTCTCGCCCGCCATAGAGGTGAGCATTTGAACCATTATTTTCGCTTTTGCCTTTGCCATCTGTCCCGTTCCCGTTGCTCGGATGAAAAAGGGCGAGCTCGAAAGCTCGCCCTCGTCTCGGTCGCCTCGCCGTCGCCGGCGCCGGCGATTAGGTCGCGGCGTTGGCGTAGTGCTTGATTGCGGCGTTGCTCTGATCGATGAGCTCGCCATCCGAGCGCATCCAAGCGAGGAACGCGATCTGCCCCTTTTCCAGATATTTGCTATCTGCGAAGCGGAACAACGTCATCGCCATCACATCGCGAACAACATACTTGCTGAAGTCGCCGAACAAGATGGACTTGGCGCTCGCGGCCATCACCGGCATGGCCTGGTTGATCGTGTAGGCATAGCCGAGAATATCGTTGGCATCACCGCCGGTGAGGCCAGGGCGCCACAGCGGCCGGCCATCGGCGTCCTTCAGTTTCTTGAGTACCTTGAGCGTTTGATCGTGGAACATCCACGAAGATGCGCCACGGTAGATCGGATCCACCGAGTGCTCGAGATCAATCATATCGTCAAACGTCACGCTCGCCACCTGGCCCGCGGCGCCGGTCTTGCCGAGGCCGGAAGCCGTCACCAGGCCGTTAGGCTGATTGGTGCCCGTGCCGATCGTGAAATGTTTGTTGGTGATGCGGCCAAGGCGATCCGTGAACCGCTGCCGGAGGTGGGCCTCGATGTCAAAGGCCTGATCCTGCAGGAGCTCGATCGGCACGTTGATGATCTTGCTCGAATACTTGTAGGCATTAAGCGCGACGGTGCCGAACGTGATGGCATCGGCGGAGGCCGCGGCGTTCTCGGCGACAATCTCACCCTCCTCGGTTGAGACATCGGTGGTGGGATAATCGATTTGCCGGCCATGATCCGTGCGGAGGATCGTTGCCACATTGCGCACGCCGCCATAAGCGGCGAGGCCCTGCAGGATCCGATCACCCATTTCACGCGGCACGAGATAGCCGCCGGCCGAGCCGGTTGTTGCGGACTGATCGGCGCGGATCTGCCGGCGCTGCTCGGCAACAATCGCCTGGTGCTCATCGCCCAACTGAGCGACGGCATCGCGGCCACCGAGCAGGAACGCGCGGAAAATTTCCGTCTTGAGGTTGGCGATGTGCGCGGCCTCATCCGTGGAAACGCCGCGGCGCGTTGCGATGTCGAGCACCGGCGCGAGCGCCTGGCCTTCCACCTTCAACTGCTTCTCGATCGCGGTGATCTGCTCATCGATCTGATCGATGCGCGCATAAGCCTCATCCGTCTTGGCCTTGGCCTCCGGCGACCAGTTCTCGAGGTAGTTGCGGCATGCCTTGGCGAGCTCGGCACGTTCCGCGCGGAGATCCTGAATGCTTTTCATGGTGGTTTCCCTTGGTTGTGGTGGGTGGAACTCAGAACGCGTTGCGGATCTCTCCGCTCACTTAGGCCGCGACGCGCTCAAACAACGCCAGGCGGGCCCCGTAGCGCTCGCGATCCGCTTTCGCGGCCTCATCGGCGCTCGCATCGGCCTTTGGCTTCAAAGCCTCCGGCAGACGATCAAAAACTGACAGGTTGTGGCCGGCCGCGACGGCCTTGGCCTCGATCACGGCATCACAGAAACCATTTTTCACGGCATCCTCGGCCTCAAACCACGTCTCGGCATCCATCCATGCCTTGATCTGCTCGGGCGATGCCTTGGTTTTCTCGGCATAGTCACGCGCGATCGCGGCCGTGACTTGATCGAGGAGGCCGGCCGTCTGCCGGAGCTCATCCGCATCGCCATAGGCGAATGACCAGGCGTTATGGATCATCACAAAGGCGCCCTTGGCGATGCGCACCTCATCGGCGGCGAGCATGATGAAAGAGGCCGCCGAGGCCGCCAGGCCATCCACATGAGCGATGATCTTGGCCGGATGCCCCTCAAGCGCCGTTTTGATGGCGCGAGCCTCGAAAACGTCGCCGCCTGGCGAGTTGATGTGAAGGTTGATCGTGCTCGCGGTGATGCCCTCGAGGGCGCGCACGACATCCTTGGCGGTGACGCCGAACCACGCGTCAATCGCATCGTAAATGTAAAGGCTCACCGTGTCGCCGGCGGCCTCCGCGCGGATGCCCTCGCGCTTGGGATTGTCGCGCACGAGCGCCATGAGTTTCTGCATTGTCATCGCTGGGGATCTCCATTGCTCGAATTGGTACGCGGGCCCGCGGAGCCCCAAAGCACAAGCTCATCGCCGCCATCAACGGCCGGCAGGTTTTCGGCCCGCCGCACCTCGTTTGGCGTCATGTAGCCAGGCCCCGAGGATCCGCCGAGGGCGATCCGATAGGCCTCATTTCGTTGGATGAGGAGCGCTTGCACGAGGGCCTTGCGCTCGAATTCTGAAAACGCCGCGGCGAGCCGGTGGATTTTGTAATTCACTTCCTGCTCAATCGCCGCCAGGTGGGCGCCGAGCGTGTAAGTGATAAATCCCATCGTTTGCTCCTCGACGCCGGAGCCCCACGAGGTGGTTTTCTCAACCGCGCCGATCATGTGCGGCGGAACGCCGAAAACGCGCGCCACATCGATCACCTGAAATCCGCGCGTTTCGAGCAATTGCGCATCCTCGGCCGAGATCCCGGTGGGCATCCACTTGGCGCCATTCGAGAGAACGGCCGGCAAGTGGCGATTGGCGCCGCCATTCATTTCGCTCCAATACTCGCGGATGGTGGCCGCCTGCTCGGCCGTCACGTGCTTGGTTTCGGGATAGCCGATGTAACCTTGCGGCGTGGCATCGTTCTCAAAAAACCGCCGGCCGTAGTCATTCGCCGCCAGGCCAACCGCCACCGCATCGGAATAGGCCTTGATTGGCGTTTTCGCCTGCAGTCCGTCCCATTCCATCGTGCCGGGGAAATGCAGCACATCATCCTGATCGGCGGCGATGAGCGTGCCGTCATCAAGCGTGAAATTGTAGATCAGCCGGCCGCGGAGAACGCCCTCGGTTCCAATCTTCACGCTCAAGGATCCGGTGCGCACGGGCCAAAGGGCGAGCACATCGCCCTCGGCCGAGCGCTGCACATAGGCGTAGCCGTTTCCGCGGAGGAGCATTTGCGCGACGATCGAGCGCCAGAACATCACCGCCGACATCCGCGGATTAGGCCGCGCGCGCAAGAGCGTGGCCAGGCGGCTCGCCAGGCGTTGGCGATCCTCGCCCTTGCGAAAATAGCTGTGAAGCGGAAGCATGGCGATCGAGCCGGCGATGATGCGCACGCACGCATAAACCGCCGAATGCGTCATGGCCTGATCGGGCGATACCGTGCGCGGGCCCTTGTGGCCGAGGAGATCGCCCCACGTCTCGAATTGCCCGAGCTCAACGAGCGAGACATCATTGCGCACCGCCGGCACCTGGCGCGAGCCGGCCGCCTGGCTCCCACCGATCGCGCGATCAAACCACCCCTTGAGATCCATCACGCGCCCCTCGCCTGTTTGAGCATTGCAGTCATGTAGTCCGTGTCCACGTCGCCGGTTTCCGGCTCAACGCCCTGCGAAACGGTGAGCGCATTGATCGTGGCCACGAGCGGATCGATCTTTTGTGCGCCCTTGCGTTTCATCGGCTTGATGTTGCCATTGCCGTCTTGCGCCGTTTCCACGTTGCCGGCGCACCAGCGCAACACCGGATCGCGGCCATGATCGAGCCGCTTGGTGAGCACCAGGCGCTCGAGGAGCTTGCACCCACTGTTAAGGCCGGCGATCGTTTGCGAAACCTTGAGGATCCGCTCGGGCCCGAAATCGGTTTTGAGGCTCGTCATCATCGCGTGGGCGTTCCACGGATCGAAGCCGGCGGCCTTGATGTCGAATGCTTCAAAATCCTCGCGCACCTGGCGCTCGATCGCCTCGTGATCTGCAGCATCGCCAGGCGTGAGCGTAATGGCGCCGAGCTCGGCCCACTTGTCGAACGGAACGCGACTGTCGCGGATGCGATCCGGCAGATCCGCATCCGGCAACCAAGTGCGTTGGATCACCTGCCAACCGGGATCGGATCCCGCCGGCGGGAAAACGATCGCCTCGCTGCAAAGATCCTGCGTTGACGAAAGGTCCACGCCCATCCACGCCGGCCGACCGCGGAGCTTGTCGCGCTTGGCCTTCCAATCCTCGGCCGGCGCGCACGCATCCCACCGCTCGAGCTTGAGCCACCGCCTGGCCTGGCCCACCCAAAGGTTGAGGTGATACCGCTTAAAATCGTTCTCATGGCGCGTTGAGCGCTTGGCGATCTCCGCTTGGTCGCGCATGTATTCGGCGGTGAGCGAAACGCCGAAATTCGGGTTAGCCTTGCGCCAGGTGGCGGGATCGTAAGGATCATCCTCATCCTCTGCGGCGTAGATCGCCACAAGCGTGCGGTGATCCTCAATGGTGCCATCGAGCAGGTTGCGGCACACATTGAAAAGCTCCCACCCGTAACCCTCCTGCAGGCCGGCCGTTGAAATGTCATAGGCCATCGGCTGCGAACGCGCGCCGGTGCCCTGATCCAGAAACTGCAGCAACCGATCATCGCGAAACTCGTGCAACTCATCCGCGATGCGGAACGATGGTCCCTTGCCGTGCGAGCCCTCGGCCTTGCCGCCGAGCGGCTTGAACGCCGCGAAAAGCGATGAGCAAAAGATGGCATCGGCGAAACATTGCGCGCTATCGGCGAGCGCCTGGTTCATCAAAACCATGCGCTTTGCAGCATCGAAAACAATGCGGGCCTGCTCCTCTTTCGTGGCGACGGCATAGCCCTCGCCGCCAACCTCGCCATCACAAAACAGGTGCGCGAGCGCCGTGCCGGCCATGAGCTCGGTCTTGCCATTCTTGCGCGGCACCCAAATCGAGGCGCGGCGGTATCGCCTGGTGCCGTCATCGCAACGCCAGCCCCACACCGGCGCGATGATGTCGAAGGCTTGCCAGGGGGAGAGCACGAACGGCCGGCCGGCAAACCGTGACCCCTTGGTGAGGTGCAAGTAACGCGGATAAAACAGGATCGCCGCGGCGGCCTGCTCCTCATCGAAGTGGTAACGATCAAACTCATGGCCGCGCTGATCGGCGTAGATCGCAACACCGCGCGCGACATCGGCCGGATCCGAGAGATCGAGATCTCGAGCAAAGGCCAGATCCGGCCGCAACGCGTCGCCGCTCATCGGCTAGTTGATCGCGCTCGAGGCTTTCGGCGCCATCATGCCGATCGGCGAGCTCGGCGCCTCCGGTGCGCGCGGCTGGCTCGCCTCCGGTTGGTTGGTGAAAAGCTCCGGCACGGTGGTGGCGGATCCATCGCCCTCACGCATGGCGCGGAGTACCTGTTGCCGCGTCGCCGGCGAAAGGCCGAACCGATCCTCGAGCGTGAGCATCTTATCCTCGAGGCGCATCATCACGTTGAAATCCGGGTTGATGCGTTCCATCGTTCCGTGCCGGCTCTCGGTGGTGTAGCTCTCGCCCTTGGCATCCACTTTCTTGCGGAGCTTGAGCCAACGCGCCGTGTGATCGCACAAGCGCGCAAACGCCAGGCGATCGGTGTTGCGCACGTAGCCCATCACGCGGAGGTGCGGCATGTAGGCCTGCCAAATTGCGAGCGCCTCGGGATTGCTCGCGATCCAATCCGGCGCCGAGGGATCCACCACCGGCGCGGTATCGGGCGTCTTGACGATCGGCCGGTGGCCAGGATTGCCTTGAAGCTCGGCGAGCTCGGCCGGCTTGGGTTTCGGGCCTGGAATGCTCATCGCTCAACCCCTTGCGGTGTCAAAAAAAATTCCTGAGAATTCGCGTGGCCAAAAATCGTGGTCACGCGGCGGTCTAGGCCGTGCCGGTTCTAGAGATTTACCCCGCCCCCACCCCTGCCGCCCCCGCGGCCGGAGGTGAGGGCCAGGCCCACGGCTCGGCATCGCCAGGCCGGAGGATCCAATCACCTTTGCGCCGGCGATAGGTGCGCCACCACCCATCGATCACGCCGGCAACGTCACGCCCACCACGATCGGCGAGCTCGAGGCGCTTAAGGCAATCGAGCCTTGGCGTCTCGAGCACCACGATCCGATCAGGCTGCAGAGTGGTGGCCCACCATGCGCGCTTGATCGGATCAGGCTCACCCACCACGAACCATGCCGGCGCACCCTCGCACCTGGCCAACGCCATCAAGCGCCGATTGCGCTCACGGCCAACCTCATTGAGCCTCGAGGCCGGCCACTCGTAAGGGCCACACCCACAAAGCTCGGCGCCGATGTGATCGAGATCGATCACCCGATCACTTGGCGCTCGATGCGCCTCAACAAACGATGACTTGCCCGAGAGCGGAGCGCCGCACACGATGGTGAGCGGCACTCCTGCGGGCTTCAAGAAAGGCGGATGCCAGTTGACGGCAGAGCGCCCAAAGCCGCCATCCTCGGCGGCCGTCTTGATGTCATGGTGCCGCTTGCACAACGGCTGCCAATTGTCCCGATCCCAAAACCTAGCCTCATCGCCCTCATGCGGCTCGATGTGGTCAACCACCTCGGCCGGCGTGGCGAGGCCCTCGGTGGTGCAATGCCGGCAGAGCGGCTCGAGAGCGAGGAACTCGAGGCGGGCCTTGCGCCAGGCGTGGCCATAGCCTCGAGACGCCGCAGAGCCGCGCCGATCCATTGCACCTCGAGAGCTCGAGAGTGGTGGCCCATACCTGACTAGGGCCACCGATGCGAGTGAGGCCGGCACTAGGCTTGCCGGGCCAGGTCGCTCATGCCTGGCGCCGCTGGGGATCCCGGCGCCTGGCGATTGGTTGGCCGTCTCTCCGGCCTGTCACGCCCTGGTTGACGTTCCCGCGGCCTGCATCCGGCCGCACGATCCGATTTTATCCCCCGGCGAGGATCTCGAATTGGTTGGGCGTCTCTCCGCCCTGTCACGGCCACCATCATCCGTTGCACTCGGTTCTCTCCGCATGACGAAGGCGCTGCAGATATACCGATTAACCCCGCCCACCTTCTCGCTCGGCGGTCACATGGTGACACCTCCGAATTAGAATGCAGTTCGGAAAACCGAAGGGCCCGCGCCGGTTTCCCGGTGCAGGCCCTTCAAGCGGTTTTCTCGCCACCCCCTGTCTGTCAAACTTTTAACGCGGCGTCAACACCCCCGCGCCAACATTTTGACATCAGGCCTTGAGCCACGGCATCGGCTCGGCACCGATCCCGGTGACGCGCCAACGCGTTAGGGCATCCTCCTCAACCAATTTATTTCTCAAAGCGGTGAGCAGGCGAAACCAACGCGAATAGGTTTCGCGGGCGTTCTCACGAATCCGCTCGGCCTCCTCTGGGATCACGCCGCCGGTTTCGAGACGGCAGGCGATCGGCCGGCCGCGCTCATCGAGGATGTGCTTGGGCTTGCCGTTGGCGCGGAAAACGCCCCGCGTCCACGCCGGCTCAATATGCGGGTTCCAATCCGGCGGCACGTCCCGCTCGGCCGTGCTCACGATGAGGCAGAACTCGTCACGATTGAGCGTGCGCACCAGGCCGTGGATCCACTCGGCATCGGCATGCACCGGCACGCGGCCGGCCTTGGCGAGCCCGCCGTGGATGAGCCCGCCCTCCTCAAGCATCCGGCAGATCGTGGCCGTGTTGCGCCCGAGGCCGAGGCTCGAGCCGCTCGGCGCATAATCGGCCGCAATCCGGCCCTCACAGTGCCG
>FSSH01001221.1_pt1 | contig 26055 bp, 19 predicted proteins | sample 1166101 | NCBI WGS metagenome assembly FSSH01 (sample SAMEA32972668, study PRJEB13176) | freshwater metagenome | biome: Drinking water system; feature: Biomass in drinking water that filtered by 0.45 um membrane; material: drinking water | place: USA | collected 2012-12-20 | depth 0 m
TCTGGAATTGGGTCGATACCGTGAGGTATTCGCGGTTTTGATCGGCGCGCGGAAATTGCGACAGGGTAAATTTTTGCCCCACTGCCAGCGTACGTACCGTGCCGATGGCTACGGTTTGCTCGTGCTCGGCGCGCAGCTCTTCCATACGCAGACGCGAATAACGCTCGCCCTCGCTATCTACTTTGAATTCACCCGGATAGTCGTAGACTGCTTTACTGGACTGAGCATGTTGACCGGTAATGTCGGTGACTTTATCCAAAGGCGCGGTCGTTGCCTCGAAATCGAAATCCTTTAAGCGATAACTGCCGGAACGGATTTGCCGCCCAAGCCGCCATTCGTAAAAATGTTCTTCATCGCGGTTATCCTGATTTGCACCGGGGTAGTATTTAACCGTGGCCGGTGATGCGGCCGTCAACTGCGTGATGTCATCGCATAAAACCAGTGAATGAATGCTATCGGTATGCGTAAAGTAATAGTAGATACCTTCTTCTTCGAGCAGCCGGCTAATGAAATTGAAGTCGGTTTCCCGGTACTGCACACAAAAATCGCGGGGCTGATAAGTCGTGGAAAATTTTGTCGTCACGTCGGTATAACCATGCTCGGCGAGGACAGCCTTGACCATGTCCGGAACATTTTTCGTTGCCGGCGCCGGCGATAACACCCGGCAATTACTGGATTGCGTCAATAACCACACTTTCGGGTGCACGATAGCCCGATAGAAATACAGGTCGCCGAGCATACCGAATTGATTAATCTGTGTGACAATGCCGTTGAACGGGCGTAGCGCGCCGTTATCAAGTTGCAATTTGACGGTAATACTGGTGCCCAACACGGTTTGCAGATCAATATCGCCGTCCTCGCTTAGCAATTCCAATTCGTACTCGAACAAACTGCTCAGTTGCTCCCTACCGGTCATCCGATACAGCACAAATGTATCCGCACCAGCGGCTGTAACCACCGAAGCGGCACGATGATCTTGAGAAAGTGGCATGGTGAAATCCTAACGCTAAAACGATAATTTTTTGATACAACCGGCGTCAGCCACCGATCAGTACCGTAGGGTAACCAAGAACAATGGTGCCGCCATGGGCGCACATGTCGCCCATTCTGGCAGCCGGCATATTGGCTATCAAAACCGTTGCCGAGCCTTTCGCGATGGTATCCGGCGGCCCAACACAGACCAACATATCCGTAGCGCGCGCCGCAGGCATATTGCCGATCATGACGGTCGGTGCGCCTGGGCCACTTATCGGGCCGCCAACATGCGGCACAGGCCCTGTAAACATAGGGCAAACATGCATATCGGTTAAACGTGCGGCCGGTTGTCCCATCGCAATCTCCTTAAGCAGCCTGCCAAATACGGCCGTTACCGCCATTGGCAATATCAATAGCCTGCTCTATAAAAAACTGGTATTTCTCATAAGCCTTTTCCGGCTGAGTCAATACCGCGGCCAACATCACCGCACCGGCAACCGCTTTCGCAGTGAGGTTATCGGCGGGCGGCACCGATGGCGCATCTTCCGGAGCCATACTGCCGTCGCTCCAAAAGGCGGCCATGGCAGCCCAAGCGGCAGGATTTTCAAACGACGCACTATGTGCGGCGGCGTTGGCAGCCCGCCGATTCGGCTCGGTTGGCTTAAATACCCACAACTCCGCGGCATCAAGGGCTTTAACGACTTCGGGGGAGGTTTGCGGACTCACCACGCTACGCGCGGAAAGACAGGCCCACCAGGTCGCTTCGCGCTTGGGTAAAGCTCGGGCCAAAAAGCGGACCGCATCGGGATAGAGTTGCTGTTCGATCAGCTTATTCAAAAAATCAACCGGTGCAGGGTCGGCAACCAGACCTGCAACTGCCTGCTGATCCAGTTGAATATCCCGGCAAATCGCCGAAGCTTTAGGAACTGATACTTTTGTTAAAGATGCCGCGCCAGCCATGTATTCCCCACTTTCCATTCACCTTATCAAATATAAATCGAAAAACCGTCGCTTATTATGCCGATTCTCTCACTGCCCAGGCTCATCATCGTCATTCCATTCCTTTTCATATCCGGCGTTAATCAGATAGGACCTAAATGTATTCATGATGAACTCATCATAGGCTTGAAGATCGCGGTGACCAGCTGCATCCAAGCCCTGCTCCGCATCTTTAACCGACTCGTCGACCATCTGCCAGAAAAACGCCGTTAGCAGTTTGGCCTCGTTGGCGTTTTTGACGTATCCATTGTCAATAATCTCGATGATGTCATTCGCTTTTAGTTTACGAGCATAGTGCATGAGTATTTCTTTTTCCTCAGGATACTTGTAAGCAATCATTTCAAGAACATCTTCGTATTTGGATAGACTTCGATGATCATCTACTTAGCAACCCGTTAGTACCAATAGCTTTAAACTTTTCCGCGTCAACGAATTAAGCTTATATTGTTAGCACCTAGCCAACCTTTGACAGGTTACACGCTACGACACTCACAAGCATATCCAGAACAAATTGCCACAACGTCACAAATCCCATGGTGGAATGCCTAATGGCGAATTCACTCTATAAATAATCCACCATACGGGGCCAATAAAGATTAGATTCGATGAGGTATGGGAAGTGGCCCCCATACTCCGAGTTTGCCAGAGGCCTTCTGGGGAACAACACCCCGGCGCACTAGAGGAGGGCCTACATAACCTTTCACTTTAAGGTCCGATGAGCCTGCGTTCTGACCATCTACATTGAAAACGATCCCACCGTTGACGCAATATAGCCCTGTACCGATAGTCATCCCAAAGGACGGGATGAGTAAGATTTGAATCGTATCAGCATATGGTGCGAGCCGACCGCCAGACATCGGCGTCGCGCTCGTGTGCGCGTGATCAAGACAAACTTCCATGCCAAAGGTGATTCCATCAATCGTAAAGATACCCCCTCCCATACGCTCGTCCTTAAACTTCGAGACAAAACGGCTCTGGCCACTCCCGGCGGGAGGCACATACCAATTCGTCTGATCGATCTTGCTCTTGCCCTGGCCAACGGTGACCGTCACCTGATCAGCCTTGTAGTCGATTCCCGACACGTACTCCTTAACGACCATATGGGTATCTTGCCCCTTTTGAATCAGGGCAACATTTTGAACCTCGTTACCATAGCTGCCCTCGGCCGTTGTGTGGGCCGGATTGTTCATACACTGGGGGATCGTTTTCGTAGGGTTTTTCGGGTCTTTGACAAACTTTATCTTGAGGTTATTGGGAGGAAGACAGACTGTACAAAATGTCTGGGTATCTTCGCTTGCCGCAACCGCAGTGCCGAATACGAACAACCAATGTTCGTACATTCCGTACTCCGTGCCGAGCTTTTTCATCGTGGGAATGATATCGGCGACCAAATCATAGGAATATGCGCCTTTAGCCCCGCGAAAATAGAACTCCGGAGCCATGAAGATTTTGAGGGTACTATCATTGTCACCGTTGAGGACCACGTTGTTGCGGGCACTTTCGATAGCGTGCATCATCTCGTGGCATTTCCCTTGTTGGTCACCGGAGTCCTTATCGACGAACCTGAAATAATCCCCAGTCGTTGTGCTACAAGGTCTTTCCCATCCGATCAAGGTTACGTGACTGTATTTATGCGCCAGAGCACCAAGCTCGCGAAGCTTCTTGGCGATGATTTCCTTGAGTGCTTTTACCGCGACGTGACCGGAGACCGTCGAATATTGGATCTTCTCCCAGCTGACTATCAATTGGGACAACGAGTTGAGTACATTTCGTTTCGCCATGTTAGAGAAGGCTTTCTGATAATTATCGATATCCGCGTCAATTTTGGCGATCACGCCCCCAGCCGTCTTGCGAAAAATCTGAGTGTCATTTTTCCATTGGACAAGTTTTGGAAGATCTTGGTCATACATAGCGCACCTCGATGCAAAAGATTTATAGGGAACCGGTAAAGAGATTTCGCGACAGCAAACTGCCATCCGAAATATTAATAAACGTACCCATCCGCTCAGTTTATGTTGGGACGCCTAACGGCGAACCCGCCTCACATTAATTCACCAATCGGCCATCAAAACTCATAAAAAAACTCCCCGTCGACAACCTGCACATGTACCCGCTCAATCGCGCAGCCCTCCATCATCCTTGTCAAAAACTCCTCGCTGATCTTCGGCAAAACCGTATTGGTCAGGATCGCATCTATCATCCGGCCGCCGCTTTCCAGTTCTGTACAACGGCTGGCAATCAGTTTGATGACTTCGTCGTCGTAACTGAATGGCACTTTGTGCGATTCTTCGACGCGTTTTTTGATCCGGCCCAATTGCAGACGGGCAATCGCCCCTATCATTTCGTCGTTGAGCGGGTAGTACGGAATCACCACCAAGCGGCCCAGCAACGCAGGCGGGAACACTTTTAACAAGGGCTCCCGAAGAGCCTTGGCAATGCCTTCGGGCTCCGGCATTAAATCCGGGTCTTTGCACAAGCTGGCGATCAGGTCGGTACCGGCGTTGGTGGTCAGCAAAATCAAAGTATTTTTGAAATCGATCACTCGGCCTTCGCCGTCTTCCATCCAGCCTTTGTCGAACACCTGGAAGAAAATTTCATGGACGTCGGGATGGGCTTTTTCCACTTCGTCCAGCAATACCACGCTGTAGGGCCGGCGTCTTACCGCTTCGGTCAACACGCCGCCTTCGCCGTACCCGACATAACCCGGAGGTGCGCCTTTTAAGGTGGAAACGGTATGCGCTTCCTGGTATTCGCTCATGTTGATGGTGATGACGTTTTGTTCGCCGCCATATAAAGTCTCGGCCAGCGCCAGCGCGGTTTCGGTCTTACCCACACCGGAAGTACCTGCCAACATGAATACGCCGATAGGTTTATTCGGGTTGTCCAGCCCTGCCCGCGACGTCTGGATCCGTTTGGCAATCATCTCCAGTGCGTGGCGTTGGCCGATGATGCGCTGTTCCAGAAGGTCCGGCAGTTTCAACACAGTTTCGATTTCGTTTTTGACCATCCGACCGACCGGGATACCTGTCCAGTCTTGAACAACGGCTCCCACGGCCTGTTGATCGACGGTAGGCAGGATTAACGGCGACTCGCCTTGTTGCTCATGTAATTGGGCCTGCAAGGCTTTCAATTCGGTTAACCAGGCGTCGCGATCATTGGCCTCGCTACCAGCATCACCTTCCACCGGTTCTGCTGCATCAACTGCATGTCCCGCCGATCTGAGCTTGCCGCGCAATTCCAAAATTTTGCCAACCAATTCTTTCTCGGCATTCCAACGTTCTTCCAAACCGGCTAGACGTTCCTGTTCGGCTGCCAATTTTTCGTTCGCCAATTGCTCCCGCGTAGTTACTTCAACGCCCACCGCTTTTTCCCGGCCGATGATCGCCAACTCGGTTTCCAAAGCTTCGATGCGTTTCCGACAATCGTCCACTTCGGCAGGCACCGCATGCTGACTGATACCGACCCGGGCACAGGCGGTATCCAACAAGCTGACCGCCTTGTCCGGTAATTGCCGGGCTGGGATATAGCGGTGAGATAGTTTGACGGCTGCTTCCAGCGCTTCATCCAGAATCAACACCTGATGATGTTTCTCCTGCACCGAGACTACGCCGCGCATCATGCCGATGGCTTTGGCTTCGCTCGGCTCCAGCACTTGTACGACTTGAAAGCGTCGGGTCAAAGCCGGGTCTTTTTCGATATGTTTTTTATATTCCGCCCAGGTGGTGGCTGCCACGGTACGCAATTGACCGCGCGCCAGCGCCGGTTTTAATAGATTGGCGGCGTCGCCGGTACCTGCTGCACCGCCGGCACCCACCAAGGTATGCGCTTCATCGATAAACAGAATGATGGGTTTGGGCGAGGCCTGCACTTCTTCAATGACTTGCCGCAAGCGATTTTCGAATTCGCCCTTCATACTGGCGCCGGCCTGTAACAAACCAACGTCCAGAGTCCGCAAGGTGACATCGCGTAATGACGGCGGCACATCGCCGGCGACGATTTTCAATGCAAAGCCCTCTACGACCGCAGTCTTGCCGACGCCGGCCTCGCCGGTCAGAATCGGATTGTTCTGACGGCGGCGCATCAAAATATCGATGACTTGCCGAATTTCCTCTTCGCGACCGACGATAGGATCGATTTTGCCGGTACGCGCCTGCTCGGTCAGGTCAACGGTAAATTGTTTCAGCGCCTCCTGCTTGCCCATCGCCGCCGGCGCAATCGCCCCACTGGCTTCGCCGGGCGTGGCGCCGACTAACGAACCGTCATTGGCGACCAAACCATCTTCCGGCGAACCGGCGACGATCTTGGGTAACTCATCAGAAACGGTATCCGGTTTGAGTTTCTCAAACTCTTTGGAAATCCCCAGCAACTCGTTACGTAAGGATTTGGTTTTTAACATGCCTACCAACAAATGACCGCTGCGTACCTGGGCTTCGCCGAACATCAGCGTGCCGAATACCCAGCCACGTTCTACACTATCTTCGATGTGCGGCGAAAAGTCGGAAATAGCGGTGGAGCCCCGCGGCAAGCGATCCAGGGCCGTCGTCACGTCCTTGGCAATCACGGAGGCATCCAAACCATAATGTTTGACCAAGCGGTGCAAATCGGAGTCTTGCAGTTGCAGCAGTTGACTCAACCAGTGCACCAGCTCGACATAGGGATTGCCTCTCAGTTTGCAAAACACCGTCGCGCCCTCGACGGCTTTGTAACAAACCCTGTTCAACTTCCCAAACAACTTGACTCGGCTAATTTCCGCCATGGTGTTTATTCCTCGCTAAAGTTTAAGTGTCGTTCAGCAGGCGCCAGCAGCCTGTATGAACGGATTAAGCGTTAAATCATCGGCATCGCCTTTGTCTCGGCGCGGCCCCAGCCAAGTACTCCAACCCAATTGGGCGTCGCCATTCATGCTACTTGCGCCGGTCGTTTCAGGTATACCTAAGCTCAGCTCTTCCGGTACTTCGGCTTTTTCCAGGATTAATTGCGCATCCCAGACCAGTTCATCACCGACATAATTGCGGACGATAGCCATCAGTTTAGGCAACAACGCTCCGCCCGGCAGCAATGCCAGATAGAGGCCGAGACGTAATGGCCCGAGAACGACGCGAAATTTATGTTGGCAACCCCATACACTGGCACCGATTACCACCGAGCTCCCCAGGGAACAGGTGTCGGGGCTCCAGCCCAAACGGGTTTGCTCGCGGGGCTGAATGTCCATCCACTCGCCAACAAATTCAGCAACGCGGACCGGCACTTTGAAAATATCCGACACAATGGCTTGTAAGCCTTCGGGATGTTTGGTCTGCGCGGCAAAATGGCCGGCATAAAACAATTTGCCCCGATCGGTCAATGCGTCCCGATGCTGAAACGGCTTACCGGAAATACCGAGCATGGCGCCAACATAAAAACCGAAGCGGTCGGTCTCCGGCCGGTCGTAGTGCACTTCCGGCCGGGCGTTGGCCCAGGCCCGGTAAAACAAACTGATCATCCGATGATGAAATACATCGGCGAAACGAGCGAAAGTCGGATCGTGGTGGTGACGTTGTCGTTCCCGGGCATATTCGGTCAAATGCAGCGGCAGCGGACCGTTGGGACCGAACAAGCCCATAAAATTTACTGCCAGTCTCGGTTTGCCCGCTCCCGCCTCGCCAGGAGAATAGTGATCGACTGCGGTCGCAGGAAATTCCAGTTCCGGCTCCTGGGAAAAACGCACCGCGTCATCAACAGCTTTTACGCTGGTGCCGAAGCGCGGCTTGTCGCTGTTCATGCATTCGATCAAGCGCACCGCCTCGAAAAAATCGAAGCGCGAGGCATCTTTCGTCAAGTCGCTGATCAGATCGTGTGCCGACATCCCATCCTCACAGGCCAACGCGCCACTTCGCCACGATCAGTAGTACGTATTACAGTTTCTACGAAAGAATTGATTGATACGTAGCGCGCGAAAAAACGCTCCAATACCGTCGCCAACAGAAAGTAACCGCCGCCTTCAAACGCCGACTCGTCCAACGTGACGGTAATTTCCAACCCGCGCCCGAACACCATCGGTCCCTTGGCATCAATGCGTCTGACCACATTTTTCGAAGCCACGGAAATGACGCCCTCGATTTGTTTCTTGATGGCCGGTTCGCGTTGATCGGCATACAGCCCCAACAACTCCCGTAATGCCGCCGCACCGGTCTTGGCATCGGTATCCAGCAACGACAGATAGTTCAGTGACAAATGATTGATTAAGCGCCAGACGGTATCCGCCTCATAAGCTGCCGGCAGCGGCCGAGTTGGGCCAGCGATGCAGCGTACGGATTTTACTGGCGCACTCACCTGCAAGGTAAAATCAGTCTCGCCCTGGCCTACCGGCATCACCAGCGGTAAATCACGGTTGGTACATAGGGTATCCAGGCCCAATTGCGCCAATTTGCTGGAATACGGCGCCTGCGCCGCATCGACCAATGAAATGAAAACCTCGCTACCGATATAACTGGAACGCACCCCTTTACGGCGCTGATTCGACGACAACACACGATTCACGCGCCGTAGACTGAAAAACGCGGTCTCACCGGCGTGCTGATAGGACGCTTTGGAGCCGTAAAAGGGTAGAAAGGTTTGCTCGTTACCTTGATCGGCACCGAATCCGACGGCTTCATTGACGCTATGGATTTCATAATCCATCGGCCGGCTACGATCCACCACGATGTGATATTCCGATTGGCGCTGGTCGATATGGATACGATCAGCGCGCTTGGGAAACAAGTTGATGGCCGGCACACAGAACAAAGCCAAATTATTCTGATCCAGTACATTGATCAATTGCGGTTCGCTGCGATCAAACAGCACGAACAATTCAATCTGTTCGCTGTCGCAGGTGGACGCTAGCTCTTCCAGTCCGCCGAGCTCGACAAACAGGTAGCGATCCGGGAAAGCGAAATATTCCTGCAATATTCGATAACCGTCGAACGAGCGCGGTGTCTGTTTCAGCAAGGCCTCATCCGGCTCGAACCCCAAACCGCGGATTGCCCCACCGGGCAGCGCACGAATTTCGGTCGAGACACCGTTATTGAAGCTGCCGACGATGCCGGTTGTATTCGCCAGCATTTGTTCATACAAGCGATACGGGATATTGCCTACGCCACGCAGAAATAGCGGCAGCCGGCCCAAGGCGATTTCATTAAACTTCAAGCCTCCCACACAGTTCAGGACGATGCGCAGCGCAGCCTTCACCGGCCCGCGAAAATGTTTAGCCGTCAGGCCGCGACTGGAAACGGCGGCCAGACTCGGTAGATATTCAATCTGACCAATCTGCAACGGCAACAGTTGTAAGGCTTGCGAAGTGCGGTACTCGCAGGCGGTTTGTTCGCCTCTGGCAATCTGACTACGCAGCACCGTATCTTTGGCTATCGTTACCCCGTCAGCCAGAGCCGCTTCGGCAAAATCCGGTTTTAACTCCACCACGGTCATTGATGGTGTCGCAGACAGATAGTGCGGATAGACAATCTGCAATAATTGCTGGGTAAAGTTGGGAAATTCGGAATCGACTTTCAATTGAACCCGAGCAGCCATAAAGGCAAAGCCTTCGAATAGGCGCTCTACATAGGGGTCGGAACATTCGAACGTATCCAACCCTAAGCGATTGGCTATTTTCGGAAATTCGGCGGCAAACTCCGCGCCCACCTCACGGACGTATTGCAATTCGCGGTTATAGTATTTAAGCAGCCGGGGATCCATCGTTAACCGTCCAATTCCTTCACGCTGATTTCGCCGGTTTCCAGATCGAGGTCGCTGCGAATGTATAAATGTATGGGCAACGGCTGTGCCCACAAATCCCCCTCGATTCGAAAGGACAGCGCCTTGTGATTCATTTGATCATCGGCTTTCGCCAATTCCACCGACAGCGAATCCGCCAAGATTCTCGGCTCGAAATCGTTAATCGCTTGCCTGACTTTGCGTTCAATCTTTTTAACGTCAATCCCGGTCAGCGATACGCCGGACAAGACCGGCGTCCCGTAATTCAGTACCGACCGAGCTACAAACGGATAGTCGGCCAAATTAACCATGCTCTCAAACGCTGCGGTGTTAAGTAGCCAGCTTAAGTCGCGCAAGACGCTCTGCCGTAATTGGCGTAAGGACATAACGCGTTGTTCGCGGGTTTCCCCGCGTTTTTCCGGCGCTTCATCAGTCAACCGATCCAACAAGGATGGTTGGAGACGTTCCGCGTGCAGTAAATCGGCCATTATTCAAGCCCTGCCGCCGGGTTAAATTCGATAGTGCGGACATCCAGTAGTGCGTAATCCTCGACGTCGGTGGCCAGTAAGCGCTGTCCGGTGCCATGCATTACGCCATCGGCGACTTCCTTCCATTCGGTTAAACGGGACAGGCGGATGCGGGCGTCCGAAGCCGTTTCAGAGCCCGGATAACGGCAAGGTATCAAGCCGCTTGCTTCACCGCCATTGATCCAGGTAAATTGCGCCGGTATCCATACCAAATCGCGTAAATCGGTGGGTTTTTCCAACTGAATCTTGCTGATCTGCATAAACGGCACCCAGTAGTATCGACCATTGACAATGGCCTCCAATACGGGACCCAAACGGCTATCAGCATCCGCTATCCATTCAAACGGCGTGCCGTCCAGCGCCCCGGCGGTAGCCGGCGCCTGTTGCAAGGCCTGAGTTCGTAACTGCACGGCTTGCTGAAAATCACCACTGCTTTCCCGCATAAGCGCTTCCAGAAGCAAGGCCAACCACGCCGGTGGTTCTCCAAAGATCAGCGGCGTTTTGCGCGCAGCGAAGACATCCTTACGTAGCGCTTCGCAGAGTAAAACTTGCTCGTAAGTACTAACCATCAGCAAGGTGGAGGCATCCAAATCACGCAGCACATTGAGTTGATTTAGCGCCTTGTCCCATAGGCCCTGCACGCAATACAACTGAAACAGCAGGATACGGGATTTAGGATCGGCCGGGTTTTGCCTGATATGTTGCTGGGTCTGCTGCAATGCCGCGTCCAATTCGCCGTCGGCAATCAACCGTGAAACGTCCTGCATGGGAATCTCCGATAAATAAAAAACCCCCGGCTATCAGGAAATAGCCGGGGTCACGCTTTAAGGAGCTGCGTTTAGCTTCAAGTCCCAAGCTTTTAGTTCTCCAGCCACCGGCGCCGTGCCTTCGCCAAAAGTGCTGTACTTGGTAGTGATCTTGTTGAAGTTGATGGAAATGCTCTCGCTGGGACGATCACCGCCACTAGAGGCGCTGTAACCGCTAATAATGGCTTCACCCAATTCGATTTCGTAATAGACTTGAACCTTGGAATCAGAGCCCGCAGTTTGGATGAAATGTATTGTGGCGGTGCCCAAACTTTTACCGCAGATGGCTTGTCTCCAAAGCTCTGTGGAGGCAATGTCCATGCTTTTGGTAATAGTCACTTCGGAAAACGAAGGATTGCTGGTGTCACGGTCTTTGCCGGTACCGCTGGTTGAGATGGCGCGGCCGACGCCCATTTGCAAAGAGTCGAGGGTAATCCAATCTTTGTGCCCTTCGACTGTGCTATCGCCTTTAATTGCTGTTGCGAAATTTAATAAAATCATAATACTCTCCTTTCTAAGTTACTGATAAAAAACATAAACGGGTACTCACCCAAAGATTTACAGCGCCGGCAAGCCGGCATATAAAACAACCATCGCCAGTCCCGGGAAATTCGCATTACCGACCCGACAATTAGCATACTTCCTAGCCTTATTCAGCGAACAGGGCTTAACCTTTTTGCGACGGTAATTTAGACGTCAGCCGCAAGGAAACCGTCAACCCTTCCAACTGATAGTGCGGTCTCAGGAAAAACTTGGATTGATAATATCCAGGATTGCCTTCCACCTCTTCTACCACCACCTCTGCCCCAGCCAACGGCCGCCGGGCTTTATCTTTTTCAGTCGCCACCGCCGGGTTGCTTAGTACATACTGGCTAATCCAAGTATTCAGCCAAGCTTCCATATCCTGCCGCTCCTTAAACGAACCGATCTTGTCGCGCACGATACATTTGAGGTAATGCGCAAAACGGCAAGTCGCAAATAAATAAGGCAAACGCGCGGCCAGATTAGCGTTGGCACTGGCATCCGGGTCTTGGTACTCGAATGGTTTTTGTAAGGACTGCGCACCAATAAACGCGGCAAAATCGGTGTTTTTCTTATGCAGCAAGGGCATGAAGCCACTTTTCGCCAACTCTGCTTCGCGCCGGTCGGTAATAGCGATTTCGGTCGGGCACTTCATGTCGACTCCGCCGTCGTCGGTCGGAAAGGAATGCACCGGCAAGCCTTCCACCGCGCCACCGGACTCGATACCGCGAATCTGCGAACACCAGCCGTATAACTTGAAAGAACGATTAATATTGACCGCCATGGCATAAGCCGCGTTGGACCATGTATATTTGCTGCTGTCGGCGCCCGAGGTATCTTCCTCGAAATCAAACTCCTCGACAGGATCGGTTTTCGAACCGTACGGTAACCGGCTGAGGAAGCGCGGCATAGCCAAACCGAGGTAACGCGAATCTTCGGATTCCCGCAATGAACGCCAGGCCGCATATTCGGGCGTTTGAAAAATTTTGGTCAGATCGCGTGGATTCGCCAATTCAGACCAACTCTCCATTTGCAGCACGGATGGCGCCACACCGGAAATGAACGGAGTGTGCGCAGAGGCGCTGATTTTCGCCATCTCGCCCAACAATTCCACATCTTGCGGACTGTGGTCGAAATGGTAGTCGCCCACCAAGCAACCGAACGGTTCGCCACCAAACGTGCCATATTCTTCTTCGTAAAGTTTTTTGAATAGCGGACTTTGGTCCCAAGCCGTACCCTTGAATTTTTTCAGGGTTTTACCCAACTCATTTTTGGTGATATTTAACACCCGAATTTTCAACATTTCGTCGGTTTCGGTGTTGTTAACCAGGTAATGTAAGCCGCGCCAAGCACCTTCCAGTTTTTGAAAATCAGGATGATGTATGACTAAATTCAATTGCTCGGTGATCTTCTGGTCAAGGCTGGCAATAATCGACTGGATAGTTTTAATTGCGTCGTCGGATACTTTTGAAACATCCTGTAATGCGTATTGCGCCAAGGTAGTTACCGCAGTATTGACCTGATTGGCAGCTTCTGTTCCTGGCTTGAACTCCTTGGACAATAATGCGGAAAAATCGTCCAATTCCAGAGTTTGAGTTGCGCCCTGTCCGCCTTGAGTTTCTAATTCGGCCATGGCTTTACTCCCCTTTTCCTTCGGCAGCATCACCACCGGCTTCCGTCGGTTTCGCCGAAGCAGCCAAGGTTTGCAACAATGCTGGGTCGTTAACTAACTTCGCGATTAATTCCTCGGCACCGGTTTTACCGTCCATGTAAGTGATCAAGTTGGACAATTGGGTTCTAGCTTCCAAGACTTTATCCAAGCCTGCCACTTTTTTGGCAACCGCTGCGGGGGAAAAGTCATCCATACTTTCGAAGGTGATATCGACATTCAAATTGCCTTCACCGGTCAACGTGTTGGCAACTTGAAATGCAACCCGAGGTTTCATCGATTTCAACCGCTCGTTGAAATTATCGACATCGATTTCCAACAATTTACGATCAGCTACCGGCGCCAATGGCTCGGAAGGCTTGCCCGACAAGTCCGACATCACGCCCATCACGAACGGCAACTGCACCTTTTTTTCGGAACCGTAGAGTTCGACATCGTATTCAATCTGTACCCGGGGTGCCCGGTTCCGTTGTATAAACTTCTGACTACTTTCAGCCATTGTATTCTCCGCTTGACATTAAGAAGGACTACCAAAAAATCGTTTTTTAACTCGGGTCCGGCCCCTTTATGGTACTTATTTGGGAAAGCGCATCCGGCATTAAGTTCTGAACGATTTCCATAAAATCCGCAGTTGCGAGATGCTTGGCCCTGCGCAATAGAATGGGTACAGGGCTAGACGGTTCGTAGTCAGCATAATATTTACAAAGCGCGTCCAAGGTTCTCACCACATCTTGACGCGACTCGATAGCTCCACTAACCGCCGATCTCGATTTGACCGGTTTTACATCATTACTATCTACCTCGGTACCGGTTTCATTTTCGATTGCCTCGCTCTCGTTACCGCCAGCCAACCGCGATCCCGCGTAATGATCAAAATCATCCCGAACTTCCTTGAGTAAAGCTTTCAAGGGCGTCAACACTGCGCCTTGGCTGGCACCGACTTTTTCGTTAACGAAAGTATCGATCTGCTCAATTATCTTGATACTCTCGAGTAATGCCTGATAAGTATCGGTCAAAGCGGTATCATCTACATCCAGAAAAGCCGCTTTGATAGCTGCATTGTCCGGCTTTGTCAGATCCTTGGGCACTTCCAGACGATCAGTGGCGTATTGGATATCGCGCAAACAAAAGCGGCCAACGGCTTTTGACTCAACCAGTACCGCCAAACTTAGGGGCCTGATTATCAGGTCGAAGCTGGCCAGCTCTTCCAAAATATTGACTCGCGACGTCGGATCCATACCATCGTCGGGATCGAGCTGCGGATATATAGAGTCCCAATAACGGGATATAGATTCCTCCAGAAACGCCAGTCCATCGCGAAAACCTCTCCAACCTTCCACATTGATCAGCGTCCGGATCAAGTACAAGATGACCTGTAGATCCTTTGAGCGTTGTAACAATGCGAACGCCTCCTTGTAGACTTCGCGCCAGTTGGGTGGTAGCGCTTTCTCTCCGGAAAACTGATTCTCCGGGGTTCCTAAGATATTGCTGTCCAACGCCACTCTGGCGCTGTCATATTCAAGGTTATCTCCACAAGGGTGCTCGGCCGAAACGGGTTCTAGTAATCCGGACAAATCTGCCATTTTCACGCCTCTCTCGTCATGCAATTGTTAACGTCAACCGATTGAACCGCGATAACGAAACTTTGTGCCCTGCGTTCCGTTTCTTACAATCGACACGATTCTATTCTGCTCCGGACTTGTTACACCAGTATTTAGTCCAAAACCAATCCGCATTAGTCTAGTCGCTTTTTTATGTCCCGCTTTAAACTAAAGAACAGTGCCTGTCACAGTTTCTTATATCTATCAATTTGCATTTGCCGATTAATAGATAACCTAGCTATACCATTTAGCATGCCAACCCACGAACACATTAATCACGCGCTTATAAGACTATGATATAAAACAATTTATAAGTTAAATAGGCCACCATATCGCGAATTTGAAGCCCTATTGCAGAGACAAATCAGCACGATATTTCGTATCGGATACGATATTTGGTACTTGCGGAGATTCGTTAACGAGATGCTGGATAACGATTTAAATTCAGAAACTCCCAACTGGCGCTAAAACTCGCACATCGTTACACTGCGGCGTTGATCAGCTTGCGTTTAACTTTGCGTCGCCTGGTCCATACTAATGAGCAACGGAAGATAGACTGCGCCCAAAGCAACGCCGATGGAGTAATACCGGCCTATGAGTAATGGCGGTTAATCGTCAGCCTGATCGTATATTTATATTAAGTCCGCCGGAACCCTGCATAAACTCAGATGTTCCGCGTCTAAAACAGCATTGTGAATTCTGTCTTAACCAATAAACTCTGCAACCAATACGGTAATGTTATCTCGACCGCTTCTGCTCAACGCCTGATTTATCAGGGCTTCTGCGGCCGATTGGCAATTACCTGCGGCCATCAACTCCGCAATTTCGCTTTCCGACAACTCTTTATCCAAACCGTCACTACATAACAGATAACGATCACCGTTGGCCGCCTGAAAGCGAACCACATCCAAGGCCAAGGTCAATTGTCCACCAACCGCGCGCGTGATTACATTCGCCCCGACTTGCTTTGCCGCCACTTCCCGGCTCATTACGCCGGAATCCATCAATTCGTCGATCAAGGTATGGTCGCGCGTAATCTGCGTAAACGCGCCGTTACGCAGTTGATATAAGCGACTGTCCCCAGCCCAAACCGCCGCACATTCTGCTTCTTTTGCAAGCAAAGCTACCACCGTGGTACCGACAATACTACCCTGCTGAATGCCCGAAGCAAAAAGGCATAAATCTTCGTTGATCTTATGCAATCTATTGCAAACTGCTTCAACCTGACTATCCAGGTTTTGGTTAAATTCCAAGGTCGATAAGGAATCCACCACCAAGCGACTGGCAACGTCGCCGGACTGATGCCCGCCCATACCGTCAGCAACCACCCATAAACCAAGGGACGGGCAATCGAGCAAAGCATCTTCATTGTGTTTACGCTTATTGCCGACCACCGTGACCCCGTATGAAGTCCACGCGGGCGAGTTAGGAAGCCCTAAAGAATCACCCGCCAGTGCGTCCGCCCTGGCTAGGCTTGGCACCCGCTCTGTTTTTTTAACACTTTGACTTTGTTGATAACTCTGCATATGCCAAGATCTGCCAGCCTGCGGCATACCTTGCAAAAAACTCGCATAAGCATCGATAGGTGGTAACCCCTCGCAAACGAGCAAACTGGGGAGATTCGTCTGGCCTCCTTCGCTCGCCCAAATGCTGTACCCAGGCATAAAGCGTTCGATCACACTCTGGCTCAAGCGCGGAAACAGCGCGTCCGTCTGATCCAGGCCTTCCAAATCGAAACGAAACGCGAGCTTGCCGTTGGCCCCCACCACCACGCCGCTAGAATCAGCTTGAAAACGCTGCGGAGCCAGGGAGTCTGCCGAACCGATTGCCATCAGCCCCTTATCAAACCGATCCAGATCGCAGGATTCGTTCAACACCGACAGAGCAGCGTCTTCCAATTGCGCAAACCATTCCGATTCCGGCGAAAACAATGACAGCAAAGACTCTGCGTTGACCGCTTGCGCCAGGGTTAACGGGTAATAACGGCCGACTCTGTCGACGCTAGGCATCATGACACCGGCCCAGGCGCTTGCCCCGCAAACCCCAGGGCTTAGCGCAAAACGCCAAAGCGGGCTAACCAAAAACAACGAGAGCCAGGTATCGCCTAAAGTTTCCTGACTCGAGCGCATCGACGCCTGTAACCACTGGTCCCATGGCTCGATAAAATGCCTGGGCAAACGCCGGCTGACAAAATCGCCCAAACCCGGTACTTTCCCGAAAAAACCAACGCTAAGCCCATCCATAGAACTCATAAGGACTCCGGGCAACGGAAGCTTTGATATTCGCTGATCCCAAATGGATTATTAACGCTAGCCGCGCGTAACTCGAATTTAGCGGTATAGCCTTCCAACTGCACGGTCAAATTAAAGCGATCCGGCAAGCCGGTAGGTTGGATATTGAACTCGTCGAACATTCTGAATAATGCCCAGGCGCCTTCCTTGGACTTACTCACTTGTTTGCCGTCCAATCCTTCAAACACCACTCTTACTCCAGCACTATTATTGGTGCCGGGCCACTGAAATTTGGTTAGCTGCTCTGGACCATGGCGATACACCAATTCCTGCCCTTCAACATTTAATCTGAAGGTGGCAACTTTGTCGTCCAACGCCAGGGGTTTTAACTCGAATTGCACTTGCGGCACCGCGCCGCCACCAGGAAAAAATGCATCGCGAATTTTCGAGGCAATCTGGAATTGGCGAATACTGGCTGCCGACAAGCCCAGAGCCTTATCGGAACTTAACTCCGCCCACTGTACCGCCGCGGTATCCACAAACGCCTTGAGATTAGCGTTAAAAAACTGATCGACAATCCCGTTAGCGGCAAACACTTTGCCGAAGTCAGCCATCAATACATCCTGCTGGGTATTTTTTGCAAACGGATAACGTCCGGCCAAAGCGCTTTTGCAGGGCATGGTCACGGCGGTTTTCAGCATTTCGTTTAACTGGACTTTCGCACCGGTTTTGATTTGCTGTCCGCCCGTGCTGGTCAGGGCATTCAACGAGGCAGCGACCGGGCCGGGCAAACGGGCAAATTCCATTTTGGCGGCTTGCAGAGGATCGACACCGCCGCCGGCAAATCGCGCAGCCTCGGTAGACAAGGCTTGGCCGCCGCTATTCGGCGCCGAACCAATTTGCATCAGATAATCGTGCAGGTTTTTGATACTCGCCAGCGTTGCGGCTATGGGCGCTGGCCTATCGGCGGCACCCCGCACTTGCATATTGTAAGGTTCGAAATAAGTCTCCAAGGCCTTAACCGGATCAACGCCACCGTCGCTTTGCTTGGCCATTGCCAACAGTTTTTGGGTAGCGGCCTCCGGAACAGCCAAGGCTCCACCGGTGGATTTTGCCAACGCATCGGCCAATTCGGATGAGAGCTTGCTCAACGCGGTATTTTTTTCGACCAGTTCCAACAATAGCTTCAATGGCGAATCAGGGCGCGACAACAAATCCAGGGTATCGACCAGCTGATTATTGTTGGGTTGCGGGCGAAATTTAACCGCCGTCAGCACACCATCCCAGGTCTTTTGATAATCCCCCAAATACAAGCGTTTGAAATCGCTATATAAACGATCAATTTCGACAGGCGTACTGGCGCCGTTCACGCCGAGCACCCAGTTTTGCTCGCTGGCTTCCTTGACGTAAAACATGCCTTTCTTCAGAAACAGCTCGGTATAACCGTAATTACTAAACAGACCGGGCACGACTAGCGTATCCAATTCCTTGCCATTTGCGGTAAACACCCGGCCACCATTGGGTGCTAACTGCCCCGCGACGGAAATGTCGTGGCTGCGATCAAACAGCGCTTCGCTTTTAAAGCGGCTATAGAGTTGATTAACCAAGGGAATTTGCGTCAATTTATTGCGTACCGCGTCGACAAAACCATTATCAAGTGCCGCCGGATCCAAACTCAAGGCCAACAAGTTATCCAAATGCAACTGCAGTTTGGCTTGGGTCTCCGGATCGGTAGCAAACATTTGTTCCCAATCCAATTTCACCCAGGGTTGGGCGACCTTGGCGTCCATCCGTTGCGGCTCGCCGAACATCAGATAGACGCGCAGCAGTTGATAGAGCACATCCAGATTCTTGCCCTCATCGCTTTGCATGCGCTCTTTCAAGCGCAGCGTAATCAAGGCCTGAAAATTTTCGCGAAGCAAACGCTGATAGGAAATATCGATAGCGGAATCGATTTTATCGCCTTGGTATAAACCAAAGCCGCTACTCCAGCCGGTTTGAGCATACACGTCCTTGGCGGCTTGCAGGGCATTTAGCTTCGGCAGCAAGGCCAAGAAGCCGGAACGTGAATCTGTTGGAGACAGATTACTGGCTCGGTAAACATCTATCTGCTTTTCGACATCGGCAATCGCCGACTTATTGGTTGCAAAACTGACCATCCAAACCACCACGGCTATCGCCACAATCGCAAAGGTGGCGGCAAAGCCGGCTAAATTCATCAAGCGAAAGCGCCGCTCGACCTTTGGATCCACGCCAACCAATTCGGCTTCGGGAAACACCACTTGTTTCAGGAGCTTGGTCAGAAAATAGCTTTTGCCGCGTCCGCTCATTAATGGTGTCACTTGTCTTTCCAATCTAAAGCTTGAGGCCAACGCGGCCATCACTCGGTCTATCGGTGTCCCTTCCTGGGTGCCGCTGCTAAAATACACGCCGCGCAACAGGAAAGGCTCTTCGTAGCGATTGGTGGAAAACGCGGCATCCAGAAATCCGGTTGCCACCGATTTGAACAGCATCATTTGCTGCGGAAAATCGAAAATAGCCGTACGGCGCTGCACATCGCGCTCTTCCTGGATACGCTTCAAACGGCGTTGTACCAACCTCTCAGTCAATTCGTCATAGGCCTTCTCGAATTGCAATAAATGGGCAGCCAGATCTTCTTTGTCGTTGTCCGCACGAATAAACGTTTCACCCCACACCTGGCTGCGCTCGTCCTCGGTCAAATTGGCGAAAAAATCACTAAAGCCCGCCACGAGATCGGCTTTGGTGAACAATACATACACCGGCAATTGCACACCCAATTGCGCATTAAGCTCCGTAATCCGCCGCCGAATCGCCGCCGCATGCTGGCGTAATTCTTCCTCGGTCTGCTGTATCAAATCGCTGACGCTCACTGCCACAAATACACCGTTAAGGGGGCGGCGTGGTCGATATTTTTTTAACAACTGCAAGAAACCGTGCCAGGCCGAGGCATCCACTTCTTGATGACTATCTTGGGTGGTATAGCGACCGGCGGTATCCAATAACACCGCTTCGTCGGCAAACCACCAATCGCAATCCCGCGTACCGCTGACACCTTTTACCGCATGCTTGCCCAAGCGTTCCGCCAAGGGGAAATGTAATCCGGAATTTATTAAGGCCGTGGTTTTGCCGGATCCCGGCGCACCGATAATTGCGTACCAAGGTAGTTCGTAAAGATACTGCTTCCGACCGCGTTGTTTGGAGCTGGTGGTTTTCAATAAAGCTAAAGCCTCGTCGAAGCCGCGACTCAACACGTCCAACTCAGCAGCAGATGCCGATTGCGCATCGTTTGCGTCGACGCCGCCAGCCAAATCGGCCATCAAGCGCTGCTCGCGCTTACGCGACAACAGCCATGCAATCAACCGGTAAAGCAGCCAACAGCCGACTATTACGCCTATCGTTACGATGCGGCTTAAATCTGACTCCAACGGCACACTGCCGGCAATCGCAATTAAGGGCCCGATAAACCAAATCAATACCGACAAAACCACGATACCGATCAGCTCAAGCACCCACTTTGTTTTAAAAAAACTGATTATCCGTTCCACGCGTTATTCTCACTTTATCAGGATGTCGACGCGCCGATTTAAGGCTCGATGTTCAGGAGTGTCATTGGGTGCCAAAGGCTCGCCGTCGGCCCTGCCTTCGGCTCTGGCGGAACCTTTTAATTGGGCGGATGCAGTTAAAATCGCCAAGACGTTTTTAGCGCGTGCCGCGGACAGATGCCAATTGGATGGAAAACGGGCCGATACGATGGGTTTGTCGTCGGTATGCCCGGTTACCAAAATCGAGTCTTGTTCATTCTCAAGCTCCTTAGCGATTTTTTTCAACATGGGCAGAAACTCCGGTTTGACTTGGTCACTACCCGAGGGAAAGGAGTTACGGACGCGGATGATACTATCGTCGACCACTTCAACCATATTCTGGGCAATTTCGTCGCGCAATAATCGCTTAAAGCGTTCCAATCTGTTTGCAATAGCGGGCGCAGGCGGTGGGGTTATAGTTGCTGCCGCCGCAACTTGTAAAGGCTCCTTGGCCAATTTTAGTAACTCACGGTACGTCGGATCGGATGCCGAATTGATAAAAAACGCAAAACCCAGATAACAAAGCAGTAATAAGCCGCCGGCTACGCTGGCGAACACCCATAAAGGTACTTGCGTGATCAACGAGCTATTGCCGCTCTTTTGCCCCTGCCAGCGCGGCGACAGTTCCGCTGGAAAATCCCCTCTCACTCGCTGAGTCAATTGATACAGTTCCAGACGTTGTTTTTCCAGTTCGTTGGAGCCGTTGGTCATGACCCGATATTTGCCCTCGAATCCAAAACTTAACAGCACATAGCAAAGCTCGATGAGCGGTAAGTTTTGCGCAGGCTGTTTCACCAGATGTTCGAGTATTTGGAAAAAGCGTTCGCCGCCCCAGGCTTCTTTATGAAAAAGGATAAGTAGACTTTGATGGCCCCAATTACTCTGCGAGCCCCAGGGCGTGTTTTGGATAATTTCATCCAGAAAAGTACATAAACCGTAGCTCGCCATGCGTATGGTTTCTTGCTGAAACCCCGCATTCAAGCCACGATTCTCAAATTCCCTGACTTCTTTGGCCAACTTTTGTTTTAGTTCATCAACGCCGGCATAACTAACGGTTGTTCTAAGCCTAGCCGCCAAGGAAAGTATGCCAGCCGATAGAGTCAATAAAGAACCGCTATCCGCTCCTGAAAGCACGCTCAGCGAAGGAATGTTGATAGTTGCAGTCGGCTGCTGAGACGGCGATGGTGGTACTTGCGTGAATGACGGCTGTTGAGGCATTCTTCCGCCAGGCGAAGGCCGTAACACTGTTTTGTCGTCATCGCCGAAAGGTCCTTGTTGCGCCATGTCATCACCCTTTTTTTATTGCCCAGAATTCCAACTCCAATCCCGGAAAATTACCGCCAATATGAAATGCAAAGCCGCCGGAATCCATCATTTTCTTCCAATAAGGGCTTTGTTTGTCCAGTTCGAAATAAGAGCATCCGGCGTGATACGGCAATTGCCTTGGCGCCACGGGCAAAGGGTGAATTGAAATACCCGGCAGTGCAGCAGTTACCAGTTGGGTGATCTCTTCGACAGGACCAATTTTTACCTGGGGTGGAAAATGTGTACGCAACATTTCCGACGATACTTGGGCACTTGCAGCCAGGATGTAGATTGCCTGCTCCAATAATTTCACATCCGGGCGACCCGAGTAATACACCGACTGACTATGCTTGGTTAAAGGAATTTGAATGGCATTTTGCTCAAGCACCATGCTCAGCAAGCGTCGCAACTCGTCAATTAACGGCATAAAGCAAATACGCAAGTCGTCATGCCGATATTCTGGCAACACCGCTGGCCGTTTAGTTTGGCGGTAGAAAGTCGCCAGATCTCCCATCAGCTGCAAGCACAAGGAAAACAGCGCTTCCGGATGGAGGAGTGTATTTCCAGCCAAATGTGCCAGCAATGGCTCATAACGATTGATGGTTTGCAGCAACATAAAGTCTGCCACCTCCGCCACACCGGCACCTTGTGAAGTACCAGCAACGCGTGCTGCTAAAGCCTCACCTCTGGTATGCAGCAAACCTTGTAGTTCCCGAACAAAGCCGTTCAAAATACTACTGGCTGCCGATTGCAACACCACGGGGATGTATTTGTCATCCAGTACGACAGTTTTGTCGGCGCGCACCTCAACAATATTGGCAACACCCAGACATAGATAGCCTGATCGTTCTTGATTGCCAAGCATAAGTTTCGGACGAATGCTGCCTATCTGCACGGGGTAACGAGCATCATAACCGGCGTTGTTGTCTCTGACGTCCCTATGGGTAACGCGGTATCTCGCCAATCCGTCGGGGTTATTGTCGCTGTCAACCTCAACAGCGTCCGGACGACTCAGCGGCAATGCTAAATACACCACTTCATTAGCGACGCCTTCAGAGACATCCAGTGGCAAAGGCAGCTCATCTTCGTCAGGCAAATGAAACGGAGTACCGTCCTGGAAAATGCCTCTGGCAGCAATCAGAGTGATTTTTCCGATTGCCAATTGTGCTCCATCCAGCTTTAGCGAGGAAAAACCCCAGTCGTATGCCCTAATTCCATAACATCGACCATCGATTCTGCTTTCCAGATAACGATCATGTTGTTGAAAGTGCTGCGGCCTAAGGAACATGCCTTCCGACCAAACAATCCTGTTATTGATTGACATACTGTATTCGGTACCGTTTAGTATTTAAGAACAATGACTTATGAAAACTGCGCTGCCAACCCAATAAACTTGCAAACTTTCACCGCCTCGCAAATAGACGCATCTGTTTTTCATAAGCTTCAGCGAACTCTTCCCCAAAAAATCCTTCAATTGCTTGTGTTTTTAATTCCGGATATTTTTCGCAAAAAAGCTCCCAACACTTGGCTTTTCTTTGAAAAACAATGCCTTCACCCAAAGTCTTCTCAAAACTCTCTGGATCAAAACGATGCAAGATCTCTGCTAATGCGGCCTGAATACCGGCTGTCATCGCTAGCTGGTGAAATTTGACATCCTTGAAAGCTTCATTTATTGCATCATTTGAATCTATAAACGCGGGATTATTCGGCGCGAGCATTAGCTTAAGCACACTTTCCACATCAGGATTGAATTTTAGCGGGTTATTGTCAAAAGAGCGGATTGTGGTGACGGAAACTCGAAATTCACTTTTCATTTCCGCGCGTGCGCGCAAAACGTCCATCAAGCCTTCGATCAAATTTCGGAACAACACACCGGTAACTTTCATCGCCTCCGGCCACTGATCTTCTGTTAAGAACGCGTGATCTTTTATTCCCGCACCATCCAGAAACATCTTCATGAGTGATACTTCACCCGTTTTCGAACTGGTATAGCGGTCCTTATTCGGTGTTAGCGTAAACTCTATTTCACTGTCTTGCGGAACCACGGTGGGTTCAACCTCACGCTCAATATTAGACGCATTTTGGAATACGTCTTCAGAATCCAGCGCTGTATGCGAAGGAATAGGCTTGGATAAATTTATTGGTTCAAAATTCGGAAACTCTACTTCGGGAGACGCATTGAAAGGTGTATCCAATGTGCCTAATGAATCTAACCCTTTTAAGAATTCGGCAATATCTTTACCACCATTCTCGGGAGGTATTACCTCGGGCGGGGTAAAGCTATCGTGAAAAGGGGATGCTGGAGGACGCTCTCCGAACGGAGAATTCGCTGCGCTATGCGGAATCGAAAAATTCAGCGGTTCATTTACTATTGACTGTTGATCGTTTGGAAACGATTCGGCAAATGGTGAAGGCGAAAGATTCTCGATACTAATGGGTGAACTTGGCAATATTTCGGCTGACTGTTCCACGATAACTTCATATTCGCCGATACGTAAAATTTCACGATCTAGCAATCTTACTTGCGCATCATTTATATTCAGTCCGGCATTAGACAAAAATGTACCATTTTTACTTGTATCCTTTATGAAGTAACCGCCGTCCTGGTAAATGATTTCAGCGTGATGCCCTGATACAAAGTTTTCTGTGTCAGGTAACACCAGAGTGTTTCCCGCCTTTCTGCCTATCGTTCCTCCTAACTGATTGAATTCGGCACTCAATTCAGTAGGTAATGGCAAACCTTTGTAAGAAAGTACTTTTAAGATAATTGGCACGATTGTCGTCCTACCGTTAACATTAGTTAAATAGCTTAGCAACTTACGTCAGCCTTTATCAAAAAAGCTTAGTCATTTTTGCAATCTAACTTTATCACTTTGCTCGATATTCAATCATAAGAGCGGTCATCGCGGATTGTTTAAGTCTCCAAAATAACGGCGGCAAAGCCTGGCTTACCTATAGTCAAAATATTTATCGTTCTTCAATCAAGTATTCGGGTCTGAATCCGATGGCTTTGCCTCGTTTCTACCACAACATTAATGTACTTTGACCCAATTAGAAAGCCAGCCATTAACTTGATGTCCCGGCGAGCTGAGCAAAGATGCAGTGATAAATAGTTTGGTGGGATATGCTAACTTATGACTTTGGGTGTAAAACTCCTAAGGAAACTCTGATTAATTCGCTATCTCGAACTTAAGCACCTACTGATTCAATTGCTTGCTCATCGTTTTTCTTGAAAAACTGAATTAATTAGAGACTCCCTAAAATCATAGGGACGATTATTTGCAGCGCAGCGCTCCAAAAGACCTATGATAACGACGGCGATGATGTAATAAGTTATCGTGCCGTTTCCGCAATATTATCGGACCTTTTACTACATCTCTAATATCAATGCCTTGCTGATATAAACTCCTCATTACTTCATTGTTTTAACCTGAAGAGATACTTGTAATTTTTGGAATACACTCCCAACGTGGGACTCACTTGCATTTGGGTTTTGTACTTCACTTTAGAGTGATAACTAAAATAGGTTCCGTAAAAACTTTACATTTTACTCACCCAATTAAATTCCGAGTGGTTTGCGACTTTCCAAGCTTTATCGTCAATCCGTTTGAATTCGTCGTCAGGTTGTACTATTTTGCATTTTTTAATTTTTCTTCACCACCAGTCACTAATCCAGACATACATTCGACTACGCTTTCGACGTAATTTGAATGTGCTTCTGCAAGCTCTTTGGCTGCACCAAAACTTTCTCGTAATTCAGTTAGGGTCTTCTGCGGATCCTTAGACTTATTAAGATCTAACATTTTGGCATAATTTTTATACGCCTTGCGTCTTTCAGGATCTAGTAAGAATAATCCTGGCATATCATTTGACGAAGTATCGACGACACATTTTGTCATTGTTTCCGGCTCAATTCCGTAGTCCTTAATATCTTTATCCTGCTTCATTTGCTCCAATACTACGGACTGATACTCTTCTTTTTCCGAGCAACCGCTTAATACTAATACCCCAACAATTACTAACATTTTTTTCATTTTTTATATTTTCCTGCATTTTCCGAGCATATTAACCAAAAAAAACCCCCGCT
>FSSH01001355.1_pt1 | contig 26046 bp, 27 predicted proteins | sample 1166101 | NCBI WGS metagenome assembly FSSH01 (sample SAMEA32972668, study PRJEB13176) | freshwater metagenome | biome: Drinking water system; feature: Biomass in drinking water that filtered by 0.45 um membrane; material: drinking water | place: USA | collected 2012-12-20 | depth 0 m
AGATGTGGCGCGCGTGCCGGCTCGTCATCGATACGGGGCTGCACTCGAAAGGGTGGACGCGCCAACAGGCGCTTGACTATCTCGGCGGCAACACCGCGCTGTCGCTGAAGAATGTCGAAACGGAAGTCGACCGCTACATCGCCTGGCCGGGACAGGCGCTCGCCTATAAGGTTGGTGAACTGACGATCTGGGAGTTGCGGCGCAAGGCGGAAAAGGCGCTGGGGGACAAGTTTGACATCCGCGACTTTCACGACGCCGTTCTGGTGAAGGGCGGCCTGCCGCTTGAAATCCTGTCGGCGGAAATCGACGCTTACATCGCGCGCGAGAAGGCGAAGTGACGCCGGTTCTTGAGACGGAGCGGCTGCGCCTGCGCGGGCGCAAGCTCGCCGACTTTGCCGCGTGCGCCGCGATGCAGGCGGACGCTGAGGTGATGCGCTTTATCGCCGGCGCCCCCGTGCCGGAGGAAGAGGCCTGGGGCAAGTTCGCGCGCATGGAAGGCTTCTGGGCGCTGACGGGCGTCGGCTTCTGGCTGGTCGAGGAGAAAGCGACCGGCGCCGTCATCGGCGAATTGGGGCTCGCCGACTTCAAGCGCGCGATCGACCCGCCCCTGGGGTCCGATCCTGAATATGGCTGGATGTTCGCGAAGGCGGCGCAAGGAAAAGGCTACGCCCATGAAGCGCTCGGCGCCGCGCTCCAATGGGGCGATCGTCGGTTTCACGGCGCAAGGTTCTGCTGCATCATCGATGAGGAGAACGAAGCCTCGATCAAGCTCGCCGCGCGGCACGGATTCGCGCGCGAACGCGTCGTCGCGTATAAAGGAAAGCCAATCACGGTGTTCCGGCGCCCGGCGCCAAACGGCGCCTGAAGCGCCGATCACCTATCACGCGCGATCCGCCAAACGGGCGGCGCTGGCGGGCGGGACGAATGACGATTGCAGCGGCGGAAATGATCTGGATCGGCGCTGCGGCCTATCTCGCGGCCGGACTGCTTTTTGCGCTCGCCTTCGCCTTCGGCGGCGCGGCGCGCATCGACCGCGCGACGCAGGGCGCGGGCGTTTTCTTTCGCCTGCTTATCCTGCCCGGCGCCGCTCTGCTCTGGCCGCTTGTGCTCGTGATGTGGATCGCCGGCGCCGGCGCGAACCGGAGGGACGCGGCATGAAGCGCGTGCATCGCAGGCTTCATGTGCTGATCTGGCTGCTGGTCGCGCCCGCCGCCGCCGCCGGCCTTGCGCTCGCGCTGCGCAATCTGCCGGCCGACGCGCGCGCCGACATTCCCGCCGCCGCGCTCACGGGCGAGGATCGCTGATGGGCGCGACCTACAAGGGCGTGCAGTGGAACGGCAACAAGATCGTTTACGATCTTTATGTCATCGCGGCGCTCGCCGCGTTCATCGGCGTGTTCATGGCTGTCGGGTTGACGACCCCTGCGAGCGGCCATCAGGCGGACCCGGTCGTCCTGCTCATCCGGGCGCTCGGCTCGGGGGCGTTTTTGATGCTGACGATCGTCCTGATGATCGGTCCGCTCGCGCGCCTTAGCCGCCGGTTCCTGCCGCTGCTTTATAACCGGCGCCATCTCGGCGTGATGACGTTTCTCGTCGCTGCGGCGCATTTCGGTCTCTCGCTCTTCTGGTATCACGGCGGCGGGCCGCTCAATCCCTTCGTATCGCTGCTCGTCTCCAATCCGCTTTATCAATCCGTGCCCGGATTTCCCTTCGAGGCGTTCGGGCTCGCGGCCTTCGCGGCGCTCTTCTTCCTCGCCGCGACGAGCCATGATTTCTGGCTCAACAATCTTTCGGCGCCGGTGTGGAAGGCCCTGCACATGGCGATCTACCCAGCTTACGGTCTTCTCGTTCTTCACGTCGCTTTTGGGGCGCTGATGACCGAAAAATCCGCCGTTTACCCGGCGCTGATGATCGCGAGCCTTGCGCTTGTCTCCGGGCTCCATGTCGCGGCGGGCCTGCGCGAATGGTCGCGCGACAGCGGCATGAAAGGGGTGAAGGCGCCGGAAGGCTGGATCGATGTCTGCGATCCCGCCGATATTCCGGACGGGCGCGCAGTGATCGCGCCGTTGCCGCACGGCGACCGCGTCGCCGTGTTCCGCAAGGGCGCGCGGCTTCACGCGATCGAAAACGCCTGCCGCCATCAGAACGGGCCGCTCGGCGAGGGGTGCCTCAAGGACGGGCTCGTCACCTGTCCGTGGCATGGCTGGCAGTACCGGCTGGAGGACGGCGTCTCGCCGCCCCCTTATTCGGAGCGCGTTGCGACCCATGACGTGCGCCTTTCCGGTTCGGGGCGCGTTTTCGTCCGGGTAAAGAAAAACCGGTTGGGCCAGCCGGGCGCCTTCGTCGATCTTGGAGCAGCGCCATGACTTTGAATCGCGGCGTGATCGCGCCAAAGGGCGATGACGATCTTTTCGTCGGCTGGGCGAAAGCCGCGGCGGTTGACCGGCGTTTCCTCCTTGCCGCGATGCCGCTGACGCTGGCGTCAACGACGGGGCTCGGCTGGCTCGTCGCATCGCAGCTTGACGATCCCGGCGCCGGGCGGTGGGAGCAGGGTGCGACGCATGTGGTCGAGGGCGTGCTCGTCGCCAAACCCTATCCGATGATCCGCATCGCGGACGCCGCCGCGCCTTTCGGCATGCGGTCCGTGCTCGTCGTCGCGCAGGGAAAATGCACCAGCGGCCTGAAGCTCGCCGACCTCGACGGCCGCCCGGTAAAGGCCTCCGGCGTTCTCATCGCGCGAAAAGAGCGGCGCATGCTGGAAGTGCCGCTGTCGGTCAGCCGCTGGCTGGAGCCGCTCAGCGTCATCGGCGGCGCGGGCCCGCTGGCAGCGCCGCCGGTCGAAAGTCTCGGCCGCGCGCGCCTTGCCGGGCAGATCATGGATTCGAAGTGCTTCTTCGGGGTCATGCGTCCCGCGCGCGGCAAGACGCACAAGGCGTGCGCGGCGCTCTGCATCCGCGGCGGCATTCCGCCTTCCTTCTGGGCGCGCGACGCCAGCGGCCGCGAAAGCGTCCTGTTGATGACGGATGCTGGCGGCGGGCCGCAGGGTGAAGCGATCCTGCCGCTCGTCGCCGAGCCGGTCGAGGCCGAAGGCGAGATCGTCCGCGCCGGCGACCTCTTGCAATTCCGCGCGGATGCAGCGGACTATCGCCGCCTTTAGGGGAGCGGACCCATGAAGCTGAAATTCATCGGTGGACTGACGATCGGCCTCGGCGCCGGGCTGAGCCTTGGCGCCCTCGCGCATGACGAGCTGGCGAAACTGCCCCTGCGGGCGCCCGGCTCCAATGCGGTGCTGAAGGCGGCGATCGCCGCCGCGCCGGGCCTTGAGGTTGTCATCTCCGACGTCGTCATCCCGCCGAACGCAGCTGTGCCGCGCCATTATCATCCGGGCGAGGAATTCCTCTACCTGATCGAGGGAACAGCGACGCAAATTGAGGATGGCGCCGAAGACCGCGATCTCAAACCCGGCGACGCCATGGTGATCGCGACAGGAAAAGTTCACGCGCCGAAGGCAGGCCCGGAAGGCGCGCGCGCGGTGGTGTTCCGCGTGCATGTGAAGGGCGAGCCGGAGCGGGTGCTGGTGGAGTAGGGGACGCCTTGTCCTCACCCTGGACGCGGAAGGCGATCCGGGGTCCATCTCGTGAATTATCAGCGCGCGCACCAGCAAGTTACGGGGGATGGACCCCCTATGCCCCGCTCCGGGGTGGCGGCGTCTTCGTGCTCATCCGTTATCAAAAACCCGCTTCAACCGCTCCCGCAGCACCGCCTTCTGCACCTTTCCCATGGCGTTCCGCGGCAGCGCGTCCGTCCACACGAATTTCCGCGGCTGTTTGAAGCGGGCGAGGACGCTGACGGCGCTTTGCAGCTCGGCGTCCGACAGTGGCGCCGCCGCCGCGGCGCCCCGCGCCGGCACGAGGACCGCAACGACGCCCTCGCCCATGTCGGGATGGGGAACGCCGATGACGGCGCTCTCGTCGATCTCGGGGAGGGCGTCGAGAACCTCCTCGATCTCCTTTGGATAGACATTGTAGCCGCCGACGATGATGAGGTCTTTCGCGCGGCCCGACAGCGTCAATCGTCCGTCATCGGATAAATGACCGATATCGCCGGTCGAGAACCACCCGCCCTCGCGGAAATCCTCGGCTGTCTTTTCGGGGTTGCGCCAATAGCCCCTGAAGACATTCGGCCCCCGCACCTCGACGCCGCCGCCGTCGCTGATGCGGACCTCGACGCCGGGCAGGGCGTAACCGACCGTGCCGGCGATGCGTTCGCCATGAAGCGGATTGGAGGCGATCATTCCCGCCTCCGACATGCCATAGCGTTCGAGTATTTTGTGGCCGGTGCGCGCCGCGAAGGCGTGAAAGGTCTCCGGCGTCAGCGGCGCCGAACCTGAAATGAACAGGCGCACCCCGCGGCAGTCCGCAGCGCCAAAGCCGGGATCGGCGAGGAGGCGCGTGTAAAAGGTCGGCACGCCCATCATGACGCTGGCGCGCGGCAGGAGGCGGCGGACTTCGCACGCATCGAATTTCGGCAGGAACAACACTTCCGAAGCGTTCAGCATCGCGGTGTTGAGCGCGACGAAGAGGCCGTGAATATGAAAAACAGGCAGCGCGTGCAGCAGCACATCGCCGGGTGCGAAGCCCCAGATGGCGTGCAGCGCCAGCGCGTTCGACGTTAGATTTCCATGCGTGATCATCGCGCCCTTGGGGCGCCCCGTGGTGCCGGAGGTGTAGAGAATGACCGCGAGATCCCCGGCCCGGCGCGCCACGGGCGCCAGCGGCGCGGCGGCGCGCGCCGCCTCGATCAGCGTTCCCTGGCCGCTGGCGTCAAGCGTCAGAACCCCTGGGCCCTTTGGGGCACTGTCGGCGCGCGCCGGGTCGGTCACGAAAATCGCCGGCTCGGCGTCGGCGATGAAATAGCTGAGTTCCGCCTCCGTATACGCCGTATTGAGCGGCAGATAGACAAAGCCGCCGAGGAGCGAGGCGAGGTAGAGCGCGACGGTCTCCGCGCTCTTTTCGACCTGCGCGGCGATGCGGTCGCCGGGCCGCGCGCCCGCCGCGACGAGCGCGCCGGCGAGCTTGCGCGCGAGATCGTCGATTGCGCCAAAGGGACGCGAAAGACCGTCCGGCGCCGTGAGAAAAGGCCGGTCATGCGCGGCCGCGAAGCGCGGCGCGAGGAGAGCGTAGAGGCTTTCGTCGGTCATGGCGCTGGGGTCGCCCGCTCCGCGGCGCGCGGGGCGAGGAACGTCTCCGGGTCGAGCGCATGCATGGCGTCGAACTGGCTGAGGTGCGCCGCGCCGGTCAGCGCGCCCAGGAAATGCGAGCGCTTCAGCCTGTCCATCACCGGGCCTTTCACCTCGGACACATGAAAGCTGACATCGCGTTCTTTAAGGCGCCGGTTGACGGTCTCGAGCGCTTCAAGCGCGGTCGTGTCGATCGCATTGACCGCCGAACACATCAGCACGACATGGCGCGCGCCCGGCGTTTCGCGCGCGGCGTCGAGAATCCGGTCCTCGATGAAGCGGGCGTTGGCGAAGAAGAAATCGCCGTCAATGCGAAGGGAGACGACCGACGGACTGGTGATGACGTCGTGCCGGCGGACATTGCGGAAATGCTGCGTCTCCGGCACCTGGCCGACGATCGCCGAATGCGGCCGGCTGGCGCGGTAGAGCAGGAACAGGATCGACAAGATGACCCCGGCGACGACGCCGGCCTCGACGCCGAACAGAAAAACGCCGGCGATCGTCGCCATCATCGCCGCGAAATCGCCGCGCGAATAGCGCAGCGTGCGCCCCATCGCCCCGATATCGACGAGCGCCAGCACCGCGACGATGATCGTCGCGGCGAGCGTCGCTTTCGGCAGATCGTAGAGCAGCGGCGTCAGGAACAGCGCCGCGAGCGCGATGCCGATCGCGGCGAAACCGCCGGCGGCGGGCGTCCTCGCGCCGGCGTCGAAATTGACGACGGAGCGCGCAAAGCCGCCTGTCACCGGAAACCCGCCTGACACGCCGGCCGCGACATTCGCCGCGCCAAGGCCGATCAGCTCCTGATCGAGGTCGATCTTTTCATTGCGCTTGGCCGCCAGCGTCTGCGCGACGGAGACGGATTCGACATAGCCGATGATCGCGATGAGCAGCGCGGGCCCGAGCAGCGCGCGCCACAGGTCCGCATCGAACGCCGGCGCGGCGAAGGGCGGCAGGCCTTGCGGCGTGTCGCCGACGATCGCGACGCCGTGCGCCTCGAGACCCAGCGCCGCCACCGCGCCGATCGAGGCGAACACCGCGAACAGCGGCGCGGCGCGCGCGATCAGCGACGCGGGGCGGTCCTGAAGTCCGGCGCGCAGGAGCAAAGGCTTCAGCGCGCTGCGCGAAAACACGAGAAATCCGATGACCGCCGCGCCCATGAGGAGCGTCGGCCCGTGCGTTGCGGGCATGTGCGCGGCGAGCGAACTGACGATTTCGACGAGCGTGTCGCCCGCCGCCTCGACGCCGAGAACATGTTTCAGCTGACCGGCGGCGATGAGGACGCCCGAGGCGGTGATGAACGCCGACATGATCGGGTGGCTGAGGAAATTTGCGAGGAAGCCGAGCCGCAGAGCGCCCATCCCAATGAGGATGAGGCCGGTGAGAAAAGCGAGCGCCAGCGCGACGCTGGCATAGTCGGCGGTTCCGCGCGCGGCGAAATCGCCAACCGTCGCGGCGGTCATCAGCGAAATGACGGCGACCGGCCCGACCGCCAGCGCCGTCGAGGTGCCGAAGACCGCATAAGCGACCAACGGCAGCATTGAAGCGTAGAGCCCCGCCTCCGGCGGCAGGCCCGCGATCAGCGCGTAAGCGAGCGATTGCGGGATCAGCATGATCGTCACGATAAAGGCGGCGAGCGCGTCGTCGGCGAGCGCCGCGCGCGTATAGAGCGGGGCCCAGCGCAGGACCGGAATCGTTCGTTTAAGAAGGCCGCTCACGCCGCCGGATTTCTGTTTTTCGGCGCGGCGAACCATTCATGGCCGCGGAACATCAAGTTCCAGTAGACCCAAGGGAGGAGCCGCGCCTTCAGAAGCCAGGCAAAGCTGCTGGGGCGCGTGCCGTCGTTCAGCCATTTCGGAAAGGTAGGCAGCAGCTTGCCGCCATAGCCGAACTCGGCGAGCAAGCTCTTCCCGCGCTCGACCAGCAGGGGGCATGATCCGTACCCGTCATAAACATAGGGCGCGGGCGCGCCCGCCATCGCGGCGAGAAGATTTTCGGCGACGATCGGCGCCTGCTTTCGCGCCGCCGCGGCGGTCTTGGCGTTTGGCGCGTTGCAGGCGTCGCCGAGGCCGAAGACATTCGCGTACTTCCTGTGGCGCAGCGTCGCCTGGTCGACATCGACCCAGCCGGCCGCGTCAGCGAGCGGACCGCTGCGCACGACATCCGCGGCGATCTGCGGCGGCGAGACGTGCAGGAAATCGAAATCGCGGATGATCTCGGCGTCGGCGCCTGACGCGTCCTTCTCGCGAAACGTCGCCTTCTTCGCCGCGCCGTCGACGGCGATCAGGGTCGAACCCAGGTTGAGCTTGACGCCGTAAGCCTTCACATACTCCATCAGCGCCGGCACATAATCGGCGACGCCGAAGAGCGCGGGCGCCGCCGTGCAGAACGACACCTCGATTTCCTTGAGCGCGCCTGCGCGGCGCCATTCGGAACAGGAAAGATACATCGCCTTTTGCGGCGCGCCCGCGCACTTGAAGGGCGGCGGCGGCTGCGTGAAGATCGCCTTTCCCCGTTTCATCTCCTGCACGAGCTTCCAGGTGAGCGGCGCAAGGCCCGGCTGGTAATTCGACGTGACGCCGTTGCGCCCGAGCGTCTCCTCAAGGCCCTTTACGGCGGCGAAGTTGAGCTTGATGCCCGGCGCGGCGACCAGAAAGTCGTAGCCGAGGCGCGACCCGTCATCGAGGATGACGGCGTTCGCGTCCGGCTCGAACGCATTTGCGGCTTTCCTGATCCACGTAACGCCCTTCGGCATCGTCATCGACGCCGGCCGCACCGTCGCTGCGTAATTGAATATCCCGCCGCCGACCATCGTCCAGCCAGGCTGGTACCAGTGCTCTTCTTTCGGTTCGACGACCGCGATGTCGAGTTTGCGCCGGCGCTTCAGCAGGCTCGCCGCCGCGGCAAGCCCCGCGGCGCCGCCGCCGACGATGACGATCTGGTGTTTCATGGGTGTTCTCCCCTTGTTTTCTTCTTAAAACGCATTCAGCGGCAACTTAAGGTATCTTACTCCGTTGTTATCGGGTGGCGGCAACTCGCCCGCGCGCATGTTCACCTGCACTGACGGCAAGATGAGCTTCGGCATCGCCAGGGTCTTGTCGCGCGCCGTTCGCATCCGCACGAAGTCCGCTTCCAAGACGCCGCGCCCTACATGAACGTTCCGGTCGCGCTCGTCCTTGACAGTGGTTTCCCACGCGAAGGCCTCGCGCCCCGGCGCCTTGTAGTCGTGGCACAGGAAGAGGCGCGTTTCGTCCGGCAAGGCGAACAGCTTCTGAATGGAGCGATAGAGCGTCGCCGCGTCTCCGCCCGGAAAATCGCAGCGCGCGGTGCCGTAGTCCGGCATGAACAGCGTATCGCCGACAAACGCGGCGTCGCCGATGACATAGGTGAGGCAGGCCGGCGTATGGCCCGGCGTATGGATGACGCGCGCGCCGATCGCGCCGATCTTGAACGCCGCGCCGTCGTCGAACAGGGCGTCGAACTGGCTGCCGTCGCGCCGGAATTCCGGTTCGGCGTTGAAGATCGCGCCGAAGGTTTCCTGCACCATCGTGATATTGGCGCCGATTCCGATCTTCCCGCCGAGCTTTTGTTTCAAATAGGGCGCGGCGGAGAGGTGATCGGCATGCGCGTGCGATTCAAGGATCCAGTCGATCGTCAGCCCTTCGCGCGTCACGTAATCGACGATCGCATCGGCGCCGGCGGTCGCCGTGCGCCCGGAGGCGTGGTCGAAATCGAGGACCGAATCAATGATCGCCGCGCGCCCCGTCGCCGGGTCGCTGACGACATGCGTCGCGGTGAAGGTCGGCTCATCGAAAAAAGTGCGGACGGCGGGCTTTGCGGTCATCGGGCTCTCCTCTTTTTCCGGGGTTCGGGGCCGAACGCGGCGCACAGCGCGTCTATCATGCGCCCGGCCCGAGCGTCGCTCAACCGGTAGTGGACGGATTTTGACTGGCGCCGCGCCTTGACGACGCCTTCCCGCCGCAGCCGCGCAAGGTCGCGCGACAAGGTTGGTTGCGCCGCGCCGGTCGCCGCTTCAAGCGCGCCGACGGAGCGCTCGCCCTTCGTGAGTTCGCAGATGACAAGCAGACGCAAAGGATGCGACATTGTCTTCAGAAGGCCCGCGACTTCGGCGGCGCGGCCTTGAAGCTCAGCGAGGGAAGCGGGCCTTGCCATGATAACACTTGTCAAAAACGATATTTGATATATATCCCGATAGCGACTAATTGCAACATGGGTGCGGTCATGGACGTTGCGGCGTTTTCTCCCCTGCCGGCTGCGATCGGCGGCGCGCTGATCGGCTTCGCGGCCGTTCTCCTCATGGCGCTTAACGGGCGCATCGCCGGCGTTTCAGGAATAGTCGCCGGCGTTCTCGCGCCATTGCGGGGGGAGGGACGCGCGGACCTTTCCTGGCGCCTCGCCTTTGTCGCGGGGCTTTTCCTCGCCCCGCTTGCGGCGGGACTGGCGCAAGGCGAACGCGTTGAGATTTCGACGCCGCATCCGATCTGGCTGATGGCGCTCGGCGGGATTCTCGTCGGCTATGGCGTGCGGCTCGGTTCCGGTTGCACCAGCGGCCATGGGATCTGCGGCGTCGCGCGCCTTTCAAAGCGGTCCTTCGCCGCGACCGGGACATTCATGGCCGCGGCGATCGTCACCGTATTCGTTCTTCATGGCGTGGCGGGGATTTGACATGCGGATTTTTTCCGCCCTTGCGGTCGGCTTTCTCTTTGGTCTTGGGCTCACTATTTCCGGCATGATCGATCCGGCGAAGATCATCGCCTTCCTCGACCTGACGGGCGCCTGGGACCCGAGCCTTCTCGTCGTCATGGCGTCGGCGCTTGGCGTTTCCTTCGCCGGCTACCGCATCGTCCTGGCGCGCGCCAAGCCGGCGTTCGCGCCGTCGTTCCAGCTGCCGTCGAAAACCGTCATCGACCCGCCGCTGCTGATCGGGTCTGCGCTGTTCGGCGCCGGCTGGGGCCTCGCCGGCCTTTGTCCCGGCCCGGCGATATCCGCCGCCGCGCTCGGCGAGCCGGCGGTCTATGCGTTTCTCGCTGCGATGCTCGCCGGTATGGCGCTTAAGGACTTTGTCCCGCCCAAGCGCGCGGCTTGAGGTCATCGCGGGCGCGCGACATAAGAAGCCGTGATCGAAGGGGCGGCAGGCGGCACCATGTACGAGAACGGCGCTATCGAGAAATCGCGCGCCCCCGGCAATTTCGAAGCGCAGCTCGACCAGTCGATCCGCGCCGCGGCCGACTGGTTCGCCAGGCGGCAAAAGCCCGAGGGCTATTGGGTCGGGCGGCTTGAATCGAACGCCTGCATGGAGGCGCAGTGGATCCTCTGTCTGTGGTTCCTGGGACTAGAGAACCATCCCCTGCGCCCGCGCCTTGCCGCGAGCTTGCGTCAGGGCCAGCGCAAGGACGGCAGCTGGGAGATCTATCACGACGCTCCGGCGGGCGACATCAACACCACGGTCGAGGCTTACGCGGCGCTGCGCTCTTGCGGCGTTCCGGCGAGCGATTCCCAGCTTGCCGCGGCGCGCGACTGGATCTTGTCGAAAGGGGGCCTGCGGAACATTCGCGTCTTCACCCGCTATTGGCTGGCGCTGATCGGCGAGTGGCCGTGGAAGAAAACGCCCAACATTCCGCCGGAAGTCATCCACTTCCCAAATTGGTTCCCGTTCTCAATCTATAATTTCGCGCAATGGGCGCGCGCGACCTTGGTGCCGATCGCGGTCCTCTCCGCGCGGCGCCCGGCGCGGCCGCTGCCGGCGGATAACCGGCTCGACGATCTCTTTCCTGGCGGGCGCGCAGCGTTCGATTACGAACTCCCCGGCAAACCCGGCGCCGACTTCTGGGACGGATTTTTCCGCGCCATCGACAAGGCGCTCCACGCCTTGCAGTCCTTCGGCGCGGCGCGCGGCCTGTCGTTCGGCCGCAACGGCTCGGTGAAACGCGCGCTTGAATGGATCATTGAGCATCAGGACGCTGACGGCGTCTGGGGCGGCATCCAGCCGCCGTGGATCTATTCGACGATGGCGCTCGTCAATGAAGGCTACGCGCTTGACCATCCGGTGGTCGCCAGGGCGCTTGGCGCGCTCGACGATCCGCGCTGGCGCGTCGATGTCGGCGAGGCAACGTGGATTCAGGCGTCGACGAGCCCCGTCTGGGACACGATCCTCACGCTGCTCGCCTTTGATGACTGCCATCTCAACGCCGATTATCCGGCCGAAGTCGCAAAGGCGCTCGATTGGGTGCTGGGCCAGCAGGTGCTGCGGAAGGGCGACTGGAGCGTCAAGCTGCCCGGCGTCGCGCCCGGCGGCTGGGCGTTCGAGTACAAGAATTATTTCTATCCGGATACGGACGATACGGCGGTGGCGCTGATTGCTCTGTCGCAGTTCCGCGGGAAAGGCGAGCGAAGCGAGCGCATCGATCGCGCCGTCCGTCTCGGGGTCGACTGGCTTGTGGCGATGCAGTGCAAGGGCGGCGGCTGGGGCGCCTTCGACAAGGACAACGACAAGAAATTCCTGACGAAAATTCCCTTCTGCGATTTCGGCGAAGCGCTCGATCCCCCGTCCGTCGACGTCACAGCGCATATCGTCGAGGCGTTCGGCAAGCTCGGCCTCGGCGGGGATCACCCGGCGATGGTCCGCGCCCTCGACTATCTAAAGCGCGAGCAGGAACAGGACGGCTCGTGGTTCGGCCGCTGGGGCGTCAATTATATTTACGGCACGGGCGCGGTGTTGCCCGCGCTTGAAGCGATCGGCGAGGACATGTCAGCGCCTTATGTGGCGCGCGCCTGCGACTGGCTTCTCGCGCGCCAGCAGGAGAACGGCGGCTGGGGCGAATCATGCGCGTCCTACATGGACGCCGCGATGGCGGGGCGCGGCAAGGCGACCGCCTCGCAAACCGCCTGGGCGCTGATGGGCCTTATCGCCGCGAACCGGCCGGGCGACCGCGACGCAATCGAAAAGGGGCTCGCCTTCCTGATCGAGCGCCAGTCGGACGGCACATGGGCGGAGCCTGAATATACCGGCACGGGCTTTCCCGGCTACGGCGTCGGCGCGACGATCAAGCTCGGCGATCCCTTGCTGAGCGCGCGCCTGAAACAGGGGCCGGAACTCTCCCGCGCCTTCATGATCAACTACAATCTCTACCGCCATTATTTCCCGCTGATGGCGATGGGAAGGTGGCGGCGGCTGAAGGCGGCTTAGGGCGCGCACGCGCCGCTCCAACCGCGAAGCGGGGGTGCGGATGAATTTAAGCGCCGACTATTCGCGCTGACGATCTTTTGAGGCGCGGGTCGCGACGCGAAGCCGGGACCCGCTTTCGCTGCAACCGGCTTTAACCAGCGGCCTTCACAATAAGCTTTGCCCCGTCGACGCGGACGATCTCGACCTCGGCGCCTTTCGCGAACGCAGCGGCGCTGTCGCTTTCGGCGGCCCACACCGTGTCGCCAAGGCGGACGCGGCCGGCGCCGGAGACGAACGTCTCTTCGACGATGACGCGCCGCCCGATCTTCTGCGCGCCGCGCTCGTTAAGGGTCAGGTGATCTTGCTGGCCCTTTTGCAGGAATGGACGCACGCGCGGCGTCGCAAAAACGGTCAGGACGACCGTGACGACGGCGAAGAGGACAAGTTGCGCGCGCCATTGGCCGTCGAGCGGCCAAAGATCGGCGAGGCCTGTGACGCCGGCGGCGGCGGCCGGCCACAGGAAATAGGTCGTACCCGTCGCAATCTCGATCATCAGCAGCGCGGCGGCGAGCACCCACCAGTACCAGAAAGGCATCGAGGCGAGAAAGTCGATCATCGCGGCCTCCTATCGCGCCGCCGGGACGGACGCGCCGGGTTCGCGCCCGGCGCCAAGCGCGTCGCGCGCGAGCGCGCCGATGCCGGCGACCGAGGCGACCAGCGCCGACATTTCGGCGGGAACGATTACGGTCTTTTGCTGCGGCGACAGCGCCAGTTTCTCGAACGCCGCCACATATTTTTGCGCAACGAAGTAATTGATGGCGTTGACGTCGCCGCGTGAGATCGCTTCTGACACCATCGCCGTCGCTTTGGCTTCGGCTTCCGCCTCGCGCTCGCGCGCCTCGGCGTCGCGAAAGGCGGCCTCGCGGCGGCCTTCAGCCTCGAGAATAGCGGCCTGTTTTTCGCCTTCGGCGCGCAGGATCGACGATTGCTTTTCGCCTTCCGCCGTCAGGATTTCGGCGCGCTTGAGGCGCTCGGCTTTCATCTGGCGCGCCATCGCTTCGGTGATGTCGGCGGGCGGCGACAGATCCTTGATCTCGACGCGCGTCACCTTGACGCCCCAGGGCTGTGTCGCGGCGTCAATCACGCGGAGCAGCCGCTCATTGATGTCGTCGCGGTTCGACAGGACCTGATCGAGATCGAGCGAGCCGATCACGGTTCGGATATTCGTCATCGCGAGGTTCGAGATCGCGCTGGAGAGGTTCGACACCTCATAGGCGGCGGCGGCCGCATCCATGATCTGGATGAAGGCGATGGCGTCCGACGACACCATGACGTTGTCGCGGGTGATGACTTCCTGCGCGGGGATGTCGAGCACCTGCTCCATCATGTTGAGGCGCCGGCCGACGCGGTCGATGAACGGCGTCAGCAGGTGAAGGCCGGGCTTTATCGTGCGCACATATTTGCCGAAGCGCTCGACCGTCATCTGATATCCTTGCGGCACGATCTTGATCGTCGAGAAAAGGATGAAGATCGACAGCGCCAGAAACGCGATCGAAAAGAGACCAAAGCCTTCCAACGCACCCTCCTTGCGGCGCGCCGCCGGGGAACCGCGTCCGCAGGGGGGGGATGTGGGGAAGCCCCGCCCCGCGCGCCAGATCTTGAAATCGCGCCGAGGGCGAGGGTGGCGGCGGTTCGCGGCTCAATGCAACCGACCGGCGAAATCCGGCGCGGCGCCGTTGCAACGCTTCCCCGGCGTCCCGCGGCGCGAGGAGCCGAGCCCCCTAGCGAGTCGCGCGGGGCCCGGTTAACGTCCCGATCATGGTTCGGTGGGGATTTCGTCAGGCTGCGGCCGCGACCGCCAGTCTGGCGGCGCTGGTCTTGGGCGCGCCCGCGCGCGCGGAATTGCCCGCGCCGGCCAACCATGGCGACCTCTGGCATATTACAAAAATCGAGTGGTCCGAGGCCGACGAGACCGGCTACGCCAAATTCGTGCAGATCATCGGCCGGTCGACCTGCACGACGCTGGAATCCTGCCTCGCCATTTCCGGCAATCCCTATTTCAGCGCCGGCGATCCGGAATTCTCCGGTGACTGCGCCGACATGGCTTATGTCCTGCGCGCCTATTATGCGTGGAAGAACGGGCTGCCCTTTTCCTACCAGAACGCCATGCGCACCTTTGACGGCGCGCGCGAGGATTTGCGCTACTCCTCGAACGGCAATCTCGTCGCCAGGCGGCGCGACGCGGTCGGGCGAGCGCCGATCAAGGCCGGCCCCTTTATCGCGCGCATCGGCGGGGAAGTCTCGACCGCCATGTTCCGCACCCACCCCGACAATGGCGACGGGGCGATGCATGACGACTTCTATCCGGTTTCGATCAACCGCGAAGCGGTGCGGCCCGGCGTTCTCGCTTATGACATCTACGGCCATGTCGGGATCGTCTACGACATTCTGGACGACGGGCGCGTGCTCGTCATCGCCTCCCATCCCGACCGTTCGGTGACGCGCACGACCTATGGGCCGAATTTCCTGAGGTCAAAGCCTGACCTTGGCGCGGGGCTGAAGGGCTGGCGCCCGATTCGGCTTGAAGGCGCGACGAAGCGCGCTGACGGCTCCTACGCCGGCGGGCGCATCCGCGCGGCGAGGAACGACGAAATACCCCATTATTCGATGGAGCAGTTCCTCGGGAACCGCCCCGATCCGAACGGCGACTGGCGTTATGGCGATTTCATCGCCGGCGACCGCATGGTCGATTATTACGATTTCGTGCGCCGCCGCCTCGCCGCGCCCGGCTTCCGGTATGATCCGGTGACGGAGCTTCGCAACGGGATGCAGACGATCTGCGGCGCCGCGCGCGACCGGAAAGTCGCGGTCGAACGGGCGGTGTCCGCCGGTTTCCCGAAGCAAAAGCACCCCGAGCGGCTGCCGCCGAACATCTACGGCACCTATGGGCCGTGGGAGGGCTATTCAACGCCGTCGCGCGACGCGCGTCTGAAAGTCTCCTTCATCGAACTCAAGCGCACGATGCAGGAGTTCTTCGATCTCGTCGCGGCGGGCGACACGAAGTCAGTCCATTATGAAGGGACTGACCTCGCGGGCGATCTCTGGACGGCCTATGTCGAGGAGAAGGAAGCCTGCACCTTCACCTATTGGCGCTCCGACGACAGCCGCGTGCGCCTCAATCTCGGCCATTTGCAGGACCGGCTCTGGGATCTGTCGTTCGATCCTTTCCACTGCGCGGAGCGCCGCTGGGGCGCCAGGGGCGCCGAGTTTGAGACGTGTACGGATGATGACGACAAATCGCACTGGTATGACGCGCAGCGCTGGCTGCGCTACCAGGCTGAGCGCACCTATGACGTCCGCATGGACTTCACCGCGGCGGAGCTGAAATCTCCGGCGGAAGCCAGGCCCGAAAACGGCGGCCTCGGCGTCGAGGCGCCGGCGGACGCCGACTTGCGCGGCTATCTCGCCTCGATCAACGCCTTTGCGCTCTCGGCGATCCCGGACGAGCCGGAAGTCGTCTTCGCCGCCGGCGCGCCGATCGAGCCCGAACCGCGTCTGCCGGCCTGGCATTCGAAGATATTGAACGGCTGGAACGATTGAAAGAGCCCGGGAGTTGTCAACATTTATGTTGACAGTGGGGATGGGTCTCCCTAGAAATCCGCAGTCGGCGGAAAGACTGCCGCGTTCACGGGAAAGACCCACAATGAAAATTACAATCCCTTTCAGGCGCCTACGAGGTCCCCATGAACTACGCCGAATTGCGACGCTTTCTCGCGAAAAGCGGCTGTACGTTTGAAACGCATAAGGGCGGTAGCGGGCACATTACGGTGAGACGCGGCGGCCGGACCTCGCAGCTTCCGGCGCACGGCAAAGGCAAGGAACTCGGCAAGGGCCTCGTTCACAAAATACTGAAGGACCTCGGACTGAAGTGATCTCTTATCGCGTAAAGCTGACGCCGGACGGCGACACTTTTCTTGTAACGTCGCCGGACTTCCCCGAAGTGACGACGTTCGGGGAATCGCGCGAAGATGCGCTTGGCTATGCGGCCGGGGCGATCGAGGAAGCGATCGAGGCGCGAATTTCGAGCCGGGAAGCGATTCCTTCGCCGTCAAAGGGACGCGCGAACGAACCGCGCGTGATGTTGCCGGTGCAAGCTGAGGTCAAAGTGCTGCTTTACCAGGCGATGCTGAAGGAGGGCGTTCGAAAGGCCGATCTCGCCCGCCGACTCAATATGCACCGGCAGGAAATTGACCGGCTTCTCGATCTCAACCATGCGACAAACCTCGCCAAGGTCGAAGCGGCCTTTGCCGCGCTCGGGAAGTCGCTGAAGATTGAAGTGGCCGAGACGCCTTGACCTATAGGCTTCGGCGCTTGCCGGGCTTATGGAGGAGGCGGTGTCGCGCTATTTGGCGAGGGTCCCCGTGGACAAATTTGTTTTCTTCCTCATCCCGCTCGGCCTCGCCGCGACGCTGATCGTCCTTGGGGTCGGCATTTATTCGCTCGCCAAGGGCGGGACCTTTGCGAAGGAAAACTCGAACAGGCTGATGCGCCTGCGCGTCCTTGCGCAGGGCGTGACGATCATTTTGATGCTGATCTTCCTTGCCCTGATTGGTCGCGGCCCGCAGGGCTGAGGCTTATTGCGCGGTGATGCCGCCGTCGATCTTGAATTCTGACGCCGTCACGAAGCGCGATTCGTCGGACGCGAGATAAAGCACCGCATAGCCGACATCTTCCGGTTCGCCGAGGCGGGCGAGCGGAATCTGGCGCGTCAGCCGGTCTTCGCCGGCCTTGCCGCCGCCGCCGAGCGCGACGAGCGGGTCGATGATCGGCGTTCTGGTGAAAACGGGGTGCACGGAATTACTGCGGATGTCATAACCGGCGCGCGCGCAGTGCAGCGCGATCGACTTCGACAGCATCCACACGCCCGCCTTTGCGGTGTTGTAAGACATCATGTCGCCATGCGCGACCATGCCGGCGACGGAGGAGATGTTGATGATCGAGGCGGGCTGCGATTCCTTGAGGTAGGGCATCGCCGCCTGCGTGCCGATGAAGATCGAATCGACGTCGATCTCCATCGTGCGCCGCCAGCCCTCAAAGGTTTCGGTTTCGATATTGCCCCATCCGCCGACGCCGGCGTTGTTGATGAGAACGCTGATCCCGCCCATGAAACGCGCGGCGAGGTCGAGGGCGCTTTCCCAATCTTCGCGCTTTGTCACGTCGTGATGGCAGAATGAGGCCGCGCCCGGAAACTTCCGGTCGATCTCAGCGGCGGTTTTCTCAGCGCCCGCCGAATTGACGTCGGTGACGAAAACCTTCGCCCCCTCCGCCGCCAGCATTCGCGCAAAACAGGCGCCGAGCCCCTGCGCGCCGCCGGTGATGAATGCCTTCTTGCCGGAAACGCGGCCCATAAATCCTGCTCCTGCCGATGCCGGCGGGACCATAGCGCCGCCTTGCGCGCCGTGGAATTCGCAAATGCAGCGGCTTTCAAAAAAGCCGGCGAAGCTCAGCGGTGCGCTTGAGCCCCGCGCCCGCCAGCGCTTCGCCCGCCGGCGACCAATTGTGCCAGTCGAAATAAAGGATCTCGCGCGTCGGCGTGAACAGCGGGCAGACCCGCGCCGGCTCCGCTTCGCAGACAAGAGGCTGAATGTCGACGAAAGAAACGCCCGCCGCCGACGCCGCCTCGATAAGGTCTGCTCTGGTCGCCTGAAACGCTTTTTCGTTCTTCGCCGCGTCAAATTTCACATCCGCCGCGTCGAACGTCTCGAAATCATTCAGGATGTCGTTGGGTTCGACAAAATAATAGCGGGGGCCGACGAGCACGATCTCGGCGCGATAGGCTGACCTGAGGTAAGTGAGGAAGGCCGGGAAGCGCGCGCGCGCCTCTTCGGTCCAGGTCGAGGAAATGACGATGACGTCAGCCGCGGCGAGGAGGGCGCTGTCGCGCATCTGGCCGGCTTGCGCCTCGCAGCGCGCCGCCTCCTCTGGCGTCGGGATGGGCGATCCCGGTTTCACCGTCCGCGGGCCGAGATAGAGCCCGCACATCCATTGAATATGAAGATGACGGAAATTCGCGCGCGCGCCCGCAAGCGTCAACGCGTTGAGGAGATTGGCGCCATGGCTGTCGCCGAGAATGACGGCGTTGACCGCGCCTTGCTGCGGAAAGGGAGCGGCTTCGGCGGCGACCGACCGCGCGAACAGCGCGTCTTTCATGGCAGGCAGGCTCGCCGCCATCCCGGCGATGTCGGGATCATAGCGCCATGGCCAGCCATTGGTGCGCCACGCATGCGCGCCGGCGCCAGCGGCGACAACCATCGCCGCCAGCGTCACGCCGGCGAAGCGGCGCGCCTGAAAGGCGCCGGAGCCCGCGCGCGGCTTGCGAAACGGCGTCTCAATGAATCGCCACGAGGCCCAGCCGAGCGCGATGCTGAGCGCCAGAACAACGGCCTGATCGACTGGCGAAAGCGGATCGCCAAGGGCGTATTTGTAGAAGACGACAATCGGCCAGTGAACGAGATAAAGCGAATAGGAAATCCGCCCCAGAAAAACGCTGACCGGGTTTTGCAAGAGCGCGCGCGCCAGGCGCGTCTCGCCGCTGATGATGATCGCCGCAGCGCCTAGCGCTGGCGGCAGCGCCGCAAGCCCCGGAACGCGCGTTGACGCGTCATAAGCAAGAACTGGCGCGCAGATCGCGGCGAGCCCGAGAGCGGTCAATGCTTCGCGGACGTTCGGCGTCAGGGCTTCGCTTTTCCGGGCCGCCAAAATCGCCAGCGCGCCGATTGCGAATTCCGAAATGCGATAGGGAAAATGGAAAAAGACTTCGGCCGGATAAAAACCGAAGCGCGCTTCGGCGGCGACGAGCGCGCCAAGGCCGAGCGCAAGGATCGCCGGCCACATCAGCGATCTTGCAAACCGCCAGAGCCCGGCGAGGAGGAGGGGCCAGACGAGATAGAACTGTTCCTCGACCGCCAGCGACCAGGTGTGAAGCAAGGGCTTGACGTGCGCGCTGGCGTCGAAATAGCCGGCCTCGGACCAGAACAAGATGTTTGAAAGATAGAATGCCGCCGACGCAGCCGACGCGCCGAGCGCGCGCATATGCTCCGGCGTCATCAACAGGGCGCCGGCGATCAGCGTCGCGGCGATCGTGACGAGGAGCGCCGGGGCGAGGCGGCGAAGGCGTCTCAGATAGAAGCCGCCGAAACTGAACGATCCCGCCGCCGTATCATCAAGAATGATGCGCGTGATCAGGAAGCCGCTGATGACGAAAAAGACATCGACGCCGAGATAGCCGCCGTCGAAACCCGGAACATCCGCGTGGAAAAGAAGGACCGCGCCGACAGCGAGCGCGCGAAGACCGTCGATCTCGCGCCGATAGCCGCCGGACTTTGTTTCCCCTGGGTCGCCCGCTTAAGGCCGTCGGCCGTCAGCCCTGCTCTTTCAGCTGACGGATCGCTTCGGCCATGAACTCGTCCATGTGGCGGCGGATCTGGTGGTCGGACTGGGCCACCCCGGCGGCGTCGAGGTCGGCTTTGACCTTGCGGAAGACGTCGTCATCGCCCGCTTCCTCGAAGTCGGCCTTGACGACCGATTTGGCGTAGTCCTCGGCCTTCTCGCCGGAAAGGCCCATCAGCCCCGCGGCCCACTGGCCGAGGAGCTTGTTGCGGCGGGCGCCGGCCTTGAATTTCAAGGTTTCGTCATGCGCGAATTTCTTCTCAAAACTGTCTTTGCGTTCGTCGAAATTGGCCATGGCCTTTGATTTCCTTACATATTTCGCGCCGTCTGGCGGCCTTTTTACCCGCCCGGCCCGGTCCCTGCAATGCGGCGCCGGAGATTTGCTGCGGTGCGGCGATGGACGCCGGCCGCAGGATGGATGTAGGGGTTTGCGGGCGGGAGGGAAGCGCGTATAGCGCCCGCCTCCGATCTTCCGGCCAGGCCGGCCGCCGATCGACACCCGCCGGGAAGGATCAATGAAAATGGCTCGCCGCAAACAGGTCTATGAGGGCAAGGCCAAGATCCTGTTCGAGGGGCCGGAGCCCGGCACCTTGATCCAGTATTTCAAGGACGATGCGACGGCTTTCAACAATCAGAAGCGGGCGGTCCTCGAGGGCAAGGGCGTCCTCAATAACCGGATCTCCGAATTTATCATGCAGGGCCTTGAGCGGATCGGGGTGCCGACGCACTTCATCCGCCGCCTCAACATGCGCGAACAGCTCATCCGCCATGTCGAGATCATCCCGCTTGAGGTCGTCGTCCGGAACGTCGCGGCGGGATCGCTGGTCAAGCGCCTGGGCCTTGAAGAGGGCTCGCAGCTGCCGCGCTCGGTCGTTGAGTTCTATTACAAGAACGACGCGCTCGGCGATCCGATCGTGTCGGAAGAACACATCACCGCGTTCAACTGGGCGAGCCCGCAGGAGATCGACGACATGATGGCGCTCGCGCTGCGCGTGAACGACTTCCTGTCGGGGCTGTTCGCCGGGGTCGGCATCAAGCTCGTCGATTTCAAGGTCGAGTTCGGCCGCCAGTATGAAGGCGACATGGTGCGCCTTATTCTCGCCGATGAGATTAGCCCCGACGGCTGCCGCCTGTGGGACATCGAGACCGGCGCGATCATGGACAAGGACCGCTTCCGCAAGGATCTCGGCGGCGTCACTGAAGCCTATCGCGAAGTCGCCAAGCGGCTTGGCATCTTGCGGGACAACGGAACCAACGGCGCCGCCGGCCCGGTGCTCGTCGCCGATAACGAAAAGTAAGGCGCAGGCAGGTTGTCAGGGGCCGCTGCAAGGGAAGTTGGCGGCGCGATGAGCATGGCGCGGCGCAGCGCGGCCTTCGTCTTGGCGGCGGGTTCAAACAACGCGCCGTTCCATCGGCAACCATCAATGCGGGCGAGGTCCCCTTCGAATGGCGCACCGCTATGGCGGCCACGACAGTGGCGCGACTGGTGCATTGTTGCATCGCATTCACGTCAATTATGCGCCCACGGACGACCTTTCCCCGGCGGCGTTCATCCGGCGGCGCAAGCTGTGCGCGGATTTATTGATCCGTCACGCGCCTGTCACAAAAACTTCAAAGACTGGCCTTAACCCCGCGCGCACTTGGTGCGGGACGCAATCAATGCGCAGCTTGGCCTATGCAATCGTTTTTGGCGTGGTTTTTGTCGCGGCGCCGCCGGGCGCGGCGCTTGCGCAGAGCACTAGCGCGGTCTCAGGATCTGAAGTCACCGCGGGCGAACATCTGGTCGACTATCGATTCGCCTATTCGCCCGAAAACGACGGCCGCGACGAAGGCTTCGTCCATCGCTTCCACTACCAGTATGGGTTCACCGAGCGTCTGCGCGGCCGCGCGCTCATCACCTTCGGCAAGCGCGGCGCCGAGCCCTTGAAAGCGCGAACTGCGAGCCTTGAAGCGCTCTACCAGTTCAAGGAGCGCGCGGGAAAAACCGGATGGGACTCCGCGATCCGGCTCGACGGCAACATTCCGCTCGAAGAAGACAAGCCGGGGCGCGGGCGCGTCGCATGGCACAATCAGTATAAATTCGAAAACGGCGTCGAGCTTCGCGGCGTTCTGCTTCTGGGCCGCGAGTTTGGCGACCTCGCCGGCGCCGGCGCCTCTATCGAAACGCGCGCGGAGGCGACTTATAAGTTGAAGTCCGGCGTGCGCGTCGGCGCGCAGATGTTCAACCTCTACGGCACGACGGCGAATTTCGGCTCGTTCGATGACCAGCGCCACCAGATCGGCCCCGTACTGAAAGGGCGGATCGGCGAGCATCTGCGTTATGAAACCAGCGTGCTCGTCGGCGTCAGCAAAGCGGCTTCGGACGCTGATTTCCGCCTGTTCTTCAGTTACACGCCTTAGCGTCGGCTGCCGCGAAAGCAGATCGCGGTTTCGCGTCGCAACCCGCGCGCCTGATGGCTCACGGCGCGCCGGGGCTAAACTGCCGGCGCCCGTCAGTGACCGCCGCTCTCCGTTATCGTCGACGGCGTTCCGGCCTTGTGCGGGGCGTGCGGGTGCCATCCAAGCAGCAATAACATCGCGAAGAAGCCGGCAACGTAGCCGATTGGAATCCACCAGGCGCTGGCGACCCATTTGAAGACGGATTTCGCTTCCGGATAAAGGTTCGAAACCGCAACGCCGGCGCTCGATCCAAACCACACCATCGAGCCGCCGAAGCCGACAGCGTAGGCAAGAACGCCCCAGTCAAACCCGCCCTGCTTCAAAGCGAGCGCGGTCAGCGGGATATTGTCGAACACCGACGAGATGAATCCGAGGCCGAAGGCGGTCTGCCAGCTTGCGGGCGGCAGGGCCTGAACCGGCATCAAGGACGCGCAGGTGACGAGCGCAAGAAGGAATAGCGATCCCTTAATGCTGTCCGATGCGACTTTCAGGTTGGGCTTGCGCAGCAATCCACCGGCAAGAATCGCCGCCCAGACGGCAACGCCGATCACCGGAACGGCGTCAAGCAGCCGCGGCGCGAAGACATTGGCGCCCGCGTTCGCGCCGACAGCGCTCAAAAGGATAAAGACGACGACGCCGATCCGTGCCCAGTCGACCTTGTGATGCCCCTCTTCATGCTTCTGGATCGGGGAATAGGCTTGCTGTTTCAGCGACAGCGGCACCGCAAACACGCACCAGGCGACGGCGGAGGCGACATAGGCGTGAAGGACGTCAAGCGGGGACACGCCGTCGATCCACATCATCGTCGTTGTCGTGTCGCCGACGACCGAGCCCGCGCCGCCGGCGTTCGACGCGGCGACAATGGCGGCCAGATAGCCGATATGCACCGTCTTGAAAACGTGCCGGGCGATCACCCCGCCGATGAGCGCGGCGGCGATATTGTCAAGAAATCCGGACACGACCCAGACCATGCCGAGGAGAGCGAGCGGTCCAAGCCAGTTGTCGGGCAGAAAGCGCGGCATCACTTCGGGCGCCCCGCTATCCTCGAAATGCCGCGAGAGCACGGCAAAGCCGAGAAGAAGCAAGAGCAGGTTAGTCAGGATGATCCGCTCGTGCCACATATGCGCGAGCAATCCCCCAACGCCGGGGCCCGCCGGGAAGCCGGTGAAAATGAACTTGTAAAGGATGATGATCGCAAGGCCCGTCACGGCGACGGTGAAGGTGCGATGATGAAAGAGCGCGACGGAAAGCAGGGTCGCGCCGAACAGAAAGAAATCGACGGGAACACCGAACAGCGCCGGGCCGGCGGCCCCCGCGCCGCTTTCGACCGCAGCAAAGGCCGGGCCGGCCGACAAGATCAATGAAAGTGCGACAAAGGCTCCTGTCCGCAGCCGGTGCATCCGTTCCTCGCTTTCGCTGACTACGCCCCACATGCCCAAACGGGCGCGGAAACGCTAGCCGCGCGAGGAGAAGGACGCAACGGCGGGTAGGGGGGTCGGCGAGGCGTTAGTGCGGCGCGCGCTCGCCCGCGTCGATCGCCGTAATTTCTTGCGCGGCCGTTTCGGCGCCGGTCCGCTTGTGCGGCGCATGCGGGTGCCAGCCGAGCACCATCAGCAGCGCGAAGAACCCGACGACATAGCCAAGCGCGACCCACCAGCCGTTGATGAGCCAGCGGAAGACCGACTTTCCTTCCGGGAACATGTTGGTGAGCGCGACGCCCGCTGACGATCCGAACCAGATCATCGATCCGCCGAAGCCGACGGCGTAGGCGAGCGCGCCCCAGTCATAGCCGCCCTGCTTGATGGCGAGCGCGGTCAGCGGAATGTTGTCAAAGACCGCGGATACGAAGCCGAGACCGAGCGCGGTCTGCCAGCTCGCCGGCGGCAGCGCCTCGACTGGCATCAACGACGCGCAGGTGACGAGCGCGAGAAGGAAAAGCGTTCCCTTGAAGCCGCTGATGACGACTTTGAAGTCCGGGAAGCGAATAATCCCGGTGACAATGATCGCCGACCAGACGCCAAGACCGATCACCGGATACTGGTCGAGGAGGTGCGGCGCGCGCAAATTCGCAAAGACATTTGCGCCGATCGCCGACAGCAATATCGCCGCGACGACGAAAAGACGGACGATGTCGACCGGATGCGAGGTGTCCGCCTTCTTTTGAATGGGGCTGTAACGCTGCTGCACGATTGACAGCGGAATGGCGTAAACGAAGAAGCCGACGCCCGACGCGATATAGGCATGCAGCACGTCAAGCGGGTTGATCCCGTCGATCCACATCATTGTCGTTGTGGTGTCGCCGACGACGGAGCCGGCTCCACCCGCATTCGATGCAGCGACAATTGCAGCGAGATAACCGATATGCACCTTGTCGTAGATCGCCTTGGCGACGACGCCGCCGATCAGCGCGGCGGCGATGTTGTCGAGGAAAGACGACAGAACGAAGATCATCCCGAGAAGAACGAGGCCGCCCTTCCAGTCGTCCGGCAGCGCCCTCGGGATCATCTCCGGCGCGTTGCTCTGCTCGAACTGGCGCGACAGCACGGCAAAGCCGAGGAGCAGGAGGAAGAGATTTGAAAGGATGATCCGCTCGTGCCAGAGCGCGCCTTGCAGGCCCTCGACGCCCGGCCCGAAGGTAAAGCCGGTGACGAAAAACTTGTAGGCGATGATCGTCGCAAGCCCGGTGAAGGCGACGGTGAATGTCCGATGATGAAAAAGCGCGACGCCAATCAGCGTGGCGCCGAACAGGAAGAACTCGAACGGAACGCCGCCGACAAGCAACCCCGGCGACGGCGCGTAAGCGCCCGCGGTCTCCGCCGCCGACGCTGACGAGATGATGAACGGCGCAACACAAGGCGCAAGCGCGGGGATGCCCCACAGCGACTTCCGCATCAGAAATTCTCCTGTTGAGACAATCCCCCCGGGGAAAGCGGTGCGGAACCTAGACCCGGCTTGACCGCGCCGCAATCGGTTACTTTGAACCGGTTGCGCCTGCGCGCCCGGCGGCGTAAGGCGTGGCCGATTTCGCGGCGAGGCTCCATGAAAGCCAAGGTCACCATCACCCTCAAACCCGGCGTGCTCGACCCGCAGGGGAGAGCGATCGAGGGCGCGCTTGCGGGCCTTGGCTTTGAGGGCGCAAGCGACGTTCGCCAGGGCAAGGTCATTGAATTAAAGCTTGCCGAAGGCAATGAAGCCGCCGCCCGCGCGAAGATTGAAGACATGTGCAAGAAGCTCCTCGCCAATCCGGTGATGGAGAATTACGCGATCGAGATCGTTCAGTAGCCCATGAAATCCGCCGTCATCGTTTTCCCCGCTTCAAACTGCGACCGCGACGCCGCTGTGGCGCTGGAGCAGGCGACCGGGCGCAAGCCCGCCATGGTTTGGCACGGCGATACTGATCTTCCGGATACGGACCTTGTGGTGTTGCCGGGCGGCTTTTCCTATGGCGACTATCTGCGCTCGGGCGCCATGGCGGCGCGCGCGCCGGTGATGCGTGCGGTGGTCGAAAAGGCGAAGGCGGGCGTTCCGGTCGTCGGCATCTGCAACGGGTTCCAGATTCTCACCGAAGCAGGCCTCCTTCCGGGCGCGCTGATGCGCAATGCCGGCCTCAATTTTGTCTGCCGCACAGTGACGCTGCGAGTCGAGAACAGTCAGACAATGTTCACGGCGGCGTTTGAAAAGGGGCAGCAGGTCAATTTTCCCGTCGCCCACCATGACGGCAATTATTTCGCCGA
>FSSH01000699.1_pt1 | contig 25982 bp, 21 predicted proteins | sample 1166101 | NCBI WGS metagenome assembly FSSH01 (sample SAMEA32972668, study PRJEB13176) | freshwater metagenome | biome: Drinking water system; feature: Biomass in drinking water that filtered by 0.45 um membrane; material: drinking water | place: USA | collected 2012-12-20 | depth 0 m
CTTCGATCTTCAACACATAACCAGCTGACCAGCCTGGCGCGATGGTGGCCTGACCTGTGAACTTGAAATGCGAACCAATCGACACGGAACCGGTGTCGGTGATGTAGACGTTGCTCTCTTCGCCATCGTCCCAGCCGAGGATCTGCTGAGCGACAAAGCCCGAGACGGTGAGGGATACCTTGCGGTTGCCCTTGCGCGCCGTCGTTGCTTCGAGTTCTGCAATGCGCTCTTCGAGATCGGCGCAGCAGTTACCCCCGAGATCGGCAGCCGACGCGCTGCCAGCGGTTAAACCGCCTGCCAGCAAGCCCGCAGCCACAAGGGCACTAAGACTGTACTTATTCATTGACCTACTCCCGTCTGCTTCAACTTATGAGTGACGTGCCGCATCAACCTGATCTGCCCGGCACTCGTGTCTTCTTGAAAGTCGTTCTGCCCGTCCCTGAACACTCACGATGGCGGCACGAGGTCCCCCCGAATCACCGCACAGGGCTACACGTAAAGCAGATATGATTCGCCTAGGAAATGGGCTTGTCCAAGTTGTTCAAGGAATTCGCGGTCCTTGTGTCACAAAAGCCACGAGATGGTTTGGTCGTCACATGACATTTTCCCGATCGCAGTACGCTGGCGCGTGCAAGCGCAAATCAGCAAAATAATGTTATGGCGCAAATGTCTAGCGATCGCGTGGATCAAATCCGCGGGCAAGTTGCTCGGCGCTGAGCCCGGCTCGTGTATTGGTCTGAAGAAATCGCTGTGAGAGGAAGGCGAGCACGATCACAAGCAGGGCCGCGCTATGCGTCATCAGCACCATTGTTGGCCGTTCTGCATAATTTGCCAGCACGAACTGCTCGTAAAAAGCCGGGTGAAACCGTTCGGCTTGTCCGAAACTCCAGCGGTACTGTTCGAGCATCGCATCGAGCATTAGGTAGGCATTGCAGAGCGCGTTGCCGTTGATCCATTCAAAGCCGCCAATCCCGACCATGGTCAAAAGCCGCGCCGGGATGTTCAGCCGCTCCACCGCCTCGCCATAAATAAACACCAGCGCAAAGACCGCGATGTGGACGGTGACGAAGAATTGCCAGAGGAAGTCGATCTGAGCCCGCGTGTCCATGATGGCTTCGACCAGAGTCGCTTCTTGCAGAACAGCCATGCAACCCCCAACACCGCGCCACGATTACAGAACGTTGCCGCGCTCGGTGCTCTATAGCTGAGCTTTTATCCTTCACCAATGCGTGTTGATGGCGGCAGCGATCGGCACCGCGGTTGGCAGCGAAAACCTCATCAGGATGAAATTGTCACAGTACCACTCCAGGAAAGTGGAAAATCTGCCACAATCGGAACTTATCGCAGTGCGAAGGGCTGGTCGCGGGCCGGGAGCAGCGGACGATCGCCGCGACCTCAGTCCTTGATCCTGCATGGGGTAAACGGGACTTAAATATCGGCATGTCGAAAGATGGAATCGACCGCAGGTCAGCACTCGCAACGGCCTTGTCGTGGGCTGCTGTCATGGCCGTGGCGCGTTACGGGCTCAGTTCGGAACTGGCGCTGGCGCAAGATGCGGCGACGCCACCACCGCCGGGCACGCCGCCGCCCGTTGCCATCAAATTCACGAAAGACATCGTTCAGTCAGCCGCGAAGGTATTATCGGAGGCTGAGTTCACGCGACCTAAGATCGATCTGCCGGACCCTTTCAAAGCATTATCTTACGACCAGTATCGCGACATCCGTTTTCGTGGTGAGCGGGCGATTTGGCGCGGGCAAAAATTGGATCTCGAAATCCAGCCGTTTCCGATGGGCTGGCTTTACGACATGCCGGTGCAGATGTGGATTGTCACCGACGGCGTCGCCAATGAACTCGTCGCTGATGGCAGTCTGTTCAGCATTGGACCGTTGATCGGCGGCAATTCGCAGGCCGCCCCGTTTGGGTTCTCGGGCTTCCGCGTTCATGGGCCGATCAATAGGGCAGACTATTTCGACGAGTTCGTGGTCTTCCAGGGCGCCAGCTATCTGCGCGCCGTTGGGCGCGGCGAAGGGTATGGCGTTTCGGCGCGTGGACTGGCGTTGAACACGGCACGGGCCGGCGGCGAAGAGTTTCCGTTTTTCCGTACGTTCTGGATCGAGAAACCCGTACCGGGCGCCGCTTCGGTTGTTGTCCACGCGCTGCTCGATAGCCCATCGACCACCGGCGCGTACCGTTTCGTCATCCAGCCGGGTGAATCGACGGTGATGGATGTCGAGATGACGCTGTATCCGCGCAAAGCCCTGCCTCATGTCGGGATCGCGCCGCTGACAAGCATGTTCCTGCATTCACCAGCCGATCAGCGGCCGGGCGCTGATTTTCGCCCAGCCGTCCATGATAGCGAAGGCTTGGCCATCTGGAACGGCTCGGGCGAACGGCTATGGCGCCAGCTCGTCAACCCGACAATCCTCCAGACCAGTGCCTTCATCGACAAGGACCCCAAGGGCTTCGGCCTGTGGCAGCGCGACCGATCGTTCGCCGCGTACGAAGATCTCGAAGCACGTTATGAGAAGCGGCCGTCCATCTGGGTCGAGCCCAAGAGTGGTTGGGGAGATGGCGTTGTCGAGCTGATCGAAATTCCGGTGCAAGACGAAATTCACGACAATATCGTCGCCTATTGGAAGCCGTCGCGCCAATTGGAAGCCGGCACTGCCCATAGCTTCGCCTATCGCTTGCATTGGGGAGAACACATCCCCGTCGCTTGGTCGGGCGCCCGCGTCGCTAAGACGCGCGTTGGGCAAGCGAAAAAGCCGGAAACTTTTTTGTTCGTCATCGATTTGATAGGGGCTGCGGTTGAAGATGTTCGCGATTTGCCCGTCGCCGAAGTGGCCGCAACGGCGGGCACGATTGCCAACATTGTCGTGCAGCGTAATGCGCAGATTGCAGGTATTCGCGTGTCGTTCGACTTAAACCCCGGCGGCGCCGACATCGTCGAACTCCGCATGATGGTCAAGGCTCACGAGCAACCGATATCGGAAAGCTGGCTGTATCGATGGACGAAGCCGTAAACGACAACTTGGCCGCCAGCGCCTCAGCCGGTCGCCCACCGCGGCGGCCGCCGCTCGATGCCGGACCGTGGAGTTCGCTGCCGACCGAAACACCGCTGGAGATGCCGGCGCAGGACTTTTCCGAGCCGGGTGTGATCGGGACCGCCGCGCCTGCCAAGGCAAAGCGCCGGGGTTATTGGGTGCCTCGCGCCGCCATCTTCGTCGGTGCGACCGTGCTCACTGCCGCGTTTGCGTACGAACTCTTCAACATTCTTGCGTTCGCGGTCATGACGCCGCTCCAGTTCATGTTTCTTATTCTGTCGACCATCTCATTCAGCTGGATCGCGCTCGGCAGCCTAAGTGCTGCACTCGGGTTTTTGCCGCTGTTTGCTGGCGATCGGCCCGACAGTTTAAAGCAGAGACCGCTCACCGCTGCTCTGACGGCGCGAACTGCGATCCTGTTTCCGGTCTACCATGAGGATCCGGCACGCATCGCCGGCGCCATCGAGGCCATGGCCGCTGAGATCGCAGCGCTCGATCGGGCGACACAGTTCGATATTTTCGTCCTCTCCGACACACGCGGCGATGATGCCGGCCGTGTTGAGGCCGAAGCTTACCGGGCGCTTGCCGCACACCTTGCCGATCGTATTCCGCTCTATTATCGCCGTCGCTTAGACAATCATGCGCGCAAGGCTGGCAACATTGCCGACTGGGTGGGTCGTTTTGGCGCCAGCTACGATCACTTCATCATTCTCGATGCCGACAGTGTGATGTCGGGGGCAACGCTGGTGACACTGTCGCTGGCCATGCAACACGAGCCAAACGCTGGTTTAATCCAATCAGTGCCGCGACTTGTCGCTGGCGAAACGCTGTTGCAGAGATTGCAACAGTTCGCGTCGAATACCTACGGGCCTGCCGTCGCTGCGGGTATTGCAAGCTGGCATCGCGACCAAGGCAATTATTGGGGCCACAACGCCGTCATTCGCACGGCGGCATTTGCAAGCGCAGCCGGGCTGCCAGATTTGCCTGGCCGTAAACCGTTCGGTGGCCACATCATGAGCCACGATTTCGTCGAGGCCGTTTTGCTGCAACGATCCGGCTGGGGCGTCCACATGCTGCCGACGCTCGATGGTTCGTACGAGGGCATGCCGCCGAACATTGTCGACGTCGTCGCGCGCGATCGGCGCTGGGCGCAGGGTAACTTGCAGCATCTTGCCATCGTTTCGCAGGCTGGAATTACGCCCATGGGGCGCGTTCACCTGGCGATGGGCGCGGCGTCGTATTTGATTTCGGCTGTCTGGGCGATGTCGCTCATCGTCGGCATTGTGCTGGCCCTGCAAGGCAATCAGATGATCCCGAGCTATTTCGAGGACAGCCGCACGCTGTTTCCGATCTGGCCGATCATCGATCCGGGCGCTGCGTTGCGGCTATTTCTGGCGACGTTGGCTGTCGTGCTTCTGCCGAAAGGTTTGGGCCTTATTCTCGAGCTCAAGAGCGCCGCCCGCCAGCGAAATTTCGTCGGCGGTGTTAGGGTCACGATCGGCGTCATGTATGAGACGATTTACTCCATGCTCATCGCACCGATCCTAATGCTGACGCAGACGGTCGGCTCGATCCAAATTTTGCTCGGGTACGACAGTGGATGGTCGGCGCAAAAACGTGACGACGGCCGGCTGTCGTTTGGCGACGCGATGCTGTTCGCGCGCTGGCATACGGCGATCGGCAGCGTCGTCGCAGCCATCGCATGGAGCGTGTCGCTCGGACTTCTGGCCTGGATGGCTCCGGTCATACTCGGCTTGTTGTTGGCTGGCCCGGTCAGCTGGATCACGTCGCGAAGGGCCGGATCGTTCGCGCGCTGGTCGTTGGCGACGCTGGAGGATTTGGCACCGCCGCCGATCTTGACGTCCACTGCCGAGCGCGCCGACGTCTGGCGCGCACGGCTTGCTGCGTCGCTTCAAATGCCGATCGCAGCCGAACGTGTCGCGGCGTAACAGTCAGGTTTTGCCTTGCGCACCGGCCGAGCCACGTTGATCGGCGGTTTTGCTTGCCGGCTCGCCTCCGCGCAGCGAGCGAAACAGTTCACTGAAAATCTCGCGAACGCGGAGCGGCTCAGCGTCGAGAAATGGCATGGGACGGGTGACGTCGACGGCTGCAACGCCAAGCCGAGCCGTAAGCGCCCCGTTGAATGCGCCTTCACCGAGCCGCCGCGATAGCCGTCGAAGCACATCTTGGCCAAGGAATTGTCCGAGCAGATCATCCGTCATCGCGACGCCGCCGGTTGCAATGATGTGACCGACGACGAGGCGGGCCAAGCGCAAGGCGCCGAGCACGCCCGGCCGCCCGCCATACAAGCCGGCCAGTGCGCGAAACATGCGCACGTTTTCAACCAGCACGAAGCCCATCGCGATCCACATGATCGGCGACAGCGCGGTAACGGTCGCCACGCGCTTGGCGGACGCCAGGATGACGCGACGGGCATCGCCATCGACGGGAGCCAAAACTTCGCGATCGGCGAGCCGCAGGAGATCGCCCGGTGCCAGAACGTCACGCGCGTGATCGGCGAGCCGCGCCAGGCCCCACGCCATATCGGCTCGCCCGCGATAATGTGCGGCAAGGTTAGCGACGGCCTTGCGTTCGATCGCCACGTCGCTGGTGGCGACCGCGGTGGCAACGGATTTGCGCAAGGCCGAAAGCCGCGCCATGCGGCGGAAGCCGATCAGTTCGCGCAGCAGGATGATGGCGAAAGCCAAGGCAATGACACCCAGCAATCCGGCGGCAACCCACCCGATCCAATCCTGCCGTTCAAGCGCCACCGAGACAAAACGCGTGAACCACAATCCAGCGGCAAGCGAGGCCAGTGCCAACATTGCCGAGAGCAGCACGCCGCCCCAGCGAATGCCGCGTTTCAAATCGTTCGCGGTCAGTGCGCGGCCAGGAGCCTCGCCGCGCCGTGAGGTGGCCGGACCCGCATCGGCGAACACGTCCGGCTCTTCGTTGCTCACCGCCGGATCATCAATCTTGAAAACGCGCGGCGCTCTCGGAGGCGGCGGCGCTTGCGGCGTCGAACGCGGTGTTGGCCGATCGTCGCTCATGCCAGATAATCCGAAATCAGAAATTCAAGCGCCCTGTCTAGACGGATGTGGGGCAGCGCGCGGGGTTTTGCATCGGGCGCCGCATCTTGCAGTCGTGGCGGGCGAAAACTGACGAGAGCCAACGATCCCGGTGCGGCGTGAGCCGCCGCATCGAGCGTGGCGTCGGGATCGATGGCGAGATCGCCAGGGAAAATCGCCGCTTCCGTCTCCCCATCGAACACGGTCGCACCGATCCGTTGGCCAGCAAGTGGGGTGCCGCGCAGGCATGGCAGTGTGTCCTTGCCGACTGAGACAGTGGTTTCGCGTGTCGCGCGAAGCGCCGCCAAGGCGAGTGTTTCGACGTCGGCACCTTCGCTGGTCGCGCGTCGCGAGGCTCGATCGATCACGCGCTTCATCAGTGCGCCCAGCCGATCATGGTTCGAGGCCGGCAGATGATCGGCCTTGGTCGCGGCGAAGAGAATGCGGTCGATGCGGGTTACGCCAAACAACGACAGCCAACTGGCGCTGCCGGGTTTGAACGCTTCAAGGACGCCGCCGAGCGCGCGCTCGAGTTCGCCAATCGCGCCATCGCCCTGATTGAGAGCGCCAAGCACGTCGACGAGCACGATCTGGCGATCGAGGCGAGCGAAATGCTCGTTGAAGAACGGCCGCACGACTTCGCTCTTGTAGCTCTCGTAACGGCGCACCATCATCGCTGCGAGCGAGCCGCGTGGCGGTTGCGAGCCCGACGTCAGCGGCATCGGAAAGAAAGTCAGCAGCGGCGAACCTTCGAGATCGCCCGGCAACAGAAACCGTCCCGGCGCGAGCGTCACTTGTGCACCCGCATCACGCACTGATCGGAGATAGGACGTAAACAATCGTGCGCCGGTCAACGCCAGTTGCTCATCTTCACTTGCGGCTGGATCAGTGCCGGCGAGAAAATCGAGCCATGGTTTCGCGACAGCAATGCGATCGGGCGCATTGGCGAGGCTGACGGCTTCGTTGGCGAACGCCGCGTAGTCGCGTGTCATCAGCGGCAGATCAATCAGCCATTCGCCGGGATAATCGACGATATCGAGATGCAGCTTCGATAGTCCGAAGGCACGTTTAAGCGCGCTCTCAGAACGATATTCGATTGTGACGCGCAGTTCTGCAATGCGCCGCGTGCTGCTCGGCCAGCGCGGGGGATCGCCGGCAAGATCCGCCAAGTGCTGCTCGTAGTCGAAGCGCGGGACGCGATCGTCGGGCTGGGGCTCAAGATAGGCGCGGATAATGCGGCCGTCCGCATCGGGTGAGAAGAACGGCAGCCGTCCGCCCGACGTCAGATTGCGCACCAGTGCCGTGATGAAAATCGTCTTGCCCGACCGCGACAGGCCTGTGACGCCGAGCCGGACGGCGGGCGTTAAAAAATCGCCAAGCCGGGATTGCGCGTCGCGCAACAGGTCGGAGTAGGAAGTATCGGCCACGCCACCACACAAAAAATTAGGGGACCCGAGGGGTCCCCTGTGTGGCGCAACTTGCCGTCAACGGCAAGGCAACCGCAATACCCACCTCAGAGGCGAAATTTGAACTAGCCGTAAAAGACCACGGCAACGCCAGCCGCCATGACCGTCAGTCCCATCAGCATGATGGCGCCATTTCTAAAAAATTCCGACATCGGACCCTCCTTCCAGGGCCTGGCTTAGGTTAGCCAGCGTGTTCTCTGCGAATGGGACATCACGGTACTCTCTGCGAGTCGTCCCAATGTTGGAATGAGAATAGGCACAAAGCCTTGAATGAAGCCTGAAGGCTGAATTCATCTGCCATTCATCGACAGGCATTTTGTCGCCGCTTGCTCGACGCCATTGCCGTGAAGCTGGGTCAGCCGACTATTCGGGGCGCCGCCGATTCATAAATGCCAGCCTTTCAAGCAGATGCGCGTCCTGCTCGTTCTTGATCAAGGCGCCGGCCAGCGGTGGAATGAGTTTGCGCGGATCGCTTTCCCGCAACAACGCCGGGTCAATGTCGTCGTTCAGCAACAGCTTGAGCCAATCGAGCAGTTCGGACGTCGACGGCTTCTTCTTCATTCCGGGCACGTCGCGCAGGTCATAGAAGACGCGTAACGCTTCACTGACCAGGCGGCCTTTCAAACCGGGGAAGTGGACGTCGACGATCTGGCGCATCGTGTCGGCGTCGGGAAACTTGATGAAATGAAAGAAGCAGCGGCGCAGAAAGGCGTCAGGCAGTTCCTTTTCGTTGTTCGATGTGATGATGACGATGGGCCGGTTGCGGGCTTTGATCGTCTCGCCGGTTTCGTAGACGAAGAACTCCATGCGATCGAGCTCTTGCAGCAGGTCGTTGGGAAACTCGATATCGGCTTTGTCGATTTCGTCGATCAGCAGCACGGCGCGGCTGTCGCGGGTGAAGGCGTCCCACAGTTTGCCACGCTTAATGTAGTTGGCGATGTCCTTGACACGTTCGTCGCCCAGCTGGCCGTCGCGCAGGCGCGACACGGCGTCGTATTCATAGAGGCCCTGCTGGGCTTTCGTCGTCGATTTGATGTGCCACTCGATGAGTTCAAGTCCGAGCCCCTTGGCAACCTCGCCGGCCAGAACCGATTTGCCGGTGCCGGGCTCACCCTTGATCAGCAGCGGACGCTGCAGCGTGACGGCGGCGTTGACGGCAACTTTGAGATCGCCGGTTGCGACGTAGGATGTGCTGCCCTCGAACTGCATCGACTGCGATTCCTGATTGATTGCCATTTTCCGACCGTTACGAACATTGACACATCGCAGCAAGGTGACCGATGGGCGCGAGGGAACCCGAGCCGGCGGAATAACTCGCCGTCGCAAGGCCGGCATAAAAATCGCCAGTCAAGCATTAACCCATTGGAAAATAACTGTGTAATGGATGACCCGGGACACCGTTGAGGTCCACCTACGCGCTTGACTTGCCCCCCGTACGACCTAGATAACAGCCCGCCGGTCGCAACTGCCTCGAGTCGCAACCGGTCGAGACGCCGCCGCTGATCTCAAATGACGGGATGAGCGGCGATCGATGCAGTTGAACACTCACCCGCGGCCTCATGGGAGGCGGACGATGAGCAAGAAAATCGCGGCCAAGGCCGGCAAGGCCAAAGCGACCGTGAAGACCGCCGCGGCGAAGGCGCGGCCCGTATCGCGGGCTCAGGCGCCGCGCCTTGCGAAGGCTGCCGCGTCGGCAAAGGCCAGCGGAAAGATCATTCAAAAAGCATCCGCGAAGCCTGCGGCGCAGTCTGGCACATCGCGTAAAATTGCCAGCCCTAAAAAATCGGTCAATGCGATCGCGAAAAAGGCCGGGGCGGGGAAAGCTGGGCAACGCGCGACAGGTGTGAAGGCCGGTCTCAAAGCCGCCTTGTCGACCGTGCAGGTGGGCAAGTCATCCGCAGCAGCAGGGCGGGCGTTAACAGGGGCGCCATCGAACTCGGTACGGGCTATCATCGAACCGGCGCGAACGATGGCTGTGGCGAAAGTCGCGTCACCGAAAAAGACAGAGGGACCGATCAAGAAAATGGCAGCGCGCGCCAAAATCGCCGACATCGTTTTGCCCGCCGGGTATCGACCGTCGGAAAACGAGCCGTTCATGAGCGAAATGCATCGCGCCTACTTCCGCAGGCGGTTGCTGGAGTGGAAGGACGACATTGTTCGCCAAACACGCGAGACATTGGCTATTCTGCATGAAGATTCAGCGCAGCATGCCGATCTCGCCGATCGCGCGACTTCTGAAACTGATCGCGCTACTGAACTGCGCACGCGAGATCGTCAGCGCAAGCTAATCGCCAAGATCGACGCGGCATTGACGCGGATTGAAGACGGCAGCTACGGCTATTGTGAAGACACGGGCGAGCCCATCGGCTTGAAGCGGCTCGATGCGCGTCCAATTGCGACGCTCTCCGTCGAAGCGCAGGAACGTCATGAGCGGCGTGAAAAAGTCTATCGCGAAGAATAGACGTTTGCGCCGGGCGTGGCACACCCCGCCGGGCGAATAGTGTCGATCCGCGACAAAGCTTTACCAAGCGTTAAGATTTAAACCGCATCCTTCGGTTTCCGAGGTTTGTCCCGCCGTGGGCGCAGCCGATGCAATGGGATGTTGTCAGTGTCCGCAACGCATGAAACCAACCGGCCACGGGCCGGTGTCGTGCTTCAAGCTGTAGTCGCCGCCATGGTGTCGGCCGGAGCCGTATCGACGCTGGATCTCAGCGCCAGTGCCAAGCCAGCCGGAACCATGATCTTGTCCACGTCTGGCGCCAGCGCTACCCAGCACACGAGGGTGGCCGGTTCGGTGAGCATCGCAACTCGGCCGCTTGATCTCCGCGTCTTGACCACCAACGATTTTGGCGACGTCGACGAGCCACTCTGACTGCCATTGAGGCGCCGCGAGTCGATCGGGCGCTTTGGAGATGTCGCGCGGTTAGGATCGATCAGCCTTCAAGGTCTGCGTAATGGCTTGACCGTCATTTTGCCCAAATGGGTCGAGGGTTGGATTTGCCGCGCTGGAAGCTGGAACGGGTGGCGCTCGGCGGCCCGCGAACAAACCCGCACGTGACGGCTGATCCATGACTGCGGCGCCGCGCATCCCCAAATCCGGCGCGCTATGGGCAAACGTTGATGACGCAACTCGGCTATCGTCCGGCACGTAGCTGGTTTCGCGAGGGGGCGGCACGATTCCGGTTTCGATGACAACGTCCACCGGGCCGCCGGTCATGAGAAGATGCTCGACGGTGTCGCGACGAATCAAAATCAGCCGGCGTTTGCTATCGAGCGTGGTCTGCTCGACCACGTAAATTCGGGGTTCGGCACGCGGTCGAAAAAACGCCGACCCCGCGCCGGCAAATGAGCCGCGCACATACAGCAATCCGACAACGCTCACGGCGGCGATGGCAACGACAATCGCCAACCACGACACGATTTCCAGCATTCGGCCCTCTCACTGTTCACACGTGAACCCACCGTGAGCATGGCGTGCCACAGTGCGCGACGATGAACTTAGTAAACCGTAACGAAGCTGATTTGCTATCGTGCAATTCAAGCCATCACTGAGTTGGCGGTCGATCGTTTTGAAGCGGGTGAGCAATATGTGGGCAGCCATGACATCGAGAGTGTTGGTGTGACGGAGTGTGCCGTCGTCCCACATGTTTGCAAGCGTGATCGAACGCGCGAAGAATATCGACTACCGAGGTATCAGCGTCAGGCCGGCGACACCTACCGCGATATTGAGACCGGTTTGTCCTTTGAGGCTCAACGGTTGCAACGTGATGCTTTTTGCGTTGCCGCCAATGAGAACCTGGGCACCGGCGCCAAGTCCCAGCGATGCATCTGCTGCAACGCCGACGAATTCACCGGCGAGATTCTCATCCGGCAGTTGGCTGCTTGATCCCAAGACGGCCCAGACCAGAACGCTCGGCCCTTTGATCCCAATGTCGAGGCCAATTTTGCTGATTTTACCATCGAAAGACCGGTGCGGACCACCGCCCGCCGGCTCGTACGAGCAGTCGAGTAATTCTTGCGATCCGATGATGAGGCCTACCCCACCGTTGCTGTTGCAGGTCAGCGTGCCGGCTTTGATTTGCTGTGCGCTTGCGACGGAGACCAAGCCCACCAGCGCGCTTAGGACGGCGATCGTGCGCCACGCGATGGCTGTGGCTGAGACTGAGCGGCACGGCATGGCATAACTCCCGATATTGTCTGGCTAAGGGAACGCGCGGACGCGATGCGGCGCAAAATTTCGCGTCTGTGGCGTCGGCGAAAACGTCGTCGGCAGGATATGCGGCTTTTCGATCGGCGCTGCAAGCTGGGCCAGCTTCGAACGCTGCATGTCCGCCGACTTACGTAAAATAGCTGCATCGGTCTGCAAAAATCCGAAACAAATAAAGCGACCGGGTATTCGCGGTCGTCGCCGACTGATGTCGGAGATGGCGCGCGACTCGCCGCTTTTCCCGTTACGCAAATTGACGGCATTTTAACTCTAATGATCGAAGTGTTGAGGCTGAGCGACACTCCGCTTCAATGCGGCACATTTTTTCAGTTGCGTATGAGTTTCCACTTGATGTCCAGCACCGCTACCGCCCATGCCGTTGAGAATCAGCTAGTTTCTGCTCCCATGAGCAATCGCGAGGCGTTGAAGATCGAGGCTCCGCCTCTGGATCCGCTGCCTTCAGCAGACGGAGCCGGCGGGTTCCTCTCCACAATTTTTATCGTGGCCACGGCGGGCGCTGCCGTGTTCGCACTGCTGGCGAGCGGATCGGGCGAACCGCTGCTGCTGACCGTCATGGCGGTCCTGGCGATGCTCGGCGCGTTTTTGCTGTTCGGAATTGCTGCCGGTCATGTGCGGATCGGGGCGCGCACTCCACAAGGCGATTTGCTGAAAGCCGCAGCCGATGGTCTCGACGATGCCGTCATCATCGCCCGGCGCGATGGCTTGCCGCTGTACTGGAATGGCGCGACCGATACGATGTTCGGAGTGGCGGAGGGCGGCCCCCTCGCATCGATCGATGCCACCTTCGCAGGCGACCCCGTGTCGGCACAAGCGCTCTACCGGCTGTCTCGATCGGCGGAACGCGGCGAGCGCCGGCAAGAGATCATTCGTGTCAAATCCGCAGCGGGTGGCGTGCAGTGGCTGCGGCTGTCGGTGCGCCCCTTCGCATCACTCGACAATGACGCAGCCGACAAAGCCGATCAGGGTTTGCTGGTTCAGTGGCAGGTCAGCGATATTTCGATCGACAAGCGGATCGAAAACGACAAACTCGCAAAGCTCGAAAATGTACTGTCCGCATTCGACACCATGCCGGCAGGCTTCATCGCGGTCGCCGTCGACGGTTCGATCACCCATATCAACGCGTCTTTTGAATCTTGGCTCGGATACGCCAACGGTGCGTTACGTGGCCGCGCTGCGCGCCTGTCCGACATCGCCGGTATAGATGGCAGCCGGCAGCTGGCCATGCTGGCCCTCGATACCGACGGCGAGCATCGTTCCGTCGATCTCGATCTGACGCGCAATGATGGGCGCATCGTGCCACTCACCCTTTATGTCGAACCTGCGGGTAGCGGCTTTACGCTGACGGCGATCAATCGCACCGCCACTGGCTTTGCCTCTTTCGGCCGCATGGCGGATGCGCGTGCGACGCCGTTTTTCCAGTCGGCACCTTTCGGCATCGCGACGCTCGATGCCGAAGGACGGATTTCAAGCTGCAACACGGCCTTCACGCGCATGGTTCTCGACGGCCGCCCTGGAGGTGACGCGCTCGCCGTTGACGCCCTGTGCCGAACGGCAGAGGCGGATGAACGTCGGCACATAGAGGCCGGCGTCGCGCAGGTGCTGTCGGGTCGCGGCAATGTCGCACCGATCGAAATCACCGCCGGCGAGCAGAAGCAATTCACGCGCCGCGTCTACCTCGCCCCGCTGGCGGCCGTCGCCGGTCAGGAAGCGGCCGCGCTCTACGTCATCGATGCGACCGAGCAGAAGGCTCTCGAAGCTCGTTTCGCGCAGGCCCAGAAGATGGAAGCCGTCGGCAAACTTGCAGGCGGCATTGCTCACGATTTCAACAACGTGCTGACGGCGATTATCGGTTTTTCGGATTTATTGCTGCAAACGCATCGCCCTAGCGACGCCGCTTACAAGGACATCCGCAATATCCAGTCGGCGGCCAATCGTGCCGCTGGCCTTGTCTCGAACCTGCTCGGATTTTCGCGCAAGCAGACACAGCAGGTGGCCACGCTCGATCTTGGCGAACTCGTCACCGAAATGTTGCCGACGCTGAAAACGTCGGCTGGCGAAAAGGTTGTCATCAATACCAAATCTGAGCGCGATCTGTGGGCCGTGCGTGCCGACCATAGCCAGATTTACAACGTCATCCTCAACCTGTCGGTCAACGCCCGCGATGCCATGCCCAATGGCGGCAAGCTGACAATTGCGACCCGCAACGTGACGGAACGCGAAAGCCAGAAGATGGTCGATATCGCCGGCTTTCACGCGGGCGAATATGTGCTGATCGAAGTGGCCGATACCGGCACCGGCATGAGCACCGAAGTAATGGCGAAAATCTTCGAGCCTTTCTTTACGACGAAGGGGATCGGCAAGGGCACCGGACTTGGTCTCGCGTCGGTGTATGGCATCGTCAAGCAGACGGGCGGGTTCATTCAGCCGGAAAGCGAAATCGGCAAAGGAACGACATTCAAGGTCTATCTGCCGCGTCACCAACTCGACAACGACGACGATGGCGAGGTCGCTTCGCCCGTCAAAACCGCTGCACCGAAGAAGCCGGCGAAGGCTGCGGATCTCACTGGCACCGGCCGTGTGCTGCTGGTCGAAGACGAAGTCGAGGTGCGCCAGTTCGCCGTCCGTGCGCTGAAACGGCAAGGCTACAAAGTGCTAGAGGCCGCTGACGGCGTCGAAGCTCTGGAGCTGATGCGCGCCAATCCGGGCGCCGTCGATATTGTCGTTTCGGACGTTGTCATGCCGGAAATGGATGGGCCGACGCTGTTCAAGGAACTGCGCAAGGATCACCCGTCGATCAAGTTCATCTTCGTGTCAGGCTATCCCAACGAAGCCTTCCGCGAGACGCTTGGCACCGAAGACTTCGCTTTCTTGCCAAAGCCTTTCTCGCTGCCGCAGCTCGCCGCGAAGGTGAAGGAAGAGCTGGCGAAGTAGAGAATTTTATTTGGCGTGTGAAGCTCCGCGCCGGGCGGCCGGCTCGACGAAGAAGAGTCGCCGGGCGCCATGATGAAGTGCTCCGCGCCCGGCGGCCGGCTCTCGGAACGAGAGTCGCCGGGCGCAAAGAGAAAAGAACAAAACAAGATTGACCCTCGAGAACAAACGTAGTACAATCGCCTCAAATTGCTGAAAGGCGTCAACTGCCATAGGGATGAGGCGACGGACATGGATCGATCGGATTTGACGGTGTTTGAAGGGGGAAAGATGGACAAGAAGCAAGCGCTCGAGCAGGCACTCGCGCAGATCGACAAGAATTTTGGCAAGGGGTCGATCATGCGGCTCGGCGCCAACGACAAGGCGATTGATGTCGAGGCCATTTCGACCGGCTCACTTGGGCTCGATATCGCGCTCGGCATTGGCGGTCTACCGAAGGGCCGGGTGGTCGAAATCTATGGCCCGGAATCGTCCGGCAAGACGACGTTGACGCTGCAAGTTATCGCCGAGGCGCAGAAGAAGGGCGGTACGTGCGCCTTCATCGATGCCGAGCACGCGCTCGATCCTTCGTATGCCCGCAAGCTCGGCGTTAAGGTCGAGGATCTGCTGATCTCGCAGCCAGATACCGGTGAGCAGGCCCTGGAGATTGCCGACACGCTGGTGCGTTCGGGTGCGGTTGATGTGCTGGTCATCGATTCCGTTGCGGCCCTCACTCCCAAAGCTGAACTCGAAGGCGAGATGGGTGACAGCTTGCCGGGCCTGCAAGCGCGTTTGATGAGCCAAGCACTGCGCAAGCTGACCGCGTCGATTTCCAAGTCAGGGACGATGGTGATCTTCATCAATCAGATCCGCATGAAGATTGGCGTCATGTTCGGCAACCCGGAGACGACAACGGGCGGCAACGCGCTGAAGTTCTATGCGTCCGTGCGTCTCGACATTCGCCGCATTGGCCAGATCAAAGTTCAGGACGACGTGGTCGGCAACCAGACGAAAGTGAAAGTCGTCAAAAACAAAGTTGCGCCGCCGTTCAAACAGGTCGAATTCGATATCATGTACGGCGAAGGGATTTCGAAGACCGGCGAGCTGATTGATCTCGGCGTCAAGGCCGGGTTGGTTGAAAAGTCGGGAGCTTGGTTCTCGTATGACGGTCAGCGCATCGGCCAGGGACGCGAGAATTCAAAGACGTTCATGAAGGAAAACCCCAAGCTCGCCGCTGAACTCGAACGCGCCATCCGCGCCAATGCCGGATTGATTGTCGAGAAGCTGCTGGTCAGCCCGGAAGCGGGTGAAGACGACGGCGAGATGCCCGACGCCGATGGCGTTCTGCCCGATGAAGATGTGGCCATCAAAAAGGGCGTGAAAATCAAGCGCTAGCGACACGGTGCTGGAGCGGCCCGGCTCGCATTTCGCCGATTTGGACGACCAGGGTCAGCCGGCCCCGGAGCGGCCAAGGCTTTGGCCATTGGGGCAGTGGCGCTTCCTGGACACGTCTTGGGGCCGCCGCTACAACGGCGGCCTTGAGACCGTCCGACCTTTGAAAGCACGCATCCATGGCTGGCGTCAGCGAAATCCGTTCGTCGTTCCTCGACTTCTTCAAGCGTAACGATCACGAGGTGGTGGCATCATCTCCGCTGGTGCCGCGTAATGATCCGACGTTGATGTTCACCAACGCCGGCATGGTGCAGTTCAAAAACAATTTCACGGGTCAAGAGACACGGGCCATCGCACGAGCCGCCTCATCGCAGAAGTGTGTTCGGGCGGGGGGAAAGCACAACGATCTCGATAATGTCGGCTACACCGCACGCCATCACACGTTCTTTGAAATGCTCGGCAACTTTTCGTTTGGCGATTATTTCAAGGACCATGCGATCGAGCTCGCCTGGAACTTGCTGACGAAAGAATTCGGTCTCGATAAAAAACGGCTGATGGTCACCGTCTACCACGACGATGACGAAGCGTTTGCGATCTGGAAGAAGCTGACGGGGTTTGCCGACCAGAAAATCGTCCGCATTCCGACGGCGGACAATTTCTGGCAGATGGGCGACACCGGTCCGTGCGGGCCGTGCTCGGAAATTTTCTTCGATCACGGCGACAAGATCGCCGGCGGTCCGCCGGGATCGCCCGACGCTGACGGCGATCGCTTCATCGAAATCTGGAATCTCGTGTTCATGCAGTTCGAGCAGCGTGCGCCCGGCGATCGGGTGGCACTGCCAAAACCCTCCATCGACACCGGCATGGGCCTCGAGCGCATTGCAGCGGTCATGCAGGGCAAGCACGACAACTATGAGATCGATCTGTTTCAGGCCCTCATTCAGGCATCAGTCGCCGCCACCGGTGTCGCAGCAAAGGGTGACGCCTATTCCAGTCATAAGGTCATCGCCGATCACTTGCGCGCGACGAGTTTTTTGATCGCCGACGGCGTGTTGCCGTCGAACGAGGGACGCGGGTATGTGCTTCGCCGTATCATGCGGCGCGCCATGCGACACGCGCATTTGCTTGGTGCGAAAGATCCGCTGATGCATCGCCTCGTTCCGGCGCTGACGCGGCAGATGGGTGATGCCTACCCCGAATTGTTCCGGGCGGAGGCGTTGATCACGGAAACGCTGAAACTTGAAGAAACCAAGTTCCGCAACACGCTTGAAAACGGTTTGAAGTTGCTCGGTGAACAGTCGGGCGGGCTCACACGGGGCGCGGTGTTCCCGGGCGACGTCGCGTTCAAGCTCTATGATACGTACGGCTTTCCGCTCGATCTGACCGAAGATGCTTTGCGCCCGCGCGGAATTTCAGTCGATACGCTGGCATTCCAAGCGGCGATGAAAAAGCAGAAGGCTGCGGCCAAGGCTGCCTGGAAAGGTTCAGGCGACGCTGCGACTGAAAGCGTGTGGTTTGAAATCAAAGACAAGATCGGCGCTACCGATTTTCTTGGCTACGACACTGAAACGGCGGAAGGCGTGATTGCGGCACTGGTTTCGGGTGGCAGGGAAGTGGCCAGCCTCACAGCAGGACAGGACGGCGCGATCATGCTCAATCAGACACCGTTTTACGGTGAGAGCGGTGGTCAGGTCGGTGACACCGGCCTCATTAAAAGCAGCAGTGGCGCTGTGTTCCGCGTCACCGAAACGCAAAAGAAACTCGGCGATGTGTTCGTCCACGTCGGCCGCGTCGAAAGCGGGACGCTGGCGACGGGCGAGGCGGTCGAACTTGTGGTCGATCACGCCAGCCGGTCAGCGACGCGGGCCAATCACTCGGCGACGCATCTGCTGCATGAAGCGCTGCGCCAGATCCTGGGTCCGCATGTGTCGCAGAAGGGCTCGCTCGTCTCACCCGATCGCCTGCGCTTCGATTTTGCACATACCAAGCCGATGAGCCCCGACGAAGTGGTGGCCGTCGAAGACTTGGCCAATCAGGTGCTGATCGAAAACACTCCAGTTGTGACGCGGCTGATGGCGCTGGACGAGGCGCGACAGTCCGGCGCGATGGCACTGTTTGGTGAGAAATACGGCGACGAAGTCCGCGTCATCTCCATGGGGCGCGGCACCGATGCGGCGCGCCCCAATAAGGCCTGGTCGGTGGAATTGTGCGGCGGCACGCATGTGTCGCGGACCGGCGATATCGGTTTGATCAAGGTGGTGGCGGAAGCAGCAAGTGCGGCCGGTGTGCGCCGACTGGAGGCCCTGACGGGTGAGGGCGCACGCGCTTATCTGGCATTGCAGGACCAGCGCGTACGAGACGCCGCCGCGATTTTGAAGACGCGTCCGGACGACTTGCTCGAACGCCTGAAAGCATTGGTTGACGACCGCAAAGTTTTGGAGCGCCAATTGGCGGATGCCAAGCGCCAGATCGCGCTCGGCGGATCGGCTGCGGGCGGCGGGGGCGTTGAAATCAAGACCATTGGTGCACTGAAAATTTATCTGCAGTCGACGACCGGGTTGGCCAACACCGACTTGAAGGGGCTCGCGGATGAGGGCAAATCGAAGATCGGTTCAGGGATCGTCGCGATCGCCAATAACGCGCCGGATGGCAAGGCTGGGCTCGTCGTTGGCGTGACGGATGATCTCGTCAAAACCTGGAGCGCGATCGATCTGGTTAAAGTCGGCGCCGAGGCGCTCGGCGGCAAGGGCGGCGGCGGCCGGCCGGACATGGCGCAGGCGGGCGGCCCGGACGGCGCCCGCGCGCCCGAAGCGCTGGCTGCGATCGAAGCCCGCCTCGCCGGTTAACGCACCTTGCGAAGTTTTCATGAAGCCAGGCGCTCCGCGGCGTTATAAGCGCGGAAAAATCTGCCTTGGGTGTGTCCGCGTTTAATGGAATGTTGGCCCGACCCTGGTTCTCCGTTTTGTCGTGCTTCGTTGCGGCAAACCGATTCTGACTTTTCCGGAAGCACTCCTAGAGGATGCCACCCTATGTCTCGCGCTCACCGCACCGTTCGGCTTGCAGCAGCCGTTTCGTCCCTTTTCATTTTGTCTCAGGCAGCTGTCGCCGTTGACAACGTCGTTACGCCGCAGCCAACGCCGGCGCCTACCGCCGGACCGACCATCGCCGCCGCGCAGCAATTTTGCGGCGACGCGCCCGATAAAGCCGCCGCGCTGCTCACACGCTATTCAGCCGACGCGAAATTGAAACAGGTCTACAAGAGCGTCGATTACGTCGCCTTCGGCGATGACGACAAGAATGCAACCAAGATGTACACGTTCACCGTCAGCGGCCATCCGGCACATCCAGCCGCGGTTTGCCGAACGCTTGTGAAGGAAGGCGAAAATCTCGTCGTGAAAATGCACGTCGTCTGCGATGGCGAGCAAGACGCGTGCCTTCGGCTGCGCAACGACTTCAATGTCATGACGGCAAAGATGCAAGTCGAGGTCAACCAGAGAATCGCCGGCGAAAAAAAGTGAATTGATCATCACGTACAAAACGCCTGCGTGCCGTCGGCGCGCAGGCGTTTTTTTGTTTGCTTATGTCGCTCTGCTCTTCGGGCCCGGACGCGGTCGGTTCAGGCTGGGCGTGTCATGGCTGTCTGCAAATTGGCATCAACTTGATCGAGGAACCCGGTCGTCGACAGCCATTTTTGATCCGGTCCAACCAGCAGCGCCAAATCCTTAGTCATAGAACCGGCCTCAACGGTGTCGATGCAGACGCGTTCGAGGGTCGCAGCAAACGTCGCGAGCGCCGCGTTGTCATCGAGCTTGGCGCGATGTGACAGGCCGCGCGTCCAGGCAAAGATCGACGCAATGGCGTTGGTCGACGTCGCCTTACCTTTCTGATGCTCGCGGTAGTGCCGCGTGACGGTGCCGTGCGCGGCTTCGGCTTCCATCGTCTTGCCATCCGGCGTGAGGAGCACGCTGGTCATCAGCCCGAGCGAGCCAAACCCCTGCGCCACCGTATCTGACTGCACGTCGCCATCATAATTCTTACACGCCCACACGTAGCCTCCTGACCACTTCATGGCGGAGGCCACCATATCGTCAATCAGGCGGTGCTCGTAGGTGAGCTTGCGCTTGGCGTATTCGTCCTTGAACTCGGCGTCATAGACCTCTTGGAAAATATCCTTGAAGCGGCCGTCATAGGCTTTGAGGATAGTGTTTTTGGTCGACAAGTAGACGGGATAGTTGCGCAGCAACCCATAGGCCAGAGACGCACGGGCAAATTCGCGGATGCTGTCGTCGAGATTGTACATGGCCATCGCCACGCCGGCGGAGGGCGACTTGAAGACTTCGCGCTCGATGACCTGGCCATCGTCGCCGACGAATTTGATCGTCAGCGTACCTTTGCCGGGAAATCTGAAATCAGTGGCGCGGTACTGGTCACCATAGGCATGGCGGCCGACGATAATCGGTTGCGTCCAGCCGGGCACGAGGCGCGGCACATTCTTGCAGATGATGGGCTCGCGGAAGATCACGCCGCCGAGGATGTTGCGGATCGTGCCGTTGGGCGATTTCCACATTTCCTTGAGGTTGAATTCTTTGACGCGGCCCTCGTCGGGCGTGATCGTCGCGCACTTGACGCCGACGCCGTGCTTTTTGATGGCGTTGGCGCTGTCGATGGTCACCTGATCACGCGTCGCGTCGCGGTTTTCGACACCGAGGTCGTAGTATTCGAGATCGATGTCGAGATACGGATGGATCAGCTTGTCCTTGATGAGCTGCCAGATGATGCGCGTCATCTCATCGCCGTCGAGATCGACGACGGTTCCGGAGACCTTGATTTTTTGCATGCGGTGGGGCCCTAGACGTCTGCTGATAATGCGACGCACCATAGAGCCGTAGGTTGCCGAGGCCAAGACCCGACAGAGGCCAACATTCAACCGAAGCCAAGATCAGTTCAAACGGGTGGATGCGGGCAGCCCGGGGTTTCTTAGCGACCGTTGGATCGAGGCGGTGTTGGAGGTTTGCGGACCTTCGGCTATACGCGCGCAGGCGTCGCGGGTGTGATTGCGGCAGCCTGCACCAGTTAATCAGCATCGAGGACGGATAGCAGCGCTGCATGGCGATCGACATCAACGTTCGAAACGGCGCGCCATGTCTCGGCTTCGACGGACCAACTGTCGGTGCGGTGGTCCACGCATGCCACGCCGCGACCATCGACCAGGGGCTGGCGGCGCTGCGCGTTGATGGACTGAACCGCGAGACCCTGGAACCGGTTTTGCAGTATTGCGCCAAGTTGCTCTGCGTCGCGGATGAAGCATCGTGCCCAGGCTGCAAGCGGCAATCCGAAATCGCGGGCCTCGAAACGCTCGATCAGTTCATTCTGTCGAAGAAGGAAGTGATTGTCGGCGACGGCCGTGTCCGCTTGACGGGCGCGGGGACCGAAACGGTGACGACGCCGTGCCTTGAGACACTGACCAAACAGTGGTCCGGCGAGAATTACTGGTTTTGGGCGCGACGTGTCATTCGCAAGTTGCGGCACGGATTGCGGCGCGCTCACATGCAAGGCGAAGCGGTTGCCGGCGACGGCGAAACACCGTCAGTGATTTTGATGGAGCCGCAACTTGCCGATAACATCGGCATGGTGGCGCGCGCCTGCGCCAACTTCGGGCTCGACAATCTGCGCCTTGTCAATCCGCGCGATGGGTGGCCGAATGAGAAAGCACGGATTGCCGCTTCAGGCGCCAATTACATCATCGATGATGCGAGCGCGCACGCGACACTCGAAGACAGTATTGCCGATCTCAACTGGGTGGCTGCGACGACGGCGCGACAGCGCGATCTCCGCAAGCCCGTGATGACGCCGCAGCAAGCGATCGCCGAAATGCGCCTGCGCATCGCGCGCGGCGAGCGGTGCGGGCTTTTGTTCGGTCGCGAGCGAAATGGTCTCGAAACCAGCGAGGTTGCCAACGCCGATGCGTTAATCATGATCCCGGTGAATTCGCGCTTTGCCTCACTCAATCTCGCGCAAGCCGTGCTGCTGCTTGGCTACGAGTGGATGCAGAACGACCCCGGTCGCAGTCTCGGGCGTGTGACGACCTTCGAGCGCCCGATGAGCGAAGGTGTAAATCTCGGCAATGATCGTCCTGCGACAAAGCAGGAACTGATCGGACTGTTCGAGCATTTGGAAGGCGAACTCGAACGGCTGGGGTTTTTTAATCCCGGTCATCGTAAAGCGACCGTGCAACAGAATGTGCGCACGATGTTGTCGCGGATGGCGGCGACCGAGCAGGAGGTTCGGACGCTTCGTGGCATTGTTGCCACTCTCGCACAGGGCAAAGGGACGGGTCGCAAAAGCACGGACAAGGTGCCTTGATCTGGACAAGTTTTGGGCTGAGCCATGCCACCCGAAAAGGCAAAGACTGTCGAGATGATAACGGCCGAGCCGCAACGCTGGCTCTTGCGATGATGGCGCGGGCGCGTTGGCCCGGTTTTTCGCCGACGACAAAATGCGGGATTTGGAGATCTGAATGAATATGCGGGCGGGGTTGGTGTTTGCTGGCGCACTTGGGCTGTTCGTATTGGCGCCGCTGGCGCCGGCGAACGCGCAGGAACTCAGTGAAAAAGCGGTGAAGTCTTTCATGGACTATGCGTGGTCGTTGACGCCGCAGCAGTTTTCGAAGCCGGATGGCTCCGTGATCTTGGTCGACAAGAAAAAGCGCGAAGAAGTTATGGTCCCGGTCGAGGTCGCACGTGAGGTGATCCTGGCAGGCCGTCTATCGGCTCACGCTCAGGTTTGCGATCTGGCTGACGATCAGCGCAACAACCATAGGGCGATGATGCGCCGCGAAGAGGCACGCACGAAATGGACGCCGCAGCAGCTGGTTTACTTGAGTCAGCTTCACCTGACGACAGTGATGTTGCTGACAGGCAAGATAAAATTGGTTGAAAAGGACGGCGATAAGGAAGTCGTCGTCGACGAGGCTAAGGCGCCGGCGCAAACCTGCACGGACGAACAGCGCGTTAAGGTCAAAGAACGAATTTCAACCTACGTCGCCGCCAGCCCGCCACCTAAGCAAGCCGCCGCTCCACCGGCGGTGGCGGGCGCTCCGACCGCGACAGGGTCGACCGCAAAGCCCGCAGCGCCGGCGCCCAAGCCCGCGCCATAAGGCGCGTGGTCGCGACGACGCAGCGGAGTTGACTGATCAGCTCTAGGCAAGTACGACACCATCTTCGCTGGCCCTTGAGGCCCGCGTTTGATTTCTGCGCACCCGGGGCGGGACTATTGAAGGTCCATGCCTGTCGGCCCTCGATGAGAGGGCAGAGGAGGGGGCGCTCCGAGTGGGTCCCGGAGATTGTCTTCGGTGTCCTCGACAACTCATGGAGTGCTAGACGATGACGAAGCGTATTCGCGCCAAGCATAAAATCGACCGCCGCCTTGGCGAAAACATCTGGGGCCGGCCAAAGAGCCCGCTTAACAAACGTGAGAGCCGCCCCGGCCAGCACGGTGAGCGCCGCACCGGCAAGCTCTCCGACTTCGGTCAGCAGCTCAAAGCCAAGCAGAAGCTCAAAGGCTATTACGCGTCGGTGTCCGAGCGTCAATTCCGCGCCATTTATGCCGAAGCGTCGAGCATGAAGGGTTCGACGTCCGAACACCTCATCGGTCTGCTTGAGCGTCGTCTCGATGCGCTCGTCTATCGCGCCAAGTTCGTGCCGACCGTGTTTGCCGCCCGTCAGTTCGTGTCGCATGGCCATGTGACGGTGAATGGCCGCCGCGTGACGATCCCGAGCTACCGCGTGCGCATTGGCGACGTCGTCGAAGTCAAGGAGAAGGCCAAGCAGCTCGGCCTAGTGCTTGAAGCGATCAAGAGCGCCGAGCGCGATGTGCCCGATTACATCAATGCCGATCACAACAAACTGACAGCCGCGCTGACGCGGATACCGGCGCTGGCCGACGTCCCCTATCCGGTGCAAATGGAACCGAACCTCGTGGTCGAGTTCTATTCGCGGTAGTTTTTCATGGCGCTTGGCGACTCCGCGTCGCGGAGCCGGCCGCCAAGCGTGCCGGTGAAACTCGCGACCTGAGGCCGCGCGCAATTTATCTCGACAAAGGCCGTCCCGTAGGGCGGCCTTTTTTCATGGGCCCGTGGGCGTCACGCGGCGCGCTGGCGGCGGCGGTTGGGGAGATTGACAGCAGGGCCGCCGCCTCGTGCGCGCCGGCGCTGGGCGGGCGGACTGGCGTGCACCCAGCCGTAGGCCAGCATCGTCATCAGGGCCGAGGCTGCAAAGAAATAGACGCCCGGCAGCACGCGAGCCTCCGTGTAGCCCGACGAGTTGACGTAGAAGATCATCAGCGCAAGCACCATGACGTCAGTCATCGAATAGCGTCCGAGCCACTCCATGGTGGCAATCGATTTTTGCCGGAAGTCATCCGGCATGTCGTGCGAGGTCAGCAGCGTCAGCAAATAAAACAACTTCAAGAACGGGAAGAACACCGAAACGGCAAAGACAACGGCGCACAAAAATAATTCATCGTTTTCAAACAGCGCATAAATGATGGTGAGGATCGAGTGCTCGTTGGTCCACACATAGACGGTGGTGAAGCGAATGGTCGGCAGGATCACGCCGAGCGCGAAGAACACGGTCGCGAGAATGATCAGAAAGCTGAGAACGAAATTACGTACCCCCGTTCGTTTCGGTTTGGCGCCGATGTCTGGTTCTAGCACCACCGGCGCGAGCTGCGGCGATGCGGCGAGACCATCGGTTCTGATCCACGAATAGGCGAGCATCATCAGCACGACGGCGGCTGTAAAAAAGTAGACGCCGTTCAAGCTCGCGGCATCGTAGACGCCTTGGCTTTTGACGAAGAAGATCGTCAACGCCAGGACCAGGACGTCATGCATCGACCATTTGCCGAGCCATTCGAGCGCCCGCAACCGGCGACGCTGGCGCACGATTTCGACCGGCGGCAGCGTTGAGACGAGAAGCAGATAGAGAAGTTTCGTCACCGGCAGAACGATGGAGAACACCAGCACGATCATGCCGAGAAACGTCTGACCGTCGCGAAGCAGCACGTTGACCGTCGAGATCAGCGAGTGCTCGGTAGTCCAAAACGCCATCGTCGTCAGCTTGAGAATGGGCAGCGTGATGCCAAGCGCCAAGCAAACGCTCGCGGCCAGGATGGTGAGGCTGAGAAAGAAGCGTCGGCCGCCGAGGCGCATTGCCATCCCTCGTGTGCCTCTCCAGAAGCAGAATGGAGAGCGCCGAGCATAAACCGGCGTCTAACCTTCCGATCATTGGCTGACGGCAAAAAGAGGGCGGGGCGAAATCACACCGTTAGTCCCCGGCCCGTCACGGTTTCCCGACGCAAAATGGACCGTGATTACAAAAGCCGGCCGCCGCGGACGGTTTCTCCTCAGCCGTGATGGTGGGCGTGCGGAATGCCCTTTGCGCAGATCAGGTCGTGCAGCTCCCCGGCGGTGTACATTTCGCGCATGATATCGCAGCCGCCGACAAACTCGCCCTTNNCCTTGACGTAAAGCTGCGGAATTGTCGGCCAATTTGAAAAGGCTTTGATGCCGTCGCGAACGCCTGGATCTTCCAGAACGTTGACGTCTTTGTAGGGAACGCCCAAGTGCTCAAGAATCTTAGCGGCCGTCGCCGAGAACCCGCACTGGGGAAATTGCTTGGTGCCCTTCATGAACAGCACGATATCGTTGTCGGCGATCATGGTGGCGATCTGGGCGTGAGTCTGATCTTCGGCCATTTTCGGAACTCCGTGAAGGGCAAGTCGCCCGCCGAAATAAGTGGATGTCGAGCGCCAGATTTGGTGCGTGTAACGCCGCGTGTCAATTGCCGCTAGGATCGACGGGGGGCACCGCCGTCGTCA